>JAABUI010001333.1_pt1 | contig 14596 bp, 11 predicted proteins | sample 5559111 | NCBI WGS metagenome assembly JAABUI01 (sample SAMN10711870, study PRJNA513365) | rock metagenome | isolation source: Antarctica rocks | place: Antarctica: Victoria Land, Buttleship Promontory
GCAAGTACTATGAGAGGCTGTTGACTCGGTTCTCAGTGCCTGAAGAGCTCTTTGGGCCCTTGTCCATGAGAGGTAACACTCCACTGTCAGCACTCACATGGCACAACAGCAGTCAGTGACATTCAGACCTTCAAGTCTGGCATCACAGCAGGCAGCACGTCACTACGCATGCAAGCAAAAGCAGGTCGATTCATGATGTTGGGCTGCAATGTGGTGACAGCCTTCTATGCAAGCATATTGAATTGACGCATGCATCGCACATCCTGCTGAGCCATCTGGACATACCATACCGAGCAGCTATCATGACCACAGCAGCAGCAAAAGCTGGACCACAGTTTCCTGCTCAATGAAAGACTACAAAGCCCATAGGCAATTATTACCCTGGTCATGCCTCACACACTTTAGCAGGCCTGCAGCTCAGCAAAACCAGGAGCTGTGTCCAATCAAGTTTCATTTCAGCCAGTCTGTGTGGATGCTGTGTTCCGTTGCATTGCTTGGAGGTCCATGCATTGCCAAAGAGCTGCCAATATGCATGCACAAGCAACTGGGTCAGAGCACGGCACTAGGATGTACATCTGCCCAAAGTACATAGTGGCATTTGACGTCCCCTTGGTCTTTGGCTGTGAGTACAAGAAGAAGTTGAAATTCTAAAAGTTCCAAATTCCCCATACCATTTTCACCACAAATTCACTGCAAATTCCACGCGCAGGTCTGGAGAATGATGAGTACACCAGGAAGACAGATGGGTACCTGCCAACAGCCGAGGTGGCCTTCATTGATGAGATCTTCAAGGCCAACAGCGCCATCCTGAATGCTCTGCTGACGCTGCTCAATGAGAGGCTGTTTGACAACGGCAACCAACGGCTGGAGGTTCCACTGCTGTGCCTGGTCAGTCTTACTGCCTTGTTGCACAGCCCTATTTTATGTTGGATGGTTTTGCTTGTTCCCTTTTGATGGCATGACAAGGCATCCTTGGGCTCAGTCTGACGCCCCACTCCCCATGGCTTTCACATCAAGTGCTGAATGCATTTCATGGTGTTGGTTGTTGCCTCCTGAGGGCATGACAATGCATGTTGACAACAACATGGGGCTCAGTGTGATGCTCCGCTCCTGCTGAGACCATCGGCTCTCATCTCTGTGTTGTATGTGACTCTGCTTCTATATGTAGCTCTGCTGCCTGTTGTCACAGCAGAACAGTCCCATTTCAGACCGCGCATGCTTCCATCATTTGTAGCAATAATCAGTTTTTCCCGAACCCTGCATGTCTGGGCTAAACGGTTCAATTGTTGCAAAATTTGGCTGTATTATACAGCAGCAAGGGTGGTTTGTACATTAACTTGGTGTAAAGTAGTTCACCAAGTGAAAATTGAAGCTATCAAACATACAAAAGCTCTGCATGTTGGTTGGCACAAGATGCTGATTCTCTTACAACCCATGTTTGATCACAGGTGGGTGCATCCAATGAGCTGCCAGAGTCAGAAGAGCTGGATGCCCTGTATGATCGTTTCCTGATCAGGCGCTCAGTGGCTCAAGTCTCAAGCTCACAGCTCGGCAACCTGGCTCGCTTGGCAGCCGGCACTCGTCTGGTGGCTGAGTCACCATCCAATGGGGCTAGCAGCAATGGGGCTGCTACCCCCCCTGCTGACCCCGAGGCAGGCCCAGGGCTAGACCTGGAGGACTTCAGGTCAGTGCAGTTTGATCAATGCCTTTCATGCAATATGTGTATGTGTTTGTGTTTGTGTCTATGTCTGTGTCTGTGCATGTAGCCGTGCATGCAGTGGCAACAAGCAACATTGGGGCTGCTACTGATGCAAAGGCAGGCCTAAGATTGACTGTTAGGAGGATTACATGAAATGGTCTTAGCTTCGACTGCCTTTGACCTTGCATGAGAGGCAACTGAAGCTGATTAGCATGTGATGGGATTGTCAGTGGACCAGGGTTATACCAGCGCAATGACCAAACAAAAGCCAAGACGCTGAGCTATCAACCAGTCTTGCATATTGGCTGCAAGCATGCCTGGCAAATGGCAACAGATGATCAATCAACTGACCTGCTATGAAATACCAATACGACGTTTCATGTGAGTTCCAACAACTGCTGCTGCTTCAATCCCTGCTATCATCTATTACTTTTGCCACAATTTTCTACATCGCTACATTTCCTTTTTGTTGTATCACTGCAGGTCCACTGCAGGCAAGGCTGTGGGTGCAGTCGATGTACCTGAGTCTGTCATTGATGTGCTCACCAGTTTGAGGGACTATCTACAAGACAAGTGTGAGCCACCCATATATGTGTCAGACAGACGCTTCATGAAGGCCCTCAACTTGTTGCAAGTGGCAGCTTATGCAGATGGCAGAGATGAGGTCAGGGTTGCATTGTGCATGCATTTGTTGCATGCTGGCGGCTGCAACATTGTGATGCATGCTGGCTGCAGCAACACTGCAGGCGCTTGTTTACATATTGCAATGCTGCATTTGTGCAGAGTTCTGCAGACACCATTGCCTGCATGCGCTGCACGTTGCTGGTTGTGTCATGACAGGTATTAAAGAAGGAGGCCTGTCTGGTCTGCCGCAGCATGTCTGAAGAGACGATTGTGCCTGCAGCTGCTGTGACTTGTTGCACGTACCTTGAGTGCTGCTGTTCCTGCACAATGTGTGCAATTTGGATTGCTGCGCTTGATGCCTGGGCAGATTGTCCATGCTGCAGGTCAATTTAGAAACAGGGTTTAGGGTCCGTCTGTTTCAGGGAGCTTCTCAGAGCTGTACGTACCTGTCCCTAGGGGGAAACACGTGTTGAATGATTGCAGGAAGGAGCTGACTTGCATTGCTGACATGCATCTGAGGCCTGTTGGCCTGCCTTTTAACTATTTTTATCATTTTTATCTTTATCGTTAGTACTATCATTACTAGTGTTCATGTTAGTGAATTTCTGCACATGTTCTGCACTCTGAAGGCTTAGGCTATGAGCAGTTGCCAACACTTCTTTGAAGCTGGGATCATCAATGGATGGTGTGTGCGTGTGTGTGTGCAGGTCAATGAGTACGACTGCCTGCTGCTGGAGTTTGTCTTTGGCAACAGGCCAGATGATGCCCAGAAGGTCCGTGCGTACGTGCTGGAAACGATTGCCTCTGACCCAGGGCTGCAGCAGACAGAGCTGGTGTTCCTGGGTCTCTTCGGCCGGTCCTGCCGGATTCTGGAGAACAAAGACCGGCAGGTGAGATTATTGCAAGCAAAATCCGATTCATCTGCAAAGGCTGATTGATACAAAGCCAACAAGTAGCCATCCTGCAGCGGGCAACAATGATTTGGCCAACGAAAAGCCACCACAGCGTGCTGGTGTGGCAGAAACAGCATTGCCCTCAATGTTCGACAGTCTCTTACCCTAGACAATTTCGTTGTTTGTTTTGCAAGATTTTTTTTTGTAGGTCACCAAGAGGGCAAATCATTGACCAGGTTTGTGGCGGCAAATGCCGTTTCTGCACATGCTGCTTTGACGGTGCTGCAATGCCTCACTGGTGAAGAGCTGGGCATTACCATGTGGTTAAAGTCATTCAGCAAGTGACTTGATACGACAAGCAATGCATTCATCCCATAAGAGTCACAAAATTGTTGTCTAAACCAGTGTTGGAATATCACTAATCATTGCACTGGCCAGCGCATTTGAGTTGCTGAGACTGTTCAGCAATGCTTTTGGTCTTGTCTTTCACTACATGCTGGCACCTCGTGCAACACTGAACATCACATTTTCTGACACGTGGTTTCCATCTTTGTGTCATGGAGAGACACCACCAAAACCAAGAGATTTCCCTCCCCCCCCTTCAAACCCAGTTGGCAGCAGCATCAGCAAACTAGACAAACCCTAGAGACCTACCCCTAAGGCCATGTGTTGATGCCTTGACTCCCAAAGGCGTCTCAATCCAGCAGAGGCTGGTCACAAGCCGGTTTGATGACGAGGACAATGTAGATATTGTCACCCAGACAGCACTGCTGCTGCTAATGCTATCTGAGTCACTGTATCTTCGTTGTCCACATTATCAGCCTCTTTGTCAGCAGTGTCTGCTGGGGTGGAGACACCTTTGGGAGGCAAGACATCAACAGCTGGCTTAAGAATAAGACTTTTACCAGTTGGAGTACTATCAGTGGAACAGGAAGTCTACAATGTGCGTGTACATCAGTAGATGTGATCTATTGGTGGATAAGTCAAAGTCTGCAAACTTGGATTCCAACAACATCTGGCTGAAGAGTGTCACCCCAGGTCACACTGAATTTGGAGTAATATGGAGCAATGCTAGTCATCTTTTTGATTGCTACATTGAGCACTCCAGATGACACTGAACATAACTACCAGAAGCTACTCAGCAACAAGGTTGATCTTGTCTTTTGCTCCAAGTTGGTAGTACGTGCAACAGTGAACACAGTCATCACACCCTCCTCAGCAATGCTGCTAGTATTGCTCACTGCTTACCCGGCAGCACCACATGTATCACAGAACACAGTCAACCAAACCTGCTCAGCAATGCTGCTCATTCAGCTCATGCCAGCAGCCCCCCCCCCCCCCCACCCCCCAATGCCCCCCAAAGCAACATTGAACACAGCCATAAAAACTTGTTTTGCTGCCACAGGAGTTAGCAGAGGTGCAGCAGGAGGGTGCATCGGTGGTTGAGCTACTGCAGCAGAGGCAAGCAGGCCTGGCGACCACACTGGGGCAGCAGTTCCCAGAGATGCGCAACACCACCTGGCAGAGCGAGTCCAGCGTGCAGGCTGCTGCTCAGACACTCACACCTCAGATGACTGAGAACAAGAAGAAGGTGAGAGTTTGAGACAATTGATGTTTGCAGAAGCTCTGCGTTCATGGCTCAGTTAGACAGACCCCTAATTCACTGCTTGCAGCCTGCAGCACTCAATCTTGAACATGCGCAGCTTGCCTTGGTAAATGTTGTTGTGTGTAGCTCCACAGTTGCACATGCTGTAACACATGCATCACAAACCAAGGTCGCCAGCTCAAGTCAAGTGCAAGCCCTTGAATTACACGTATTTCCGTATTGCTGTCAAGAAGCATGCAATGTCCATATGTTTTGACATTGCTATGCAATTTGCCTAGTCTAAAAGCCCAGCTGTTACAAACCCTGCACTGATGCATATACCGGTACACACTAATTTCCCTGCTGATCATATGTTTATGGTGCTGCTCAGACTTGCACAGTTGTGCGTGATGTCGTGATTAGTTTCAATTGATGCTGTAGGCTATGGCTGCTGCAGCTGCGGACATGTTACTTTGATGCAGCTGTGCTTTTTGTGATTTCCAACATGCTGCCGTTCAGCCTGTGACAACCATGTCGAGGCAAACATGTTGTTTTGTAGCGTGTGCGTGATGTCCTGAGCAAGTGTCACAATATTGTGATGAATATCCCGAGAGCCAATGTCACAATTTTGTGATGAGTATCCTGAGCCAATGTCACAATGTCGTGATGAATATTCTGAGAGCCAGTGTCACAATGTTGTGATGGGTTGACAGGTGGAAGACCTGTTGCGAGAGGCTATGGTCCTTAAAGAGGCCTTGGATGAGGCAGTCAGCTCAAGTGTGCTGGAGAAGCTTCTGCCCAAGCGGTATAAACAATACCAAAAGGGAATTTCCCAGAGGTCTTGAGCAGAACGCTGCTTCAAAGGCACATGCAGCTGATGCTTACAAGGCGCAGCTTGATGTTGGCTAGCTAGACAGAAAGATCTAAAGACAGCAGAATTCCATCAGTTGACGACGTTGAAATGATCTGCTGCTTTGAGTGCTCCTTTGCCTCATGTGTGTTGCGACACAGGACATGCACACATGAAGGCATTCGTTTTGCCAAAACTGCCAGCTTGCTCCTCTACAAGGAAGTCATACCAAGCTGGCCTCCTCACAGAGTCAACAACACACAATCGTTTCAGAATGCACAAGCGCATCTGGTAAGTGTAGATAGTTCCGTATAAAATGGTGGCAAGAACAGTTTCTCAACCGTACGGTACTCAGATTGTTCAAGGTGGTGAGCAGGTGTGACTGACCTAGCACGGTACTTTGTCACAAATTGTTTTGAGCTGGTGAATGCTTGCTGAGCTGATCCATTGATGGGTTGCTGCAGCAGCTGTGCAGCGTGTTTGACAAACCCTTCGATGATTTGTCATGACATCACTGACGCTTTGTCATTATTGCGCACACCAGCTCAGGTCAGACAACAGTGCAGGAAACATTGACATTATTGCTGAGCTGAGGTTGAACCGGTAAAACAATCAGCACTTGCACCAAGGCTACAGACAATGATTGGCTTCTGCTAATAAGTAATTCACAGGGCATCATCTCTGGGGCAGCTGCCACAATTGCAACATGCGTGATCGATATGCATGCATCCCTCTTGATTGCTACCAAGAAATGCTGACGAAATCTGGCTCTATACATAGTAATGATGATGATCATATGTGCCAGCAGGGCCAGCCTTGCTTATGTACCGAAGCAAGCAAACTCATCAGTTATGGGCTGTGGCCAGAAATAGCTGAGAAAAGAATGCACGGCAAAATGACTGCGTGTGTCCTCAAAATGTACTCAGTGGCCACGGTAGAAAGCTGTCAGCTTAGGTGTGCAAGCCTTAAATCATTTTGAGAGCATGACCTGTCAAGACTCAACGAGTCTAATGCTGCAACCTGGCATTAAGAGCATGCTGTGACACAACTTCACGTATCTTGAATTCAAGGTAAGCAACTTTGTCTGCTTTTGTGCGCAGGTAATTCCACTCAAACCATGGCACAGTGACAACACGCCACCCTTGCTCCTCCAATACAGCATTCCTAAACAGGGTGCTGCCCTTTGGCCTGCATATAACAGCAAAGTCTGCAGTGTACGCATTGTCTTGACACCATTGCCTGACACAACACGAACAGACTACATCTGCAACGCATGCTCAGGCTTCACTGTAGGTAAGATGGAGTGGGTATGGTATTCCCAACAGGATCAGGGTTTGCTCCACATGCTAACAACTTACCTAATAGCATGTGGTCCAACACAGAATTCCTAAACAGACTCTTGCCATATGGTCCGCAGTTCACAGCAAAGTCTGCAAGACACTGCAATGTATGCATACATTAGCTCGACACCATTGCCCAACACAATGCGCACAGATTTGCACTGCAGAACATGCATCAAGTTGACTAAACACTCAGCTGAACTGCAGACAAAGTTTAGTTGTTGGTGTAAGGTTGGATTTGCACCATACTGGACTATCCGGCAGGACCTTACCGAGTAGCAGTTGGTCCTTTGTCTAGCTTGTAACTCTCATACAGAAAATGAGGAACTCCATCTACTTCAATTGCAACCTTGCAAGGCACCTTGGCTTGGGGTAGCAGTGCAATGTCAATGGAGTGCATCCCATCTTCAGAACTGTGGTTGGCAATGGCTTCGAGCCTGTAGTCAAGATTGAGTAAAGTCAGGCAGTAGGGATATCCTGTGGTTGGGTCATTGTGCTTAGTCATCACAGCAGCCAACAATATACGTCACTTGTAGCCAGTACAGAAATCAAGAAAAAGAGGAAGGAAAAGCAGAAGAGGCGCTTCTGCTTTTGCTGACTAGTCATGCTGATGGCTCTTCAAGTGCAGACTATAAAATACTAGACATGCATGGATTGCAAAGATGTTGAATTGGAATGTACCCCATCAGTTGGATGACATAGAAAATGTGCACTTCAGTTTGGGACCTGGTTGATGACAGCTCTGGCAAGGGCCACTCCAATCGCACATGGTGCGCGACCTGCACACAACAGCCCCTGCCTTCCAAAATGTAAAATGATGTGCCTCAAATTTGCATGTACACAATGTCGCTCTTGTTCGTCATGCTGCAGAACCATATGGTGTGGATGACATGCATTGTTGTTGCACGCATATGCTGCTGTGCTGACACAGCCTCATATGTTGTATATATGTCCCTGACCTCTGTGTCCTTGCATAGGCAACGTGTGCCTGAAGTCCAACTATGGGATAGTTGAGCACAACAGAGGAGTCTCACCTCGGACCACTCAGCATATGCTGGTGTGCTTTTGTCGGAGGGCTGCAATGCCTGCAGAGCTTGATGCAGCTGCTGCGCATCAGCATTTCGCAGCAGCTGCCTTGGACACCTAAGAATCACCATCTTGAAAAAGTCCATGTCTAGCACACCTAGCACAGCTAGGCTCCACACCACAGAGCTGTCACATTGAACCAGGAAGGCATCACTGTGCTTCTTGCTTGCGGCATAGCTGTCCTTGAAGCAATGCAGCATGTGCGGGGCAGGCAGGTAACCTAATGAGGCACATGCCCACAGGACAAGACGCAAGCCCTGTAATTCACCTGCCCCAAGAAGCAGGCCCTGGTAAAATCTTGTGATGATTAGCTCAGCAAGAGGCCGCTCAACGTGTAGTCGCATGAAGACAAAAGATCCCATGATTGTACCCATAGACTGCATGTGATCCTTGCTAGTGAAACCATGTGCTGTCAGACATTGCTGCACTGTTTGCACAAGGTGCTCAAGTAGGGTTCCATCTTGAGGATTGAGACCCAGGATTGAAAACGCCCATAGGACAGTACTAACACCTTGTAGACTTGCTGATGTCTGCGTGTCAATGAGTCTCTGTCCAAGCTCATCACCACATCCAGGTTGCACATCATCTGGCCTGATTCGTAACCGTCCACAAGCCCAAAAAATGCTGCATATTGAATGGTGGCCGGCTTCAGAGACTCTTTGCATGAACATTTTTATCATTGTTGCAGCAATGCCACGAACTAGGGGATTTTGGGTCGCAGCGCTGTCAAGGGTGTCGGCTTTTGTTGCCACGTGTGCCACTGACACCAACGCCAATCTTGACACAATTGGGTTCAACTTGTCTGGATGTTCCTGTGCCCAAACTTTGAGCTGCTGGAGGAAAGTTTCCAAGGCCTGTGCTGCTGAGGATCTGTCGTGCATCGAGAATGTTGCTTCCTCCCTTGCCATCATGATGTGGCTGTTGAGGTGTTTTGCACTTCTGATTACCCGTCTGTATTTGCTGGGCTGAATAGCAACAAAGTTTGAGGGAGCCAGACAGCTGACAAGGTGACTATGTCCTGCATGCTACTTGGAGCAGCTGCCAGGGTGCTGTACCTGCTCACGCGACAACGAATTACTTTCTTTAAGCTTGTTGATAGGGATTTCAACTGTTTGTACAAGACCACTGAGAGCACGCGCTGTGCCTGGCACGCCAGCGTGCCTGCCGTCAAAATCAGAAGTCAGACCAAAGCTCCTTTTGTACGGCAACGCATGACACGGCAATCATGACGTACCACAGCGGCTGCTGGACATTTCGGCATCTTCGGCATGTAGACTGCAATACCGCCTGGCTTGCTGCCGACAACGTGACGGTACCAAGGCTTTGAAATAGGTGTCTTAAGCCTGACGCAGTCAACATGCTCGCCCTTGAGCAACAGCTCCTGCGTTGTACCAATGCGGGATCCGCGGATTCTGCGAGCCGGTGGATGCACCAGACAAGCGGACGATGGGCAGATACACTTGCCTGTGCACAACTGTGCAAATTGGAATTTGGAGAACGCTAATCCAAATCCATGGAACCCATCCACTGTGCATTCAGGTCTTCCGGAAAAAGTTGTGTCGACATTGAAGCGTTGGAAGAGATCAGCAGCGCAACCTTGCTCTCACAATAGTGCTGAGGATTTTTCGGATGAACCAGCCACTGTCAGGGATACACAAACATTCAGGCTGCTAAATTATGTATATGTATATGTATATGTATATGTATATGTATATGTATATGTATATGTATATGTATATGTATATGTATATGTATATGTATATGTATATGTATATGTATATGTATATGTATATACATATGTATATATGTATATGTATATGTATGTACATATGTATATACAGCTATATAGAAACAATAGTTACAAAAGATTATGCGACGACTCTCTCCCACCAGAGCAATGAGCAGTAAGTTTACTCAGCCTGCTGCTGTAGTAGTGTTTTGTGAGTCAAGAACAATGCAGTGCGAGCATCCTGTCTGCCCTGTACCTCAAGCCCATGGGCACTCGTGCAGCTTTTTTTGATACTTATGCTTGACGCAGGTGACAGTGGTGCTGAGCGGTGAGGCCAGCATGGGCATGCCTGCAGCTGACAAGTGGGCAGCTTGACGCCTGGGTAAGGCGTGATCCCGATGGCCAGGTCACCCTCCATTGCTGCCTTTTCCCATTGCCATGCTGTGTTGGTAAGCAGGCCACATGCAGACATCTGTTGACTGCTGTTTGTGTTCCACATGTTGCACCACATAAACACCTGCTACTGTTGTGCAAAAACTTGTTTTTGGACCAGGGCGAGCTGCGTAGTGATGCAGCAGTAATGTTGACTCAATGCTCAAGTTCAATGTCAGGTGTGCGCCCTTGAAGCAGCATTTCTTCATATTCTGTATGATTCATCTCATCATGCCTGTTTGTGAATGTATCACTCGATCTCCACATGCAAAACAACACTATGCTCAAAGGAAACTTTAGCAACAGCTAACTAATGTGTTTATGCAGTGTGACTGGCGTGATTGGTGCTGGATAGCGTGCATGCAGCCTGAAGCAAGCTTTGTGTGTGGTCACACTAGGTGCACCTTTCATGTTCATCAACACCAAACAGTCACACCAAGCACTCAAAGCATGCTGTCACAGGCTGCACTCATGCGCTGACAGGACTGATGCGGTCTGTGCTGTGCGGATAAAGCAAACTTTCAGGAACGCCAACACAGGTGTGACCAGGACAGATGCACCTGTCATTCTCATTTACATACTGTTGTGTCTTTGGAAAGGACACCAGCCTGCATTTTCTCATTCACAACTACTGCTCAAGCACGCTTTGACAGATTTGTACATGCGCTGGCAGGACGCATGTGGTGTTGGGGTGCTGTGCAGACACAGCAACCTTTGAACGCAACTACAAACTCAGACATCACTTCACTTCAGCACACGGCTTCAGCTACGTAAGGTAAATGCTTTCTGGGTCATGATGCATTGCAGCTCCAACAGATGTCAGCTGCATCATAAGCACAAGGCCTTATTATTTTATTCGTTCTTGCATGCACCATCCGGAGCCCTACTGCATTCTCTGTGTATCTGTACATCAACGATTGTGTTGCATCGTTTTGCAAACACTAGGGTTGTATCACGGCTGCAGCTGTAGCAGGTGTGCAGTGACTGCCATTCTGTCTGCAGGCAGCACGTCAGTGCAGGTCTGACACTGGCTCAAGTCTCAGACTCAGTGCAGTCTATTGTGCATTCATTAGCCAACATTGCATGGACTGCCCCTGGGAACCCTTGCCATGATGACCTGCAACAAGCTTTTATGTGATGCAGGCTGCTTCCTTGCAGGGCAGCTAATCCACCTAATCAGACTAGACCGATGTGCCCTCCCCTCCCCTGAGCAGTGCCCTCCCCTCAGGCAACCCCCCAGGTCAGGCTACACTTTAGAATGCCTTCATGTGGCACTGGCCTTGGTCACAGTAGCCTGTAACATGTTTAGTCTGCGAGTAATCGCTTTCCTGCGTTTAATAAAGACGCCCAGACCGTGGACGCTGATATCATAAACGACATGCTGTTTTGTCAGTGCCAGCTGGTGGCATGTGGCATCCTCTGCAGGGGTGTGCCTGATTGTCACTCAAGCTGGACACCTGTTCATGTGAATGTATTACATTCAATGTAATGCTTAATTTGATTGTCACGCTATCAATGTGCCTTGCAGGAGTGAGCAGCCTCACCTGATTTGCGCCAAATGGCATGAATGCTTCTGCAAGTGCCGCTTATACCTCTTTCAGGTCTTGGAGCCTTGCCTATTGCAGCATGCGTGATTCAGGATGAAAATTATTGCGGCTTGCAACCCCATACACATCCTGTAATATGTCACAAAGTTCAATAATTGATTTGCTTCTGGTTCCATGTTGGTGCTACCTTCCTCTCTATCAGGTGCTGCATGCATGCATACATGCGCAGCCCCAGGACCTTGGGCAAATGCTGCTGCCCAAACATTGAGAGCCAGAGTCTACATGTTATTGTGTGCTTTCGGTCATGGCAACGTTTTCACAGAATGCCTGGGGCGCAATTCTAGTGATGATGCGTTAGTCATACCGGATCAGATGAGCCATTTTTTCTGCCCAGGAAGTCAAGATTTGCTCTACTTCTCAGCTGCGCGTTCATCGTGTTGCATCTGGAGTGTGGCAAGAAGCATCCTGTCTTCACGAAGACTCTGTGGTTGTTTTCGAGCCAGCGAACCGTTGGTCTCTTTATCGACAAGGTACACTGAATGCCATTGGTAGCAGATTGACACCTTGTAGGCATAATTAAACTCACTTGCGTGTAGTGATCATTGCAGCGCAGCAGCAGGGCGCTTGTGGCAAGAATTACTTAACTTCACCGAAGCTTCGCGAGCAGTACACAACCAATTAGGAGGAGTTCCAGACATATTCAAGGTGTGCAAGTCAATCTTGGATGCAACTGTGATGACTTCTGGTTACCATATGTCTACCCTGCAGCAAACATCGTAGCTAAGATGCTCTTTGCAAAAAGGCTGGCACCTTGCTTTTTTGCCACAAGGATGGACAGACACCGTGTATGAATGCTCATGTTGTCAGTGCATTCCCCAAGCCATGCATTGCCGTATTGTGTGCATATCAGTACATGGTAGTGAACATGCTAATGCACAGCGTGTTCAGCATTGGTCGCAGCTTCCAAACATATGCAATGTCACATCTTGTTAACCCTCTGTCAGCTTTGTCAGGACAGTCGTATGGCTGCAGGATATCATTGAAGCCTTATGTACAGCTGCAGCCCATACTGGTGGTGTCTTGATGCCAACTACAGAAGCAGCATGATCAGCAGCCGGGGTGCTTCATGTTTTGGTCACTGCAAGGTACAAAGCATTAAGAAAGTCTCGCTTCCAGCAACTTCACACACTGCATCACCTGACTGCATGCCATCCCCTTCACAAATACAGCTTCTAGGCACAGCAACCAGGTTTTCCAAAGACTGGTGCTGCTGCAACATTTGCTGCTGTTCATTGGCACAGATTGCTCAATCTGCTGGTGTTTGTCCCAGGCCAGCCCTCAAGAGCCAAGCAGAGTTCATGCCCTCGCAGTGCTGCCCATGTGCGGTGAATTGCTTCTGCCCAGTCATCACCTCTGCCATGGTCACAGCCACTTGTCAAAGCAACAGCCATGGAACACAATGCGCCGCCGGCTCTGCACATCAGCTGCCAAGTCAGCTTCTGCTGGCAAAACTGATGCTGTTCAGGCAGAGGCAGGAATATCTGCTGAAGCCACCCATGAAATTCTTGATCAATATAAGACATACCTGAACTGGGACATTGAGACCAAGCTGCGACCTGCCCTGCAGTCCTGGCTGCAAGAGTTGGGCGCTGAGCAGCTGTCTCAGCAGCTTCGAAAAGTGCGACGCTTGCTGGCATGCAAGCCACAGGAGTGTAGTGAGGTGTACTTGTGGCTGTCTTCAAAGGGTGTCAATGCTGAAAGGGTACAGCAAAGGGCACCGTATGTCATGACAAGGGACATCAGAGCAGTACAGACCACCTTTGAGGCTCTTCAGCAAGCAACTGCCTTCTCAGATGCACAGATTTATACGCTTCTCCACAAGCACTCTGTAGCTCTTGCATATGGACCAGAACGTGTTCTCAGGACGCTTCAGGCTGTTAGTACGATGTTGGGCATGCCGATGACTTCAGAAAGCTTCAGAAAGGTCATCATAGGTGCTCATCATAGGCTGTTCCTTCAGAGTCCAGACTCTCTCCATCAACGTGTGACATTTTTCTGCCAGACGTGGGCCACAGGGACCCATGTGGCCAGGACAGCGCTCACAATGGGTGTGTTTGCAACTCCAGAGCCTGTGATGCGAACCAGAGCAGCAAAGCTTCAAAATCAGCTGGGCTGGGACAGTGAAAAGCTGAAGCAGAAGCTCAGTGCCTTTCCAAGACTCCTGTGTTCAGAGCCTTCCACGCTTGCACGCAATTTTCGCGAGATGCAAGGCGCAGGCTTTTCGCAGACCCAAGTCTTGGCAATGTGCACCCAGCTTCCAGCCCTACTGGGTGTAAATTGGACCTCTGCCAAATCTATTGAGAAAGTGCAGTTTGTCACACTTTTGCTAGGGCTGAGTCTTGAGGACATAGCTGTGAGGCCTCACTTGCTGGCTTACTCGGTCAGCGGCTTCATTGGCCCACGAGTGTGGTTCATGTATCAGACTGGTGCCATTGAGGCACCCAGCAGCATGACGACATCAGGCCTTTTGAGTTATGTCTCTTCCTGCTCAAAGGCTCGGTTTCTCAAAAGATTCAGTTCACCAGCCAGCAACCCTAGCATGGTGTTTGACTCAGCTTTCATTGACCATTGGAGACAACGCTGGGAGTTTTTGACACAGCACATGAAGTTGTCTGTTGAGACCATTGCTGCCCACCAGGATCTGCTGCTCACATCTCTGCCTGACAGGCTCGCTCCCAGATGGCAGCTCCTGTCAAGCATCTCAAATGAGCAAGCAGCCTTCAAGGCAGAGGACCACCTCACAGCCCTTGC
>JAABUI010001334.1_pt1 | contig 14590 bp, 14 predicted proteins | sample 5559111 | NCBI WGS metagenome assembly JAABUI01 (sample SAMN10711870, study PRJNA513365) | rock metagenome | isolation source: Antarctica rocks | place: Antarctica: Victoria Land, Buttleship Promontory
TGGAGCCGCCTGTCGGAATCGAACCGACGACCTTCTCATTACGAGTGAGATGCTCTACCGACTGAGCTAAGGCGGCCTGCGACGAACGCCCGACGAGTCTAGCGAGACCTCAGCGCGCAGACACAATCCGGGCGCCGGCTACCGCAGCGACGCGCCTAGCGCAGCCACCATCGCGTCGACCGCGATCCGCGGCTTTACGTTGACGGCCAACGCTTCTCGGCACTGCAGCACGGCCTCCAAACAGCGCAGCAATCCCTCCGGCTTGGCCTGGACAACCATCGCGCCCACCTCGCCGGCGAGGTCGGGGTGGGTGGGCGTCACGTCAGCTCCACAGGAGTGCACCACCGCGTCGCGGTAGAACCCGGCGAGGTCGATCAAGGCGCGGTCCAGGGAATCGCGCTGGCTGCGAGTGGCCCGTGACTTCTGCCGTCGTTCCAGGTCCTTGAGCACCCCCGCCGAGCCACGCAGCGCGCCGACCGCTCCCTTGCCCGTGCCACCCGCACCCATAGCGGTCCGCAGCTCCTCGGTCTCGATCGCGTCCCGCCCAGCCGACGCCGCCTTGGCCTCGGCCTCCGCCGCAGCGACGAGCTCCTCTGCTGCCGCATACGCGCTGCGAGGGTTGCGCGCGGCGCCCGGCAACCGCAGCACCGCGGCACGGCGCTGCCGGGCGTCCCCATCGGTGGCCAATCGCCGGGCCCGGCCGACGTGCCCGCCGCCCACCGACGCCGCCCACTCGGCTCGGTCGGGCTCGAGCCCATCCCGCTCGCGCAACACCTCCGCAATCGCGGCGACCGACGGTGTCCGCAGCGCCACGTGTCGACACCGCGAGCGCAGGGTCACCGAAATGTCCTGCGGGTCCACCGAGGGCGCACACAACAGGAACACCGTGCGCGGCGGCGGTTCCTCCACAACCTTGAGCAAGGCGTTGGCGGCGCCCTCGGTCAGCCGGTCGGCGTCCTCGACCAGCACCACCTGCCAGCGGCCGGTGCTGGGCCGACGCGAGGCGATCTGCACGATGGCGCGCATCTCGCTGACGCCGATGGTGAGGCCCTCCGGGATGACCCGCCGGACGTCCCCATGGGTTCCGGCCAGCACCGTGTGGCAGGCCTGGCACTGTCCGCAGCCGGGAGGATCGGGCGTGGTGCACTGCAGTGCCGCTGCGAAGCACAGCGCCGCCACCGAACGACCAGAACCCGGCGGCCCGGTGAACAGCCAGGCATGAGTCATCGCCGAACCACCACCGGCCGCCGTGCGGGCGCCTAGCGCGGCCGTCGCCGCAGCCTGCAACCGCGCGGCGACGTCATCCTGGCCGACGAGTCGAGTGAACACTCCGGACGGCAATGCGCACCCCTAGTTTTTGGCGGCCACGCGCTTCTTGGGCGCCGACTTCTTCGCCGGCGCCCGCTTGGCGGGAGCCTTCTTCGGCGCCGGACCGCGCGCCCGCCGCTCGCCGAGCAGCTCGATGGCGCGCTCGTCGCTCAACGTCTCCACCACGTCGCCCTTGCGCAGGCTGGCGTTGGTTTCTCCGTCGGTGACGTACGGGCCGAACCGCCCGTCCTTGATCACCATCGGCTTGCCGGTCGCGGTGTCTGCCCCCAGCTCACGTAGCGGTGGTGTCGCCGCACCCTGGCGCCCGCGCCGCTTGGGCTCGGCGTAAATCTTCAGCGCTTCCTCCAGCGTCACCGTGAACATCTGCTCCTCATCGACAAGCGACCGAGAATCGGTGCCCCGCTTGAGGTACGGCCCGTAACGACCGTTCTGCGCAGTAATCTCCTCATTGTTTGCCGGATCGATGCCGACCACGCGGGGTAGCGACAGCAGGCGCAGCGCGTCATCCAAGTCCACTGTGGCCAGGTCCATCGACTTCAGCAACGACCCCGTTCGAGGCTTGGGACCGACGGCCTTCTTCGCGGTTTTCTTGGCGACGGCCTTTTTCACGGCTGGCTTCTCAGCGGCGGGTTCGGCCGCAGCGGGCGGCTCGGGCAGCAGTTCGGTGACGTACGGCCCGAAACGCCCCTCCTTGGCCACGATTTCGTGCCCGCTGACCGGGTCCACGCCGAGCTTGCGCCCCTCCTGCGGGGTGGCGAACAGCTTTTCCGCCACCTCCAGCGTCAGTTCGTCCGGCGACAGATCATCCGGTAGGTTCGCCCGCTGCGACTCCTGCTCACCCGACTCGCCCGTCACCATCCGCTCCAGGTACGGCCCGAAGCGACCGACCCGGACGTCGATCCCCCGCCCCTGGGCGTCGTCGAACAGGCGAATGGAGTTGACCTCGCGAGCGTCGATTTCCTCCAGGTTGACGCCCACCAGCTTTTTCAACCCGCCCGCACGAGCGACGGAACCGTCGGCCCCGTTGGCACCGCCGAAGTAGAAGGCGTTCAGCCAGTTGGTGCGCTGTTCGCGGCCACCGGCGATGTTGTCCAGGTCGTCCTCCATGGACGCGGTGAAGTCGTAGTCCACCAGTCGGCCGAAGTGCGCCTCCAGCAACCCGATCACCGCGAACGCCACCCACGACGGAACCAGTGCGCTGCCCCGCTTGTAGACGTAGCCGCGGTCCTGGATGGTCTTGATGATTGCCGCGTAGGTCGACGGCCGGCCGATGCCCATCTCCTCCATAGCCTTGACCAGGCTGGGCTCGGTGTAGCGCGCGGGCGGGCTGGTGGAGTGCCCGTCCGGGTTGAGCTCGGTGGCGGTGACGGCATGGCCCTGGGCGAGCTGGGGCAGGCGGGACTCCTTGTCGTCGGCGTCGGCGCCGGAGCCCTCCTCCACCGTCTCCACGTAGGCCTTGAGAAAGCCGGCGAAGGTGATGGTCCGCCCCGACGCCGCGAACACGCACTCCTCGCCGGTGCCCGCAGTTCCGGTGATGCGCAGGCTCAGCGTGGTCCCGCGGACGTCGGCCATCTGCGAGGCGATGGTGCGCTGCCAGATCAGCTCGTAGAGCCGGTACTCGTCGTTGTTCAGCGTGGAGTGCAACTGCCCGGGCGTCATGAAGCTCTCCCCCGAGGGACGGATCGCCTCGTGCGCCTCCTGGGAGTTCTTCACCTTCTTGGTGTACTGCCGGGGCTGCGGGCTGACGTAGGCCTCGCCGTAGAGCTCACGGGCCTGGTTGCGGGCGGCCGTGATGGCCGTCTCCGACAGCGTGGTCGAGTCGGTACGCATGTAGGTGATGTGCCCGTTTTCGTACAACCCCTGGGCGATGCGCATCGTGCGGTCGCTGGAGAACCGCAGCTTCCGGCCCGCCTCCTGCTGCAGCGTGGACGTCATGAACGGGGCGTACGGCTTACGGGAGTACGGCTTGTCCTCGGCCGAGGTGACCGTCAGTCCCACTCCGTGCAGTGCCTCCGCCAGGCGCCGGGCGTGCTCCTCGTCGAGCACGCGCACTGTGGAGGCCTGCTTCAGCGCCCCGTCGGAACCAAAGTCCCGGCCGGAGGCGACCCGGGCACCGTCGACGCTGAACAGCCGGGCGCCGAAGCTCTGTGGACTCGCGTCGGCTCCGGCATCAAGAGTGGCGGCGATGTCCCAGTAGGAGGCGGCGGTGAACGCCATCCGCTCACGCTCGCGCTGCACGATGACGCGGGTGGCCACCGACTGCACGCGGCCCGCGGACAGCCGCGGCATCACCTTCTTCCACAACACCGGGCTGACCTCGTAGCCGTAGAGCCGGTCGAGGATGCGGCGCGTCTCCTGGGCATCGACCAGGTCGGTGTCCAGCTCTCGCGTGTCGGCTGCCGCGGCTTGGATGGCACTCTCGGTGACCTCGTGGAACACCATGCGGCGTACGGGAACCTTGGGCTTCAGGGTCTCCAGCAAGTGCCAGGCGATGGCCTCACCCTCGCGGTCGGGGTCGGTGGCGAGGTAGACCTCGTCGACGCCGGTGAGCAGCCGCTTCAGCTCGGTGACCTTGGACTTCTTGTCCGGGCTGACCACGTAGAGGGCGGCGAACTCGTGGTCCACGTCCACGCCCAGTCGCGCCCACGGCTCACCTTTGTACTTGGCGGGTACATCGGCAGCGCCGCGCGGCAGGTCCCGAATGTGGCCACTTGACGCTTCCACGACATAGTCCGAACCCAGGTACGGGGCGATTTTGCGCGCCTTGGTCGGCGACTCGACGATCACCAGTCGTCGCATGCCGCCACCTGCGCTCTTGCTTCGTGCTGCTGCCACCTGGGTACGCACCTTCCTACTGCTCATGCTCGTCATCTGCCCGCGGCCCGAAGCCCAGTGAGCAAGCACAGGGTGGCACACGATGCCGACCACCCGCGGCAAGAGGCTCTCAGATGCGCTCGGCGGCTCAACGCGCGCGGTTGGGCCAGTATCCTTCCGCGGGCACCATCGGCGGCGGCGCCCCCACCAGCTCCGCCAGTCGCAGCACCCGTCGTCGGCCACTGATGCGCAGGCTCGGGCCGCCTCCGCGGACGCCGAGCAACACCGACGCTAGGCCGGCCTTGGCCAGCGCAGCCGCGGTGCGCTCGTGGGTGTCCGGTGCATGGGGGTCGAGGTTCAGCAGGTAACCGGCGTCGTCGCAGCGCCCGGCGGCCAGCGCCCAGGCCCGCAGCGCTCGGCCGTCGGGTACCCAGCGCTCTGGCACGTGCTTCACCGCGCCCTTGGTCCAGGCCCGGCCCAGCTCGGTCAGCCGCGGCGACGAGGGCGTGCGCACCAGTGGCGCCCCCTGCTCGGATACCCCGAGTTCGGCGGACAAGCCCGTCTCACGAACCAGCTGGGCGACCGCGCCCGCCCGCCACTGGACGTCGAGCACGACCGACACGCGCACCGCACTGCCCACGGTGACCACCTGACCGTGCGCAGCAAGCAGACCCGCCAGGTCCGCCACGGTGGGCACCGCCAAGTCCGCGGAGAAGAAGGAGAGCTGCTCGCTCACGCTTGGGCTCCTTGCACACAATGACTGAGCCCCCACCGTCACAAGGACGATGGGGGCTCAGTGAAGCTGAGTGGATAACTCAGACGGCGCGAACGCCAGTCGCCTGGGGACCCTTGGTGCCCTGGCCAACCTCGAACTCCACGCGCTGGTTCTCCTCGAGGGTGCGGAAGCCGCTGCCCGAAATCTCGGAGTAGTGCACGAAGACGTCAGCCGAACCGTCCTCGGGGGCGATGAAGCCAAACCCCTTCTCCGCGTTGAACCACTTCACAGTTCCCTGTGCCATGCCTGTATCTCCTCTTACGAAAACGATGTCAGTTGGCCGCACTTACGACCTACCGGGTCGGTAACATCAGGGATTCCCCGAAGGACACCCCATCCGCAACACCGATCCTGCGAGCGCGCGTGCTTTCTCAAGACCACGAACACAGAAGCTGCGACCGAGGACAAGTGAACCATGTTCGGGGCGTGGGCGACAGCCCAAGCGGCAAACGCGGCGGATAACCTTGGTGTCACATGACCGGATATCCATCGTCCGCGGCGTCCGGATACGGGGCGGAGCTGCTCGCGCGCGTGCTCGCCGGGGCCCCCCGCGCCGAGTCGCCGCTGACCCATCTCGCCGAACTGCCCGCCCGAGCAGCGGCGTTCGCCGACTGGCCGCAATGGGCAGATCGCGACGTCATCGCCGCATTGGGCGAACGCGGTGTCCTCAGGCCGTGGCAACACCAGGCGGCCGCCGCGGCCTTGGCCCACGAGGGCAGGCACGTGGTGGTGTCCACGGGCACGGCCTCGGGCAAGTCATTGGCCTACCAGCTCCCGGTGCTCACCGCCCTGCGGCGGGATCCCCGCGCCACGGCGCTGTACCTGGCGCCGACCAAGGCGTTGGGCGCCGACCAGCTGCGTGCGGTGCAGACGCTGGGCCTGCCCGACGTCCGGGCGGCGCTGTTCGACGGGGACACTGCGCTGGACGAGCGCGACTGGGTGCGCGCCCACGCCCGGTGGGTGTTCACCAATCCAGACATGCTGCACCGCGGGGTGCTGCCCCGCCACGACCGGTGGGTGCGCTTCCTCCGCCAGCTGCGCTATGTCGTGGTGGACGAGTGTCATTCCTACCGTGGGGTATTCGGCTCGCACGTGGCCTTGGTGCTGCGGCGGCTGCAGCGGCTGTGCGGGCGCTACGGGTCTCATCCGGCGTTCGTGCTGGCCAGCGCCACCTCGGCCGATCCGGCCCCGGCGGCGGCGCGACTCATCGGCGCTCCGGTGGTGGCGATCACCGAGGACGGCTCGCCGCACGGTCCGCGGACGGTGGCGCTGTGGGAGCCGCCGCTGCTGGCCGAGGTGACCGGGGAGAACGGTGCACCCGTACGGCGTCCGGCCGGGGCCGAAGCGGCGCGGATCATGGCCGACCTCGTGGTCGAAGGCGCGCGAACCTTGACCTTTGTCCGCTCCCGGCGCGGCGCGGAGGTGACCGCACTGAGCGCCCAGCGCCTGCTGCTGCAGGTCGACCCGGAGCTGGCGGCGCGCGTCGCGGCCTACCGCGCGGGCTATCTCGCCGAGGACCGCCGAGAGTTGGAGGCCGCGCTGAAGGACGGCACCCTGTTGGGCGTGGCGACGACCAACGCGTTGGAGCTCGGCGTGGACGTCGCGGGCCTGGACGCCGTGGTGGTGGCCGGCTTTCCGGGCACAGTGGCGTCGTTCTGGCAGCAGGCTGGTCGCGCCGGTCGCCGGGGTGAAGGTTCGCTGGTCCTCCTGGTGGCCCGAGACGACCCCCTGGACACCTACCTCGTGCACCACCCTGCTGCGCTGCTGGAGCGGGCGGTCGAGGCCGCCGTCACCGACCCCACCAATCCCTACATCCTCGGGCCGCACCTGGCGTGCGCCGCCGGTGAACAACCGTTGAGCGACGAGGAGATCGAACACACCTGGGGCTCACCGCTCGCTCTGCTGCAGCAGCTGTGTGACGAAGGGACGCTGCGCCGGCGGCCGCGCGGCTGGTACCTGGCCGCGGGGCAGCGTCCGCACGCGGCTGTGGGCCTCCGCGGGACCGGTGGGACGCAGGTGGCGGTGGTCGAAGCGGCGACCGCCCGCATGCTCGGCACGGTGGAGGCCGGCCGCGCCCCCGCGACCGTGCACCCGGGCGCAGTGCACCTGCACAAAGGTGCGTCCTACGTGGTCGACGAACTGGACCTGGAGCACGGCCTCGCCCTGGTCCACGCCGAGGACCCCAATTGGTCCACCTCTGCCCGGGAGTCCAGCAACATTGCCATCGTCGCGACCGTCGAGCGTTCGGCGTACGACGAGGTGACGGTGGCCCTGGCCGAGGTGGACGTGACGAGTCAGGTGACCGGATACCTGCGGCGGGCATCATCCGGAGAAATTTTGGACTCGGTGGAGCTGGACATGCCCGAGCACACTCTGCGCACCCGAGCGGTGTTGTACACGTTGACCGAAACATTGTTGGAGCGCAGCGGGGTACACGCCGCGGATGTACCAGGAGCGCTGCACGCAGCAGAACACGCAGCGATCGGGTTGCTGCCGCTGGTGGCGACGTGCGATCGCGGTGACATCGGAGGTGTGTCCACGGCGCTGCACCCCGACACCGGGATGCCGACGGTATTCGTGCACGACGGCCACCCCGGCGGGGCGGGTTTCGCCGACCGTGGCCACGCCGAGCTGCCGCGTTGGCTGCGAGCCACCCGGGACGCGATCGCCGCCTGCGAGTGCTCCAGCGGCTGCCCGTCGTGTGTGCAGTCGCCCAAGTGCGGCAACGGAAATGATCCGCTGGACAAGGCAGGCGCGGTTCGGGTGCTGGACGCAGTCCTCACAGCCCTCGGCCGCTAGGGCTGCACAGGGCCCGCCCTGGCGCGGCCGTGCGCTGTTCCCAGGGCGGCAATCGGCGCCGGACCGGCGGCGTCCACCTCGACCACTGCATCCCAGCCGTCGAGCCGGCAAAACGCCAGTACGACGCTCATCCCCGCAGTGACGACTGCGGCCTTGGCGCACGCCACCTCCGAACCCTCGACGGCGTGCGCGGCGGCGGCCAGCGCCCCGAGATCAGCAGCCGCCTCCGCCCGGTGACGGGCGCCGACGGCCGCGCCGAGGTGCAGCACGACGCCGACAACCGCGATCAACGCCGCCATCGCCATCGCGCTCCACACGGTCGCCGACCCTCGGTCATTCATGGTGCCGCCGCACTCGTCGGTTCAAGCACGGCCACCGCCTCGGCGGAGATCTCCAGCGCGGGGAGTAGAACGCTGGACGCCTGTACCCGCACCACAACGGTGTCTCCGTCTGCGCGAGTGCTGACCTGCGCACCCTTTGGCGCCACCTGCGCGGCCACAGTCGCGGCACGAGCGCTTTCCCCGCGCGCCGCCAGCCGGGCTGCCTCGCGGGCCGCGTCGAGACACTGCACGTGCATCGCCACCGCAAGCACCGCGCCGATGGCGAGCACCAGCACGATGGTCAGCGAGGACAGCGCGATGGCGGCCTCGACCGTCACGGCGCCGGTGTCATCGTTGCGGAGGCGTCCAGGTACCCGGCCGACGGCGCCCATCAGACCTCCGTGGACAGCGCTCGCTGCACCAGTCCGGTCAGCGCACCGACCACGGAGTCGCCGGTGACCACGGTGTAGAGCACCGCGCCGAACGCCGCGGCGGCGATGGTGCCGATGGCGTACTCGGCGGTGGACATCCCGTCGTCCTGTGTCGCCGCCAGCAGTAGCTGCGTGGTCATCCTGTCCTTGAAGCTGATCTCAGCCATGATGATGCCTTCCCCTCATACCACCGTGGGCTCTCCACAGTGGACGTTTAGATGATCCCGCCGTGCAGCAGTGGACCGGCGAGACCGAGCACAACGGGCACGACTCCGAGGCAGATGAACGCAGGCAGAAAGCACAGGCCCAGCGGTCCGGCGACCAGCACTCCAGCGCGCTCGGCCGCTGCCGCTGCGGCGTCCTCGGCAGCTCCACGTTGGTGTGCAGCAAGCTCGGCAATGCCCGCCGACAGCGATGCACCGGAACGTGCGGAGCGCCGGGCGATCCTGGCCAGCGCTTCCGTGCTCGGCTCGGCCGCGGCCGCCTGCCACGCGGCGGCCGGTTCCGCCCCCAACGTCAGTAGGTCACCGGCCTGGCGCAGCACGGCGGCCACCCTGGGGGGTGCGGACGGTGCCACGACCAGCGCTGCCGTGGCCACCGGTAACCCGGACCCCAGGCACGCGGCGAGCAGGTCGAAGGTTCCCGCGGCGCCCAGGCGGTCCACGCACTCTTTTGGCCCGGTGGCCAGTCGGCGCATCGTGACGTAGCCACCGCCCGCGAGCACCAGACCGCAGACAGAACCCGTGAGTCCACCGACGCCGAGCGCCGCCGACGCCCCGAGCAGGGCGCTGACCAGCGCGGGGGCCAACGCGTCCAGGCGCTGCGTCCGCACGGAGGGCGCGGGGCACAACAGTGCGCGGACCCGGCTACCGGCGCCTGCGTCGGGGACGATCAGCAGCGCCGACGCCAACAGCACTGCGACGACACTCATCACCGCACCGCCCTGGCCGTGATGTGACCGGTCCACCACAGACCTGCGCAGACCAATACGGTGCCGGCCACCAGCAGAAGCCCGCCCGTGGTGTCCCGCAGCAGCAGCGCCACCGGAGCGGCACCGATGGCCTGGCCCAGCGCGATACCCAACAGCGGTAACCCGGCCAGCACTGCCGCGGTGGAGCGCGCCCCGGCCAGCCCCGCCTGAGTGCGGCTGCGGAAGCGGATGCGGCCGGTGAGGTCGCGTCGCACGGCGTCCACGAGATCCGCCAAGGCCACGCCGCGCTCCTCGGCCACGCGCCAGGCCGCGGCGAGGCGTTCGAGTTCGGCATCCAACCCGGGCTGCTTCGCGTGTAGTCCGTCGGCGGCACTGGCCCCCAACCGCGCGCGAGCTGCAGCCTCGGTGAGCACGAGGGCCACCGGCCCGTCGACCTCCTCGGCGGCGACCGCGCAGGCCACCGCGGGGTGTGCGCCGATCTGTAGCTCGGCAATCAGCACCTCCAGCGCGGCGGCAAGGGCCGACGCCGCGCGTGCATCCGCGCTGGCCCGCCGTCGCTCCTGCCACTTCCGTTGGGCGGTGAGGGAGATCAGGCCGGCGGCCAAGGCAGGCAACAGACCGCCGACGGTGGCGCCGATCGCGCCACCGAGCAGCACTGCCCCAGCGGCCGACACCGTCCGTGAGAAGGCGAGCGCAGGGCCCGCCGGTGCGGTCAACGAGCGGAGCCGGGCACCGACGCAGCGCCCCGGGCTGACCAACAAGGCCACGGCCAACACCACCAGAGCCGCGTTCACAGCTGCACGCTCCGCTCGCCCAGTAACTCCGCAAGCAGGGGCGCTGCCTCGCCCGGCCCTTCCGCGCGACTCCAGGCGTTGAGCACGGAGACCGTGCCGGACGCGGACCGGCTGAGTACACCGATCCCGGCCAGACCCCGCGAGCCGTCCGCGCCCCGGTGCACGTGCAGCACCACCTGCACCGCCGCCGCGAGCTGACTGTGCAGCGCCGCCGCTGCCATGCCACCGAGGGCCGCGAGGGCCTCCAGCCGGGCGGGCACCTCGCGTGGCGAGTTTGCGTGCACCGTCCCCGCCCCGCCGTCGTGGCCGGTGTTCAGGGCGGTGAGCAAGTCCACCACTTCGGCGCCGCGCACCTCCCCGACTACCACCCGGTCCGGGGGATAGGGGATAGAGGGGGTCGAAACGCCCCACCCCCGCTGACCTCCTCTGGGCGCGGTCGAGGGAAGAGAGCGGCCCCAAAGAGATCAAGCACGCTTGTTTGATGCTGTCGCCGCCGGTAAGGGAGACACTGAGGCAGAGCAGAGAGCGGTGGACAGTTCCACCGTTGCTAACTGGTGCCGCGGCAGATTGCGCGGCGTGATCGCCGTACGCGAACTGGTGCAGCGGCTTAATGATCGGTTGACACTAGTCATGTCGTGGTACGACTCCACTGATTTCGGCGAGCTAATCGGATTTGATAGAGAATGCGCCCGCAGGTTGGTCAGGAAGATGCCATCATCTGAGGTGCCAATCGAACTTCAAACGGCACTGCACCGGGACAGCGCACGTGCTAGCCGCTGGCAACCCAACGATGTCACTGACATTGATAGCTCGCGATGACGGTACCTTACTGTGACTTCGTGATGGCAGACAATGCGATGGCAGACGCCGTGCGAAAGGCTCATCTCGATGAGCGATATAATACAACAATTCTGAGTTCACTGGATGAAATGCGTGCGGCTCTATAGGTGTAGGCGACACGCTGTGCGCGGGTACTATCTGACGAGAGGATCCCGATGTGACGACGTTCATTTTGGCCTGGGACGGCGGCGACGCTGGCTACGCGCCAAGCAAGCTGACGGCCGACATTGAAGCCACGGTGCGGGGCGAGGTGGTGTCCGGAACGTGGAGCGTGGGCTCTCGCCGCAGCGGGATGGATCCCGGTGACCGCGTTTTTCTCCTTCGGCAGGGCGATGCTCGAGGAATTACCGCCTCGGGTCGACTATACGATGGAGAGATCTTCCCAGGGCCCCATTGGGCGGACCCGGAGAAAACTGCCTACTACACGAGGGTCGACTTCGACCACGTTCTGGCCACCGGTGAGCGGCTTCTGATCGAGACACTATTCTCCGAGATACCTGGGCATCACTGGAATAACATCCTGGGATCAGGTCAGATGGTTGCGCCTCCGTCTGATGAGCAACTGGATCTTGTGTGGTCTGACCATCTCAAATCTGTAGATCCTGCGGTATCGGCTGACTGGCACGTGGCGCCGGGCGACATTCTGAGCCGCGACGAGCGCAGTCTCCGGTATGGCGGCGCTACCCAGGGTGGTATTCAACCGTCGTCGAGCACGCCGAACGTGTTTATCTACAGCGATCCAGGCGCCGGCTCAACCTACGGGTACAACTTCGACGGTTGGACATCCGACGGTTCCGCATTCCTCTACACCGGCGAGGGGCGCACCGGTGACCAGAGAATGCGGGTCGGCAATGCCGCGATCCTGAACCATCGCAACGTTGGACGGTCGCTGAGACTCTTTGTTGCGGAGGGGCTCGCGGCGGGCACCCGCACCAAGGTTCAGCTGTACGTCGGGGAATTTGAGACCGACTCGAGCAGTCCCTACCGCGTTGCGGTAGCGCCGGACCAGGACGGCGCTGAGCGGAACGTCTTCGTGTTTCGGTTGCTGCCAGTCGGTGAAGTGCACCGTCGAGAGGAGGATGCCAGCTCAAGCGATGACGCACCGGACGGCGCCCGCTCGGAGCGGGTGCCGGTCGACTCGGCTACGCCCGCTGTCGGTAGCGCGGAGGCCGTACCGGTCGAGGCAATGGGAACAGGCGAGTACCCGACGGCCGGTTCGACCGCGGCGACCGGAGTAAAGCGCGAAGCACAGCTAGTTGACCGATTCAAAGCACACCTCGAACTCAAGAGATCTACCTGTATTCGCTACAAGATCAGACCTGCCGGCGAGTTTCGTGATCTCTATACCGACATCTTTGATGAGACTGACAACGTCCTATATGAAGCCAAGGGGGTGGCGACCCGGGAGGCAGTTCGGATGGCGATCGGTCAACTTTTGGACTACCGACGCTACGTTCACTCGGACCCCGCCCTGGCTGTGCTGTTGCCGACCCGGCCGAGTGAGGACCTAATTGATCTTCTTGCTTCGCAGGGTATTCGCTGTGTGTTCGAGGGGGGGTCGGGAGGATTTTCGGACGCTCGTTAGCGGCGTGCGGTGCCGTCCTCTTGCCACCGACTACGACTTGAAACGGTGCTCGTGGTGCCAGTTGAAGTAGTCGCGACGCCCGCCAAACCACTCGGGGGTCGATCGTCGCCGGTAGCCTTGACACGTAAGCGCTGACCGCCTTGTTACTTCCGACGAAAGGCGATGTGAGAAGCGATCCGTGCTCACTGACTGCGACGAGGCCCCTCTCGAACAATGCGTCACATCCCAGCAGGCACGCGGCCATACCGATGTGCTGCACGTCGAGTCGCTCGGTGGGGGTGCACTGAGACCGGGGTTTGATATGCGCAGCAACCAGCAGCGATGCCGGCAGCACCTGGCGGCAGAGTGCGCATGCCATGTCATGATCGCGGAACAGTCCCAATGCACCTCGTAGGAGGTCTTGCTCGCGACGAGCAGTGCCGGCGACTGGTCGATCGAGGTCCCCCAGGATGCGCGCTGCGGCGTCGATGTAGCGGGAGGAGTCGGGTCCGAGGGGAGGCTCGGCCGTACCCTCGGCTGCTGAGGGCTCTTCGACCCAGAAGCCGTGGTTGCGGAGTGGTTCTGCGATGGAGCGCCGGTCACCGCGGAAGTCGTTGGCAGCGAGCGGTGGACGTCTGGGGTTCTCGATCCGATATGCGGCCTGGACAAGCGCCTTCGCGTCGTAGGTGCGACCTCCCTCGACAACGAAGTATTTCGTGGACGGATGAGCCCCGTATTTTTGCAGGAACGCTGGGGAACCGATCCGGTCCCACTCCTGCATGGCCTGGCGAATCGTGGCGGGGTCGACCAGCTTTGCGGGGGTGGCGTCGGGTGTGCTGGTGACGGTGAAGCCGAGTGCTCGGAGGCGCGCCGCGGCGCCGCGTTGGCCGCCTCGTAGCTGGGTGTCGAGTGCCTGGTTGACCCCCGGCTGGTAGGCGAGCGCGACGCCCGCGATCGCCTTCGAGTCGTACTCGCGTCCGTTGTGGACGAGCTTGAACGTTGTGTTGTCGCCGTAGTCGTATTTCGCGCGGAACTGTGGGCCACCGAGCCTGTCGAACTCGGCGATGGCCGCAACGACTGCCGCCGGATCGGTGAGGGATTGCAGCGTTGGTGCCGCGGAGCGTGAGGTTTTGATGGGGTTTATCTGGAGTGGCGCGACGGGGCCGGCGGCCGCCGTGTCGTCGAGTAGCGCGAGGACGGGTTGGGCTCGGTCGTCGGGGATGACAGTGAAGCCCATTACCGCGGCGTGGGGGACGTATCCGAGAGCGTCGTTCAAGGTGGCGTGGGATGTCGATGGGATGTTCGTCGCTGAGCGCGTACATGTACTCCCAGGTTCGGCCCTCGTCGTCGCGTCCCCATAGCGTCTTGGCCAAGGCGGAGTTGTGGAATGTGCGTATGACAGTGCCGGCGTAGAAGGCGCGGCCTGCACCGACGAACAGGGCTCGGTCCCCGACCTCGACCCGCTCGTATTGTGCGACCTTTCGGTTGGGGACGATGCCCCAGAGCGCTACGTACCCGCCGGGGGCCGCTTCTCTCAGGGCCGCACCGTCACTGCCCAGGGCGTCTTCGTGCTCGTCAATCGAGACGGGCGACAGCACGGTGTCTTCGAAGTGCTGCATCGGCAGGCCGAGTGCGCCAGTTGCTCAGCGCGTCCGCCGCAGGGGTCGCGATGTAGATCGTCACGAAACTCCCCTCCTGATGGAACCGGCAGAAGCGAACCATACGACGGCGCTCCTGGCGCGTTCCGGGTTCGAGACCTCGGGGCAGCCCGCTCCGACACGGCCACCGCCGGGCGTCAGCGCCGTCCGGCCTTCCAGGCGAGGACGTCGATCACCCGCAGTGGTGGGATATTAGCTGGCAGCGCCACCGCCAGTTCCGTGAAGGCATTGTTCTGCGAGATGAGATCTTCGTTGATCGCCTTGGCTATAGCGACGCAGTAGTCGGCGGTGGGAATCGATCGGCGGCGCTGAACGGGGAACTGGTCGCCTATGCC
>JAABUI010001335.1_pt1 | contig 14582 bp, 15 predicted proteins | sample 5559111 | NCBI WGS metagenome assembly JAABUI01 (sample SAMN10711870, study PRJNA513365) | rock metagenome | isolation source: Antarctica rocks | place: Antarctica: Victoria Land, Buttleship Promontory
GATCTCGGGGTCTTCGCCGACCTCGGCCTGGAGGAGATGGAGCTCGGGGCGATCTTGTCCGACACCGACCTGTACGCCGACGAGCTGCTCTCGGCACTGGCACTGAGACTCGGGTTCGCCGACTCCTACGAGCGGGTAGTGGACGCACTCGCCGACTAGCACTGGAGATCCGTGTCCTACTTCGCCGCCGCGCTGGCCCGTACCGAGGACGGTTGGACAGGCCTCGAGCTCGACCTGAACGAGGTGCATGACCTGGATGCGCTTGCCGACGACCTGCGTTACCTCACCGGTCTGGGTGAGGGGCCCGCTCTGCTGCTGCTCGAGCAGGACGACGAGTACGTCGCCGTCGTACGCGTCGATGGGGGCGCGGACGGCCTGGATGAGCCCCGGGTGTTCCTGTCCGACCGGCGTGCGGTCCACGGTCCCGGCGTCGCGGCGTTGCTCTGGGACGATGTTGCCCCCGAGGAGCCCGACGACGAACAGGACGAGGGGACGCGGCCGATCGCCGAGCCGGTCGGAGACACCGCCGTGCTCGCTGACCTGGGCATCCCGGCGGACGAGCTGCTCGACCTGTGCGCCGAGGAGGGGCTCCTGCCGGCCGACGTCCTGACGGTGGTCTGCGAGCGGGCCGGCTGCGTGGACGTGCTGGACGGCCTGCGCGAGGCGTGACGCCGTACACCGGGAGCATGCAGCTCGCGCTCGTCGAGGCAGGCCTGGCTCTGGCGTCCGGCGAGGTGCCCGTCGGCGCCGTCGTGCTGTCGACCGGGGGCGAGGTGCTGTCCCGCGCGCACAACGACCGGGAGGGCAGCGGCGACCCCACGGCGCACGCGGAGGTCCTGGCCCTGCGCCGCGCGGCGCAGAGCACCGGCAGCTGGCGGCTGACCGGGTGCACGCTCGTCGTGACCCTCGAGCCCTGCACGATGTGCGCCGGCGCGCTGGTGCTCGCCCGGGTGGCGCGCGTCGTCTACGGCGCCACCGATCCCAAGGCAGGGGCGGTCGGCTCGCTGTGGGACGTCGTCCGCGACCGGCGGCTCAACTCTCGCCCCGAGGTGGTCTCCGGTGTGCTGGAGCAGGACTGCGGACAGCTGCTGCGCTCGTTCTTCGAGCACCGCCGCGGTCTTCGCTAGGCTTTCTCACGGTGGCGTGTCCGAGCGGCCGATGGAGCACGCCTCGAAAGCGTGTGACGTGGCAACACGTCCGTGGGTTCAAATCCCACCGCCACCGCCAAAGCTCAAGAGCGTTCCTGCAGGTCAGGGCCTTGCAGGACTGCGCCGAAGTGCTGTTTTTGGTCGAGTGGTCACAGAAGTGGTCACGAAAGGTCGCGAGCGGTCTCCGGTGGTCACCGTCACGACTCAGTGCCGGTGACCAGGGCGGCCACCAGCTTGGCTGCGGCCGTCTGCATCGCGAGGTCGACGTGGGAGTAGGTGTCGAGCGTGATCGACACGTTGGCGTGGCCGAGGCGCTCCTGCACTACTCGAGGGTGGATTCCGGCTCGCAGGGCGAGGGTGGCGTGGCTGTGGCGCAGGTCGTGGAGTCGGATCTGCGGGAGCCCGGCTGCCTTTGCAGCGCGACCGAATCTGTAGCTCAGGTTTTTCGGATGCAGTGGTGTGCCGTCGAGCTTGCAAACAAGGAGGTCTTCGTCGGCGTAGTTGGCGCCGAGAGCCATCCGCTCCTCGAGCTGGCGCGTCCGGTGCTGGCGTAGCGCGGTGACGCTCGTCGGGTCCAGCGCGACCGTCCGGCGTCCCTTCTTCGTCTTGGGCGTCCCCCACGCGAAGCCCGGAGAGCCCTTGCGCTGCACGTCCGTCGTGATCAAGGTGCGCGTGATGCGGAGGGACCCCGCGTCGAGGTCGACGTCGGACCAGCGCAGGCCGAGTACCTCCCCACGCCGCATGCCCGTCGTCGCCAGCAGCCACCAGGCGCCGGACAGGCGGTCCGTGGCGACGTGGTTGAGGAACGCGTGCAACTGAGCCCCGGTCCACGTCTGCATCTCCGGGCGTGCCCCCGGTCTGGGCGGGTCGGCCGCGTCCGCCGGGTTACGTACGAGGGCCTGCCATCGGACCGCATCCCGGAACGCTCGGTGCAGGATGGTGGCCACGTACGCGACCGAGCGTGCAGAGAGTCGACGGTGCTCCTCGTCCCCGCGCATGAGGGTGGCGTACAAGCCGTTGAGGTCGGCGGGTTCGACCTGCTGGAGCTGCCGATGACCGATGGCCCGGCCGGCGATGGGGAGCCGCACGTTGCGCCGGTACGACTCGAACGTCCCTGGCTTGACGGTGTGCTCGATCGACGGCAACCAGATGTCGGTCAAGAAGACCCCCAGCGTCTGGCGCTTTGGGGGAACGTACGACTGCTGCTCCAGCGATCCCAGTACGCGCGTCAATTCAGCCTGGGCAGTCTTCTGCGTCGGGAAGCCGCGTCGCCGGGTCTGCTTCCGCTCACCATTGATCCCGATGTCAACGATGAAGAACCAGGTCCCGTTGGCGGCCTGCCGAACGCTGCCGCGGCGCCCTGATGGCTTGGAACTACTCATGCGACCTCCCCGGCCGATGCCGACTCGCAGAGCCGACCGTAATCATTGGGTCGGACACTGGCCTCTCCCGTCAACTTGCCTGTGGAGATCGAGCCGCTGGCTCCTGCCGGCTAGCGGTGATGTAGGCGTCGAGGTCGTTGCTGTCGATGCGGATGTGCTTGCCGAGCTTGATGACGGCGTTGCGCTGTTCGGTGCGGAGGCGGCGGATGAAGCGGACGGTCGTGCCGAGTCGTTCGGCCGCTTGGTCGACGGTCAGAAGTGTCATGGCTCTCCCTGATAGCGGATGGCGGTTGGGCTGGTGCTTGGCTGACCCGGCCGTTGGTGGTCTGGCCTTCCACCCTTGGTAAGTGCGCTTTAGGGGCCTGCTGTGACATACAGGCGCTCGCGAGGTGCGGAAACGGACAGCCACCTGCGGTCCAGCAACCAGACTGTGGCGGGCGAGCCACCCCGCACGCCCGCGTCCGCGAGGTGAGGGGTCAGCGGCTACGGCTGGGGCCGCCCCGCTGGGGTGCCCGGTAGACCACATCCGCCTGGGACAAGTGGGAGAGCTGGGCGAGCTGGCCGGCCTGAATGGCCATCCGGGCGCGTCGTGAGGGTTCGAGGTAGCCCGGCGGATCAACCGGCGTCGGCGTCGGTGGCGCCCAGCGCTGGGTGGCGATGCGGTCCTGCCGGTCCTGCTCGTGCCCGCGGACCTGGCGGGTCAGGTCGCCGATCTGACCGTCCAACCTCTCCATCTGCTGGTCGGTGGTGCGCAGCGCCTCTTGCATCGCGGTGACCCGGTCGGTGAGGTCACGGCGGCGCCGGAACGCCCGGCGGGGTGTCCGGTCCAGTTCGGCCTGATCAAGCGGCAGGGTCCACTGCCGTTCGGTCTGCTCCTGACCGACGCGGCCACGTTGGGTGTGGAGCTGCTGGAGCTGCTCGCGCGCTGTTTGGTGCTCGGGCAGTTCCAGCTGGGCCTGCTCGCGGGCCCGCTGCCGCTCCCGGTCGGCCTCGTAGGCCTGGTCCTGCTGCGCACGCCGGGTGTCCTTCCCAGCCTGGACGCGGGCTTGTTGCAGGGCGGTGTGGGCGGCGTCCTGCGCCCCGCTGGTCGCGAGGGCGGCTGCCAGCACTCGCAGTGCCTGCTGCTCCGCGGTGGGCTCGTGCGCACCGTGGTTTCCCTCCACACCGGCGCTACCCGGCGCGGGGTGCTGGCCGGTGGGTCCGGGTCGGTGTCCGTGGTCGTGCTCGTCGTCCACGGTCGGGTCGGGGGTGACGTAGGCGTGGTTACCCAATCGGCCGCGGGTCATCGCGACGTAGAGGTGTTCCCGGTCCATCCCCGGCCGCACCAGCACGATCCCGACATCGGCGGTGGCGCCTTGGGCGCTGTCGATGGTGGAGGCCCAGCCGTACTCGCAATGCTGCGCGAGGTACTCGGCCGGGAGGATGGTGCGGCCGCGGCCGGCGAGGTCCTCCACGATCAGCCCCGGCCCGCCCGCACCGTTGGCCCCACCCGCGGCGCCGGGGGTGGCGGGTCCGGGGCCCAGGACCCGGAACCGGTCGCCGTTGCGGACGTGACTGTCGCCGAGTGGGAGTTGGCGGTTGTTGCGGCGGGTCCGCAGTAGGTCCCCGGCCTGCCACTCCCGCTCGCCCGCGACGACGACAGGCCCGGTGATCTGTCCGTTGGCGACCGCGGCGGTTCGGGCCCGGGTGTTGAGAGCATCCACATCCTGACGCGTCCGGGCGAGCATCAACGCGTCCAGCCCGTCGGCCTTCGCGGTGCTCCAGTGCGTGAAGACGCCGTCCAAGGCAGCGTCACTGTCGGGGCACGCGTGCAGGCGGCCTTCGGCTTGGTAGACGGGCAGGACGCCGCGGTCGCCGGTGCGCAGCGCGAGGGTGGCTGTGCGTTCCCAGTCGGAGGTGAACCGGTGGATCCGATCCAGGGTGCTGGCGTGCCCGGTGTGGACCAGCGCCGCGAGCATCCCGCCAGGGCCGTTGATCACGCCGATCTGCGCTGGGTCCCCGACCAGAACGACCTTCGCCCCCTTTTCAGCGGCCAGGGTCACCAACCGGTCGAGGTCGAGGGTGCTGGCCATCGAGGCCTCATCGACGGTCCGGTCGTCCAGGCCCGCCCAGGCCGGTTCGAGTGCGTGGGTAGGGATCTGGGTGAGCCGGTCTCGGGTGTGGAGCCATTTGGCCAGGGTGTCGGCCGTCCCGCCGGTCGCGTCCGCGAGCTCCGCGGCGGCGCGGGCCGACGGCGCCAGGCCGACGACTCGATACCCGGCCTGGTGCCACGCTGCGGTGGCGGCTCCCAGGGTGCGGGTTTTGCCCGCGCCGGCCGGCGCGGTCAGCACCGACAGGAAATCGCCTCGGCCGGCCAGCTCCCACAGCGCCAGGTACTGCCCCGCGTCCAGGCCGAGGGTCCGGGCTTGGGGCCGAAGGTCGGACAGCGGGAGCTGCCCGTACCCGCCACCGCGGCCCCGGCCGGCGAGGGCGAGGATCCGGCCTTCGGCGGTCAGGACCTCCAAGGTGGCGTAGCGGGGGTCCGACACCCGCGGTGTGACGCCGCGCGGGTGGTCCCCGACCGACACCGTCTCCGACAGCCCGACCGCGAGGTCGGTGAGCCGCTCCACCTCCGCCACCACCGCAGCGGCCGACAACCCGGTGGTGGGCAGGTGCGCGGCGACCTGCCCCGCGACGTCAGCGCGGGAAAACACCGCCCGGCGCTGCCCCGCCGCCCGGACCGCCGCGAAGGAGAGGGCCTCGTCCGCGGTCGGGTCCGGCAAGACAGCCGGCAAGACATCGGGCAAGACCCGCTCGGTGCCTGACGGCGTCTGCCGGTCACCCGCAGCAGGCTCGGCAAGAGTTTCGGCAAGGGTCCGGGCACGAGCCTCGGCAACGGTGTCGGCAAGAGTCTCGGCAAGGGTGTCGGCAAGGCTCGGACCTGTCGTAGCCCCCGCCGGCAGGGGCGGCTCGATGCCGACGCTGGCGGCGGCGGCCTGGACCGACGCGAGGAGCCGCTCACTGCTGATTCCGGTCTGCTCGGCTTCGTCGGTCCAGTGCCCGTGCAGGGCCGACAGCTCGGGGTGGTCCTTGCCCGGCCGGGTCTTCAACACGGCGGTCTTCACCACGTTGACGCGCTCGGCGGGCGGGAGGGTACGGCCGAGGAGTTTCTCGTATTCGGCGATCTTCGGGGCGGCTTCACCGTCAATCTGGGCGGTGCGTTTGCTCCACAAAGAAAGCAGCTTCTCCGGCACTCCCAGTATTTCGGCCTGACCGTGCTCATTACCCCCGCCGAAAGCAACACCTAAACGTTGCCGCATTTCGTTCCGTAAGGCGGCCTGATAGATCATGCCGGCGCTTTTCTTGTGATGAAACAACTCCGTCGCATCCAGCGTGCGCCACCTGCCGTCGGCGCAGCGGACCTTGTTGATCACCAGCGCGTGGGTGTGGAGCTGCGGGTCGCCCGCGCGGCTGGTGCGGTGGTCAAACAACGCCACCGCCAGACCGGCCGTGCCGATCTGTTCCACGCCGTCCGTCCCGCGCCGCGACAACCCCGCATGGGTATCCAAATAGGCCAGGCCGGCTTCGACGGCGGCCCGGTGCGCACCCATCGCCGCGACAGCCACGTCGGTGTTTCCTAATGCCCACAGGGCGCTGACGCTCTTCGGTGCCGAGAACGTCAGGTCAAACCCGGTGACAGCATCGGCCCGCCACGCCCGGCCGAGCCGCTCCCCCGTCCCCGGATGCAGGCCACGGGCGAACAACGCTTCCAGCTGACGTTCATCGACACGTCCCCCCACCTCCAGGCCGAGCTCGGCAAGGCCCCGGCCGTGCCACCGGCCCGGCGCCTCCCCGACGCCCAGGTAGTACTCCGTCGCCGCACACGCGACCCCGTTGGTGTAGTACCGCCACGAGGAGGTCCCGATCTTCGCCGAACTCAACACCCCGGCAAGCACCCCCTCAGCGAATACGCCGAACGTCACCACCGTACCTTCGAAGAATGCACATGTCTGCTGCTTAGGTTGAGGAGTTTGGTTTGTGGGGGTGACGTTGTTGGAATGGGGGTGAGTGAGGGTAGGGAAAGGTCAGTAAGAGTAAGGGAAGAATGCTGGTGTGGGAAGAGTGAATGGCGTAAGGGTTCGTTGTTTTCGGGCGTGTCGGCGGTTGGGTTGGCGACGTTGATCGTGGTGAGGACAGGGTCCCGGTCAGTGTGAGCAGTTCGCGTGCGCGCGGCACGCGGCACGGTCGACGTTGGCGAAGCCAGGCCGTCCGGAGGCCACGTTCACAAGTCGGCCGCGTGCACGGGTGCAGGGCGACCACAGCACCTCGATGTATGACCCGAATCAAGCGCCAGGAAGGGCAAGATGATCATGAGGTAACGGCACCTATCGCTGCGCTGGACACGCCAGCGCAGGAGCGGTTCCTTGCGCGGATGGGCCTGTCGAGGCTGTCGGGGCGGGAACCGGGTGCACCTCGTAAGGACGTGCCTGGACCTTTGCTGGTCCTGACGAACACGTTGGCCGCGGAGGAGAACCGCCACCCGGCGATGGCGCGGTCGTGCCCGCTCCATTGCGAGGCGCTGGTGCTGGCGACCCGGAGCGATGCGACGTGCACCCCGCTAGGGCGATTGTCGTAGCCGCCAGGACCAACCAAGTTGAGGTCATCCGCTGCATGGTCATAAGACGCCGCAGGAGGGCCAATGGTTCGCAGGGGATGGTTCGTGTAGCGGCCATACTCGTCATCTGCAAACCACAGACGGCCTTTTGCGTCGGCTGTTTTCCCCTGGCGCCCGTGCGGCTCTACGACCAGAAAATCACGGATGTCGTAGGCCGCTTGGGTGGCTGTCGCCGGCCGCTCATCCGTGGCAGTCACGGCATAGTCGTTGACTTCGCTCATCCGAACGCCGTAGGCAAGTTCGTCTTGTCGCCAAAGCAGAACCACCTGCCAGTCGCCGTCGCGCTGCCCTTCCGCCCAGTACCGCTCGACCTGGTTCACGTGTCGCTGGGTGTAGTCATCAGCGGGTGCCTTGAACGCCTCCCCGAGAGCCGCGACCAGCGCATGGGCGTCGCTTGTTTGCATTCACGGAAGATAGGCCCGGCTCCCTACTCTGCGAGGAGAACGGCACTCCGTCGTGCGGCTCGACCTCTACAGCCAGCGACGGCGGAGCATCGTGGCATGCTCCTGCCCATGCTGTTCACGTGCCAGATCGGGCGCGGAAGTCGCGAGAGGAACGAGTGAGGCTTGGACTGGCCGCGTCCGCGGCGACCCTTCACGGTGTTCCGGATTCGGCGGTGCTGCTGGCCGCTGCCGCCGACCGTGGAGTGCAGGCGCGGTTGCTTGATTGGCGCGGTAGCGGCTGGGACTGGCCCGAAGTGGTGCTGCTGCACACCCCGTGGGACTACACCGAGCATGTTGCCGAGTTCCTCGCCTGGCTGCACGCGCAAGCAGCGCGCACGCCCGTGCTGAATCCGCCGTCGGCCACCGAAAGCAACGTGCACAAGTCCTACCTCCTCGACCTGGCCGCAGACGTCCCGCTGCCGCAGACGCGGATGCTGCACGCAGGTGACCGTGTCGAAGACAGCGATCTGCAAGCAACCTTCCGGGACCAGCCGGTAGTGGCCAAGCCAGCCGTCGGAGCCGGCGGCCGGCGGATGAGCCTGCTGCCCGACGTCGCAGCTCTGCCCGAGTCACCTCTGATTTCCGCCAGCGGCGAAGCGCTCGAAGACCTGATCGTCCAAGAGTTCCTGCCCGCGGTCCACACCAGCGGCGAACACTCCCTGGTGATCATCGCCGGACAGGCAAGCCACCTGATCCACAAGATCGGGGCCGCCGGAGAGTTCCGCGTCCAGGCCAGCCACGGCGGCACCGAGGCCCTCGCCGACCCCGACGCAGCAACATCCATAGTGGAAAAAACCGTCCTGCCGTTGGTCAAAGACTTCGCATACGCCCGCGTCGACTACATCGTCGACCCCGAGCGGGGACCGCTCGTGATGGAACTCGAACTGACCGAACCTGACCTGTTCCTACGCCACCACCCAGCCGCAGCGAACCGGCTGCTCGACCACATCATCCGCAACGCGAACGTCCGCCCGTAGCGGCCCCGCCATCAGCCGGGGCACTCCCCCACCGGGTCCGGCGGTCTTCTTCGACTACAGCACCTTCGTCAGCGACCTTGTGCATCGTGTTCGTGCACAGCAGGAGCAGTTCCACTCCGCCCGCTTCACGGCCAGGTGTGCGGACACCAACAGCGGGGCGATTGGGAACGGCACCTACCTTTCCAGGGTGCCGCGGGACAGCTAGCGGCACCTACCTGCGCTTGAGGTTCAGCGACCAGATGGGCTCGCCATCCCGCACCTCGCCGTTGGGCGAGAAGCCCCGGCTCCGGTACAGGCCCTGCGCCCGTCCGTTGTCGGGGTGCACCGCAAGCCGAACATCCTCCGCGCCCGGTCGGGTCTCGGCGACGTGTGCGAGGAGGAGGTCCAACGCCGCCGACCCAATGCCTTGTCCTTGCTTCGAGACATCGATGGCCAGGTGAAGCAGTTCTGTGTGCGTGCTCGCGTGAGCAAGGGCGACGACTCCAAGCACCGAGGCTCCCGCGGTAACCGCGAGCGGCTCCCAATCGAGATCGCCCGGCCTCACGTACGCCTTCGCGAGGATGACCAGGGCGACGGGCTGATGACCAGCGACGTATCGGAGCTGATCAGGGGTGACTTGCACGGCTAGTGCCGCTCGCCAGTTGTGCTGGTCGATCAAGGCAAGGCGGAGAGAAGGGGGATCTTCCACGCGGACATCCTCCCCGCCGTGCGCCACGACGGCCCAGGCGGGCGGGTAATGCCGGCTACCGGTGGTTGTGCAGCGCCCGACAAGCTAGAGCCGCGACCGTGGCGCCCTTGCTTTCTACATTGAAACCTATGTAGTTTGTACCTATGAGCATCAGCGATGCGGAACTCCTCCCGATGACCGAGGCGAGCCGTCGGGGCCTGTCCCGGTTGGCCGCCGATGCCGAGGCCGGCCATCCGACGGTGCTGCGCCGGCACGCCGAGCCAGTGGCCGCGGTCGTCAGCTTTCATGAGCTGGAGCGACTGGTTGCGCTCGAGCGGGATCTCGTCGACGTCGCGCTGGTGCTGACGCGCGCGTCAACGGACAGCGGCCGGCGTAGGTCCCTCGACGACGTCATCGCGTCCGCGGGGTTCACTCGCGCCCAGCTCGAGGCGATGCCCGAGCCCAGCTGACGCATGCCCCCTCGGAAAAAGGCCCCGCCGCCCGCGGAGACGGGCGCCGAAGTCTGGCTCACCGATCCCGCTGTTGACGATCTTCAACGCCTCGACGGAGCCGCCCTGGTCTGGGCCCTCAAGAAGATGCTCCTGCTCGAACGCAACCCGCAGGCTGGCGAGCCGCTCCTCGGGGAGCTCATCGGCTACCGCAAGCTCGTGGTCGGCAATCGTGACTGGCGGCTGATCTGGCGGACGACACGAGATGCCCGAGGGGCGCTCCTGGTGGAGATCGCTGAGGTCTGGGCGGTCGGTGCCCGCTCCGACGCGGCGGTGTACGACGAGATGGCTCAGCGGGTCGCCAAACTCCAGGACACCGCGGTACGCCGGTCACTTGCGCAGGTCGTCGACCAGCTGGGGAAGCGGGCGAAGGGGCTCGAGCCGAAGCCAGTCGCCGTCGCGCCGTCGCGGCCCGAACCGTGGCTTGTCGACCGGCTCGTGCACACCGCCGGCCTGGACCGCAACACGGTTGAGGCGATGACCTCAGGAGCTGCCGTCGACGCCTGGACGGCCCATCGGATGCGATCCACGTGACCGTCGGCCACCGGAGGCGACCACGGGGCTGGGTGGACGACGCGGGTCGGCCCGTTCGGCGCTGTTCAGCCAGTCTCGCACCGCAGATCGGTCGGCTGTGCAGACGCGGTGACGATCCACGCTGGCGCGGCCCCGGGAACCTGTCGGTTCCGTGGCGCGTGTCAGGACGACTGGCGATCACGCGAGAAGGTCGCATCGCCAACAGTTGTCCACTCGCCCTGTCGAGGCCGGCCCTCGCGGCCGTGGGGTGCGCCGGCAGACCGCAGTCAGTGGGTTCAGCCGTTCTCTGGTCACAGAAGTGGTCACGGGACTGCTGGGCACGGCCGGTTCCGAACGGTCACCGTTGGTCCCCGCCATGGGCCGCTCACGCTCGAAAACCGCCGGCTCGGGCGCCTGCGGTCACCGGCAGCCAGGCGGCAGCGCGAGTTCAAATCCCACCGCCACCGCCACGCCACCCACCGCCAGCCAGCCATCCAGATGCTGGCGACGTTTCCGCAGAGCACAGGCTTGCGGGCACGCCGCCCGCATCCGTCCGGGGGTCCAGCAGTGGCGGAGTGGTCACAAAGGCTCGGGCGCCTGGGCTTCGAGGAGAAGCACTAGCGGCTAAGGCGCCCGAGGACCGGAGTGGCGGACGGGTCTTGCGGTGCGGGCAACGCGGGTCCCGCGCGCCCCAGGAACATGCCCGCGCCCACCAGTGCGGCGGCGACGATCAGCCGGGCTGACAGCGGCTCGCCGAGCAGGACGACCGCACCCACGGTGGTCAGCACCGGGATCACCAACTGCACCAGGCCGGCCTGCGCCCCGGTGAGGACGCGCTGGCAGGCGTACCAGGCGACGTAGGCGAAGGCGGTCGTGCCGGCGCCCATCACGACCGCCCACCCCATGCCCTCGGCAGTCACGTGCAGACCCGCCGCCAGACCTGCACCGGCCGGCAGCAGCAGCACTCCCGCGAGCAGCGCGAAGTGCCCAGTCGTGGCGGTGCGCGGGTCGTCGACGGCGCGACCCGCTGCGGTGTAGAGGCCCCAGGCCACCCCGGTGGCCACGAGCAGGCCCACGCCGAGCGGTGTCACAGTGCCGACCGAGACCGATGCCAAGACCGCGATGCCCGCCAGGGCCACCCCGGCGCCGACCAGCCGGCGAGCCGGCAGTCGGGTCCCGCGCCGGCGGTCATCGATGGCCAAGGTCAGCAGCACCGCCGCGTAGAAGATGAAGGTGCCTGCGGCAGCTCCGATGTGGCGGTAGCCGTAGGAGATGCAGACCGCGTAGATCCCAAGCCACAGCGCCGGCCGGAGATTAGCCCTGCCGACCCGGACGCGCTCGTGTCGGGCGATGCTGAGGAGGACCAGGGCGGCCGCCCCGGCCACGAACCGCACCGCAGTGAGCAGGCCGGCATCGAGCAGGCCGTCGCGCACGACGGAGCGGGTGATCAGTGAGTTGGCCGCGAAGGACACCAGGACGAAAGGAAGCAGAAGCGAAAGCCCCGGCGTGCGCTCTACGGCGCGCATGAGGACGTCCCCACCAGCCGCGCGTGCGTCCGCGCGGCGAGGCCCCGCGACAGGGCCACTCCGCGCGGTCCGCCGCCGTCCACTCTGGCCGTGTCGGCCCAGGCGTGGACCCTCATCGGCCGACCGGACCGTGCGCGACCTGGTCGGGCCGGTCGATCCCGTGCTTCATCAGCCGGTGCCAGTAGCAGCACGGCGGGGTGTTGTACATGGTGAGCGTCCACTTCACAGTTGCTGCTTCCTATCTGCTGATGGTGCCCGATCGCAATATCTCCGCTGGGACGTTGTGCCCCCGGTGGCATGACCGGTGCCCAAGGCCGTTGCCCAACGCGGTGCGAGACCTGCTGTCGGCAGCTGCGGACAGCCCCGCCCCGGCGGGTGCGGCGGCGCGGCGCACCGGCAGGCTGCTCGCCGTACGGCCCGGGTGTCGGCTCTTTGTCGGGAGTTGGGAACGCCCGCACCTTCTTCATGTGCGGTGCGGCATCGGACTTGCGTAGCACCATCGTCAGAGGGAGAGCGACCCCGCAGTGGTTACCCCGTGCGGAGCCGCGAGTGGTCCTGTCAAAACCGTGTGGGCGCGAGCGGCCGGGGGAGGATCAGCCGGGTACGACGACGGGAAGGCAAGACGTGATCTCCGAGCACATCTCAGACGTCGACGGCACGCCGGTGCGCTGGCTCGAGCAGGGCGCTGGGCTGCCCGTGGTGCTGGTGCATGGCATCCCGACCTCACCGGCGCTGTGGCGACACGTCCTGCCGCAGCTGACCGGGACGCGGGTCCTGGCGTTCGAGATGACCGGGTACGGCGAGAGCATTCCGGTCGGGCGCGGGAGGGACATTTCGGTTGGCGCGCAGGCTGACCGGCTCAACGCCTGGCTCGCCCAGCTCGGGATCGAGGAGGCCGTCCTCGTGGGGCACGACCTGGGCGGGGGCGTCGTACACATCGCCGCCGTACGGGAGCCTGCGCGCTGCGCCGGGCTGCTCATCACCAACGGCATCGGCTACGACTCCTGGCCGATCCCCTCGGTAAAGCTGATGCGGGCGGCAGCGCCGCTGCTGGCCACGCTCCCGGCCACCGCCCTGAAGCCGGCCCTGGGGATGCTGCTCGCCCGTGGCCACGACACCTTGGCGCAGGCACGAGAGGCCTTCGGCATCCACATGAGGCCCTACCAGCAACATGGCGGTGGTGAAGCGATGGCTCGGCAGGTCGCCGCCTTGGACGTTCGCGACACCCTCGCGGTGCAGGACGCCCTGCCGAGCCTGGACGTACCGGCGCGGATCGTGTGGGGCGTCGCCGACCCGTTTCAGAAGATCGAGTACGGCGAGCGCTTCGCCCGCGACCTCGGGACGACGGTGCAGCGCATAGAAGGCGGTAGGCACTTCACCCCCGAGGACCATCCGGATGTGGTGGCTGCCGCCGTGAGGGACCTGGTCGCCGAGGTGCGCGCCCGTTCGTGAATTCACCCCGACAGCCGCGGGCTCAACCCGGTACCTGACCGGGGCCGGCCGGAGGGCACAGCGGTCTTGCAGACGGCAGCGCAGGCTGCCGGACGCCTGCGCGCGTCGTCGCGAACGCGCAGACTCGGGGACGCTCGGGTTGTTTCGACCCGGGGAACTCGCTCTGCTGCGCACGATCGGGACCCGCTACGGACCCTGCGGGAGGGCGGGCCGGAGGGATACCGCGGCGCGACGCAGCCCGATCGCAGTACGGGCCGTGAGGCACAGTCCGCACAGCGCGGCCAGCGCCAGGACGGGTCCGGGTGGCAGGACCTCGGCCAGGGCGCCGCCGCCGAGGATGCCGAGTCCCTGCAGCACCATCAGCCCCGAGGACTGGACGGCCAGCACGCGGCCCCGTTCGGCCGGGTCCATCTCGGTGAGCACCAGGGCGTCGAGCCCCTGCGCATAGCAGGCGCAACTGGGTACGGCTGTCCCGGCTGCTCCAGGACGACGTCGCCCATCACGCTGCGCAGCTGGCCCGCGAGGGACTCGTCGGTGTGCTCGTCAGCCTGCACCGCGACATCAGCTGGCACAACGGTGAACTCGTGCTGGAGGGCCTCCCCGACGAGGAGCGCGAACTCCGCGGCGAGGGCCTGGTCCTGGTGCCGAGCGCCTTCTCCTGGCCGCGGGCCTGTGTGCTGACCGACCCGGCGTACAGCCCGATGCTGGTCTACCCGTGCCGCGGGGTTGCTGCGCTGTGGGCGCAGGCCACTGCGGCGTCGGATGCTCTTGGTTGCCTGCTCGGGCACGGCCGAGCCGCAGCGCTCACCGCCCTGGCCGACCCAGCCAGCACGACGCAACTCTCGGTGGCGCTGAAGCTCAGCCCGAGCACCGTTTCGGAGCACCTCACAGCGCTGCGCGAGACCGGGCTGCTGGACCGCCGGCGCATCGGCCACCAGGTCCGCTACTCCCGCACCGCGCTCGGGGACGCACTCGCGGGCGGCCCTGCCGAGTGAAGCTGCCATCAGCGTCCTCGGCGGCCTTGCCTTGCACGAGGCTGCTTGACATCGGACCGCTACGCGACGACGGGCACGTCTCGCCAGCGCAGGTGCAGGTGGATGCCCTCGGCCTGCAGGGCCCGGCGGCCCATGAGCACGCAGCAGGCGACCGCGACCGCGGACAGCGCGGGCGCGAGGATCGAGCGGGTCAGCAGCACCGCGTCGTAGCGGTCGGCCAGGAGCAGCTGCAGCGCGACCCACCCGTTGACGAGGTTCACCAGCGCCCAGATCAGGCTCAGCCGGCGCAGCACCGTCTTGACCCGGACGAGCGCGG
>JAABUI010001340.1_pt1 | contig 14526 bp, 15 predicted proteins | sample 5559111 | NCBI WGS metagenome assembly JAABUI01 (sample SAMN10711870, study PRJNA513365) | rock metagenome | isolation source: Antarctica rocks | place: Antarctica: Victoria Land, Buttleship Promontory
CCGGGGTGCAACACCCGGTCCAGCGACCGGGCGGACCAGGGAAGCTGCTTGGCTTTCCTGGCCCGCCGCCTACTCGCTACAGCGCGGCGAGCATCTCGAACGCGCGGGCCTTGACGGTGGTCACCGTTCCGCCCGTGGCGACCCGCTCGGCGCGGGCGGTGTCGGTGCCACCTGCCACCGGGGCGAAGTGGTCCAGGTACTCCGTGATCGCCTGGTAACCGGCCCACCTGGTACCCCGGATGCTGGCGTTCGTCGGCGCGTCGGCAAACAAGCCGGTCAGCACATCGGCGCGGTTCGCGGTGATCGTCGCCGACCGCTTCGACCCGGATTCGGTGGTCCACAGCTTGCCGATGATCTGCGCGAACTGCGCATCGGTCAGGCTCGCCTGGATCATCGCCTCCGCCTCACGCTCAAACGTCTCGGCGTATTTGAACGTCAAGCCAAGGGCCTCGCGGGCCTGCGCGATATTGCCCTTGGCTCCGGAGGTGTGCCGGATCGAGAACGAGGACTGAGCGCGGCGTAGCGCCAGGGCCTGCGTGTTCGCGCACACCACCCGCACCGGCGACACCAACAACCGAAACGCGCTGGTCCCGTCGTGCGAATTGAGCGCGATCAGGTACAGGTCCACCCGGTCGACTCCGCCGACGTTCATGGTGCGGGGCAGCTTCATCGACAGGAACACCGACCGGCCACCCCGCAACGAACCGGCCGTCTCGAAATACGCGCCGCCCGATTCGTCCACCAACCGGTTGAGCAGGTCCGCGTGCTCCTCGTTCTGGATCACCGTGTAACCGCGCCCGACAACTCCCAGCACATCGACGCCGCCGCTCACCGGATTGGTGCGGACCGTGGCGAACTGATCCGGCACCGGCAACGCCCCGAACACACCATCGCCGGACAGCACCGGCGCGGTCTGCAACGCCATCGTCCGAACATTCCAACCACCCAACCTCGCAAACTGCATCGCCTGCGCCGCATCGAATTCGGCCGGAAGAACCGTCCCCAACCGGTGCCACGCGTGCTCCCGAGCCGAGACGAACGACGCCGTACCGTCCGACCAAGTTTCCAATTCGTGTGCCATGACTTGCTCTCCTTATCTCAGCCGGACCGCCCGGCCTGATAAGTCAATGATACTAGTCGTCTGCGTAGGCGTCAAGTCCGTAGTACCAATTTGACTAGGAATATTCGGCTAGTACGCGAACGCCTAGACAGACAAGCGTGTCGGCTGCTATGCATGTGACTATGCTTGCCACCATGGAACGAGTCGGGCGACTCCTGGGCACCCAGGAACTGTCTGTGCTGCTCGGCGTCAACCGGGCGCGGGTTTACCAGCTATCCCAGAAACCGGGCTTTCCGGCCCCCCGAGATGTGCTCGGAGCAGGCAACATCTGGTGGCTGCATGACATCGAGGACTGGGCACATGGGCGAGGTCGGACCCTGCATCCCGAGGCGTTGACTGTCATCGTGTTGGCCGACCCTGGACAGGACGGCCCGCTCGTCGCCACACAGGAGCTGTCCCGGCTCCTTGGTGTTGGCCGTCAACGGGTCTACCAACTGTCTCTAAAGCCCGAATTTCCCCGCGCCATGGACGGTCTGGGTATTGGCAAGCTGTGGTGGCGGCACGAAGTGGAGCAGTGGGCGAAGCACACCGGACGCTCGCTCAACCCCGGCGCGCTGACCCCCGACGTCCAGGCCGGCGACGACTCGACCCCGTAGTGCAAACGAGGGAGCCCTAGGTGAAGGCGGGGTGTTGCGGGGTCAGAGGTTGGTGTTGTCGTTGATGTCGCGGACGTCTTGAACGGCGCGTTCCCGCGCTGCGCGGTCCTGGGCAAGGTCGCCGGCGATACCACGTAGGTCGGCAGCTGGGGTGGTCCGGGCGGTCAGCTGGGCTGCCTCGGCTGCCGGATCGGTCAGCGGTGCGGGGAGGAAGGAGTCGAATTCGTTCCAGGCGAACCAGATGTCCTGCAGCACCGCGTCGGCCAACTCGTGGACCGCTTGTAGAACTTCGTCGGGTGGTTCTGCGCTGGCGCCCCCCAGGAGGTCCCACAGCGCTTGGTGGATCGCGGCGGGAACCTGTTGGTGCTGGTTGGGTAGCGGGACCGGTTGCAGGCCGTGCTGTTTCGCCTCGTGTTTCATTTCCTTCGGGTAGGCGGTGAGCAGCATCCGAGTTTGCGTGAAAGCGACCAGGACGCTCAAGGCCGGTAGGAACATCTCATCGGTCGGGGTCAGTCGGCGGGAGTACTGCCGATTCCGGATCTGGAAGCGGCGCCAACCGACCTGCGCGGCGATGCCGGCACCGCCCAACCCGATGATGAACACACCATGGAGCAGGCCAGGCCAGTGCAAATCGTTCCCGAGTTCCCCGCCGGCGACCGCCGCGACCGCGCCGGTCAACATCGCGCGGACTGCGACTCGCTGCTGATCCTGCGCGCCGGCCAACATTTCGATCTCGAGGTTGCGGTAGCCGGGCCGAACCACACCGACAGCGGTCAGCTGCGGGTCCGGCTCGTCCAGGTCCACTGTGTAATCCACCCAGCCCCACGGCGGCACCAGAAACCGCACCCGGTGGCGTCGCGGCGCGGTGCGCCTGCTCTGCTGCGCCTGCTTCGCGGCCGCGGTCAGCTGCGAGCGGGCCCGGGCGATCCGCGCGGTGAACGCCGCTGGCGTCACCCCGGCCAGCTCCGCCTGGCTGACGTCGGGGTCCGGCTCATTCGTGGTCATCGGTTGTCCCCCTCAGAGTGGGTGTCCCGCACCGACAACTTTTGCATGTTCAGCTGTGCGTCGTTTCGCATCATATTTTTTGAACAAGCGCCAACGGGGCGGCACGCCGACGATCCGTTGTAAGCCAGCAAAAACATCTCGTCGGTGGGGGCAGCCGGTGCGGGTGTTGCGGCGTCGAATCCGGGGAGCGACACCAACCGACCTGCGCGGCGCCCTGCGTTGACGCCCGTGACTGCCATTTGCACGGCACGGACGCAAAGAAACGGCGCGGCCGCCGTGGCGTGCCGCGCCGTTCCTGCCTCCGTCTGGGTCAGTGCCCGAGGGCGTCCCCGACAGCGTCCTTCGCCTTGTCGCCGGCTTGCTTCACGTTCGCCGCGGCCTGATCGCCGTGCCCTTCAGCTTCCAGGTCCTGGTTACCGGTTGCCTTGCCGGCAGTTTCTTTGACCTTCCCGCCAGCCGCTTCAGCGGCATGCTTGACCTTGTCACCCATCGCCATCACGAGCCTCCTCCACCTTGACGAATCTGCATGGACACCAACTGTATGACCCCACCGGGCAGTCGACAGCCCCCAAACGGGGTCAGCGGTTCTCCGGGCGAGCGGCCGGATCGGTGCCGTCCTGAACCTCGACCTGCTCCTTGCGGACCTCGCCGGTGACATTTTGCTGCTCGGTGACCGTTTCGGTGCCCAACCGGACCCGTTCCACCGGCACCGCCTCGGTCGCCACGACGGGCCGCTCGGCGTGCAGGACCACCTCGTGTTCCTCTTCGGTGATCTCACCGCCGGTCATCGCCTGACCGCGGTTCGCGTCGGTGATCGGTTCCCGATCCACCCGCACCTCCTTGCCGCGTGCAAGGAATGTCGGGCACTACGATAGCGATGACAACCGCGACCGCGGCGACCGCACACGGGATGCAGCCAACGCACACCTCTGGCACGTCAGATCGAAGGCCAGCTCGGGGTCTTGATACCACGCATATACCAACGGTCCTAGAGCAGTTCAAACCAGTCAATAGCCGTGTCAATTTTGATCGTCGGCTCGTGCGAGTGGGACCGCAGAACATCGAAATCAGCGTCACAGCCGGTGTCAACAGAGGCGCTGCGATCTTCACCTACACCGCCGAGGGCAGCTATTGCCACGTCACGCGACTGTTCAGATCGGAACCGAACAGAGAAGCCGGAGCCATCGGGTAGTCGTAGGAGGAGACCGATATCGAGTGCCGGTGCCCTGTCCATGATTTGGCGTTTGACCGCAGTTAGCTCTTGACTCGAAAATGCTGCGGGGAGTACTGAAATCGTAACACCTAGCTCGGCTGCCTCAGCGACGAGCGCCCGGACTGAAGCAGGCACTGACCCATACCAGTAGACGCGAACCGACATCTCATCCGCCGCGATTGACCCATCGATAAACTCGCCTGTCGTCGGTTCCAAGCTCAGTTCGTGCACACGGCTCAGGCAGGTCAACAACGTTGCCGATCTCTCAACGTCGCTTTCGGGCGGTCGATTTCTAGTCAATCGAACCACAAACTATCACCAACCCTCCTAAACCTTCGAATCGAAATCACTGGCCTTATGCGTGCCCGATTGAATAGCCGCTCACAGACTTGATATCTGATATCTCGGTGTAACCCATCGTATAGGAGCTGGTCTTTCCGACCAGTACACCTTGGACATACACCTGCTGAATATTCGATTGATTCAGTTGAAAAACGGTGGAGCCACTATCACCAGACGCTGGGGTGGCGTGGTCACTTCGTTCAGTCAGCGTCACGTCGAAACCGCCCATTGTCGTTGCGTAGTCAATTACGAGATACGAACAGGCCGTACCAGTCGTCGCTCCCGAGTAGCAAACTGACACCCCTCGCGTTGGAGTGGCTTTGTCACCAATGATCGTCTTGGTGGTCAGTGTCACGTTATTGCCATCAAACAGTGCGTTCGACACTGCATTGTTTGGAGACACGAACGATGCGTCGTATCCGGTGGACTCGAACACCTTCGTATAGACCGAATGACCGATCGTCAACCCGCCCCCAGACTTTTCCACGACTTCATCATTGAAGTTCACGCAGTGACCTGCAGTGACGTACACACTTCCGGTTCCCTTGTGCATCGGAGGGCCCAGCGTGCATGCGGAGTTCCCGTTCAGTCGGCCGCCGGAATAGAAAGGGGGGGTGTCGCTTTGTCGACCGGCAAGTGACGTGAAGGTAACGGGTACGGCGACTAAATGAATATCGGGACCGCCAGCCTTAGCAACCAGAGGGGCATAGGCTAAGACAGCGCCGCTGGGTATCGCACTGGGGTGAGCGGACAGCGTGGTCATCGCCGAAGCGGCTGCGCGTGCACTGGGCGCGTCCGCGAATTCGACGTCGAATCCTAACCCACCGTGCTGGCGGACAAGAAGGGAGATGTGCAGTCTTTTTGCTTGCTTCATGATCGAGACCTTCGTGGCCCGAAGCGCAGCAGGGCTAAATGGTGCAGGCTTGATGGACACCGCAAGTCCGTTCGCGGTTGCGGCGGTCAGGCGTGCTCGAACCTGCGACGAAATAGTGCCGTACCAGTAGACGATCAGAGACGTTCCGGTGATGGCCCCGTCCACGTAGTGGTCGGTGCCGTCCAATCCACGTATGTCGTCAACAATGTCGCTAAGCTTCGACTGCGTGGCCAGGACCGTGGGGTCAGAGATGGCTGACCCCCGCGACCGCTGGTCGGAGGCGTGAGCAGGCTGACCGATTAGCGCAAGCCCGACAGCGGCTGCAAGTAGTAAGCGTGGTACCTGGCGACGACGCACGTTGACCCCCATTGGACGAACCATCCGGAGGCTCCGACGTTACGGTCTATCGAGATGTTGTCAAGACCTGTGGCACCACGATATTGAGATGCGCGTCGAGGCTAGCGCCGCGGCCCGTGCTGGCGAGGCTGATCCGGCCGCTCGTCGATGTTGTAGTCGCTGGGCGCCTGCTCGGTCGCTGTGTCGCTTCGGTGGTCAGGACTGTGCTGACGGCGTTTTCGATGTCGCGCATCCGGTCGGCGAAACTGCGCTGGTTCGGATCGGTCCGACCTGCTCCGGGTTGTCGACGTTGGCCGACCGATGGCCTGGCAATATGAAGGAATCCGCGCCGACCAGATGCCCCAATGGGGCATCCGCTGGGTCCGAACACGGTGCTCGTCGGCGCTTTGCTCCGTCTGTGTCACCCTCCGGCCGTGGTACACCGGACCTGGCGCCAGCAGCATGCGATGCATGCATGACGCTGCCTCGTGTTCCCGCAACCCGGAGTGGACAGTCTGGCCACATCCATCTCTCCCGGCAGGTAGACCCGGGTTCCTGTGCGCGATCAGATGGAGGGACTCGTGCCGCCCGTACCGTCGAGCGATCCTTGCTGGCCGGGCTCCGGCCGCTGCTGGTCTCCTCACGTCTGACGTCCACCGTGAGGACATACGACCACCTATGTTCAGGTGTGCGTGGCAGTGCTGATCAGATGATGGTCCAGGTGTGCGTGCCGGCATGCGTGGCGGCCGCCGCTGCGACGCTGACGGCGATGCCGATGACCTTGTGCACCACCTTGCGGGCCAGCCACACCACCAGAATCAGCAACAGCAGCGCACCCACCACCACCGCGGCCGCCGGCGACCGGGCCGGACACCCGATCTGCCAACGCAGTCACCGACCCTGGTACCACCACGGTCGCGGCCAGCAGCGCGGGCGTCATCCGGTGTAGCCGGCGGGAATCATCGGTAGCCCCAACCTCTGCACAGCGGTGGTCCAATCCGAGGTCATCGCCTGCTGCACCGCGGCCAGGGTCACCTCTCCCGCGCACAGTGCGTGGAAGGTGTACGCCTCGACCCGGTCTTTGTCGTTGTGGACGTAGGCCGACCCGGCGCCGGTTTTCAGGACGTTCGGTTGCGGGAAAAGGTTCTGCACCGCCGACGATCCGCCGGACGCCAAATCCAACAGATGGTCCAGCTCGTACTCGTGGGTGTGGGAGCGTGAAATGCCGTAGGCGGCGAGCAGTTTCTGCTTCGCCGCGTCGGTGACCGCCCGCGGCGGCCGCACTGTGCGGGTGTAGCCACCTTTGCGGCAAACGGTGGTGTGCAGGTTCTGCTGCGTCACGGCCTGGTCCGCGGCGCCGGGTGTGCACCGCGGATCCGGCAGCGGCTCCCCGGCCGCAGTGAACCGCAGATGACAGCTCCCCGCCGCCGGGAACACCCCCACGATCCCGGCGCCGGTCCACCCACGCCCGGCATGAAGTAACCCACCACCGGCAGTACTGCCCGCACCGCCCGCCGGTGCACCAGCCGCCGTGGGCTGGTTGACCGGGGGCGGCGGCAAGTTATCTCCGGATAGCTGACAACCGGCCAACAACAACACCGCGGCGGCGGCGGCCACTACCGCCCGGAACGGTCGGCGGCCGTTCATCGGTGGGCTCCACGATCCGGGCTGATCATCGCTACATCCGGCAGCTCACCGCTGCTCGACCACAGCCGGTACAACGTCGACCGGCCAACGCTGAAGGTGCGGCCGATGTCGGCGACCGACTCCCCCGCCGACCGCATCCGCACCGTCATCGCCACCTGCTCCCCCGTCAACGCCGGCGGGCGGCCGACCTGCCGGCCGCGGATCCGCGCCGCTGCCGCCCGCTCGGCGATCAACGTCCTTTCGTAATCTGCCAAGCTGGCGAAGATGCCCAGCACCATCCGCCCGGTCGAGGTCGACGTGTCGACCCCCTCCCGCAGGGACCTCAACACAATCCCCCGCTCCCCCAGAGTTTTCACTGTCTGCACGATCCCCGACAGACTGCGTCCCAAACGATCCAGCGCCACCACCGTCACGGTGTCCCCGGCCCGGGCATACGCCATCAGCTCAGCCAAACCCGGTCGGTCATCCCGCGTCCCGGACATCGTGTCGGTGAACACCCGACCCGAAACGCCGGCCGCCGCCAGCGCATCGAGCTGCTGATCCAACACCTGATGCCCCGTGCTCACCCGGGCATACCCCAGCACCGCGTGCGCAGGCTGCGGCGGCTCCTTCGCGACAGGTCGACGCGGGCGGGACGGCATACCCCCATTGTCCCATAAGTCGCCACCCGACACGGTAATCAGACAGAGGTTTTGGGATGGACTTTCGGGAATCCACGGGAAGGCGCTGACCAGCAGAAACGAAGAACCCGCTGGTGCGGTCATTGCTGGCTTCGGACCTGTCTCGAAACCTTCGTTTATGAACAGTCCGGTTGACTGACGCGCCGGAACACGGGAGCGGCGGCGGTCAATCGGTACCCTTCAGCGATGACGACCCAGCCACTGGTGCGGGAGTACATGGGTCACCGGGCGCGGTGGCGGCAAACTCGGCGGCCAACGCCTTCATGAGGCGCTCCCACACCGCCAGCGGGTTTCCGACCTGGGCGAGCCGTACCGCCGCATCCAGCGAGCCGTGCAGCACCTGGGAGCCGGCGGAACGATGCCGGGACCCCAGCAGCCGGATCAACCCATTCGTCAGGTTCAGATTTGGGCTGCACGCCCATGCTCGGGGTGCGGGCCGCCACAAGGCCACGGCCAATCGCCGGGCCATCTCACCGGCGATGGGATGGGTGAACGGCACGTACACATGTAGGCCGCCGACGGGGACTCGTCGACAATCACCGACCCGCCGCACAGCTGCACCAAATCCGCTACCGCGTCCAGCCTGACGCTGCAGCGTCACCAAGCTGGCTGACGACACCCCAGCCAAGGCGTGCCTTACAGGTGAACACTCAACGTCAATTTTCTTGCTGTCCGTACAACTCGCCTTTTTGCTCTTGACTGGAAGGTCTTTAGACGGGTTAACTCTGCTTGTCTGTGATGAGTGGGTGACAATCCGTGTTCATCCGTCGCCGGGCACTTCCCTTTGGGGTTCCTCGTGTTCGGTGAAACGACGGTTACTGCTGCCCGGTGGTCTGCCCGCCCAGGGTTGCGACGGCGGGTGGCGCTTGTCATGTCGGTCAGTTTGGTGATGTTGGGTGGAGCTCTGGTCGTTCCGGTGCTTGCGCCCGCCGCCGGAGCCGTTACACCGAACGCAGCACCCGCCGCTGGTGCCCGGAAGAGCGCCACTCGTTTGGGTTTCACGGTGTCTGGTACCGCCGGTTTGTCGGTGGATGTGGCTACCGGGAATGCCGAGTTCACTGACCAGTTGATGACGCTGCCCGGGGTGAATTCGGATGTGTCGGTGGCACTGGCCTGGAATTCCTCGGTGGTCGGAATCTCTCTGCCCTCGGCGGTCACCGGTGGTACCGGGTCGGGATGGGTGATCACCGGGTTTGATCAGCGGCTGATCGTCAACGCCGACAACTCCATCACCTATTACGGCCCGGGGGGTCTGACCGGCGTGTTCGCCCAGTCAGGTTCGGCGTATACGTCGCCATCGCAGTTTCAGGGGACGCTGGCGACCAAGACCGGCGGCGGCTGGACGTTGACGATGCACGGGTCGCAGAACGTTCTGACCTTCACCGCGGCCGGCCGGTTGTCCACCGCGGCGGACCGCAACGGCAACCTCACCACGTTCAACTACGACCCGTACGGCAACCCGTCGAGCATCGTCACTTCCCGCGGGGCAAGCACTGACCGAACCCTGGCGATCGGTTACAGCGGCGGTCACATCAAGACGCTGAAGCAAACGTCGGGAACGTTGACCCGCACCGTGACCATCGGCTACGACCAGTCCTTGAACTACTTGAACTCCATCACCGACTCGACCGCCGGCGTCACGCAGATCGCTTATGGCAGCGGAACCACGGCGTCCCCGTCGAATGAGATCGTCGCCCTGACCAATCCCAAGAACGCGACGACGTCGGTGACCTACACGACCGGAACGAAGGCCGCCCAGGTGGCGCAGTCCAACACCGCCACCGGATCCCCGGGCACCTCGACGACGCGGCTGTCCTACCCGTCGGCGACGCAGACGCTGGTCGCCGATCCGACCACCGATCAGGGACAGGCGGTATCGGCGGTCGCGCACACCACCTACGCGCTGACCACCGACGGCACGATGCTGGTTTCGTCGGCGACCGACCCGGACGGGCACGCCCAGTCCGCCACGTACAACCCGCAGACCAACAACGCCTTGACCCAAACATCGGCTGCCGGTGGCCAGTCCACCTTCACCTACGGCGCGAACAGCAACGAGTCACTCACCCAAGGCGACAGCCCGGGCGGAGCGAAGGGCACCGCCACCTACACCAACACCGGACAGGCTCAGTACGAGCCGAACTCAGCGACCAACTCGGCGGGTAACCAACTGTCCTACACCTACAACGGCGCCGGCAACGCACTGAGCAACGCGCAGGGCACCGGCCCCACCGCGCAGGTCGCCTACAACACACTGGGCCAGGCCACCTCCTCCGCAACGCCGGGCGCCGCGAGCGGTGTGCAGACCACGTACAGCTACGACGGCACCACCCACAACCTGACCACCATCACGCCGGTGTCCGGTGCCGGGCTCGGCGCCCGCTCCTTCACGCACGACAGCTTCGGCCGGTTGGCCACGGCCACCGACGGACGCGGCAACACGATCACCTACACCTACGACAACGCCGACCGGATCACCAACGTCGCCTACTCCGACGCCTACACCCACGGCGTGGGCTACACCTACGACGGCAACGGCCGGGTCACCCAACGAGTCGACGGCGCCGGCACCACCACCTACACCTACGACGACCTGGGCCGGTTGCTGAGCACCAGCAACACCGCCGGCGGAGGCACCGAAAGCTACACCTACGACCTGGCCGGGGCGCTGCTTTCCAAGACCGACACCTCCGGTGTCACCAGCTACACCTACACCGCCGGCCATCGGGTAACGCAGATGCGCTACCCGCAAGGCACCGGCACCAACTACACCCAGTTCGGCTACGACTCTGCCGGCCGACGCAGCGACGTATGGATGCAGTCCGACGCCGCCCACACAGCCTGGGCCGCCCACGAAAACACCACCTACGACAAGTCCGGCCGGGTCACCACCGTCCTGGGACAAGAAGGACCCGCCACTTCACCGACAACGGTGGTGTCCCAGACCGCTTGTTACAACACCGGCTCCGCCGCGCCCACCTGCAGTACCGGCACCACCACCGACCAGGCGAAAATCCGGTTCATCATCGACCACGTCACCGGCGAAACGTCCACCTTCGGCTACGACGACCACGCCACCGGACAAGGCCAGACCGGACGGCTGCTGACCGTCGCCGTGACCGGCGGATCCAACCCCCGCACCTACACCTACGGCTACAACACCGCCGGCGACCGGACCACCGCAGCAGTCACCGGAACCAGCCCGGCCAACCAGAGCTTGTCGTACAACAACGCCAACCAGATCAGCACCACCGGCTACAGCTACGACGCTGCCGGCAACCGCACCGCCACCCCCACCATCGCCGCGACGTTCAACGCCGCCGCCCAAACCACCAAGACGACGAAGTCCGGCGTCACCTCCACCTACACCTACGCCGGCACCAACTCCAACGAAGTACTCAACGAAGCCACCGCCGGCGGCCACACCTACGGCCTGATCTACGGCCGCGCCGACCAGTCCGGACTACCGGAAATCGAGCAGGTCCACTACGACTCGGTCACCGGTTACATCCAGCACGACCCCACCACCGGCAGCCCCGTGATGCTGCAAACCAGCAACAACGTCAACTGCCTCTACATGTTCGACATCACCGGCAACCCCATCGTGCTGTCCACCAGCTTCAACACCACCAGCTACGCCCTGCAGTTCGACCCGTACGGCGCCGCCACCCAAACCGCCGGCGGCACCAACGGCGGCACCACCCAAAACCCCTACAGCTTCCACGCCGGACTGCAAGACCGCGCCACCGGATACATCAAATTCGGCGCCCGCTGGTACGACCCCGCCACCGGCACCTGGACCCAACAAGACACCTACAACGCACCCCTGAGCCCCGGCAACGCCAACCGCTACCTCTACGCCGGCGGCGACCCCATCAACAACGGGGATCCGACAGGACTTGATGACTGCTTCGGCTGGAATCGCGATCCAGGATGCGGCGGAAACACCTCGGCGTACGGTCCATACGGCGGCGATCCCGGGATCAATTGGAACTGCACCTGGTCAATGTTCAACGCGGTGGCAGATGTAGTATGGCTTCCCTCCGCAGAAAAAACATTTGGGAAGATAGGTATAGCAACGTTTGGTGCTACTGCAACCGAGGGGATCCTAGCAGGATGTTAGCCAACAGACGACACGCGGATGATGATCCGAGAAGTGCCTGGCCGTGGTTCATTCATTTAATACCGGTCCTTATCGGCCTAGGAACATGCAGTTTTTATGTCACCCGACTCATCCACAAAGGCACTAGCTTCGTCCCTGGATGGTTTGGGTGCGTAGGGGGAGTGGCTCTAATAGTAGTTGGGTTTGGCTGGTTGCTCAAAAAGGTAAGACGCTGAACCGCCTTGTAGTACCAATTCAGAAGTAAGTGGTTGGAAAAGCGGAAGTCCACTGGGCGCGTGCATTACGAAGCTTCCATCAAAATGTTGTACTTCCCTGGCAACAACCACTCTCAGGTGTGAATCTACGGGCGGTTTCTAGCTGTCGTCGCAACACTGCAGCTATTTGTTGGCGTTGATCAGCATATCGAGGCGTTGTGCTGGGGTGTCCCAGTTGAGCGTTTTCCGGGGCCTGCTGTTGAGCTGTACGGCGGCGGCCATGAGGTCGTCGGGGGTGTAAACCCGCACGTCAGTGCTCTTAGGGAAATACTGCCGGAGCAGGCCGTTGGACGCTCCTATGTTTGTCAAGCGGCGCGAATCTGTCCCGGCGGTGTCGAACTGGCTGGGATACGTCGTGTTGCCGATTCGATGCGGCGAAAGAGCCTGCGAGCGAGTGCACGTTTGAGGGAACGGCGGACGTCTCGGTGGGTTTTGCCCAGCGCGGTGCGCTTGATCTCGTACTGCTGTGACTCCGGGTGGCAGCGGAGGTTGGTGATCGCGATGGAGTGCAGAGCGCGGTTGAGGTCGCGGTCTCCGCCGCGGCCACGGCGGTGTCGGGTCCGTTGGCCGCTGCTGGCTTCCAGTGGTGCGACCCCTGCCAGTGCGGCGAAGGCGGCTTCGTTGCGGACCCGGCCGGGGTGGGACCAGCTGATGAGCAGCTGGGCGGCGGAGACTGGCCCAACACCGGGTTCGGCGAGCAGTACCGGCCCGGCCGGGTGCTGCCTGACCAGGGCGAGAAGTTGCGGGTCAAGTTCGGCGGTCTGCGCGAAAAGGAAGCGGATCCGGGCGGCGATCGACCGCATCGTGAACACCGTGATCCGATGCTCGACGCCCGCCTCCGGTGGGCTGAGGAAGTCCTCGATGCGGCGGAGTTGGACCAGCAACGAGCAACCCCTCAACGGTGCCCGCAGGTACTCCGGCGCCACCACGATCAAGCTCTTGAGCTCATTGATCGCCTTGGTGCGGCTGACCAGAACTGCTCGCCGGGTAGCCATGACCTGGCGTAACGCCTCCCGCAGGCCACGCGAGCGTGGGCTCGCCTGATGTTCGCTGGACAACGCGGTCCGGGCGGCCTGGATCGCATCGATCCGGTCGTTTTTCGCCCCACGGCGCCGTTGGCGAAGCTGCCGGTGCCTTCCAACGCCCAGACGCGACGGCCGGGGGCATGATTTCGGGCCCAGTCCAGCATCCGGGTGTAGGGGTCTGAGACTGACTGGTGAAGCGGTACAGGATCCGGCGTTAAGCGGTGGTCGGCGTCCCGTTATCGGCGGTGGGGCGTTTGCCGATTGATGCCTTGTCGAGGTGTCCGTAGACCGTCGGGCGGGGTACGCCGAGCAGGTCGGCGATCTGTCGGACGGTGTGATCGCCGGCGTCGTAAAGCTTTTGAGCGTGAAGTGCTTGTGCGGGTGTGAGTTTCGGTCGACGGCCGCCGGTTCGGCCACGTGCTCGAGCGGCGGCGAGGCCGTCGCGGGTGTTGGCGACGATGAGTTCGCGTTGCAGTTCGGCCAGGACGGAGAGCATGCCGAACATGGCGCGGCCTTCGGCGGTTCCGGTGTCGATGCCTTGCTCGAGCACCTTGAGGCCGATGCCGCGTTCACGGAGTGAGGCTCCGAGGGTGACCAGGTGCAGGACGGAGCGGCCGAGGCGGTCCAGGCGGGTGATGATCAGGGTGTCGCCCTCGCACAGGTTTCGCAGGGCTTGGTCGAGCTGTGGTCGGCTGGCTTTGGCCCCGCTGGCGTGGTCGAGGTAGACATCTGTCGGTTCCACGCCAGCGCGGTGCAGGGCGTCGGTTTGGTGGTCGGGGTTTTGATCGGTGGTGGAGACTCGCGCGTAGCCCAGCAGCATCTGTCGGATACTGCTGGCGCCGACGTTTACCGACGTTGATTTCCGACGCCAGTTGTCGACAGGGTTGTCCCGCCTGACGGAACCCGTGTGAAGCGTCGTGAAGTTGTCACCGGATTCGCTCGTCAGGTTGTCACCATGACGTCACCCGAGGGTGGCGGCGCTGTCATCGGCGCAATCGGGCTGGGTGAGAACTGGTGGTCAGCCGACTTTGCCGCCGCCGGCGCGCTCGACGGCGCGGTAGATGGTGGACCGGCCGACGGAGAACAGTTCGGCGAGTTCGGCGGTGGTGTGTTTTCCGGCTCGGTACAGCCCGACGAGGTGTGTCTCCTGGGTAGCGCTGAGCTTCGGTGGTTTGCCCCGGAGCCGGCCCTTGGCCTTGGCGAGTTTCATGCCCTCCCTCGTTCTCATCCTGATGAGGTCGGATTCGAATTCGGCGATCATGGCCAGGACGTTGAACAGCAGCCGGCCGATCGGGTCGTTCGGGTCGTGGA
>JAABUI010001342.1_pt1 | contig 14520 bp, 21 predicted proteins | sample 5559111 | NCBI WGS metagenome assembly JAABUI01 (sample SAMN10711870, study PRJNA513365) | rock metagenome | isolation source: Antarctica rocks | place: Antarctica: Victoria Land, Buttleship Promontory
CATGGGGTAACTTTGGCCGTCTCTTTTGGAATAATCCCGTCTACACAAATGACTACCTCATTCCTTGACAACCCTGCGTCCGCCTTTGATACAGTTTCCTGTACCCTTCTCTTCTCCATACTTCCCCTTACCCCTCTGTGTATAGTTCCGATTGTCTCATACACCATCGACTCTTTTGGGCAATATCTCGATACGCGGCGGCGCCGTGTTATGGGGCGCGTGTATCGCACCATCGCATCCTCGAACTCGCCTGCCCCGATCATGGGCCTCAATCTCCCCTTTCCATCCCCTCTCAGCCTCCCCATACCACGTCGCTTTGTGATTCTTGGACTTTCCGGAATCGTCGTCATCCTCTTTCTTCACACGTTCGCCCCATCCGCCCTTCCACCCGTCCTCACCCCCGGTCTCCCTCACCACGAGCCAGACGCTTCGTGGATCTCCTCCTCGAAATGGCTTCCACACATCTTCGACTACGATGCTCCGGACCGACCTGACGAGTTTGACGAAGAGGGAATGTGCCTCTTCCTCTCCCCCTTCGACGCGCTCACCGCCACAGAGAAGGCCCGAGTGGAGTTCCTAACTCTTCAGGAGGTCTCGCAAGGCTTGGTGAAGTCTCGAGCACCGCTGGCACCAACGGATGCGGATCCGGATTACGACGATGATTTCAGTGCTGCCAGCAATGCTTCGCGGACGTCGCCCGCAGGTTTGACACATCCGATATTGGGATTGTTACGAGATGGGGAGATCAAATGGAAGGATAGAATGGCGAGGCAAAGTAAGACCATTGAGCAAGCTGTCGGATTGTATCAGCGAAAGTGGGGAAGACCGCCGCCCAAGGGCTTCGACCTTTGGTCTGTCCACCGTTGTTTCCGTATAGTCATTGCTAATCCATCGATCAGGTGGCAGTTCGCCCAGTCTAATCACGTTCTTCTTCCAGACGAGTATGACGCGTGGGTCCTTTCCTGGGAACAAGAGCCTCTCTCATCATGTTCCAGTGTCATGGACTCCCTCCTCCCATTCTACGCCCTACCCATTGCGACCCTTCAAGAACGTATGACCGAGGTCGAGTCCATCCAGGAGACCTTCACTCTGATCGTGCACGACGGAAAGGTCGTGCTGCAATGGAACGACGACTATTCCCGGGATACGTGGTGGGCTAGTCGACCCAGGGCGGACTCCCAGATCAACTTGATGGAACCATTCGTTGGGATGATCGGGAATATCAGGTGCGCTGAGCTGTCGGATGCAGCACGACAGATCAGCTGATTGGTCTCCGCATCTAGGGCGACATTCACCATTCATGACCAGCCGTCTATCCTGCTTGACCACGATCGACAAGTGGAGCTCATGACTGCGGCGAGAAGGAACACTGGTAAGGTTGAACTCGTTGGGACAGATCTACGAGCTGATCACGTGCGCCAGTCTCGAGTCATGCCAACGAGGTCGACCGATTTGAGCAGGACTGGTACAAGGCGTGTGCAAAGGACAGCCCCTTGAACAAGGGGGACAAGGAGCTTCGTGAGACGTTCTTGACAACCAATCGGATGCAAGCTTACACATTCTCCAGCTGCCACCGACACCTTCATTGCCGGCCACACTGCTGCGATGGACATCTGTTCACACCCATCGGTGGATTAGTCCTTCAGTACCAAGAATGATGCGCTGACGCTGTACAGTATATGGAGAATCACGGCATGCTTATCGAGAAGAAGAACGCCGAAACACACCCAAAGCCGCATACCAAGCTCTTTCCCCTGTTTGTGCCATCGAAGACCGTTCTCAATGGCGACATTCCAGTCACCCCGATCGGCCGGGATGGGCGGAGAGATGATGTTGGCAAGGATCCGCCTTGGAACAAGAAGAGCGGCAAGTTATACTGGGTGAGTCATTCCATTGCATTCCTCAACTGAAAATCGTGGCAGCGAGGTCTGGCGACTGGACTACAGCACAATAAAGGCGTTGGCGCTCAATGGCGGAACTCACACCGGGAACGTCTACACTTCCTTGCCAACGACCGGACCAGCGCGTATCAAGACGTCCTTAGCCCGATCAGCGGCACTGGAGAAGCGGAGCTCGCGCGATATCCGCTCAAGGAGCTGGGCGAATATTACATGGATGTCAAGCTTGCCCAGGGCAACTGGCAATGTGATTGGGGGGATGGATCGTGCCAGGAGATGGAGGATGAAATCGACTTTGCGCCGAAAGATGATCAGGAGCGGTCTAACGATTTCAAATACGTCTTTGACGTGAGCGGCAATCCCTGGCTTTCGATGAGAGCTTATGATGATTAGACGGATGGTAATGCTTGGAGTTCACGATTCCCCAGGTTGATGGCTAGTCACAAGTGAGTCTGCTGTTCTCATTACTGTCCATGCTAACTCCACTCGCTTAGCGTGGTAATCAAGGCGACGGTCTTCCCGGAGTGGAGTAAGCCAATCTTCAGCACAACATGGGTTCACTCGCTGATACAGCGCAGACACAGATTCATTACCCGAATGGTACGCCTATGTGCCGACAAAGATGGACTATTCGGAGCTGTACTCGATCATGTCATTGTATGTCAAGGTCATCGGAAGCCCGTGTTCCCATGCTGATACCATTCTCTCACTCAGCTTCCGAGGAACGCCGTCGGGCCCGGGTGCGCATGACGAGGTTGCCCGGCGAATCGCGCTGAACGGGCAGTGCTGGGTTGAGCGAAGTGAGCTCCCTCATTTCCTCTATGCAGCACGTCTGATTGGGTCTAGCATGGCGGCACGAGGATCTGCAAGCGTACATGTTCCGCCTGTACATCGAGTACGCACGTCTTACCAGTCCTGATCGGGACAATGGGAAGATGGTGGGTGTTCAGAGTGCTACCTTCTGCCGCAGACTGACCTCCGCGTCGCGCTGCAGGACTTCGTCCTGCCTTATCGGACTGATCCATTACCGGGAGCAGGAGGCAGCGTTGTGGAGCCTTTGACTGGGGCGGGAGCGGCGGCGGAGTACTCGGAGTGATCCTCTAGTATTCATGTCATCTAGCATAGATCACATTGCATGCATCTTGTTCCGGAGGGAACCTGACCAATTTTACCGCCGGCAAGGGATGTAAGCGCAGGCCGGATCTCGGTACCAAGTCGACATCCTTTCGTTGTCAATAACGAACGTTCTCTGTTTCAGCCTGTTAACAATAGCCATTCATTACGTCCACCTTGTCTCTGGTCAAGATTTTCGGTGACCTTCCTCCTTGATTAAAGCTTTATACAAATGGCGCCCATCGCGACTTCCCTTCCTACCGAAGCGGCGAGCCATGCTGTCGTCCAAAAACCGGTGCTCGTCAATGCCAAATTCTCGAGTCAGGAAATCATGGTTATGGAGCACGAGTACTCCGCGTCGGTGCCATCGTCCATCTTGCGATCCCTACTGCTGATCTGATCTGAATCGCCGTGTAGACATAATTACCACCCTTTACCAGTGTATGTCCCACTTCTTGAGCCGGGTGAAGGGGCTGATAGCTCGCAGGTGCTTCGAGCGAGGCCTCGGGGCACACGTCTGGGATCCGGAAGGGAACGAGTACCTCGATTTCTTGGCGGCGTACTCGTGAGGCGCTCCCAGTCAGTGCGCGTCCAAATCTGATGTTGGCGTCGCACAGTGCTGTCAACCAAGGTCATTGCCATCCCGACATTCGTAAGGTCCTCCTCATCTGCCATGGTCCCAACTCACGCCGCCAGTAAATACCCTAATAACCCAAGCGTCCAAACTCACCCTCTCCTCTCGCGCATTCCACTCCTCCAATCTCGGTCCTTTCGCCAAGAAGCTAACTTCCATGTTCGGCTTCGACATGGTTCTCCCCATGAATACCGGTGCGGAAGCCGTCGAGACCGCCATCAAACTCGCCCGGAAGTGGGGATACATGGTGAAAAAGATCCCGGATGGAAGAGCGAAGGTACTCTCCGTCGAGGGGAATTTCCATGGTCGTACGATAGGTATCATCAGTATGTCCACGGATGAGGAAAGTAGGGATGGGTTCGGTCCGTTCTTGGAAGGTGTGGGACCGAAGTGGGGGAAGAATGTGATTAGGTATAATCACCCGGAGGATCTGGAGAGGGTATTGGAGAAATGTGGAGGGGAGGTGGCGGCATTCCTGGTCGAGCCCATCCAGGGGGAGGCGGGGTAAGTGGGACAGCTGTTGAAAGACTGAAAGTGGCGCTGATGAGAGCAGGATCTATGTCCCTGACGACGGGTATCTGGCGAAATGTGCGGAGATCTGCAAGAAGTACAACGTGCTGTTGATATGCGATGAGATTCAGACGGGTCTGTGCCGGACAGGCAAGATGTGAGCTGTCGACGCATCAGCTGTAAGCTCTGCTGACGGACGTAGGCTGTGTTATGAGTGGGATGGGATCAAGCCAGACATGGTCATCCTTGGGAAAGCCCTCTCCGGTGGCAGTCAGTGTCCTGCATCTTCTCAGTAGCCTTCCTAATACGTTCAGTGTACCCCGTCTCCTGCGTTCTCGCAAGCAAGGAGATCATGCTCTGCATCAAACCAGGAGAGCACGGCTCGACCTACGGCGGGTATGTCACCTTTGTCCCATCTGATCCTCGCTGAACCTCGTAGGAACCCCCTCGGATGTGCCGTGGCCATAACGGCCCTCGAAGTGCTCGAACGAGAAAATCTCGCCGAGCGATCTCAATTCCTAGGCGAGATCTTCCGGTCCGAGCTCCGAGCGCTGAACAGTCCATTCATCAAGACTATCCGAGGACGAGGACTGTTCAATGGCGTCGTGATTGATGAGGCTATGAGTGCGAAGAAGAGATCGGCGTGGCAGTTGTGCTTGTTGATGAAGAGCAAGGGGTCGGTCCCCCTCTCTCCGTTGCCCGAATCCACTAATGATTTGCAATGCAGGTTATTGGCGAAACCTACTCACGTCAACATGCGGGTAACATGAGCAGTCTTGGCGTCATCAGCTAATTTTCCCAAGTATCCGGTTCGCACCACCCCTTGTCATCAGCGAGGAGGACATCCGAGGAGCAGTCCGTATCATCGCAGAGTCATTAGAGGAGTTCGACACGGTACGTCGTGTGGTGTGATGAGATACCACCGTTGATGACGGCGCAGATCGAGAAGATTCCGGGGGATGAAGGGGAGGAGCATGGTACGGTCATCGAGTTGGAGAATTGAGCGGCATATACACGGACCTTCTGATCTACATGCTCGATGTCGTAGGCCGCATCTTCCTCAATGTCAGCTCAGTCTGCCAGCATGACCGTCAACCTGGAGATGTCAACGCAGAAGCGTACCGGAAGCGCCATGGATCAATCAGCTTTACCCTTACACTGAAGCGCCTTGAGTGGACCATCATGATGACGACGGCATGAGACTGGAGTCATCTAATTGTGCATTATCATCTAGTCCCAATCCATCTTGGCTGTATACTTGAGGATATCAGACTGTATTTGGTCGGTCACCAAATCCCCTCGCCCTGCCGCTATCTTGAGAATCGCTGCGTTGAGTGGTGACGAGCCGAGAATATCGACATGATCCGCGCTATTCTTCACTTCAGTATGGGCACTAAACTTTAACCGCCGTGTGACTGACGTGAGTGCGCCTCCCCGTAGATCGAACGATTCGGGTGAATGTTTGTATTCTGAACAGAAAGCGATCAGCGTTGCGGCAAATCGGTAAGTGAAGCCTGCCCTGCGTAACGACCTCGATGCCCGCTGGATTCCACTTGGTCTTTCCCTTCCATCCCTTCACGCACATGGCGCCAAGACTGACTATCGGGATTGTTCCATCGCCATCTCCAAACTTGACACCGGAACGAACCTGAAACATACCTTAGAAGGTGGTTGTGGCAAGCTAGGTGAGACTGACCTCAGGTATCGAGCCTTTGACGCTGACTGCCGCATCGATCCATTGCCGACGGGCGAGCGGAAAGTCAAAAGGTGTTCTTAGGCTCGTCATATTGTCGCATTCATCGTTTGATGGATCGGACGCTTCACACTAGACGAAATAAGCTTTATCGGTGAAGAGGCTCGACACGAACGAAAGCTTCCTCGCCAACAGCGTTTGCTCTCGATTCGTCCTGCTCGTAATCGCCCTGCATGTACCAGTAAGACCGCTGCGAAGCCTGGATCAGCAGAAACCGCGACGATGCTCTTGATGCTCTTACCTCGGTCTCTTTGCCATGTCCATATAGGCAGTAGATCTTCATCGAGGAGGCTTCCGGCAGACTAAACGAGCGTTGAGTACATGCAAATCTTTTTGTTTAGTATTGGCTGACCGGACTTCCAGAGGATTTGTCCACTACAGTTTTCTCTTCAGCTGAGCGGTCTGGATGGGACGTATGGACTGACCTTGCGATGATCCAGATCGTTCTCCTTCAGCCTTGCCTCATCGGTCTCGAATCCATAGCTATAGTTCGTCGCGATCATGCGTTGAAAGGACGAAGGCGTGTGCGTCAGGATGTAAGGGCTCGCGTCGCTCATCGTAAGGTTGGGCGATACGGTCTTGTGAGACAAGTCCTTCTCGTCACTGGATGCTTCGGAATGACGGAAGGAGAAGAATCGACCGTGCGAGTCTGTCGCATTTGGCGGGTCATCCTGCAGAACATGAGAACGGGTTTGGACTAGCATGAATCTACCGTACAGGTGCATCGTCGTGATGTCCCCATATCCGATTTCCCCCCTGAGTCCGTCAGCTTGACGGAACACGTGTCAATCGATAACGCCTACCTTAATCCACATCGAGCTCGCACCCGGCCACCGTCTGAAGAGTTTGGCGCGCTCTCGTCGAGAGAAGAACTGTCTGATGTGTCAGCGTTGTATCCAAATCTCCGACAATGCTGACCTTCTCCAATACCCAAGAGCCCGCCGGATGCTATCGGAACCGAATCAGCTATCTGGCTGAGTTCTTGTCTGTGCGAAGGCTTACTAATTCGACGGTATCTCGCATTTCTCCCGAGAGGAAAGCAGTCATAGCTTTGGAAACACCTGCGTATACGGCTTTACTTTCATGCCATTGCAGACACTGGTGTGAACTTACCCAACAGGGATCCAGCTACATTGACCCATGAATCGATATGATCCTGCTCAAGATCAGTGTTCAGATGTCGTGCAAGGTCCGTCTACACACCTCAACCCACTTCGCTCCCCCGCCACCACCAAAGCCGTTCTCGTCCGGCTGCGACTCCACCCACTTCAGGCTGGAGAGAGGATTGTCAGACCTGTGTTTTCGGCGTGTAGAACCCGAAATAGCTTACAAGTACTGTATGCGAAGGTGTCAGCTACTTGAGCTGGAAGGCCAGCACCGACTAGCTTACTAATACAACGGTACCTCCCATCCTACCGATACTGTCAGGTGCGTCTTGGCGGTAGGCAAAGTTACTTACGAGTGGGAGCACAGCGCAACCTTTTGTCCATTGTGCTTCACCATCAACTCGATCTTCGCCTTTAATCGGCTGTAATAATTGTCGCGGATCTCGAGGTTGTAGTATGATAATCGCCTAGATTGATCAGCATCAAACGGAGCGTCCATACAGGTACAACGACCCACCAGTCGTATGCTGCCATGTCCATCGAATTGGTGTCATATCCGAGGGTAGCGAGATTCTCGACGATCTTCTGCCAGATCCAGTATCCTGCGACGCCGCGTTAGCAGAGCTCTTGGACGCTCTCGTCCACGAACCCTGAATGAACTCCGACTGATCAAGAATCAGCTATTGTCTCCGAGTGCAACACTATACTTACAGCTGCATCAAGGCCCTGAGCCGCTCGGACTTTGTATCCCGGAGGGTCCAGTCCTGTCTCCGGGTCTATGCTGAGAGCTGCCAGCCATCGCTCTCTACCATTCAAGCGATCAGCATTCTCTTCCACCGTACCAGCGAGCGTCATCTCACTTGTTGCTAACGACTGCCTGCCCTTCCAGGTCAGCCAGATATTGCTCCTGATCAGCGTCCCGCTTACCCGGATCATAGTTGAAGTCCCCTGGTACTTCATGAGCACATCGAACTTCTTCTGCGAGAGATTATATACCCATAATCGCTTCCTAAAGAATCCCCTCGCAACGTTCTCCGTGCTCCAGCTCTCCAGTCCTGTCGAGACAATCCCTGGCACCAGTACTACCGGGTGACGTTTCTCTAGCGCATGCTGGGCTAGCAGCTGCTCGCCAATGGAGAAATCGCGGCTCTCGAGGGCTCGACGAGCTCCTATGGAAAGCAAGTCCAGTCAACGGCTGCTTCCAACCGGAGAAAGATGCAAAGCGGACCTTCGACCATGGTAAGATTCGAGAGGAGTTCTCGCGGGTCGAGTGCCATAGGCATCGCTGCCCAGATGTCCGCGATATCTCCTCTGCACTTGTGTCAGCAGTACTGTAAGGGCACCGAGTTGAGAGACTGACGGAAAATCCATGTCGGAGGCGTTCACGAACCACATGCATAGTATGGCACCTAGCAGTACACCTCTATGCCGTCATCAGCGAGCTGCAGACGAGGTGAAGGAGCAATTACGCCGGAAAGAAGAACTGGCAGAGTAGTGTCAGGGTTGAACCGGATGGCCGGCTCTGAGCGCACCTTCCGCCCAAAGATCCACGCTTTCCATGTCTCTAGGGGTTTGATAGGGTGCTCATGATGCTTGAAGAATGCCGACTCGCTCAGATCTGCCCACATTGCATCAGCCCTCGTTCGCATCAGGCAGCTCTCAGAGGTCCGAACAACTCGCCTATGTCATCGAATGGGGTTCCAGGAGCTGGAGATTGTAAGTATGAGAACGGAGGAGAAGCACTTCACCGACCCAGAAGCTGATAGTCTCAAATCAGCCTTAGCAGGTGCTGGTGGATGACTTTCTCACCTTGTAGTGTCCATTATTCTATAAAATTGATACTTCAGTCTCGAGTTTCTGATTTCCAGGTCCAAACGACTTACTCTCCGCTTTAAACGTACGCTGAACTCCTCTGCGTCCTTCCCCAATTCATCCAGCTTATTCTTGAATCTCCGTCGCAGTGTTTTTGAGCGAGTGGAAGCCGCGGGAGAAGATGGGTCTGAGCCTTGCTCGCTAGGTGTACCAGAGCTACCAGAAACCGGCATCTCACGCTTCTTACAGCGCAAGCCACGCAGATGGTGTACAGAGGATACTTGGAGGATTCAGAGGACGTCTTTCCATCTCGGTGGCAACAGAACTTTACGCGTTGGCCACGTGACAGGCACTCCCGAGGCACATACTCCCTTGACGCATCGGAATTGTCTGAAATCAGCTTTGGCCACTCTGAAGCAGAGGTTTTATGGCAAGGCATAGCGGACCATGCGTAACCGCTCAAGGGTGACGGGAGGAAAGCAATCTACTGAGGCAGACACCGGAGATTGCAACGAAAGACAGGCGAGGAAGACGTCGGGCGCAACGGGCAAAGACTGCTGGTGAGGGAGAGTCCATACATGCGCAGCTGTCATTCAGTAAAATCTGATTCTCCTTATGATCTTTGCTACGTCTCATAGTCTCACTTCCTTGATCTGCCCCGACAAAAGCCATCGTTTTCCACCGATTCTCCGAGGAATATATACCTTTGTTTTTCTCCGATTGATCCGGAATTCAGCTTGGGGGGCAGAAGTTGTGGGACTTCTGCTGTACGTCTGCCCTTGCATTGCTAAACTATCTAGAGCCAAGTAGGCGATCGAATCACTAGCGCATAAGGTGGTGGCTCTCAGCGCCGCGATGGCAGCCCGGAGAGGGCTTCTCCTGGCGAGATCGGTCCTCCTGGCCATACCGCCTAAGGGCCTGCTCTCCCGGCCGGGCCTCGGGGTGCCATCGCTGCGAAGCTCGAGGACTTTCAGAACACGGCATAGAACAACTGTACTTCCTCAGCACCAGCCCTTACTGTCAGATCGGGCTCCGTACCTCACCCTCACAGATCACCGCCGTCTCTTTCGAAATTTCCGCTTCAATTCCTCAACATCGAAGTTAGAATCCGTTGAACCGGACTCTCCCACACCACCGGCCCCAACGCCTTCATCCTCTCCAGCATCGCCATCTACTCCATTCAGCGCCCCACCCGTCACCGTAGCACCTTCACCATCACCTCCAGCAGCACCCCAAATCGTCTCCGATACAGCTTCCATCATCAAGCTCGTATCTCTCGCAAAACCCCAATGGCGGCTTCTCTCCATCGGCGTGGGCTGTTTGGTCGTCTCGACCGGCGTCAACCTCGCTATCCCCTGGGTGATCGGAAGGATCATCGACTTCTTCACTCCCGGCTCCGAGGCGACATTGCTCTTCGGATATCCACTTGAACAGGCGACGGCTTTTCTGGCTTTGGCTCTGCTGGTCGGAGCGGCTGCCAATTCGGGGAGGAGCATTGCTTTGAGGTTATCTGGACAAAGGACATCTGCTGCTATTCGGCGAGTTCCTATCCCACTCTAGGCTTCATACTGACAACTTGCAGCAACCAGACATACGCCAAATTCCTTGCACTTCCCCCTTCCCACATCGAGACATCTGGCGTTGGCGATGCTCTCTCACGTTTGGGTCAGGATACTGCCATCATCGGCCAGAGTCTGAGCGAGAACCTCGGCGAAGGCCTTAAGGCCATTCTTGGTGCTGGGGCCGGCATCGGCGCAATGTGGTTGATCTCTCCCTCACTCACCCTCGTCATGCTCTTTGTGATTCCCCCAATCTCTATCGGATCATTCTTCTACGGCCGATTCATCCGATCGCTGTCGCTCAGGACGCAGGAAGCGATGGGCGCAATGAGCAAGCTTGCAGAAGAACGTTTGTCGGCTCATCGGACAGTGACTGCGTCGAATACTCAGCCCTCTGAGCGGAAGCTGTTCGACGGGAAGGTCAACGGGGTGTACCAGCTTCAGAAGAAGGAGACCTTCGCGAACGGTCTCTTCCAAGGTGGAAACGAGGTCGCAGGGGATCTGGGGATGATCGGGCTGCTTATCTATGGAGGATTTCTGGTTAGAAGAGGCGAGATCACGATTGGCGATATGACCTCGTTGTTCATCTACGTCAACTGGATCGAATGGAGTCTCGGCAGTGAGTGCATTATCGAGGACAAGAGCTGATGGCAGCACTGGCTGGCTTCTTCACGGGCTTGATGAAAGGTGTTGGTGCATCGCAACGAATCATCGGATTACATTCTCTGCCCTCACCCATACCCCTCTCCATCGGCCAGCCTGTCAAGAGGGAGCGCAGTGGTGCTATCGAGCTTCGCGGTGTGCAGTTCGCGTACCCCTCGAGACCAGATGTTAGGGTTCTGAACGGCCTGAACCTCCGGATAGACAAGGGCGAACGGGTAGCACTTGTGTACGTAATGCTTAGCAGCTGCAGCGGGGGATAGATAGCTCACCTGATTATAGTGGTGGTAGTGGGAGCGGAAAAAGCTCGATCCAACTCCTCCTGCTCCGCTTCTATGATCCAACAGGCGGCAAGGTCCTGTTTGACGGCCAAGACATCAAGGAATTTGTTCCTGAATCTTGGCGATCCCGCATCGGCGTGGTCCCGCAGGACCCAGTTTTGTTCGGCGGTTCCATTCATGAGAACATCGCATACGGGCACCCGAATGCGACGAGGATGGAGGTGATGCGCGCGGCGGAGGTAGCGGATTGCGATTTCATCGAGAACCTGCCCGAGGGATATGACACCGTCAGTGAGTTGAACCTCGCCACAGAAGTAGGTCAGATAGCTGAATGATTCCAAGTTACCAAGTCGAGCATGTCTGGCGGACAACGGCAGCGGATAGCCATTGCGAGGGCACTGGTGGGTAAACCGTCCGTTTTGATGATGGACGAGGCAACCAGTGAGTTTTGCTCACTTATCCCTTTGGATCTGGCTCACTCATACAGGCGCCTTGGACTCCGAGTCCGAGCAAGCCGTCAACGCAGCATTGGACCACCTGTTCGACGACTCGGATATCACTGTGATCCTCATCGCCCATCGACTGTCCTCCATTGCGCAAGCTGATCGCGTTGTCCTGCTCGACGGTGGCACGGTCGTCGAAGATGGTTCGTATGATGAGCTCATCACTCGACGAGGTGGCAAGTTCAGAAAGATGGTTGAGAGCCAAATGGCGAAGATCGGTGAGCCCGCACACATAGGGGAAGAACCTCAGCAGCAGCCGGCTTCGCAACAAGCAATGGTCACGGCTAAGCCCAGACGTAAAGCCGGCATTCAGGCTCGTTCTTCTCCTGCGCCTATGAGGCAGCAGCGGCGCATGGCGCATACCCAGGCGATATCTAGGCCGTTCTTCTCCCCTCATCCGACTCCTGATACCCATCGCATCGCCATGCCCGACATCACAACGGTCTACGACGCCGCTCGCACAGAAGCACCTGCTTTCGCCAACCTGGACCTCCCAACCGCTGCCGCTCCCACCGCGTCCCTGGAGACCTACCGAATAGTCGCGCCACTCGCATTTCGGCGTCTCATCAGCGTATATTCAGCCCTATCGAAGCGCAATCTGTCTATCCTGATGACACTCACGGCGACAACCGGTCTCGCTCTGTCGCCCCTCCCCACTTCAATCCCCCTCCTTGCGAGTCTCACAATTGGCACCTACCTCGTCTCCGCCGCAGCCAATACATTCAACCAACTTCTCGAAGCTCCTCTCGATGCGCAGACACCAAGAACAAGAGTACGACCTCTCGTTACTCGTCGCGTCTCTCCATTCCACGCTGCGGTCTTTGGCGTTGTCTGTACCCTCCTCGGTGGATCGATCCTCTACTTCGGATGCAATCCCACCACAGCAGCCCTCGGAATCGGCAACTTACTGCTTTATGCAGCAATCTACACACCGATGAAGCGATTCACTGTCGCCAATACGTGGGTCGGTGCAGTCGTTGGCGCCATCACACCGCTCATGGGCTGGACGGCCACCGGTGGTACCCTCCTTCCGACGACCGGCCAGCCACTGCTGCTCCACTGGCCAGGTATCGACTTTCCTTCCCTTCCCAATCCACTCACCGCTCTCACCCTCTTCCTCCTCCTCTTCTCGTGGCAGTTTCCGCACTTCAATTCGCTCTCCCACCTCATTCGCGGATCCTACGCCTTGTCCGGGTATCCTATGCTTTCCGTCCTTTCTCCACGACTGAACGCGCTTGTTTCACTCCGACACGCCGTCCTCCTCGTCCCCTTCACAGCCCTCCTTGCGCCGCTGTCAGGATCGGTCGATTGGTCATTCGCATTGACCAGCGCGGCGCCGAATGCGGTCTTCGTACAGTCCGCTTGGGTTTTCTGGCGACATACGACAGAGGCGGCTGCGAAGAGGTTGTTTTGGGTCAGCTTGTGGTACCTCCCGGTGGTGCTGGGATTAATGATGGTGCACAAGACGGTGGCGGGGTGGTCGGTGCCGATAGTAGAGGGGGACGGAGAGGATCCAATCATCTCAAAGGAAGACCCGGGGACAGATGTGCGATCACGAGAGGGATGACGAGAAGGACTGGATTTACAAAAGATCATCTGTATTATAATCACATAGCATTGCATGGCATCATTCACATCGCTCCTACCTCCCCGTCTTCTGCCACCTTTGTCCTGGATACGATGGGAGTGCAGCAGATCTGATGGGAAAATCCCGATCACGCTGATGTACAGGAGATGCGGCCTATCAAGACGGAAAGGAACGAGGGTGCTCAGATTCGCACGCCACGTCAAGACCTACTCATCATATCTCAAGCCACTACCCCATCAACTCAATGCTTCTTGACCCACCCACACCAAGGGCGTGGAGTACGATACCTCCGACATCCTCACGCGACTCCAAGAGCACCGCGCCGTGTTGCGGGTATCCGACGAGACTTCCCTCTCTCCGCTCTCCTCAAACGGCTTCATAGCGACTCCTTCCCCTCAAACCTCCCTTCCGGTCTATGGCGTGCAAAGTACCAGCATCTCCGAGCCGATCTAGAAATGGCTCGAGCCCACGTCAACGGTACATAGTATGATCCGACACGTTACGGGCGGATGGAATAGTCGGCATGATTCCAAACCTCCCGTCCGACTGGATCTCGTCCACGTCCAAGCTCGAGTGGGCGGTCTGGGAGATTGCGCGGCGACACACCAGAGTCGGGCGAGAGGAGGTGGAGTTGACTTTGATCCGGAGGCAGAGGAGGTATGGGAGGGGTTATAAGCGTACCAAGGCGATCACCGTGGAGACGTGTGGCGCGATTGAGAGGTTTTGTACGGAGGAATGTAGGACGCATGGGCGGGAACATGAAGAGGCGAGTAAGTATGCGAGGCTCGGGGGAGGTGCTTGGGTAGGGGAGGGTTTTTGAGAAGGATGTGCTGGAAATGACGATCTGGACGGATGAGGTGGGTCATCCGCAGTGATCAACGTGAACGATGTGGAGTGTGTGCTGATGGGGGTGCAGGATCCGGGAATCGAGCTACCTCAGGAGTACTTCTGCCCCGACTCGTACTGGTGGACTGGTTCTTGGCTGGACGATCTGGTCTGGGATCCGACTTCGGCCATCAACTTGTACGATGCGCAGAAAGTGATCAGGCAGAGGAGGGAGTAGCTCGTATGCCCGTCGTATCCGAGGCTTTACATGAGCTGAT
>JAABUI010001343.1_pt1 | contig 14512 bp, 9 predicted proteins | sample 5559111 | NCBI WGS metagenome assembly JAABUI01 (sample SAMN10711870, study PRJNA513365) | rock metagenome | isolation source: Antarctica rocks | place: Antarctica: Victoria Land, Buttleship Promontory
GAGGTCCATTTGCGACCCAATAGGGCTGACTGCTGTGTGCACATTGCCCAGACTTGGGTCTGGGAAAAGCCTGCCCCTTGCATGTCGTGAACATTGTGTGCAAGCGTGGAAGGCTCTGAGTTCAGGACGACTGAGAAGGCACTCAGTTTCTGCTTGAGCTGTTTGCTATCCCAGCCCAGCTGGTCTTGAAGCTTTGCTGCTCTGGTTTGCATCACAGCCTCTGAAGTCACAAAAACACCCGTTGTGAGCGCTGTCCTGGCTACATGGGGCCCAGTGGCATACGTCTGGCAGAAGAACTTCACGCGGCGATGCAGAGTGACTGGACTTGTGTCAAACAGTCTGTCGCTGGCAGCTAGGATATTCTGTCTGAAGCTTTCTGAGGTCATGGGCATGTCCAGCATTGAACTGACAACCTGAAGTTTGCCGAGTACATGGTCTGGTCCATACTTGAGAGCAACTGAGTGCTTATGGAGCAGGGTACAGATCTGTGCATCTGAGAAGGCCGCTGCTTGTTGAAGAGCCTCAAAGGTGCTTTGCACTGCCTTGATCTCCCTTGTCATGACTACTGGTGCCTTCTGTTGTACCCTTGCAGCGCTCACTCCCTTTGAAACCAGCCATGAGTACACCTCGTTGCATTCCTTGGGCATGCACGACAGCAAGGGCTTGAATTTTTGAAGCTGTTGAGACAGCTGCTCAGTGCCCAGCTCTTGCAGCCATGACTGCAGGGCAGGTCGCAGTTTGGTCTCGACGTCGCAATTCAGGTAAGGCTTGTATTGCTTCAGAATCTTCTGGGTGAGTTCAGCAGATACGCCTGCCTTGGCAAACTCTGCCTGAACAGCATCAGCTTTGCCAGTAGAAGCTGACTTGGCATCTGATGTAATGAGCTGGCAGCCCACTGTGTTCCATGACTGTTGCTCTGACAGGTGGCTGTGTCCATGGCAGAGGTGGTGACTGGACAAATGCAGCCTGGGACACATGGGCAGCACTGAGAGGGCATGCACTCTGCTTGGCTCGTGAGGGCTGGCCTGAGAGGCACACAAAACAATTTGAGTCAATGTACAGCAGAAGATGATCAATTTGGTTACGGCAGCACCAGTTGTTGCGACATATGGGGGCACTGCCTGCAAGCTGTGTTAAGTTGGGGATGACATGCAAGCCAAGTAGTGAACGTGTAGAGTGGCTGGCAGGGAAGATGTCTGCACGAGTTTTACCTTGCAGGAACTAAAGCATGGGGCGCCCTGGCCGCTGATCATGCTGTTTGTACCAACATGCCTTGTAACTAATGCAATTACTTCCTGCAGCAAGAAGATCATCCTGACAACTCTGACAGAGTGTCCTTAAGACGTGGCAATGCAGAGATTTGAATGCTGCGACTGATGCTGAACACGCTAGTGAGTTTGCAGACGCTGGAACGCTGGATTGAGAGACGCATTGTACAGCATTGTTACTTCTCTGCGCAGCCATCAGAGCATCACCTTGGCAAGGATGCGAGGGGCGAGCCTTCTTGCAAAGATCATCCTGATGCTGATCCTTGCTGCAGGGCACACGTGCAATAAGTTAAAGGCATCACCCATGCAAACACAACTTTGTGCTATTGCACACCGTTGAGGGGCCTGTCTTGTGATGAGTACTGCTCGCGAAGCTTTAGTAACGCAGGCTGATTCTTGCCACAAAGCTTTTCCTACTGCGCTGCAATCTTCATTATGCAAATGTAAGTGCAAGTCGTCCAAAAGGTGTAAAAACGTGCTAACACTCGCAGTAGTGTGTCTTGTCGATCAGAGCCGGACCCAAGCTTCGCTGATTCGCAAACAACGCCACAGCCTTCCTGAAGCCACATGATACTTGCCCCACGGTCCTGCTGCAACTTGATGCGCGCGGAGCTGACAAGTATTTTCCTGCAGTCCGAAATATGACTCATTCTGATCCGATATGACTAACGCACGACCACTGAGATCTTGCAGGCCCCAGAGATGTCGTGCGTACGGTATGTTGCTATGACAGCAAGCAGACAATAACATGCAGATTTCAGCTGCCAAACGCGAGTCCCTCCAAATCTGAGCCGCAAATCTGACCGCGACCTGGGGCTGGGCCCGTCATAGTTTCAACACATGTGTACATGCGTATACATGCATATGCGTGCGTGTACATGACCGCAGCAGCACCTCACTAATATTTGTAGAGAGGAAGGTGGCACTAACAAGGAATGAGCAACAGTTTTCCCTTTGTACCAAATTACATGATGTGCATGAGGTTGCAAACCACACTTATTTCAATCCTGTACCATGCATGCTATTGCAACAAGGCTGAGATTTCAGCAAGTAATATAAGTGGCTCCACCACTTGCACCACGTGGTCTACCACAAGCACCAAGGGCACACCATGTGATGCTGATCACTCCACATGTCGCCTGCAAGGCACAACGGAAGCATGTTTAGCAGACTGGGCAACACAGTCATATGGCCAAAAGTTGAGTGATGAACAGGCATGGCATTCCCACATGCCATCTAGCATTGGCAAAGCACATAAGCTTTCACCTGTCTGGCTCCTATGCCATGCAGGAGAGCAGCCACTTGCAGATCAGACATGCCAGTATTTACCAACATCAAGCACTATGACACAATGGCAAACAAGGCAGTCCAATGTGAAGTCTGATCTGAAAGGATCCCTGAGGGAATAACCAACCAAGGCACTGATCAGGTGGTTGCCCATCCAGTGTACAGCGGCTGGCTTGAGTACCCTGCAAGGGAGCGCTGTTTTTATTGTGAAGGTATGGTTGCAGACATCATGGCATGGCTCCCCACAGGCAGTCCATGCAATGTTGGCTAATGGATGCACACTAGTCTGAGACTTTAGTCAACATCAAACCTGCATCGATGCCTTGCAGCACAATGGTTGATATACACAATAACTGATGTAAACATCTTTGAACACAAGCTGCTTACCAAAAACTATAGCGACAGGAGGTGTCAGAAGAAGCAGGTGGCATGACAATCAGACGCAAGGCTTCATGGAGTGTCACCCTCTCCCACTGTAGCCTGGGCACACAGACAGCCTGTTGGCATGGGTGGTCGCTATGGATGTGTGATGCTTTCTGCGCAGTTGTTTGTAACACTGCAAAGTGCACACCTTGCCATCGCATGCACAATGACAAGCAACACATACAGAAGAAGGGCTTCGGCATATGCTCATCACGTGCAGCTGATCACTGTCAACAGTGCAATACGTTCTCACAGGGGCTTTACAGCTCATCCTATGTAGCTGTTGCCTCATGCCAAAAGCAAGAGACCACCTGCATGCTGACTATGTATAAAGAGTCAACAACAGCCGTCCCTGCAACAAAGACTCATGCTGAGCCAGCCTGAGGCTGGCAAAGCAAACACCTGGATGCATGTGCAAGCTCAGGCACAACTGCATGCAAACAAGGGGCTGCTAGTTGCATGAAGAGAGATTGCTGCACTGCACATGCATGTGATGCTGGTTGAGTGGCATGGTGTTGCATCAACATGTAATGTGGACATGCTGCCCGCTCAGCCATGAAACATGGTGGCCGCACAAATGCCTCCAAACTGCATGCTTGCGTCTTACACTGCATATGCAGACTGCATGTCCAACAAGATCAGTCTGGCTTGAGGAAATACTTGACATGATGGCATTAGACAACATGCATGCTGCTGAATGATCACCTGATGGAGTTATTGCCTTGTGCCAAAGCCACATGATGTATCCAGCTGTTTGGATCAACCCTCGCACAACAGTTGCAGAACAAGCTGTGTAAATAGTATGCTGGCCTCCCTTTAGCCTAACGTCCAACGATGGTCTCTGTGTTGCAAGACACAGTCAACCAATTGATGGTGGCAGTCCTTTCAAAGTGTATTTTCAGGCAGTCCCAACAACAGGTTTGGGAGCGATCGATTCATGCAATAAGTAAAATAGTAACAAGCTGAACGAAGCGCTGACGAGTCTGCGCGCGCAATCAGCGGAGCTATTATGCATCCAACCTGCAAACCGTATGCTGAAATGGTGAAACGACTAAAAATGCTGCAAAGGTGACCTATCTTGTCGTGGCGATGACGAATGTTACTCGTCTAGTATCAACAGCTATAGCAGCAGCTCTCAGACACATCTCGGTTGAGCAATTTTGAAACTTTGTGATGTCGTGCTGCATGTGTGCGGGCTTGTGTCCTCTCTAACGAACGTGGGTGCAATATATATTAGTCAGGTGTTGCATGCATGGATGTTTATGGAAATGTATGCCTTCCCATTTACTTATTCCGTCATGAGGTGACTTGCATGTCACAGCGTGTTATATTAAGCTGATGTGTGCCAGCGCCGACCTGACTATTCTAGAAACAGTCTTACTTTCGGTGAGTGAAGACCCTCTTGGTCCCATAAGAACTTTTAGTCAAGTTTGGTACAGTGTTTACGTGAACTTTCAAATCCAGGTTTGCTTCTTGCCCAGTATGCTGCAACACTATCAAACGACATGATTGCCTTCATCATCGACATGTGCCAGGGGCATCCAGTACACATCTGACATGGCTGCATGTTTTGCAGCCAGCTGCAAACTGCATCAAATAGTTTGGATCAGCAAAGCAGCAGCACAGCTGAAGTCATAATACATGTTGTAGCCCAATATCAGCATGACATGCTATGTCGAGCAACACTGAGCTGAGTATACACATAACTGCAAGAGGGATCAAGTTGATTGCCACTTCATGATTAGACTGTGAGCAGTGTTGCTCAGCCAACAGTGAAAAAGCACGCCACATGTCTCATGAACAGGCAATACAGCTTTGTTCATCACATGTTGATTGTGTTCCATTAGACATGACAGGACCTGGTCAGGTTGACTGAGCTAATCAATTGCGCATGCAAGCACTCAGGTAGAGTTACTTAAAACTACAACAGCTGTGATGCAGAAATCAATGCTCTGGCTAATATGAGCTGGTCAGATACAGGGCAATGACGGGCTTTAGACGATCAGGAGCTGAGATGACTGCCTTGTAGGGGCTGCCCTGCGTAACACATGACTCTACGTCATGCCTTGTAGGCAAGACCTATTGACATACACACATAATGGCATTGTTGCAATGCAGACTCGAATCTGCATGATGCATGCAGACTGGTGGCGGCTGTGCCTGCACACCTGATCATGTAAGATGTGCACGCATGTAAAGGTGCGCCCTGTGCATTCAGTGCATGCAGACATGTAACCACTGTCACTAGAAGAATGCAATGTCCAACAATGTACAAGTGTGCCAGATGCCATTGATGCTACAGCATTGCCATGGGAGGGCTCAGGAGTGTTGATGGATCTGGCCTCCAGAGGCAAGGCTTGAACAGCTCTTGTAGGCGCACCCAGGCCTGCACCCACAAGCATGCATCACTCCAAGGGCATTTATGTGTGGTGAGTACACATAGGGGTCACCATTGCACAGAACACCATGACCACTGTGGCATAGTGTCTACTTGCAACAGGTCAAGCAGCAACTTTTTGCTTGCACGACAGAGTAGGTTATATACACATGCCCTCCTGGCGCTGCTTCTTAATGGTGAGCAAGCAGTGCAAGGTTGCAACATTTCAAGCCTTGTCATGTACAACTGTTACGCGTGCAGTACGTAGTGGTGTATAAGCACATGCAGTTCTGAAAGCTTGCCTGTTGCACAGATGGCCTCAATATCCGCATCAGCAGCCTTGTCAGCAACCAGGTCACACGACGGCTGCTTCGGCCAGCTGATAGACCACTGCTTTCAGGTGGGCATCAGGAATTGCCAGCTCGCTGCACTGGCTTTCAGCGGTAAACCCAGGGCAATAGCACGGGCGGTGGAGGCAGTGGTGGGGGGCAGAGACTGTGCCTCCCTTTTGTGCAGACTGCACTGCACCTGGTCCCCTATGTACCACCACACACTCAGTGTTGCAGCTGTTCAGTAGACACATATGAGCCACAACAGTAGCAGCCTTACAGAGCTGCTGTTGCCCGGCAACAGCTGATTTGCATGGGACATAGTACCAGGGTGACGAGAAGACATGACCTTGACGGCTTCCACTTGTTCATCTGTATAAAAGGCAATGTGGTGTGCAAATTGAGGACACGGCAAGCCTGAACACAATGCAAGTAACATGGTACTGTAGCAAACGTGTCATGCCTCAATCGTGGTGCATGCACTTGCCTACTGCTGGCTGAAAAGGTGTATACGCCAGGGTGCCTTCTGGCTGATTGAGAAGGTAAGGGGATGCTACCCTCCCTCATGCCTGACAGCCAGAGCTTGCACTCCCTGTACTGCAAGACACAAAACAGCTGCCAATTGATGGTGGCACCATTTTGGTAAAGGTGTCAATCAAGGTGACACTGTTGTACGTGTCATTGTGAAAGTGCGAGCGCATCAAGTCAAAGGTAGATGAACCTGTATGCATGATACAAAGTGCTACTGTTCAATCCCTGAGTCAGGATGAAGGATGTCACAACTGAGGTCAAGCAAAACTTTACAGTTTGTGCACCCCAAAAGAAACACAAAGCAATGACTTGACAGCGATATAGCGCGTGTCAAGTGTTTATCTGTCCAGTAAAGGCACGAACACATAGACAGACTTCTGTGCAGGAACACAAGTGACAGAAAAAATCTGTTCAGATCAACTTAGTGCAACTTACCGCCCGCCTCGAATAAAACAGCAAAGTCTTGATCGGACAGAGTGGCCAGGGCTGTGAGGTGGTCCTCCGCCTTGAAGGCCGCTTGCTTATTTGCAATGCTTGACAGGAGCTGCCATCTGGGAGCGAGCCTGTGAGGCAGAGATGAGAGCAGCAGATCCTGGTGGGCAGCAATGATCTCAACAGACAGCTTCATGTGCTGCCTCAGAAATTCCCAGCGTCATTTCCAATGGTCAATGAAAGCTGAGTCAAACACCATGCTAGGGAGAGCGGACGGAGCACTGAATCGTTCACTGAAGACAGCTTCTGACTGCAGCATACAACTAAAAATGCCTGATGTCATGATGTTGTTGGGTGCATCAATAGCACCACTCTGAAACAAGAACCACACTCGTGGGCCGAGATTGCGGTCTACTGAGCAAGTCAGCAGTTTGGGTCTGGCAGCTATGTCATCCCAGGTCAGACCTAGCAAACACGTGAGGAATTGCAGCTTCTCAATACATGTGTCAGACATCCATTTGCGACTCAATAGGGTTGACTGCTTGGTACACATTTCCCAGACTTGGGTCAAAGAAAAGCCTGCACCTTGCATCTCGAGGACATTGCGTGCAAGCGTGGAAGGCTCATAATTCAGGATGTTTGGTTGAGCACTGAGCTTCTGCTTCAACTGTTCACTGTCCCAGCCCAGCTGTTCTTGAAGCTTTGCTGCTCTGGTTTGCATCACAGGCTCTGGAGTCACAAACACACCCGATGTGAATGCTGTCTTGGTAACATGGGCTCCAATGGCATACATCTGACAGAAGAATGTGACACGCTGATGGAGGGTGACAGGACTCATAAGGAATAGTCTGTCACTGGCAGTCAAGATAACCTCTCTGAAGCTATCTGAAGTCAATGGCATGTCCAACAGTGTGCTGACAACCTGGAGGTTACTGAGCACACGATCTGGCTCAGACGCAAGTGCTACTTGGTGCTTATGTAGGAAGGTAGACATCTGTGCATCTGAGAAGGCAGCTGCTTGCTGGAGGCCTTTAAACGCTTGCTGTACTGACGGCAGCTCTCTAAGCATGACTTGAGGTGCTTTGTGTTGCACTCTATCAACGTCTATTCCCTTGGAAGACAGCCACAAGTACACCCTACTGCATTCATCTGGCTTGCGTAAGAGTAGGTGGCGAGACTTTTGAAGCTGCTGAGACAGCTGCTCAGTGCCCAGCTCTTGCAGCCACAACTGAAGGGCAGGTCGTAGCTTGGTCTCAATGTTCCAGTTCAGGTAAGACTTGTACTGCTGCAAAATCTTCTGGGTGACTTCAGCGGGTATGCCTGCCTTGGCAAACTCTGCTTGGACAGTGTTGGCATGGCCAGCAGAGATTGACTTGGCAGCTAACGTGATCAGCTGGCGGCGCACTGTCTGCCATGACCGTTGCTTTGACAAGTGGCTGTTACCATGGCAGAGACGATGACTGGGCAAATGCAGCCTAGTGCACGCAAGCAGCATGGGGGAGCCATGTGCTCTGCAAGGCTTGTGAGGGGTGGCCTGTGAGGAACACAGTAAGAATGAGCAGAGAAAACGCTGTATTTGTTGCCAAGTCAAGTGTTGCAGGAATTGGTTGCCGTTACGCTGTGCTTGAGACAGGGATGATGTACAATCTTGGCAATGCAGCGTGAAGGTTTCGAAGCACAGCTGTGACCAAGTAATACCTTGTGATGCTGAAGACAAGGGAAGCCCTGCCTACTGATCATCTGCTGCTTCTATGCGTGTGACAGCCTGCAGAGCAAGTGACGTTTCAGCAGACATCACACAGGCTTCAGCTGTTGACAGTGTAAGTCGATAATCCACACCTTTCGCTGAAGCCTACAGCTGCCTCTAACCAGTGCCCCTAACAAACTTCTCGAGGAGCACTACTCCTCTGGTGAGGTGGTCGGCGCAGCGCGTGCAGCATCACGACAGCGCAGTGCTTGTGTAATGTACGGCTTGTGAGTGCGTTGAGTATTTTAAGATTGAGGGCTATAAACTCAGTGATAATGAGTTAGTAGCCCGGACAGGTGGTGGAAGCCTGCAAACAAACCCACTTGCATCAACTGCATAACACGACCCATTCAAGGACTTTGGGGGGACTGAGCTGCTCTTGTCAACAAGCTATCGTTAATGACGCGCGTATTGAGTTTGCAATACTACAGAGCAATATGAACCTAATCTCCCTTCCTGCAACGGTGACCTATCCTTTCCAGCTGGCCGGCCCTGACTAATCTGGTGTCTGGATATGCAGCCCATAAGATGATCCACCAGCTTGGCAGCTCGTGCTCAAGCATCATTGCATGCTGCTGCTTCGCAATGCTGCATGTGTGCAGGCTTGCATCCTCTCTGCGCAAATACACTGAAGCGTGCGTCCAGCCAAATATTGCATGCACTGGTTTTGAACCAGAAAGTTTCCAGCAGTACTATATGTATACAGGTAGACATGTATACATGCCTACTCATGTATTACGCCACAAGTTGACTTGTAACACATTACATCAAACTCTCCATCAATCATGGCAAGGTGTAAACATTTGATTCAAATTGCTTCTGGACACACAAGTATGCTGCCAGAGCATCAGAACCTGAACATCAAGACCACAATCATCCCATTCACATCTAATATGGCTGCTTGTTTTTCTGCCAGCTGCAGCCTGCATCAAAGCAATTTGGATCAGCAGAACAGTTACAATGGTGACACATGTTGCAACCCAAACCCATCATGATCAGGTGACGCTGAGCTGACTATACACTATGCTGACTGTACACATAGACGTGAGTGAGGTATTAACTTGTGTACTCAGACTGTTGGCGGAATATGCCATGTTGCTTTTGCAGGCATGACAGGACCTTGTCATTCCATCCAGCTGTTGACTTGCGCATGCAAGCACTTGCATTCAAAACCTTGAAGACTATGACACAACACCCAATGCATTGGCTGACCTGAGCTGGTTGGTCACAGGGGATCTTGACGGCACTGTTGCAATTCAGACTTGATTCTGCATAATGCATGTAGATTCCGGCTGTGCCTGCAAGCTGTGAGCATGTCTATGCCGAATGTGTGTACCCATGGCTTGCACACCTGATCATGTAAGATGCGCATGTATGTAAAAAGGCACCTGGTGAATTCAGTGCATGCAATGTCCACATACTGTCAGAGGTATACTGTGTCTCCAGTATGTGGGGAGTCATGTATGAGCGCAAAGGTCCCTCTTACCAAAGCTGCTATGGTGAGAAGGACCAGAAGTATAAGGCAACAGAGCAAGCAGAGGCAAAGCTTGAGCATGTACTGTATGCTCACCCAGACCTGCACATACATACCTGTCAGACTTCAGTAGACAGCTGTGATGGATGCACACAGAGTTTGTTATAGCACAGGAGACCATGAGCACTGTGGTACAGCGCCCACCTGCAAGAGGACAAGCAGCTATGCTTGGCTGACATGACAACATGTACATGCGTGTGGCTTTCTGGTGCTGCATATCGACGGTGGGCGAGGTTGAAGCACATCAAGCCTTGCCTTGTATAGCTGTTGTCCGTACGATGTATGAACATCTGCAGCTGCAAAAGCTTGCCTGTTTGCACAGCAACCATGATATCTAAGTCAGCAGACCCCCTTGGTGCAACCCCCACTGCACGTGCTCCCCCTATGTACCACCACACATTCAGTCCTGCACCTGTTCAGGAGATGCATATCAGCCACAACAAAAGCAACCTTGCAGAGCTGCAATTGCTTGGCAACAACCAATTTTGCAGACAACAAAATATGAGGGCAACAATAAGACATGGCTATGATGACTCTTGTGTATTCATCTCAATCAAAGGCGATACGCTGAGGAAACAGAGGACACAACAAGCCTTGACACAATGCAAGTCACGTGGTAACAGATGTGTCTCACCTCAATCATAGTGCCTGTGCAAACAGTGGACACAACAAGGCTTCAAACGAGGCAGGTGACATGCCGGCCGGCATGTCATACCTCAATCAAGGGTGGTTGCACTTGCGTAATGGTGGCAGGAAAGCTGCCTATGCCAGGTTGCCTTCTGGCTGACTGAGAAAGGCAAAGGATGCAAGGCCAGCCTTCAACTGCAAGAGGCAAGCTGTTGAAAGGCATTTGCAGCAAGATGGCATGATAGAAGTTTCTCTGTTGTGTAGCAGGGCGTGCATGAGCGAGGCTGTACTAAACACATTGTTATGATCTGGTGGACCAGCAATGCCCCATGGTGAAGAAGCAGCAAGGCGAGGCCTCATCAACCATGTCCTACCGTGACAAGGGTAAGAGGAAACCCTATATGTTGACAGGCCCTGGCACCTTTATTTATATAAACCCTGAATAAATAAATACAGGCTTACCAGCAGAGTCTGTTATAAACATAGACATAGGTGACTTTCCAACCAGCCTCTGAGCCAGTGCATCAAGTTGCTCAAGGCACACCTTGATGGCCCAGGAGGCATGCAACCCTCCTTCAGGGGCGTAAGCCACACTTTGAAGCCTCTGCATGGCACAACACAATGCACTATCAGTTCACACCAACATCTTTGTCCCATGCAGCAAGTGATCCTTGCATGCTACTAGCGCTGCGCACAATTGATTGAGTCCAATTCAATTCAATTTCATTCAATTTCAACCAATCAACACATTACATTTCTTGTCTACAATGCAAAAGGTCAAGCTGATTGTTGAGCTTCATGCGTCTCAAGTTGTGATCGCTTTTGACATATGAGAATGTGTCATGTCGAAGCTCACCGTCTGCCCTGAAAGCTTGAGCAAAATCTTGATCAGACAGAGTGGCCAGGGCTGTGAGGTGGTCCTCTGCCTTGAAGGCTGCTTGCTCATTTGCAATGCTTGACAGGAGCTGCCATCTGGGAGCCAGCCTGTTAGGCAGAGATGTAAGCAGCAGATCCTGGTGGGCAGCAATGGTCTCAACGGACAGCTTCATGTGCCGTCTCAGAAACTCCCAACGTTGTTTCCAATGGTCAATGAAAGCTGAGTCAAACACCATGCTAGGGTTGCTGGCTGGTGAACTGAATTTGTTGGAAAAGTGAGATTTTGAGCCGCCACAGACATAACTAAAACGGCCTGATGTCATCACGGTGTTGGGTGCCTCAATGACACCAATCTGATACAAGAACCACACGCGTGGGCCAAGCAGGCTGTTGACTGAGTAAATCAGCAGATTGGGTTTGGCAGCTATGTCATCCAAGCTCAGACCTAGCAAACATGTGAGGAATTGCAGCTTCTCAACACATGTGTCAGAGGTCCATTTCAAACCCAGTAAGGGCGGCTGCTGGGTGCACATTGCCCAGACTTGGGTCTGGGAAAAGCCTGCGCCTTGCATGTCGTGAACGTTGTGTGCAAGCGTGGAAGGCTCTGACTTCAGGATACCAGGGTTGGCACTGAGCTTCTGCTTGAGCTGTTTACTGTCCCAGCCCAGCTGCTCTTGAAGCTTTGCTGCTCTGGTTTGCATCACAGATTCTGGAGTTACAAACACACCCCTTGTGAGTGCTGCCCTGGCTACATGGGTCCCAGTGGCATACATCTGGCAGAAAAATGTCACACGCTGATGAAGAGTGACTGGACTCCTGCAGAACAGTCTGCCACTGGCAGCCAAGATAACCTCTCTGAAGCTGTCTGATGTCATTGGCATGCCCGACAACATGCTAACAGCCTGAAGCGTGCCGAGAACATGTTCTGGTGCATGTGCAAGAGCTACAGAGTGCTTGTGGACAAGCGTACAAATCTGTTTATCTGAGAAGGAGGCTGCTTGCTGAAGAGCCTCAAAGGTGCTCTGCACTGCCCCAACCTCCCTTGTCATGACATTTGGTGCCGTTTGCTGTACCCTTGCAGCGTTCACTCCCTTTGAGACCAGCCACAAGTACACCTCGTTGCGCTCCTCGGGCGTGCACACTAGCAAGCGTTGCACTTTCTGAAGCTGCTGAGACAGCTGCTCAGTGCCCAGCTCTTGCAGCCACAGCTGCAGGGCAGGCCGCAGCTTGGTCTTCACATCCCAGGTTAGATAGGGCGTGTATTGCTTTAAAACCTTCTGGGTGACCTCAGCAGATACGCCTGCCTTGGCAAACTCTGCCTGAACAGCAGCAGCTTTGTCAGCAGAAGCTGACTTGGCATCTGTTCTGATGAGCTGGCGGCCCACTGTGTTCCATGGCTGCTGCTTTGGTGAGTGGGTGTCGCCATAATAGATGTGAAGACTGGGCAAATACAGCCTGGTGCACATGGGCAGCATTGGCGGAGCACGCACCCTGCTTGGCTCTTGAGGGCTGGTCTGAGAGGCACACAAAACGATTTGAGCATTCTATGCCAATGTACAGCAGAAGATGATTAATTATAGTAGCACCAACTGTTGCAACATATGGTGGCATTGCCTGCAAGCTGTGTTGTGATGGGGATGACATGCATGCCAAGTAGTGAATCTGTAGAGTGGCTGGCAGGGGAGATGTCTGCATGAGTTTTACCTTGCAGTGACTAAGGCATAGGGCGCCCTGGCCGCTGATCATGCTGTTTGTTCCAACAGGCGCTGTATCCAATGCGCCGAGGACTTCCTGCAGCAAGAAGATCATACCAACAACTCGACAGAGTGTCTACAAGACGTGGCAGTGCAGAGATTTGGATGCTGTGACCGATGCTGAACACGCTGATGTAGTGAGTTTGCAGACACTGGAATGATGGATTGAGAGACGCAATGCACAGCAGAAGCATTGTTACGCCTTCTCTGCGCAGTGCTGCTAAGCCATCAGAGCATCACCTTGGCAAGGATGCGAAGCGCGAGCCTTCTTGCAAATATCATCCTTGCTGCAGGGCACACGTACAATAAACAGAAGGCATCCCCCATGCAGATACAGCATTGTGCTATTGCACACCTTTGAGGGGCCTGTTTTGTGATGTGTACTGCGCGCGAAGCTTTGGTGACACAGGCTGATTCTTGCCAAAAACCTCCTTCTACTGCGCACTTATACAAGGTGCTACCACTCGCAGATAGTGTGCCTTGTCCATCAGAGCCGGACCTAAGCTTCGCTGACTCGCAAACAATGTCACAACCTTCCTGAGGCTACATGCTGCTTGCCCTACGGTCCTGCTGCAACTTAATGTGCGCGCAGCTGACAAGTATTGGCTTCCTGGGCATTGGCCTGCAGTCCGAAACATGACTCATTCTGATCCGGTATGACTAACGCATGACCACTGAAATCGTGGCATTTCTAGAGATGTCGTGCGTACGGTACGTTGCTATGACAGCAAGCAGACAAATATATGTATTTGCCTAACATGCAGATTTTAGCTGCCTAACGCAAGCCCCTCCAAGTCTGACCACCTGACCACCTGCAGGCTGACTGTATATAAAGAGCCAACAGCAGCCATCATTGCAATAAAGACTCGTGCTGAGTCAGATTGATCAGACATATGAGCCAGACAAAGCAAACAATTGGATGCATGTGCAAGCTTAAGCTCAGATGTAGGCAAACATGGGGCTGCTAGTCACATGAAGAGAAACTGTCATACTGCACATGCATGATGCAGATTGAGATGTGTATTGTGTGAAAATATGGTTGCAGACATCATGGCATGGCTCTGCACAGGCATTTTATGCAATGTTGGCTAATGGATGCACACTAGACAGCACTGAGTCTGAGACTTTAGTCAACACCAAACCTGATTCTATACATTGCTACACAATGGTTGATTTACACAATGATTGATGTACACAATGGTTGACATACATGAACCTAAACAAAAGCTGCTTACCAACGTCAACAGTTGGTCAAGCTGGAATGCAGTCTGGCCTAGTAGTAGGCGGTGTTATCTGGTGACCTTGAGGCAGCAGCAAGCCCTCAATT
>JAABUI010001344.1_pt1 | contig 14505 bp, 19 predicted proteins | sample 5559111 | NCBI WGS metagenome assembly JAABUI01 (sample SAMN10711870, study PRJNA513365) | rock metagenome | isolation source: Antarctica rocks | place: Antarctica: Victoria Land, Buttleship Promontory
AGTGTCCAGGTCAGCGTCCACTTGAGCCTCCTGCTCGACGTTGGGTTAGCAACGCCAGCCTGGACACTCTCCACCCCGACTTTGAGGTTCAACGCGCCGATCAGCCCTTGGAATTACTCATCTAGGCGACGCACAACTACCAGGGGTGACAATAGTCCCGCTGACCGAGCCTGCCCCGGACTACCAGATCGCCGTGGTGTGGCGGGAGGACAACCACACACCACTGGCCGCAACGCTAGAAAAAACTAAACCCCCCGGAGGAATTCACAACGCACTTAGATCGAACCCGTAAACCTGCTGAGTCGTAAATTGCGGCTTTATTGGGCACGTTCCTCCACCTCCACGCTCCGAGCAGCTCATGGCGCAGGCCAAGGCGCAGGGGGTGGATCTGGTGGGCCCGGGTGGGCTGTTAGAACCAGATCATCAAACGCGTGCTGGAGACCGCGCTGGAGGCGGAGATGTCCGAGCACCTGGGCTACGACCAACACGAGTTCGTGGGCCGGGACGGCCGGAACTCCCGCAACGGCGTCCTCACGAAGACGGTGCCGACGGAGATCGGCCCAGTGCTGATCGACGTGCCCAGCGACACCGATTCCTCGTCCGACCCGCAGATCGTGCGCAAGCGGCAACGCCGGCTCACTAGCCTCGATCAGATCGTGTTGTCGCTGACTGCAGGGGTTTGACGATCGGCGAGATCTCCGCGCCACTTCGCCGAGGTTTACGGGGCGTCGATCTCGAAGGACACCATCTCCAAGATCACCGAGAAGGTCGTTGAGGAGATGAACGACTGGTTCAATCGGCCGTTGGACCGCCCGAGGAGTACGCGTTCGTCGTGGCACCGTCGGTAGCGGTGTACGCGCGTCGTGTGATGTGTTCAGCAATCATAATCGTCGTCACGTTCGTGGCGGTCGATGGGACACGCGGGAGAATCGAGGTGTCGACCACCCGCAAGCCTTTGACGCCTCGTACGGCGCCCAGCACGTCGAGGACGGCCCACGGGTCGTCGTGCGTGCCCATGGGTGCGGTGGAGGTGGTGTGCGAGGACAAGGCCAGTGCTGTCTCGACCGCAGCTTCCAACCCATCGTCGTCCACGGCGTCGCCGGGCAGGATCACCCCGGCGGTGACCGCGGCGAAGGCCGGGGAGCGGGCCAGGCGGCGGGTGGCCCGCACCGCCTCGAACGGCCGCTTACGGTCCGTCGGCTCCGCCAGAAAGTTGTTGTCGACCTCGGGTGGGACGCTCGGGTCGCTGCTGCGCAGCGTCAACGTGCCGTAGGAGTCCGGCTGCGTCACGGCAATGCGTGTTGAATTGAACGCCGCAGTGTTTTACGCACGGTTCAGCGGGATCCGGCTCGAGCGCGGTATCGAGTACGCGTTTAGTGATCTGGTTTAACAGCACACCCGGGGCCGCCAGATCCACCCCCTGCGCCTTGGCCTGCCAAAGGCTGCTCAGCCAGACCCAGACCCACCGTTGATCCAATAGTCTCTTGAAGCGTGAAAGGGTCAGTACTCGATACGGGCGCTACGGTCGTGGAATTCACCGGTCGGGCCGTCTTGGTTGATGGTGGCGAGGGCGACGTTGGCGTCGGTGCCTTCGGTGATCGTCTGCTGTTCGCTGTGGTGGTTGAAGTCGGTGGCGGTGTAGCCGGGATCTGAGGCGTTGACGCGCATGTTGGGCAGGTTCTTGGCGTACTGAACGGTGAGGGCGACGACGGCGGCCTTTGAGGCCGCGTATGGCACGGCCTGGACGGGGTATTCGTCGTGCACTGGGTCCTGGAGAGAGCGTGGCCAGCCAACGCCGGAGGCAACGTTGACGATCACCGGATTCGCCGAGCGGCGTAGCAGCGGTAACGCGGCTTGCGTCACGCGTACGATTCCGACGACGTTCGTATCCAACACTGTGGCCATGGCATCTGCGTCGAGGTCATCGACGCCGAATGCGTCGCCGAGGATGCCGGCGTTGTTGATGAGTACATCAAGCGCGGGCAGTCCGGCGAGGGCCGTGTTGACCGACTGCTGATTGGTCACATCAAGTTGAATGACTTGTGCACCGATAGCGCGTGCGGCGTTGCCGTTGGTGGGGTCTCGCATGCCGGCGAAGAGCCCATTTACTCACCGCACGGGAGTGTAAAACTCCGGTATAAACGATCTTCGTCACCAGTGGTGGTGGTCGGATCGATCGGGGACTGTCTCCTGAACGGTGTTTCTGGACTGACACGCTGAGCCAGGCGGGCCGGCGGGGAAGGTGCCGTGATGGCTACGACACTTGATGCCGTGAACCCGAAGTAAGAAGCCCGAACCGACTGCTGAGGCGCCTGCGGAGGTCGAGCTGGTCCGGATGGCCGGGGAGAAGGGCTGCTGCTCAAGCAGCTCACGAAGACGGTGTTGGAGACCGCCGCTGCCGATGCTGGCTGCCGAGGTCGACCACCGGCGGCACGCCATCATCGAACAGGTCATCGCCGACCTCAAGAGCGGACCGATGGCGTACCTGCCATCGGGCAACTTCATGGCCAATTGCGGGTGGCTGGTGCTGGCGCAATGGCGTTTAACCTGACCCGAGCAGTCGGCGTGGCCGCCGGCGGTCAACACCAGAAGGCCGTCACCGCGACCATCCGCGCTCAGCTGATCAACGTCGCCGCAAGAATCACCCTGCACCGCCCGCCGCAGCACCCTGCGCCTACCCACCAACTGGCCGTGGGCCAGCGGGTTTCGGATACTCATCACCGCCAGCATCGGACCGCCAAGCCGAAAATGACCAGCCAACCAACGCCCCACCCGGGCCCGAAGAACTGCCGGAGAACCCGGACCAGCCGGTCAGCCAGCCATTTCACCGAACAGAAAACTCCACCCACAAGATCAACTTCCGGCAGCAAGATCAACTATGCAGCACGACGGCGCATCCGGGCTAAGTCCTTCGCGATCTGGGTCCACGCGATCTGGTCAAGTGCAACCACGTCGCTGCGGAACTCTTCGGGGTAGGCCATGGGCATGGTGACCATCCATCCAGCGAGGAACTCGTCCTCGCAGGGTCAGTGGTCAACCAAATCCTAGCCGGTGCCACGACACTATATGGTGGCCTACATGACTGAATCGTTGAGCTTTGTCCTCATTCCGGGCGCCTGGCATGGCGGATGGGCTTGGCATCCAGTTGCGCAACGCCTACGAGCAGCCGGCCATAGTGCCGTTTGTATCACCTTGCCCGGTATGTCCGATGGGGCAGATCGTGCAGGCTTAGGTTTAGAAGACGCTGCACGGCATGTAATTGAGGAAATTGAGTCGCGGGGCCTGACTCGTGTTGTACTCGTCGGACATAGCCTCGGTGGCCTCACGTTATCCAGCGTGGCATCACGCCTTCGCCACCGGGTAGTGAGAATGATTTTTTTTTAGTGCAGTCGTCCCGGTCCAAGGGCGTTCGATGAACGCGGATAATCAACCCGAGATCGCTGAGTATGTCAGGACATCAATCGATGCCTCGCTCGACGGCAGTATAGAGATACCTTTGCAAGGCTTTCGAGAAGACCTGATGCGCAACCAGCCGGAGGTGGTGGTCCAACTGATCCATAATCTACTTGCCCCAGCGCCCGGTGGCTACTTCCTCGATAGCTACGACGGCCCTGATGTGAAATCCTTAGGAATCCCGGTCGTTTACCTCCTCGCAGAAGACGAAGGCGCGCTGCCGATTCCTGGAAGCGCAATGGCCGCCCGCCTCGCAGTGGAACCGATCCTAGTCCCAGGACCTCACGAGGCGATGCTTACCCATCCCGACGAGGTCGCTCGAGCTTTGATCGAGCATTCATCCAAGCCGTGATGCGAAATATACAAGCAGACGCTTCCAAATAATCGGGTTGGTGTGTATTAACTGGTCTTCGCCTGCGAGGATATAGTTGGGTCCCGCGTCGCTGCCCAGGTGCAGGTCGAGGTTTTCCTGATGGAATCTCTCACACCGCCCAGCCGGAAGACCTCGACACGGCTGACGCTTACTTTACTATCCCTGATCTGATCACGTTCGCCCGGCTGGATGGCCTCGGTTGGTGACCGGCCAGTTCCTGGAACCGGACCGAGCGGTACAAGCATGCCGGATCCTCGACGGCGATAATCGACGTCGCCGGTGAGTTCAGCAGAACGCTCGGCTTTCCGATAACCTTGCGTGTACTTACACTTGCGCTCCGTAAAAGCGCGTGCTAGCCTAAGTACACCGAGCTGTTTGTGTAGTACGGGTCGAACCGGCAGTCCTAACTGCCAGAAAGGACCAAAGACATGAAGGCAACCATCAACGGGGTCGTCGTTGCTGACGCACCCGATTCGGATTTGGTCAGCATCGAGGGCAATTACTACTTCCCGCCAGCGTCGCTGAGCGCCGAGTTGTTCACTGACAGCTTCCACGTCCTACACCTGCCCGTGGAAGGGTAAGGCCCAGTACCACGACCTATCAGCAGGTGGCTCGACCTACCATGATGCTGCATGGAGCTATCCCAACCCTTACCGGCCTCGTTCGACCGAGTTGAGCAAGACTACAGCGGCTACCTCGCCTTCGACAAAGCACAGGTGAGCATCAGTTGAGCCGGCCGTGAAGACAAAGGGGTCGGTAGGACCAAGACCGCCAATCTTTTTGACTCCCTGATCTCAGCGGCGGTCTAACGTTCACCGATAATTATCGACAACAATGAATTGGATGGTAATGGGAAAGCTTGACGGTAAAATTGCGGTGATCACAGGCGGATCGAGCGGTCTGGCGCTTGCCAGCGCCCAGTTGTTCGTCGAAGAAGGCGCGCATGTTTTCATCACGGGGCGAAAACAAGACACCTTGGATGAGGCCGTCCAGCTTATCGGCCGGAATGTGACCGGCGTCCAGGGTGATGCAGCGAACCTGGATGACCTGGACCGCTTATTCGAAACGGTCAAGCGGGAAAAGGGCAACATCGACGTGTTGTACGCTAGTGCAGGGACGGGAGAAGCTGCCAGCCTCGGCGACATCACCGAAGAGCATTTCGACAAAATCTTCGGACTGAACACACGCGGCACTCTCTTCACGGTGCAAAAGGCACTGCCGCTCTTCAACGACGGCGGTTCGATCATCTTGACCGGGTCGATCGCCTCGGTTAAGGGCTGGCCTGACTGGAGCGTGTACGCGGCTAGCAAGGCTGCGCTGCACGCATATGCCCGTGTGTGGCTGAGTGAGCTGAAGGCTAGGGAAATCCGCGTCAACGTGCTAAGTCCCGGGCAGATCGCCACGCCGATCCAGGAGGAGCTGTTCGACAAGAAGACGAAGGCGCAATTCGAAGCGTTGATCCCACGAGGCAGGATGGGCCGCCCTGAGGAGATAGCGACGGTTGCGCTGTTCCTCGCATCGGACGACTCAAGCTATGTGAACGGCATGGAACTGTGCGTCGACGGCGGTACCTCGGCAATCTGAAAAGAGTCCCGCGAAGAGCGAAGGGGTCGTATCGTAGGCGTCCGAGGACAACAACGTAGATCACCTTGTTGGCGGCTCGGTCGCCGATGTCGTCGGATTCTGCCGCTGCTGACGGGGGTAGGAGCAACTCCCTCAGGAGGCGAATGCCGCCTCGGCAGTGCAGTCGGTGGGGGTTGACGCCGACGGTGATCAGGAGTTGTCCGGCGACCGGGGTGCCGACGCCGGGTAGCAAGATGGGGCCTGGCGCGACCTTGGTCACCACAGTGCGCAGCTCTCGGCGTCGGCGTCGGCGTCGGTAATTCTTGGAGAGGAACTGGTGACGCCGGGCCAAACGGCGCAGCCCCATACTGGTTGCGCTCGGGGTCGGCGACCTCACCTGGCCGACGGTCAACGCCTAGTGTCCCGCGTCGTTAATTCGCTGTCTATATCTGATACGATGTGGTTGAGAACCGGACGACCGAAAGCGTTGCTGGAGTTGACCTCCGAGGAAACCGTGCAGCTTGAGCGATGGGCGCGGCGTACAAGTCTTCGCAGGCTTTGGCGCTCCGGTCGCGGTTGGCGCTGGCCTGCGCGCAGGGGTTGAGCAACAAGGAAGTCGCCGCCCGTGAGGGGGTGTCGATGCCCAACGGTCGGGAAGTGGTGGTCCCGGTTCGTCGATTCCCGGCTGGACGGTCTCATCGATGATCCGCGGCCGGGTCGGCCCGCCATGATCACCGCTGACCAGGTGGAAGATGTCGTGGTGGCGACGCTGCAGTCCACGCCGGAGCATGCCACGCACTGGTCGCGGGCGAAGATGGCGCAGCGCAGCGGGTTGTCCAAGTCCTCGATCGGCCGGATCTGGAAAGCGTTCGAACTCAAACCGCACCGCACCGACGGGTTCAAACTGTCCAACGACCCGCAGTTCATCGACAAGGTCTACGACGTCGTCGGGTTGTACCTGAACCCGCCCGAAGCTGCGGTGGTCCTGTGCGTGGATGAGAAGTCCCAGGTCCAGGCGCTGGGCAGGTCCCAACCGGCTTTTCCCATGATGCCGGGCATGCCGGAAAAACGCGCCCACGACTATGTCCGCAACTTCCGCCACCAGAGGTGTTGCGGCGTTCAACACCGCCGACGGCACCGTCATCTCCAGCCTGCCAACAGTGAACGATGCGAGGTTGGGGTAAAGATGGCCGGGCCAAATCCCGGGGTAAGGCATTATGCCGCCGAACCGTCTGCGGAACTCAGATCGGCCGGGTTGGGCGACGGCTCGTGGGGACGGGCACTGTTGACGTCTGCGTCCGCTTCTCTACTGCTGATCCCGCCGAAGGTTGCGCCGCTCGAGATGCGCGGCGAATGCTACGGGCCCCATCGCCGCAGCGTCGCGGCGAGCGAGGATAGGTCTTCTTGTCGCCATGCGATAACGACCTCGTAGCGCGGAGCGCTCTCGACCAGCGGGAGAACGCGGACACCGGGCAACTCAATCTCGCGGAGGTGGGAGTGGATCAAGGTGGCGGCATAGCCGGCTGCAATGAAGGGGCCTAACTGCTCGAAGCCCATAAGCCGGTGGTGGCGCCAACTGGGGGCGACGCCGAGCGCCGCGAAGAAGGCGACCGTGTCGTCGTGAATCGCCGGGGCCAGGACTCGCTCGGTGATCAGGAACGGCCGAGCTTGGAAATCCTGGACCGACACCTGCTGGTGGGTGGCCAGCGGGTCGTCCTGCGCCAGCGCCACGAAGCCGTCGTGGTAGGAGCCGATGTTGAGCGAACGTAGTCCGCCGGGCTCGACAGGGCCGCGCACCAAAGCCGCGGCGATGTCCCCACGGATCACTGCGTCGAGGCACGCGTTGCTCCACATTGACTCCCCCACCGTTTCCAGCCCGGGCAGGCGGGCCAGCAGCTCGGCGATGAAGTCTGCACCGATGGTGCCCAGGTTCGGCGCCAGGCCCATCCGAACAAGACCGGCGCTTCCCAGGGCGAGAGAGCGCGCCAAGTCGGTCATGGCGTCGAGGTTGGTCAGGATCCCGCGTGCCGGCTCGAGTAGGCGCCTTCCCTCTGGGGTCAGGGCCACGCGGCGGCTGGTGCGCTCGAAAAGGCGCACCCCCAGCTCTGCCTCGAGGGCGCGGATGCGCTGGGTGACCGTTGCCGGCACAATGTAGAGCCGTGCGGCGGCTCGTGAGAAATGCAGCTCTTCGGCGACGGCGACGAAGAAGAGAAGGTCCCGGCTATCCACTCACGCCCCTCCTGACTGACCTGCGCCATCCTGAATGTTCAATCATACCGAACGATCGGCGGTGGATCGCTCATCAATCATCGGTGATCTCCTGGTTCCGTCACGCGACTGCGTGGTGGCAGAGGAGGACAGCGCTATGCCCTGGGGATCACCCGTGGACGGTTTTCGGTTGGCCTACGACCACCGGCGGGGAAGCGGGACCTCTGTGGTGCTGCTGCGCGGCTGGCCAGGGGACCGCGCCGACTGGCGGGCGGTGCTGCCCCGGTTGCCCAAAGAGCTCGAGGTGGTGGCGCCGGACCTGCGCGGTTTCGGCGACTCGGACAAGCACCGCCGCGAGGCCGATTGAAGCTGCGACGCCGCCTCGTAGGCGTAGCGTGTTGCCTTGATCGAAGAGCTCGGCCTGGATCGGCCCGTCATCGCCGGCTACGACATCGGCAGCAGGATCACCCAGACCCTGGCGCACACCCGCCCAGATCTGCCGCGCGCGCTGGTACTGCCCGGCGCCGATGCGCGCATCTCGCAGCGTCAGACGGTCCGCGAGCTTTGTCACATCGGCTTCCACTGGTCCGGGCTGGCCGAGGCGCTCCTGGACGGGCAGCCGGAACGAGTGCGAGAGTACCTGCGCGACCGCTACCAGCAGTGGTCGGGTCCCGACTTCCACCTCGCCGAGGCCGACCTCGATCACCTTGTCGACGTTCACGGGCCCCCGGGGGCGTTTGCCGCTTCGATTGCTCGTTACCGCGCGGGGGTCGGACTGATCGCCAATGCCGTCGCCCCGGTACCGGAAGACCGCCTAACGATGCCGGTGCGGGTGCTGTGACATTCGACCCTACGTTCCCCCGCAAATTCTCTCACCAGCTCGACGCCTTCTTCGCCGACGTGGCGATGGCCCACGCTGATGGGTAGGGCATTTCACTCCTCTGGACGGTCGTGCGCAAGCTGGCCACGGCTGATCGGATGCTGGGCGAGGGTAAGGACGTCGCCGACGTCTGCCGTGAGCTGCAGATCGCGGAGCAGACGTATTACCACTGGCGTAACCAGTTCGGCGGGTTGAAGGCTGACGACGCGAAACGGCTCAAGGAACTGGAGCGGGAGAACTCCACGCTGAAGCGGCTGCTGGCCGATGCGGAGTTGGAGAAGGCCGCGTTGAATGAGATTGCCGCGGGAAACTTCTAGGCCCGGAACGCCGGCGGGCGGCCGTTGCGCCCCCCATCGCCACGATGAAGGTCAGCCAGCGGTTCGCCTGCCGGGTGACCGGGCAGAACCCGAACCACCCAGCGACGAGACCCGGCGAGCACCACGCCGGCCGACCCGGACGCCGCGCTGCGCACGTGGCTACGCGAAGGACCATCCGCGGCGCGGGTTCCGCCCTGCGTATCACGACGCCCGCGGCGAGGGCTGGCACGTCAACTACAAGAAGATCCAACGCCTGTGGCGTGAGTAAGGTCTACGCGTGCCGCAACGCCGGCGACGTAAACGCCTGGGAACCTCCACCGCCCCCGACCGGCCCACGGCCGATGCACCGAACCGGGTGCGGGCCGTGGACTTCCAATTCGACGCCACCACCGACGGCCGCCCGGTCAAAATCGTGTCCATCGTCGATGAACACACCCGCGAATGCCTCGGCGGGCTGGTCGAACGATCCGTCACCGCCGACGTCCTCATCAACGAACTCGACCGCCTCGCCGCCACTCGCGGCTACCCGGCCGTGCTGCGCTGCGACAACGGCCCCGAACTGGCGTGCGACGCGATGGCCGACTGGGCCGGGCAACGGGTCGGCTTATCGTTCATCCCCACCCGGCGAACCCTGGCGTAACGGCTACGTCGAATCATTCAACGGCCGCGTCCGCGACGAATGCCTCAACATCAACCTGGTCTGGTCCCTGACCCAAGCCCGGGTCGTCATCACAGAAACTGGAAGGAGGACTACAACCAACGCCGACGGCATTCAGGCATCGGGTGGCACACCCCCGCCTCCGTCCACTTCGGCACCGCCGATGCCATCGACGACGCCCGCCGCACGACCCTCACCGCAGCCTTCCACGCCAACCCGGCGCGGTTCGGCAAGCGACCCCACCCACCGACCCGGCCCGACAAGGCCTGGATCAACCAACCCCAACCAGCCCTACCCGAATAAACTCAACACCCGTGTCCCGCTTGACTTGACAGATAGCGCTCTGGCAGCGCGGCACTAACGAGAACTTCAACTCACCTGCTGCGCCAGTACTTCCCCAAGGGCAGCGACCTGTCCGTGCACAGCGCCGCCGGCCTGGACTGAGTCGCCCAAGAACTCAACGACCGACCGAGGAAACGACTGGCGTTCAAGAAGCCGATCGAACTGATCGGCGACCTGCTGCTCTAACCCTCGACCGGCCAGGGCCGCCGCCACCCATCTTCCTCCCCAACCCAGTGGCGCGTTACGTTATCCCGGTGTCGATCTGCGAGCAATGCGGAGACCAGCTGCCACGGCCACTGGCCGGCGCAGGCCGCCGCATGACCTTCTGCTCACCAGCATGCCGACAGAAGGCCTACCGCGCCCGCGGCGGCCACGCCTCCGGCACCACCGGCGCAGCCGCGCCGACCACCAAGATCGTTCCACCGACGCCTAGATAGGCTCAACCAACAAGCCTGTTGCGACCACCGCCAAAATCCGCCGAATGGCTAACGGAACGCATGCCGTTCACCGCTCCAGGTGCGCGACGACCTGACTAGCGGCTGCGCTTGAGTTTGTCCTCATCCGATTGTGAGGTCTGGGTAACGGGCGGCCACGGGTCCGGCAAGTTCGGATTTGATGCTGCGGGCTCTGTCGTCGCCGAGGACTTCGAGGTCGCGGGCGGAGACCCCGTCCAGAGCGCGCCGGGCGATGTCGGCAGGGTTGCTCTTTGGCAAATTGATTTCGGCGACCATGTCGGTGTCCATGTAGCCGACGTGCAAAGCGGTGACTGTGGTGTTCTGGGCGGCCAGCTCAAGACGGATGGCGTCGGTGGCGGACAGCGCCGCGGCCTTCGAGATGCCGTAGGCGCCGTGCGATAACCAGGAGACTACGGACAAAACGCTCAACAGCGAGCTATGGTCGTGGCGGGCGAGAGCCGGTGCGAAAGCTCTGGCGACGTGTAACAGGCCGTACAGGTTGGTTTCAAGAGAAGCACGCACGTTGGTGAGGTCTTGCGCCAACACCGGGCTCGGTGAGTAGAACCCGGCGTTGTTGATTACCAGGTCGACATCGCCCGCATATCTTGCTACTGCAGCAACCTGCTCGGCATCGGTGACATCAAGAACGACGGGAACGACGCGCGAATCGGAGTGGACGTGTGGTGAGCGTCCGCTGGAATAGACGCGGGCAACGTCGCGGGCAAGCAGCTCGTCGATCAAGGCGCGCCCGAATCCGCGGGTGCCGCCGGTAACGACGGCCGTGCGGCCGGAAAAATCTGAGGACATGTTCTCTCATCTCATGGTTGGGAGGCCGATCTGCAATCCGGCGGCGGGGCGTTGCGGACGGGGACCACGGACTTTCCTACCGGAGCTCTTGCGTCGATGGAGACACCCGGTTGGCGACACGGCGGGCCTCGGCAACGGCCACCGGTCTTCCACCACGCAGCGGCCAACGCCAACCGGCCACGACGAGTGAGCAAAGCATTAGCGTGCGACATCAAGACCTCCGGGTGTGGGTGCGTTCCTCGACAGCTCGCACTCCACTCAGAGGTCGTCACCGTGTCAGCACGCCACGCCGTCACCAACGTCTGTGGTCAGTGCACCTAGTGCCCATCGGAGCCCCTTCATGCGCGAGGTCCTGCACCCCTGACGAAGCCCGGACGCCGTTACCATCGGCGCGTGGCCCAGCAGCGTCACCCCGGCGTTTGGAGCAAGCCGAAAGGGCCCGACCCGCCGGGGTGACGGGGGCCGAGTCGTCCCGTGGGCGTCGGCAGCGGTTCCGCCGGGCAAACTCACGACGACCGGGTCTGGCAAACTTTTCCTCCCGTGGCGATCACAGACCCTTATTCTGGAGCCAGGTGCGGATGACCTGGACGAGTTCTACTTTGCGTTCCAGTGGAATCCAGTGTCCGGAGGGCAGGTGCGTCACGGTGAGGTCGGCGCAGGCCTCGCGCATCGGGTCGCCGTAGCGGTTTCCCGTGATGTTGCAGATCAAATCGTAGTCGCCGTTAACGAACAGCACCGGATGTGCAATGCGGCCGCCGTCGGGCGCCTGTCGCGCGTAGGCGATGTTGGCCTCGTCGTTCATGTACCAGGCGGAGGGCGCTCGGAAACCGTTCGCCTCAAACGTCTGTACCAGCACATCGAAGTCGGCAGGAGGCCATAGAGCCGGGTCGGGCTCGGTTGCCAGGCCGCGGTGCTCGGCCCCGAACCGCCCTCCGTTGCGAGTAAAGACCGCTGTCGGCGAGACCGTGCCGACGGCGTCGGGGCTGCCCGGTTGGTAGGCCAACGCGAGCGTGGCCGCTCGGTCTGCGTCGAGGTCGGCGACCGCGGCCTCGAAGTGCGTCGTGTAGTAGCGGTAGTAGTCCCATTGGCCGTCGGGGTACTGGTCAATCGGGTAGATCGTCCGATCGACCAGCGGGACGAGCGTGGGGAGGGCGTTCGCGTCAGGCAAGTACGCCAACGAAGCCAGCACGATGCCGCGGCTGCGTTCGGGTTCGCGCGCAGCCAAGGCGGTGGCCACAACACTGCCCCAGTCATGGCCGACCCAGATCGCAGGTTCGCCACCGAGGTGGTCGTGGAACTCGGCGATGTCCGCCACGACTTCCTCAGTGGTGTACGCGTCGGGGGCTACGGGGACGGAAGAGCCACCAAAGCCACGCAGATCCGGTGCGACGCAGTGCCAACCGTCCGCTGCGAACGCGTCCAATTGGGCGTGCCATATCAGACCGATGCTCGGCCACCCGTGGAGGAAAATCATCAATCGTCCGTCGGTCGGCCCGCACTCGAGGTAGTGCGTTGTGTGACGGGGCGTGCTGAACGTGCGCGAAATCATGTTTTATTCCTCCGCGATACAGTAACCGGTTTAGTGAGTCAAGAGAAGTAGCGAAAGTGATGGTGCGCGAGCCTGACAAACATACGAAGAAGCAAGTCTCTTGTCAGGCCGTCTCGAGCTGGCGGTGGAGGCTCAGCCAGTCGTCGCGCCAACGCTACTGCGTCGGCGCGCCTGTACTAGCCTCATCATCCCAACTCCGACCAGCGCGACGTCGCATGCCCCGTAGACGACCGCGGTCGGCTTAAGCCCGAACCGTTCCACGGCGAGCCCGGCCGCGAGCGCCGGCACACTAAAGGCGACGTAGCTGACGATGTACATCGTCGCGAAGACTTGTCCTCGTCGGGCGGCCGGCGCCGCGTCATCGAGCGAAATGACGGCAAAGCTAAGCGCCGCGCCGGTGCCGAGCCCTGCTATCGCCGACCCGAGGAGGTACAGCGGCAATGTACTCATCAGCATCGCCGGGATCGTGACCAGGACGCCGAACATGAGAGTCCCGTAGAAGAACCACTTGGTTCTCCGTGGCGGCCAAAATGCCGCAACGATGGTGCCCAACATCCCAGCGCAGAAGAACACTCCTAGCACGATGCTAGCAACGAAAGGACTGTGCACTCCGAGGACGGTGCTGATCACCGATGACCCTAGCGACAGGTACAACCCGCTGAGTGCAAACGACGCGACGATCGGCGGAACCAGTGCGAAGAAGACCGGCCGCGTGGCCGAGGGGAGCCCAGCGCTCGGCAGCAGCGACCGCCAAACTGAACTACGCGACGCTGACTCGGGCTTTGCGCGTTCGGGAATCAACCATACGAGCGCTGCAAGCAATAGGTAGACGGGGGCGAGGATCCAGAAGACCAGTTGGCGAGGGAAAGGCGCAAAATCTACGAGGGCACCGGCGAGGACCGCCCCGAGCGCACTTCCCAGCGATGGTCCCGCACTGCTGGCGATCGAGCCGGACCGCTCATTGGAGCCAGAGTCGAGAATCATGGCCGTGATGGTCCCGGTCGCAGCGCCGACGGCGAAGCCCTGCACAGTGCGCGCAACCATGAGGCCCACAGAACCGTTGGCGGTCGTGAAGAGCAGCATGCTGAGCGCGAGGAGCAACAGGGCTCCGGACGCCACGGGACGCCGTCCCACCTGGTCGGAGAGCGAGCCAACGGTAAGCAGGGCGGCGAGCAGCGCGACAACGTAGACGGCGAAGACGACCGTCAGCGTGAATGCGGATAGGCCCCAGAGACGCTGGTAGGTGGGGTAGAGCGGCGACGGCGCTGAGTTGGCCGTCAGCGTCGCGACGCCCGCGGCGCCGGCGACGATGAATGAGGCTGAGCGGCTGAACAAGGGATCTCCGTCCTAAGGCGATGACTTCTGTTTTAGTTAATGTCGGGGCCAACGCCGCTGCCGCCGCCAGGGACGTAGTGCATGCGGAACCCGTGAACTTCTGCAAATCAGAGTGGGTTGGTTTGCCTTCGATTTGTCCTGGCATCCCCACAACTGGGGGGGCGGCGAGCAACGTTTCGGCGGCAGGCGGATGTTGTTTGGTCGACGGACTTTGTTCGTTCATGCAATCCCAAGCGACGCGGGCGATCAAGAAGCAATCGCCTGATCAGCGTTCAGATTTCCTGAACGACGGCGCGTGCGACGAACCGACTGGCGTTGTCGACGGGCAGCCCAGGACCCGGACGGCTCTCAGGACGTGCAGAGAGCGCACTTTGCCTGACGCAGGCCGACCTGCACTGCCCCGCCTTCGTCAGCCCCCGGAGCGTCCTCCGTTGACGCCGACACGCTGTCACCCCGGTTCAGGCACCTAGTACTACAGTCGTGGTTGTTCTGGTCTTTTCGGCGTGTCTTCGCAGGTAAATGTTGAGTTGGTCCGATCCTGCGGTGATGGGTGATGATCTTTGTG
>JAABUI010001345.1_pt1 | contig 14504 bp, 18 predicted proteins | sample 5559111 | NCBI WGS metagenome assembly JAABUI01 (sample SAMN10711870, study PRJNA513365) | rock metagenome | isolation source: Antarctica rocks | place: Antarctica: Victoria Land, Buttleship Promontory
ATGCGAGTACTCGGCAAGGGTCAAGCTAGTCTTGAAGGCGCGGAGGCACACGTTGATGCAGAAGTTGGTGCGTATCGCAACACAACCCGGAAGTCTAAGCCCTGTGTGAAGCACCTATATTAGTCGCTTTATTTGCAGGCCCCTCCACTTTCGTTTCTGCTTTGAGTACCGAAAAACCTGGTGAAGACCGGAAGGCTTTTGATGCTCGACAGCTGGTCCTCCATCAGGCAGCACAAGATGTGGTACGGCTTTGCTGCACACATTTATCAACAGGAGACCCACAGCAGTCTCGCTCCTGCTGCACATGATCTTAGTGTCATCTGATGTTGTCCATACAGGTCGAGGCTGCTCAAAGTGCAGGCGGCGTCAGTGCTTTCTCCAAGGAGTTGACAAAGCTGCATAAGCCCAGTGAGCAGTAAACCCAACTATTACATCCTGCGTCATGCTGCTGTGTTTATGCGACCCGGCAGATAGCGTTATCTGCCTTCTCTGCTTTCAACATAACATCTGCCTTGACAACGTCTGCTTGCAGAAGTTCATCAGGCTCATGTGCCGTGCATAGACTTGCCTATATGCATGTGGGGTCCCCCCTGCAACTTGTCTGGCTATTGAAAGTGCCTCTTATTGTTGCCAGCCAAAGCAACCAGTGCTGGCAGCTGATGCTGTTCTCCTGGTGATGTGCAGCACAAGCAGAGATTGATGAGCTTGAGCGTCTTGTATCTCATTATCAGGAGATTGAGGACAATGGGGAAGGGCAAGGGGATTTACTGGATGACTTTGTGCTGTCTGCTACCCTGGTACACCTCTGCTTTGTTATCTCGTCGCACCTCAGATGACTACTATTTTAAGACAAACCAGAGCCTATCAGTTCACCATCTACTGTACGCCCGTGTGTATGACCTGGCCATCAAAAGCAGCGGGCGATAAAAACAAGCCTGCTGTATGGCCCTCAGAATCAGGGTGATGCATACATGAAAGCTACCTGGCCGATGCAAGAGCAAAGGCTGACACAGGTTCAAATCATCATTGACAACAGCAGCGGTAGCCTGCAATGGTTCTTGGCGATTTGCAGTGCAAGTCACTCCCTCAGCATCTGTCATGTAGCATGTTGCAAGCTGCACAATCACAGCAGTACAATGCACTGATCCCAGTGCTGCATTATATGTCCTTCACTGCCTGTTCAGGCTCCTTCAGTGGTGCCAGGCAGCACTCAGGCAGAGCTCAGAGGTCACGACATTGCCGCCTCACAGTCAGACGCGGACTCATCAGCTGAAGAGTCAGACAATGACTCATATGCGTCCAGTAGTGAAGCTGTGTCAGAGGACGTAATCAGCAGGCTGGGCAGGCATGATGGGGCCGGCCCTAGGAAACTTGGTTCCATTGCATCAACATATTGGAGGCCTGAGCGGCAAGACAGAAAGGAAAACCTGTCAGTCATAGATGAAAGGTAAGTAGATTGCTGTTCTCCTCATGCTGCATGTGATGGCGTTTAGCCCACAGTCATATAGTCAGCATCATCAACGAAAAGATTGGAGAAAAGAAACCTTGCTTGATTGGGTTTGCCCCTCTCATGCATGTAGCATGATCAAGCAAACCTCTCAAGTGAATTTTGGTTGCTGCTAAGCCACGTGACTATTTAAGGTGTTCTTATGTAACATACCTAAGCAGGCAAGCGTCATGAACGAGGATTGTGAAACTTGCAGATTTGAGGCCATGGCAATAGAGTATGACTCTGATGACATCGGCGAGCTGGACGATGAAGAAGGCAATGGCATAGCAACAGTCGATCAGTTTGACAACCTGCTGGATGAGTTCTTGGCACAGCATCCCACCCAGGACCATAACCATGAGGCAGGGTATGCATACAATACAGCAGGACGCAAATCTGCAGGAGATGCAGAGCCCCTTGACAAAGCTGCAGTGATTAAGGTATGATGGTGCTTTGTATCATGATACAATGTACACAAGGAATGTGGGGATATGTTGTTACAGCAGGTGCAACTGCAACGCACATTTGTACCAGATTTCACACTGTGACAGGTCATGTTTGCGTAATGAGCCGGCACAAACCTTGTCATGTACATTGCAATGCAGACCAAAGAGCTGTTGAGGATAGCAGAAGAGGAAGAAGAGGCTCCAGCAAAGCCCAGCATATCAGGCACACGCATCATTGATGATGCTCCTGAACAGAGATGGGATTGTGAAAGTGTTCTGTCGCTGCGTTTAAACCTGGACAATCATCCTGGAGTCGTTTCAGAGCAATCTAACAGACGATACAGGTCTGCAGGCGGCAAGATAAGGCTGGCAGCAAAGACAGGTCAGCATCAGCGCCATGTGCTTGTGAAGTGCAACCCTCATGGGCCTGCAAGTAATGGGGAACCTGATCGTGGACTAATGTGTGGATGTTTCATGGCATTGTTGATTTGCATGTGTGCTTGGGCTTACTGGGGGGTGGGCACAGGCAATTGGCGCATCCTGTTGTCTGACGTGGTGTGTGCTGTGATGCTCCAATGCATTTCACACCTGTGTTCTCCACAACTATGCTGCTGAGGCAGCAGACAGGCTGCCAGGCATCATCTTTGAAACGACATTTGTATGATTGGAGTCACGTATCTTGCCTCCATGCAACCGCCTGGCAGCAAATGCAACCCCCAAGGCGTACGCAGGAGGGCCTGAGCTGGGCATGCCCACCCCAGGGGGCCACCCTCAAGGCCTGCAGATGAACATATGCATGCAAGGCTACAGCTGACCACAACTTGCACACCTGCAGGCACCAGCATGGTACAATGACCCCCAGAGCCTCAGCAGGCTGGGGCAAAGCCTGCTATGCCCTGCATATGCAACGGCACCAGTGGACTCAGCCACCTGCTCCAACATGTACCTGCAAGGACTAGCCGACACAGCTAAGCTAGTGGACAGAGCAGTCAAGGATGACACCAATTGCACCAGACGCAAACATGTGCAAGAGTACATGGACTGGATGAAGCAGACTGCAGCTGCCAAAGAGCATGCAGACAGTCACACCTGAAGACCTGTGCATGTACTTCACTCGACAGTGGATCCCCAGACATGCAGGCACCAGCGTGGGCAACGGCAAATCTGTCACTGCCCCAAGCCGCCTGGTAGGAATCAGATCCCACTTGTCTACAGAGTTCGAGCCGCTAGGCAGAACCGAGAAATGGAATGCTGAGACCCTGCAAGGGAACCCAACGTGGAGGCCCCTGGTCAGGAGACTGACCAAAAGATACATAGCAGAGGCTGAGGAGCAGGGCTACCAGCAGAAAGGCGCAGTCCCCCTGTCAGCAGAAGAGGTCCAACAGCTCCTACAGCATCTGCATGATCAGCAAGACTTCAGGCAGCGCCAAACTGCTGTACATCAGGGACAGCTTGGCTATCAGCTGTCTTTGGCAATCCAGCATCAGAGACTTCAATGCAGGCAGCATTAGGCTACACAACATTAAGCTACCAACCAACAACTCTGCTGTGCCCTTCCTGACCCCAGAAGTGAAGCTGCAGCCAGGAGCACAGCTACACATCATGCTGGACAGGACCAAGAACAAGAAAGGAGGGCATTGCACCATATCACTCACCTGTGACATCATGTGCTTCAGCACCTGGCTAGCCCTAGCCATCGATGCCAACCTGGCAGCTGGCCAACCAATCACCCAGCTACATTGTAAGCCCCCTGGTGAAAGGCACCAGCACCTTTGCTGAGACATTCATGAAGAGTGATGCCATCTGGCACCGGCTCACCAAACACCTGAAGGACTACAACATGTACACCGCGCAGAGTATACACAGCAGTCGCATGCTTAGTGCCAGCAACAAACAGTGCATCATCGATGAATAGGACAGACAGAAACCATGCAGGCGCAACGGCTTGTACACCTCACTCATGACAACAGTGTACACCTTGCAAGCTGAAGCTAGACCAAACGGCAGATGAATGAAAACATACAACTGTTCTTCAAACTCAAGTGCTAAGTATTCATAGCTGTCAGGATGCATGGGCACATGATGATAACCTGAATTGGCATCAGTCAAGACAAACCAAACATCAGGCTGCATATACTCTGTGACATCAGACAACTACTCGCATGCAAAACGCTCATAACGCACAAAGGCATTTGCATAGCGACAATCCTGCACCAGTCTCTTCTTGCCCTTACCGTTCTTGGCTACACCCAACCCGTTAATGACGGTAGGGGGTCTAGCACCCTGCCAGGGGGCTAGTGAACCAACTGTCACTAGATCCTGCAAAGTATCACGAACAAAAGCTGCATTACTATCACAAGATACCCTGTTTGCAAACTGCATTTGAGCAGGGCTAGTCCTATTGAGCATGGACGGGACATCACACTTGTCTACAGTTGCAAGCAACAATTGCTCGATTATCAGCAAACGACTCATAAATTTAGGATGCTTGCGTTGAGCCTCACTGAATGGGCTCACAAAATCAAGACGACCACCATGCTTGCTCCAGTTCATCACCTGCCTAGACTTGGCAAAAGGCCAAAAGACTCCGACAAAAACTCCCAAGCTACAACATGCTGCCTGAGATTTCCTGCAGTGAACTGTGCAGGATCCAGCATGAAGCCTTTCAGATGCTGCAACAACTGTCATGACATCTGCGGCAATGGCCTCATCAGCTTGTTGTAATGAATCGACTACTGTGCGCATGAGTTCCAGCACGGCTTCCTCAGACACGCCATCCTGTACCACTGCTGAAGGTTTTGCAGGCCGAGCCTCTGATGCATAGATTGGCTTGGACACTGGAAGGCGCTCCAGAGAATCAAGCTGGTCCACACCATCATCATTGTCACTTTAAGAGGCATTTGCGTCCTCACCAGTATCCACAGCCTTTTATTGCCTGCCTTGGTCACCACCTCTGCCTCTTCCTCCAGCATGAAGACGCTCGCTATGCCTGCGTATTTTCTGTACATTGGCCCTGGTCATGGTGTCCACATCAGGCTGGTGTTGGTAAGCACAGTGATCACCATTGAGATGGCAAAGCTTGCCATCCCACCAATTGCAAGCCTGACCCTGCTTGGGCCCTATGCTGCCCTGCTTGAGTGGTGTATGGTCACCTGCCTTTTGATTTGCAACTGCCTGCTGTGTTAACGTTACTAGCAGTGCTTCCTGGATCCTGATGGTTGTACACATGGTACGAGCTGGAACTGCACTCATGTCTGCTGAACCTACTGATTGACCCAGTGCTTTGACTTGTAGGAGCTGGGCATAAACCTCACAACTTTTACCATGACTTTAGTCACACATGACGTAGCTACATCATGTGCTATAGCATGCTTTGAACATGCCAAAGAATCTACGCAGTCATCATCAGTAGGTGCACCACACAAAAAATACCAGCACAGCAGTCACAACACAATACCTTAGACACTCCTTACTGCTGACTCAGGCTCAGCAGACTTTGCATGTAGACCATCTTCCCACTCTGCCTGCATGCCAGACCAGACAAATGGCTGCTGTGCCAATTGCAATTGTCCAAGCAGGACAAACAAGCTGGTGTGTCACATCCAGACTTCATTGTCAGTATACTCTACACCAGTGGAATTATCAGCGCACACTATTTACCAGCCAACAACACCACCAATGTACCACCCAACAATTCCACCAACAAATGGTCACCCAGACATACAGTCAAACAAAACAAACAAACAAACCAACGATCAATTATGACCAACAAATAAAGCAACCAACACGTACACAAACAAACCAGCAATCAGTGATGACCAACCATTTTTGGTAGGAAAAGCATTTGGTCTGACTGAATTCATAACAACTGAATTCTGTCTGTTGGCCCCCATTTGGTCCCCAGGAAATTCAACATAAAGAACACAATACATTGCATCTCCAGCCACAACGTCACGCGTTCCATAAGCGTTCATTTTGCGCATACTAACCCCAGTAGGTTCGTTGGCGGAAAGCTACTGGAAACGGAATGCGTTTTCGTGCGCACCGTCGCTTGGAGTTGCGCACAGCGCACGGCCCAGACTTTGTAGCTGGCTACTGGAACAAAGTCAATTGAGATGCTATACTGTCTCACATAGCACTTCAGACGTAGTGCTCAGTCTCTGAGTGTGCAGCAGAAGCTTCTTATACGGCTTGCAGTTCACGTCCGCATGCGTGCAAGGCTTGCTCTCAGCCAGTAGATGCTCACGCAGTGCTGATGGATGCAACGGGCTTTGTGATGCTTTAGAAACAATGCAAAGATACATCAAGACCCCAGAAAAGAAAAGAAAACCCTACGCCGTCAGGCGTGAGCGCCACACGGCTTGAACGTAGGCCGAGACAGTTAAGCCCGTAAGATTTCGCTCTGCGGGTTTACGACGACGAGGGTTTACGATGACTAGAGAGGCTGGTTCGGCGGTTGGCCCAATTGGTCGGAACCCGACCAGCCCCGACCAGCCTAATGAGAACTCGGCTTAAAAAGGCAGAGTGGTTGTCACCAGGTTTTTACTAAACGTTGGACCACAAGCATGTTATTTAGATTGTCAAATCCGATACATGAACTCAGCAAGGGCGTTGCGTGTGTTGTTACAAAACATTGCGATGTCCATGTTGTCGCAGCTGTCTACACACATTGTTTTGATGGACATGTTTGACAAGGATGTTGCAGAAACATGGCAGTAGCTCATGGGCACTCAAACTGGATCAACGAATATGTGAGAGTGCTGTTGAGATGATGTCCAATACCTGTGGCACATAAAGTGCCAATGAGGATGACTCTCGTTAATATTGAAAAGCTTGTTATCTGCAAAATGAACCATAATTGGGTATGCGCCCCCAGCTGTGGCACCAGAAGCATTCAAAAAGTTCACATTTGCGTTATAAATCATGGGAAGTCTATAACCTGTGTATTCAAAGTACCAAGAAAGGAAGGACTGCTCGGCAAACTCTGTGGAGAAGTGCTTGGTATCGTCATGCTCGAGAATGCTGAGCATATGCTCCAAGACTGGTTGGCATGGCCTCAACATGATGAAGCCTCCTTTGTTCCAATTGTACTCGGGGGCATTCTGAAAACTCCAGGCAAAGTCAGTGGGTAGTTCAAACACGTGGCCTAAACTCTTTATAACTACTGTGTCAGCGTCTAACAAAACAATAGATGTAAACTCTGTAAAGTTCCAGGCGTTGAGCTTGAACCAGTTTTTGCTGTACCTGCGAACGTTGACATTGTCATACTCAATGTTGGGAACCTCTCTGTATTCCGCGAAATGCTGGATCTCTGCAATGATCTCGCTTGGAAGCTCGTTGGCCACAGCCAGCACAATCAAAGGTAGGTCAGGATTTGTTCTTTGCAACGAGCATTGCAGGTCCCTGAGAGACACCATGTAGTCTGGCGACCGTAGACTTGTCACAACAGCATGGTTTCCAGCGCCTGCTGTAGAGAGGCAGTCTGCTGTGACACAGCATCGAGGAGAGTAATTTTCAGACGACAGTCTTCCTCTGCCTGCGGCCGTCTCAGCGAAAAGTGTGACAAAGATTGCCGCAGAAACCGCATTGACAAGATGTAGACTGCACCACCGTCGAAGGCGAGCGCAAACAATGCCATTTGCGGCCATCGTAGCCATCCCCATATTGAAGAGATACATACACGGAGCTGAAACGACTAGAAAGTCACCCGAGAGCGAAATAGCGAGGACATAAATGGAGCTGAAGTGGCCACCATTTCTTTTTAATATGCTATTTCAAAAAAAAGTCTTCTGAGGTTCTGACGTTCCAGGGATGGTGCCAAGATGTACTGAAACTCGTGTCTGCTCGCACCTAGTGCAGTAGGTGTGTACGACTGCCCTCAATGTGAAAGCAGTCCGTACGACAAGGAACTGGCACAAATGGTCAAGCGCAAAGGCCACTTTGGTCTTAAAACAGCATTGCCTGTCAATGAAAAATGTTTTTATCACCTAGCAACAGCCTAGACACGCCGGACAGCCTTTGCCTTGGTGAACCTTGTCCCAGTCGACAGGCTTTGCGCAATCCGGGCAAAGCTCCATGACGGCTAGCCAATCTTCCGGCCATCTTCTGCCGCTGTGGAGTCTGAGGCACCTGACGTGTTACGATACCACAGTTGGCATGCTGCAAAGCAAAGTGGTATCTTGTGCACTGAGTTGACGCCTGTCTTGTAGATACGGCATGTGGCTGCAATATTCCAAGCTCTTCTGCTCCTTACAGCCTCCTTGCCTTGCTTGCACTGGCTGTCGGAACGGCACTCAGGCGTTATTGCAACTTCATCAGTGATCTGTCTAAATGTCGCGCTGGACAATCTCCAAGCAAGGGCATTACGCAACATGAGCGGTGAGTCCATCTAGGTGATGAACTGACCGTGCCCAGTCGAGCGTCAACAAAGCGCTTTGCTGTCTGCAAACTGCAAACTGCTGCGTTAGCGGGTGCTGTGCCTGACACTGTAGACCCGTTGACATAGCTGGCCATAACGGCCAACTTAGTCCAGCAGAAATAGTCCTTTTCTGCAGATCAGTCAGATAGTGTTGCATGGGGCTATCCACACCAAAACAGGGGTTAGTTCGCTGTTCCGGAATAAGCCTTGCATTTAATCCCCGGAAAGCCCTTGTTCCGGAATAAGGTGTGAGGGTCACGTTTGCTATTCCGGAGTAGGCTCAGAGACCCCGCAGCCTATCGTGCTGGTGGTCAACCAGCCAGCTACAAGCAAGCCTGTTGGTGACCTCTTCGATTATGTTGGCGCAACAATCTCTGCTGCTTGGCATGTTCGTCTCGAAGCTGCTGCTCGTGAATTTGATGCGGTGTCAGGTTGCGATGTCAGATTGCTGGCCGAATCGACTGTATACATATGACATGCTGCAGAGGAGCCCTGCAGTATCAGGCAAGTTGCGCGTGGTGTACGGTGTCAAATACGGTCAAGTGATGTCCGATGACGTCGGTGATCACGTCGGTGATCATGATGCCGACCAGCATAGTGCATGCACGTAACGACCAAACTCACTTTTCAAAAGGCACCGCTGCTCAGAGCGACAGCCCGCCTGCTCTATTCCGGAAAAGAGCTATCGCTAACTCCTATTCCAGTTTGCAACGGGAGTTAGCTTATTCCGGAAAAAGGGCGGGAATCGAAATTACCCTAGGCTCTTATTCCGGAACACAGCGCCTTATTCCGGTTTTACGTCAGGTGTGGAAGCGGCCTATAAGGACATACTTCGTGTTCTGCTTTAGTGTATCATCTCGGGGACGAATCAAGGTCAGCAAAAGCAGTAAATGAGCGCCAACAAGCTTGACCTGCTGTCAGATGTGGCGGCATTTCTACCATGTACTGTTATGACAACATCAGGAAGGATGCCATGACAGACACAGCTTCTACAGCACCAAAGGAGGGGTTCAGGAAATTAGTCAAGCTTGCACAGGCTACAGCAAGCAGGTCAAGACTCTTTTGTTGCCATGCTAGGCATCAGTGCTTTCAAGAGGCTGACTCTTGGCATGTGTTCAGCTGTGAGGAAGTTTGCACCTGATGGAAGCTGCTGCAGCAGCTAGCAAGGCCATATCAGTTCCTTTTTCAAAATTCCAGATGTGGCAACAGAAGCCTGTAAGTCAGTGTCTAGAGCAAAAGTGTTGTTTGCAACTATGCACATGTTGCCTTGTTAATGTGCTGCCTGTGTGCAATGATAAAGGACAAACAAGACTAATTTTCACAGGTGTCCAACCGGTCTGTCAAAGTCTGTGCTATGGACCCCATATGAATGAAACAACAGGTACATATACTGTCACATTTTCAGGTTCAAACTTCTCTCATGCGCATGCAATGCTGCTGGGAGATGTTGTGCAGACTCAGTGCTGTCTGTGGAGAAGCTGTCCTGCCCTGAAACATTTCTCAGATGCCCTCTATGACTGGGCTGATGGTTATGGAGCAGAGCTCTTGACAACAGAGGTTAGTCAACTCAACTGCTCACATAATGCTCAGCGTTCATGGTGCATATGCTGGTCTGTGCATCAGTCTTTCAATGTGGCATGCGCATGCATGTGAATTCATGTATTGCTGACTCATGCCAGTCAATCATGTGCGGAGGACTCATGCCAGTCAATCATGTAACGATGACTCATGCCAGTCACAGCGTGAGCATGCACGTGCAAGCATGGCCTGGTGTTTGCTATGGCTCTTGCACTGACTCCTGCTGTGCTGAAATGCAGGTTCACGTCAAAAGAGCAATGGGTGCTTCCTGCCCTGGAGAGTGGCACTGCAGACATAGTCAGATGCCATCTGTTGCTGACAAAGGGAACCTTATTGTACGCTAAATCTGCTGGCAAGCTAGACCTTATCTTGAACGACATAGAGCTGAATGGAAGAGAGCTGTATGAGCATACAATGACTGTGCGCGCTTGAGGTCCCGAAGAGCCAACTCCAATCAGTTCAGTATGACAGAATTCCAGCCATCTTTATGCACAGATAGTGCACATGTGCGTTTGTTTGTGTGATGCACAAACATGCAGTACAACTTTAAAATGCTGCAGCCCATCCCATGGTGCCGCATGTAGCTTATGGCACTCACTGCACTGTATCTTGGGTTTAGGGTAAACCTTATGTAGTGTTGTCCCTGCTCTCTTGGTGCAGCCAGCGGCCGCACTGTGTTGTCAACCCATTTGCGTTGTGCACTCACCAGGAATGCAATTCTGCAAGAGGACTGGCAGGTGAGGCCCCTTCGCAAGACCAAAATCAACACATACAGGCTGTTGCCAGGGCTACTGGGCATTAGCCCTTAGTGGTCCCTGCCTTCTTGGACCACTTGACCATGTTGTTGCATCACTGCAGCAAACGTCAGCAAGTGAGCCAGAAGACAATAGAATTACGGCATGCCGGGGACGACTGTCGGCAAGATCGTTTCATGTGTACATTACATGTGTACATGTATTAGGACCATCCAACTTGAGATGCTCGACTGCTGCTTGCATTGGCATTGCTGCTCTGTGGCACGGCTGAGCCTCTGCATTGCACACACAAGACAGGCAAACGTCATGTGAAGCACCAGCATAGCGCAGAAGACCCTTCTGTATCCAGGCAGCATGGCTAATACTATTGCAGCTCTGCTGCTGCTGCTGGTTGCTGCTGACTTGAATGTACCAAGCCCACTCTACACCCTTTGATTGCCACTGTCTCCAATATGTCTGGATACATCCTGACTATGGTGGTCTGCAGGTGCAAATGCTTTTCACAACAAGAGTCCGCTACCAGCGTGCTCCTGACCTTGAAGAAGAAGCCCATCTGTTGTTTGTGCGCTACTACATTGCAGTCGCTGACCAACAGGTGTCAGAAGAACAGCGGGAGCAGGATTTTACATTACACCACCTGATTTGGGAACAGTCAGCGCCCCGCGGCAGGTCTAGGACTCCCATGCCAGTGTATTCGGATGTAGTCAGAAAGCGGTTCTGCATTTCCCCACACTTCAGCTATTGGCAAGCTGGGGACAGGAACTATTTCCTGTCGAATGACCTCATTGAACTGGTGGCCACCTGAGGAGCTCCTTCCATTAACAGTGGTGTGCAAGCCAGCAAGGGGTAACGTTGCAGTCCTGAATGACACAGACGATGACAGTGATAATGAGGATGTTACATAAGTTCCAAGTGCTGTCTGATTTCAGCACATTGGAGGAGCAAAGTAATTATGATTACAAGCTACACCTGTGGACCTTTGTTGATACTCTGTTGATATTCTGAGAGGTTGTGATAAGACTTGGTCCTAGCGTGCCGTTGACCTTGAGCAGGCGGTGTATGTCAGTGACGTCAAGTTGTATCTAGAGTTGCAAGCAGCGCCCAACGCAAACTGCCTAGTCACAGTGGTACACATTGTATTGCACACTCCTTGTAACTGATGTGCTGTGCTTTGAGACATTAAGCACGCCATCAGTAATAATAATAATAATTAAACACTTTCCAGCTCATGATGAGCTAGGTACGTGCCGGACAATTCTTGTCTCTCCAGAGCAAGCCTGTCTTGTGCATCCCTGTAAGGCCTATTAATACGACAGTTTTGACAATCATGTAATGCAACATCATTGAAACTAGACCTAGGGCGGCCAGGTGGGCGAAGCCTTGAACTCACCAAACACAAGCTTCTTATGCAATCTATCGTTAGGCATCCTGAAAACGTGACCTAGCCACCTGAGTCTTTTGCCTTGCAGCTGAGACTCCACAGACAGGGTGTTGCACCGGAACAGCCAAAGGGCTAATGTGTTGTTTCACAACAGCCCATGTTTCTCCAGAGTACAGCAGAACTGACATGACGCCATCAATGATGCTTGGTTACAGTGGTTCATGCTGCTTTGTATGTGGTGTGAGCTGGAACTCTGTGACATAGTTTGTCTGTGTACTTTTCACACAGTTTTCAATGAGGTCTGATACAGTTTCAAACTGTGTGTACTCCATAGTTTCACAAACTGCCAGTCTGCCATGACTGTACACATGTGCAAACTCTGTGTTCCTCAAAACTCTAGTCGGACTAGGTGTTCTGGCTCTAGTTTGCAGGAGTTTTCAGTACTGGCAGTTTTTGACCCAGTCAGCAGAATGCCAAAAATCGAGTCGGACAGCTGAACTCTACAGCTATTCCTTTCAAAATTGATCACATAATCCCCAGTGATGAGTTGACTCATGATACCGGGCGCCCGGCAGTTAGGGATGCAGATGAATGTTACAATGTACAACAATGCACATGTTTGGATGCTGACTTTTGACTGCTGTACAAATATGTTACATACGTCTACATAACATGACCAGCAACATGTGTATATTCTAGCCCCCCCTTCCCCCTATACTGTCAAGAATAAACTGTCTTTGATGTAGTATATACCTGAAATCTAGGTCAGAGAGTCTCAAAAATGCACAAATGTGGCAAAGTGGGTCGCACGTGGCATGTGACTCACCCATCTGGCCATTCTTGGGCAGTATCCAGCATATACCCTAATCTAGAACGGGTGTTGACTGTACAGATGCGCATGACCTACTGTTGCTAGGGTTACCCGCTTAAGTTTCACCAAGAAAAACCAAATGTTGTCCTTCATTAGCTCCTATTCAATTTGTAATGTGACATAACTCAGCTTTGAGATATAAATGCCATATTATGCGTAAAACACTCCACATACCACAACTTTTGCAGATACACCTTACATTATGTTACATAATGTAGAAGAGTTTGCAGGTGGATTGCATGAAATCACATCACAGTTCAATCCTACTGCATAAAGCATAAGGCAACATGTGGAGGGATCAAAGCTGGCTTCAGACACAGAACAAGAAGCATCAACCCAAAAATCACAGGATCGAGCAAGCTGCGAAAAGGGCTACATAAAGCGACACCAGAACACAGAGACAGCAAGCCCAGGACACCTGCAGCCTGTAAGGGCCTGCGCAATCTGGTACAGCAAGAGCTGAACAAGATTCCAGAAAAGTACTGAGAAAGCTTTCAACAGCCACCAGCTGAGGCTAACAAGGATGTGTGGCAAAAATGGGGACAACAACGTGGACATGCCCATAAAACAGCAGCAAAGACTAAGAAGAAAATTCCAAGGGATCTGAAGCAAAAGAGCAACGCTACAACTAGGCAGCGCATACAACAATAGTATCCGTAAGATCATACCAAAAGCAGATGAACAGGATCGTTTTCGAGGACAGCACTGACAAAAAGCACCTCACATCTGAGCACCATAAGGACACTGGCGTAATGCTGACCGTCTTGATCATAACAAAGTATATGAGAAACAGCTTTCAAGCACCAGCAAGGCCAGCTACTGGGCTCAAGATCAAAACTGCTCTCCAACCGACACCAACAGAGCATACCCATGAAATGTGGATCATACAGCCAAGTGCATCCCTTCACACTGGAGACAGAAGCAGGGAAGGCTGAGTACGGACCAGTCTCATTACTTGAACATGCGCAGGGCCCTAGCCTATTTTCACAGAAGCTTTATCAACTCAAGAATGGCAAATTGCCTGGGCCAGATGGCATTCACAGTCAATTGCTCAAACCCCTGCCACAGGAGGTCCACCAGAAAAGAAAATTCTATGCCGTTAGGCGTGATAACGGGAACGCGCCATACGGCTTGAACGTAGCCCGAGGCAATTAAGCCCGTAAGATGTCGAACATTATGCGCTCTACCTGCTTGACCGTCCGGCGAGGTCGACCGGGGTTCCGAAGTACAGTGGGGCCCATAAGTCCTGATCAGGACATTTGCATTGCCGGAGATGGCATGGTACATTGCCATTCATGACCATGACAACCCAGTGTCTCAGCATGGTCTTGCATCTTACGTGACCAAGTTTGAAAGCCAAAGCTTTAGACTTCGTTCAAAAGTTGGGGTAGCCTTTGCTCAGCAAGAAAGCTGCTGGCGCAGTCAGCAGTCAGCGTCTGTCAAAGTCAAGGGGCAAGGGGAGGGCCAGACTCTGGCATTTTTTCTGGAGCTGGTAAGTACACTGCTGTGTTGTGCATATGCAAGTTACTTCACTGAAAACAAAGGCTTGCTGACTGAACAGGCTCT
>JAABUI010001347.1_pt1 | contig 14502 bp, 15 predicted proteins | sample 5559111 | NCBI WGS metagenome assembly JAABUI01 (sample SAMN10711870, study PRJNA513365) | rock metagenome | isolation source: Antarctica rocks | place: Antarctica: Victoria Land, Buttleship Promontory
GCGCGGCGCAGCGCCAGGGCCTGCGTGTTCGCGCACACCACCCGCACCGGCGACACCAACAACCGAAAAGCGCTGGCCCCGTCGTGCGAATTGAGCGCGATCAGGTACAGATCGACCGGGTCGATACCGCCGATGTTCATCGTCCGGGGGAGTTTCATCGACAGGAACACCGACCGGCCACCCCGAAGCGAACCGGCCGTCTCGAAACAGGCTCCGCCCGATTCGTCCACCACCCGGTTGAGCAGGTCCGCGTGTTCCTCGTTCTGGATGACGGTGTAACCGCGACCCACCACACCCAACACATCGACGCCGCCGCTCACCGGGTTGGTGCGGACCGTGGCGAACTGATCCGGCACCGGCAACGCCCCGAACACACCATCCTCGGACAGCACCGGCGCGGTCTGCAACGCCATCGTCCGAACATTCCAACCGCCCAACCTCGCATACGACATCGCCTGCGCCGCATCGAATTCGGCCGGAAGAACGGTTCCCAACCGGTGCCACGCGTGCTCCCGAGCCGAGACGAACGACGCCGTACCGTCCGACCAAGTTTCCAGTTCGTGTGCCATGACTTGACTCCTTCTATCGAGGCGGACCGCCCGCCTTGCCGATATCTAGAGTGTAGCACAATACACGGCATGCAGCTACGCGGTAACGGGGAAAACTTTAGCCGTGTACCGTTCACGTCATGACACAATCACTGACTATGCGACTAGTCGGCCGAGCCGAAATCCGAAAAATGCTCGGCGTCTCTCACACCCGGGTGGTGTTCCTGGCCAGCCAACCGGACTTCCCGCCACCCCTGGATGAACTGTCCGTCGGGAAGATCTGGTCGCTGGATGACGTACTCGCCTGGGCTGACAAGCGGGGCCGCACCTTGAACCTCGAAGCGCTGACCACCGATGTCCAGGCCGGCGACGACTCGACCCCGTAGTGCAAACGAGGGAGCCCTAGGTGAAGGCGTGGTGTTGCGGGGTCAGAGGTTGGTGTTGTCGTTGATGTCGCGGACGTCTTGAACGGCGAGTTCCCGCGCCGCGCGGGACTGGGCCAAGTCGCCGGCGATACCTCGTAGGTCAGCAGCCGGCGTGGTCCGCGCGGCCAACTGCGCCACTTCGGCGGCCGGGTCGGGCAACCGTGCCGGGCGGAAGGAGTCGAACTCGTTCCAGGCCGACCAGATATCGCGCCGCACCGCATCGGCCAACGCCCGAGCAGCATGTTGGACCTCATCGGGTGGTTCTACGCCAGTTCCGGTCAAAAGGTCCCACAGCGCGTGGTGCATCGCGGCGGGAACCTGGTTGTGCCGAGTGGGCCGCGGGATCGGTTGCAGGTTGTACAGCTTCGCCTCCCGCTTCATCGCCACCGGGTAGGCGCCCAGCAGCATCTGGGTGCGCATCAACGCCGCCAGCACGTTGCAAGCCGGCAAGAACATCTCATCGGTGGGGAGTAGCCGGCGGGAGTCTTGGCGGCGGCGGATCCGGGAGCGGCACCAACTGACCTGCGCGGCGATCGGCTGCGACACAGGTCGCCCTGGCGACTACCGCGACGCCACCCGGGCCCAACTCGGCGGCCTCCGCGCCAAGCCACAGTCGCCGCTGAAACTCGTTCAGATGCGGACGCAGCACCGCATACCGTCGTGCCACCGAGTCCACCAGCTCCGCCATAGCAGAACCGTAGCCGATCAAACCCCAGAAAACGATGTTATTTCAGCACGAGTCCTAAGCAGAAGTCCACCTACAGAACTCGGCGTTGAAACGGACTCGCCGGCACGCTGGTTTCCTAAGTCGACACCGGGACCTTAGCCTCTACTTCATCAACTAGGTCTAGCAAGCGCTCATTGCCACCGAGCCGTTTGATGTCCAGGTTTCTGGACGTGTCAAGCGAGGTCCTGTGAGTGGTATTCGCACGTAACTGCTCTTAGTTGCGTCGTCATGTCGTCGACCACGGTTGCAGAGCCCGCAACGGCCCACTCACCGCAGGCCGTGACCAATTGTACGGCGGCACCTCCCGCTTCTGTCACGACAAGTGCACCGGGGACCCAGTCCCACGGCGAGACGTCACGCTGGACCCAAGCGTCGACCTCACCTGACGCTAATCCGACCAGATCAAGTGTGCCTGACCCTTTAACTCGACAGGTGGCCGCTGTACTTAACAACCGCCGGTACGTGTCACACGCCAGGTCGCTTGAATGAATGTATGTAGCAAGTACCGCCTCATCGAGGCGACCTGCAGTATCTAGATCAAGTGGGTTGCCGTTCCGCCACGCACCGCGGTGGTGCTCTGCGGTGAAGCTTGTTGGTCCGTCTGTCGCGTGCACCGCAGAGGCCACGGCGCGTCCGGCATCAACGAGAGCCACAGCCGAGCACCAGTACGCATTGCCCCGCAAGTAATTCACTGTGCCATCGATGGGATCTACAAGCCACTGGCGCTTCCCGGGCTTGTCCACCAGCTCCTCACCGATCACGCCGTCTGCCGGCCGCTCCTGCGCGAGGAAATCGCGCACTGCCTGTTCCGCTTCGCGATCAGCATCAGTGACCGGATCGCTGTAAGCGCCCTTGTACTCGATCTCGAGGGACTCGCGCAGATGCGAGGCAGCCACCCCCGCCGCCAGTGCTGCCGCATGGACGGCGACCTCCACGTCGGACATGCCCATCCGAACAGGCTACTCACCCGTGGCCCATCCGTGGCGCCAACGTCCTGGTGCGGTGCAGGCCCGCCTGCATGGAGGCCAGATGGGGGGTCGAGGACAGGTGACGGCGTCTCATGCGGGTCGCTGCCCTACCTCGGCCAGGTCCACCACAGCAAGCTCTGCTCCGGTTGACCACAGCCGATACAGCGTCGACCGTCCGACGCTGAAGGTGCGGCCGATGTCGCCGACCGACTCCCCCGCCGACCGCATCCGCACCGTCATCGCCACCTGCTCCCCGGTCAACGCCGACGGCCGGCCGACCTGCCGGCCGCGGATCCGCGCCGCCTCCCGCGCCGCGGCCGCCCGCTCGGCGATCAACGTCCTTTCGTAATCTGCCAAGCTGGCGAAGATGCCCAACACCATCCGCCCGGTCGAGGTCGACGTGTCGACCCCCTCCCGCAAGCGACCTCAACACAATGCCCCGCTCCCCCAGAGTTTTCACGGTTTGCACGATCCCCGACAGACTGCGTCCCAAACGATCCAGCGCCACCACCGTCACCGTGTCCCCGGCCCGGGCATACGCCATCAGCTCAGCCAAACCCGGTCGGTCATCCCGCGTCCCGGACATCGTGTCGGTGAACACCCGACCCGAAACGCCGGCCGCCGCCAGCGCATCGAGCTGCTGATCCAACACCTGATGCCCCGTGCTCACCCTCGCGTACCCCAGCACCGCGTGCGAAGCCTGCGCCGGCGTCGGCTCCTTCGCGACAGGTCGACGCGGGGGGGACGGCATACCCCCATTGTCCCATAAGTCGCCACCCGACACGGTAATCAGACAGAGGTTTTGGGACGGACTTTCGGGAATCCACCGGAAGGCGCTCACCAGCAGAAACGAAGATCCCACTGGAGCGGTCGTTGCCGGCTTCGGAACTGTCTCGAAACCTTGGATGTGGGACGACTACTGGAGTACCGCGAGCGGCCCCTCGTCAGCTCGCCGGCGGTTCCAGAGCCAGTTGGATCCGCCCTCGCAGCAACCGGATCCCGCGGACCAGATCCCGCACCTCAAGCTGCTGCAAGTCCAGGTCCGCCACCGCGGCGGTGTCGAGCTGGGCCAGCTGCACCAGATAAATCTCCTTGCTCTGCCGCGTCGCCGACCGCCAGACCTCGTCGATCCGCGCATAAGCGGCGGCGATCTCCGGCAACGTCATACTCACGCTGGTTGAGGCCTCACTGTGCTCATCGCTCCATGATGCCCGCCCGCCGCTCCGTGCTCGGCAGCATCGTTACAGTGACCGACAGGACGGGTTCGGCCTGACTTCCCGCCCCGGGTCTGCCTGCTTCCGTCGATTGGTCGTGAGCTTTTGGAGGCCAAGCATGGCCAACGTGCAGCCCAGTGCCACCCAAACCAGCCAGCTGGCGCGCGGGCCCACGATGAGGCGGACGACGATCGTAACGATCGAGATCGTAAGCAGCAGATACTGGGCAACCTTCTCGGCTTTGGTCGAGATCACCGCGGGAATATAGCTCGGACGCGGAGCGGACCTGTGGTCGGACCGACCGCTGAAGCTCAGTGCTCCGCTAGGTCGAACTTCCGACCCTCTGTGTCTCATGTCCCGTGTCCACAACACGGGATTTTGAACATTCGTACACGGGCTACGACCACTGATATGCAAAGGATCGTATTCGTTCCATTGCCGTTGCCTTGTAACGTATCTCGTGTACGGATGAGATCGGGAGGTTGCGTTACAACGTAACGCGTACACGAGTTGCGTTACAAGCAGCCGCCGGTCAAGTTGCAGCTGTGAAGCTTCGTGAAGTTGTCACCGGATTCGCTCGCATAGTTGTCACCACCGAGGGTCTAAGCAATGGCGAGGGCCCCGACGGGTGCGATGTCGGCGTCCCGCAGGAGGATCGGCTACCGGACAGAAGTCAGCCGGTCGTTCGACCCCCACACGGTGGCCGAGCAGCCAAATTCGGATGACAACCGAAGTACGCCGCTGCAAGGATTGACCCATGACGACGTGGCCGCCAGCCCAGGTTATTGAGAGTCGGCGCGTACAACTCGTGCCGGTTGCCGTTTCAGACGCGGCTGAGATGGTTCCCGTCCTGGCCGACCCTGTCCTGTACGAGTTCATTGGTGGCCGGCCACCCACCCTTGAACAGCTCGAGCGCCGATACGCGGCGCAGAGTGTGGGTCACTCCGAGGATCGGGCGCAATGGTGGCTCAACTGGGTCGTCCGTTTAGGGGAGTCACGCGAAGCTGTCGGCTACGTACAGGCCACGGTCGAGGACGACCGCAGCACGCTCGAAGCCAGCATCGCGTGGGTCATCGCGCCGCAGTTTCAGCGTCGCGGTCTCGGTTCTGAGGCAACGTCGGCGATGGTCGACTGGCTGCGCAACGCCGGGGTCACCAGGTTCGCCGCCTCGATTCATCCCCATCACGACGCGTCGGTCGCGCTGGCTCGTCACCAAGGCTTCCGACCTACCGGGACGATCGACGACGACGGCGAAGTGCGATGGCTGGATGGTCTAGTGAACCTGGACGAGACCTGAACCTCTGATAGGCAGACAGCGCCACGTCTGTGTAGGCCCCCGCCCGCTGACCGATCGGCGTACGGGACAGGCTGCGGGTCAGCCCAATCCCTACCGGTGGGGGGTCAGAATGATTCGATGGTTCCAACAGTCTCGTTGTGTCAGCTGGTGGTGTTCTGCGGCCTGCCCGGCGTGGGCAAGACGGTCCTGTCCCGACGGGTCGCCGACGCGCTCGGCGCAACATTTCTGCGAATCGACACCATCGAGGCTGCCATCGCCTCAACGCTGGCCGTGTTGATCGACAATCCAGTTGGCTATGTGGTTGCCAGCCGCGTGGCAGTCGACCAGTTGCGCGCGGGCCGCCCAGTGGTCGCCGACGCGGTGAACAGTGTTGTCGCTGCGCGCCAGGGCTGGGTATCCCTTGCGCGGGACTGCGCGGTGCCGCTGCGCTTCGTCCAGGTCGTGTGCAGCGACAAAACTGAGCATCGACGGCGGGTCGAGACCCGGACCGGCGAGATGCCCGGCCACAAGGTGCCGACCTGGCAGCAGGTGCAGCACCGCCCGTGGGAGCCGCTGACCGAGCTGCATCTGATCATCGACAACGTCGGCGACCCCGACGCCCACGTATCCGCCGTCCTCGACTGGCTCACCCAACCCCCCTGCTAAAGAAGGGGATCGCCGTAGCGGGATCGCTGTTCGGCTCGCAATGAGTTGGCGTTCGCGGCTGCGACCGGCCTCGGCTTCCAGCGAGGCGGTGGCGATTGGTCGTGTTTGAATGATCTTCTCTGAGGTGGGGGGACCGTTGGCAGATCATGCGAAGTCTTGGGCTGCAGAGGGATCCGCCAGCTCGCCGCCGCCGGTTTTCAAGGGCCCGTGGCACTACCTGTTTTGGTTGACGGTGCAGCAGCGTGGCCGTGCGGTTCGTGGTGCGGTGTTCGGGAGTGTGTGGATGGTGAGTCTGACTGTTCCGCCGTACGCGCTGCAAATGGCCATCGACCATGGTCTACGGCCGGGCCGCGGGGGCATTTTGGCTGTGTGGGTCGCTGTGCTGGTGCTCGTCGCTTTCGTCACCGCGTGGTTGGCGATCATGCGACATCGAACGATGACCTGGGTCCGGATGGACGCCGCGTTCCGCACGATCCGCCTGGTCAGTGACCAGGCGATGAGGTTGGGGCACACACTGGGCCGGCAGGAACGCCCGGGTGAGGTCGCCGCGATCGGGTTGGGCGATTCGTGGACGATCGGTCGGAGTCTGACCGCCACCGGCCCAGGGGTGGGCGCCGTCGTGACGTATGTGATCACCGCGGTGTTGTTGCTGCGGGTGTCACCGCTGATGGCCGTGGTCGTCCTGATCGGTGTTCCCGTGTTGGCCGTGGTGATCGGCCCGGCTCTGCCCCGCCTGACCAGGGCGCAACTGCCGTACCGAGAACAGCAGGCGGCGTTGACCGACCAGAGCCTGGATATCGCGGGCGGCTTGCAGGTACTGAACGCGGTGGGCGGTAAGGAACTTCTGCGGGAGCGGTTCGGTCAGCGTTCCGCGGCGGTACGAGACCTCGGGTACCGGGTCGGCGCGGTCGTGAGCGTGATCGAGGCGATGACGATCGCGCTTCCGACCCTCTACCTCGCGGCGGTGGTGTGGCTGGCTGCACGGCAGGCGGCGGAGGGCGCCATCACGATCGGTGAGCTGGTGGCGGTCTACGGCTACACGGCAGTGCTGATCGTGCCGGTGACGTTCTTCATGGAAGGAGCCATCGACTTCAGCCAGGCGATCGTCCCGGCCCGCAAGGTGATCAATTTCCTCGCCCTGACTGATCAGTCCGAGCCGGTCACCGAATCTGCACCCGCCGGTCCCGCCCCGTTGGTCGATACGGTGACCGGTGTCCGGATTGATCCCGGCTCCTTCACCGCAGTGGTCACCACCCGGCAAGTGCATGCTCGCGGCATCGTGGACCGGCTCGCTGGTCTGGAACCCGGCGGGCTATGGGACGGCGCGCCAACAACTGCCATCGCTGCCGGCGAGGTGCGTGCCCGCATCCTGGTCGCCGACGACGACGCCGCGCTGTTCGCCGGCAGTCTCAGCGCCAACGTGGCCGGCCGGTCTGCCACCTCGGAGACGGGGAACACTGCCGAGCAGGTCCCCAGCGCGACAGGTCGAGACGCTCTGAAAGTCGCCTCGGCCGACGATGTTGTGGACGGCCTGACCGGCGGCTGGGACGGGCTGTTGACCACCGGCGGCACCAACCTGTCGGGGGGTCAGCGGCAACGGGTCAGGCTGGCCCGCGCGATCGCAGCCGACCCCGAGGTGTTGCTCGCCGTCGATCCCACGTCGGCGCTGGACGCAAACACAGAGGCCACGGTCGCCGCAAGGCTTCAATCGGCCAGGCGCGGCCGGACGACCGTGGTGACCACGACGTCACCGCTGGTGCTGGAACAGGCCAGTCACGTCCACTTCGTGGTGAACAACCAGGTGGTCGCCAGCGGCACCCATCAGGAGCTTCTCGGCGATCAGCGGTACTGCGACCTCGTCGTGCGCGGCGGCGCGGAACAGCCGTCGTGACCACGGCCCAGGTGCTGCCGCCCGCCGACCGGGCGCACGTGCGACGTGCCGCAGGGCGGCTTGTCCGCGCAGACCCGGCAGCGTTCACCGTCGCGCTGCTGCTCAATGTGGCCGCCGCGGCAGCCGGTCTGATCTCGCCTCTGGTCGTCGGCCGCATCATCACCGCTGTTCAGTCGAGCCAGGGCCTCGCCGTGATCAACCAACTCGGACTGATCCTGGTCATCGCCGCGCTCGCCCAGCTGGCGTTGGCGCGATTCGCCCGGTCGGTTGCCTACCGCTTCGGTGAACGAACCAGCGCGCGTCTGCGTGAGCAAGTCACCAACCACGTGTTGAACCTCGACGCCCGCAGCGCCGAGAAGATCCCAGCCGCGGACCTCGCCTCCCGCAGCAGCGTCGACGTCGCAGCAGTCGCGGGGGTGTTCCGCACCGCCGCGCCTGATGTGTTGTTCGCGCTGATCCAAGCCGTCATCATCGCCGCCGCGACCCTGTGGCTCAGCCCCATCCTCGGTCTGTGCGGCATAGCGGGTCTGACGGCGATCGGCTTCGCGTTGCGCTGGTACCTGCGGCGTGCCCGTGCGGCATACCTGGACCAGAGCGCCGCCGGCTCCGCCGCCGCCACCATCCTTGCCGAGACCACCGATCACGCCCGCACGATCGAGATGTTCGGACTCCAACAGCAACGCACCCAGGCCCTGACCGCAGCGCTGGAGCACACCGAAGCGACGATGAGACGAACCCTTGCCCTGCGCAGCCGGCTGTTCCCCACCATCGACGCCTCCTACGGGATCGCCGTCGCAGCCGTCGTCGCGGTCGGCGGTGGACTATTCCTGGCAGGCAATGTTCCGTTGGGCGTCGTCGTCGCGGCGGCCCTATACATCCGCCAACTGTCGGCCCCGCTGGACACCCTGATCATCTGGACCGAAACCCTGCAGAGTGCCGGCGCCTCATTCGCCCGCATCGAGGGCCTCACCCCACCCGACCCGACCACACCGAAAGGAACCGCCCCCGATGTGCCGGCCGACGAGACCATCGCCCTGGTCGACGTGAACTACGCCTACCGGCCCGGCCACGACGTGCTCCACGAGGTATCGCTGACCGTCACCCCCGGCGCCCGCCTTGCCATCATCGGGGCCTCCGGCGCAGGCAAAACCACCGTTGGTCGACTCCTCGCCGGCATCGACACCCCCCGAAGCGGAAGCGCCACCGTCGGTGGCGTCCCGATCGCCGACCTCCCACCCGAGATCCTCCGCGAACACGTCATCATGGTGACCCAAGATCACTACATCTTCCGTGACACCGTCCGCAACAACCTCACACTCGCCGCCCCCACGGCCACCGACAGCCAACTGGAAGCCGCGCTACACACCGTCGGAGCCCGCTGGCTGGACGAACTCCCGGACGGACTCGACACCGAACTCACAGACCGAAGACGCATCGACGGCGGCCAAGCACAACACATCGCCCTCGCCCGAGTCGTTCTGGCCAACCCCCACACCGTGATCCTGGACGAAGCCACCGCCCTGCTCGACCCACGCACCGCCCGGGCCACCGAACGCGCCCTGTCCGCCACCCTGACCGGCCGGACCGTCGTCGCAATTGCCCACCGGCTACAAACCGCACACGACGCCGATCAAATCGTCGTCATCGACGCAGGGCGAATCACCGCGACTGGCACCCACCAGAACCTCCTCACACAATCCGGGCCATACGCCCACATGTGGAACAGCTGGCACGGAACTCCCTCGCCAAGACAACCCGAGTAACACCCTCGCCACCCACCAGGCAACCCCAGGCGTCACGGTCCTCACCGTCACCGGTCAGGGAACGTCTACCGGTCACGATCAGCGATCGCACCAGGGCTCGCTGAGCATGATCGTTTCGTCTCGATCGGGGATCGCTGACCGGTCAGCGATCCTCGCCCGGATCGGCTTGCGCCTGCTGGCTACGGCCGCCGCGATCTGGCACAACACCAAAACCGGCGCACCCAGCAAGCGATCACTGATTGCCTATGACCACTGACCAGCCCGAACATTGGACTCCCTCGCCGCGCTCTATAGGTTGCAATCATGTCTGTCGAATCACAGAACCTCATTTGGCGCCCGATGGCCGTGTCCGACGGAGCGGCGATGGCCGACCTCCTGAACGCGATCGACGCAGAGGACCAGGTCTGGGGGCAGTACACCGCGGAGGACGCGGCCGAGGAGCTGGACTCACCGGTTGACGACCTCCCGACGTCCACTCTGGCGGTGTTCGACGGCGCGACGATGCTCGGCTTCTCGGCGGTCCACTACAAGCCGACAGCCGAGATCGTCCACCGGGTGCAGGCGGCCGGCGCCGTCCGCCCCACCCATCGTCGCCAGGGACTCGGGACGAAGCTCATGCAGCACGGGTTGGCGACCGCCGAGGCGCTGCACGCACTGCATCACCCCACGCTCCAACTGGTCGTTGAATCCATCTACGGCGAGCATGTTCACGGGGCCGTCGCCCTGTACCGTGCGGCAGGCATGACGGCCACGATGTGGGGCCGGCACATGAGGCATCCGCTCGGCACCGCTATTCCGGACGCCCCTATCCCCGACGGCCTGCGGATCGAGGGCTACACGGCCGAGACCGACGAGGAGTTCCGCGCGGTCCGCAACGAGGCCGTCCAGGCCGACTTGGGCAGGTCGCAGCTCAGCGCCGAGGAGTGGAAGGTCTGGGCCGTGAACGCGAACTTCCGGCCCGAGTTGAGCTTTCTGCTCCGTGACGTCGAGACCGGGACGGCGGCCGGGGTCCTCCTGGTCGTCTCGTGGGAGGCGGACACGGTGGCGACCGGCATCCGTAACGCGTATTTCAGGGTCATCGCCACGCGGCCCGCGTACGAGGAGCGCGGCGTGGCCGAAGCCCTGATTTCACACACGCTTCGGGACGCGCAGGACCAGGGCTACGGACGGGCCAGCCTCAGGGTCGATGCCGATAGTTCGAGCAAAGAGTTCGGAGTCTACGAGAGTGCCGGGTTCGTCACCCAAGACACCCAGGTCCACTACTGCATCGAACTCTGAGGCACTCCACCCACAGCCCACTCGACCCGCACCGACCTGCGCGTCAGTTGGTCTGCGTGGGCAGCATCGGTCACTTCGTCGCTGCAAGACCATTGAACGTCCGGTAGCCCAACGTCCTACGGCGACGGTTTCGCCCTCCTGCGGCTGTTGACGACCAAGATCACGCGATTGTCGTTTGACGATCGTCGACCGGACACCGATCCGGCTATGGCGACGTTTGCAGGCGCGTGCGGATTGTGTTGAAAGCTTCGGCATGCTCGGCGGCAGGTAGATCCAGCGTGCCGGGAGCGAGCATGCCGGGGCCACCGGTCAGGGGGCCGCCGTGCCGGTGGGGGGCCAGGTTGAAGTGCAGATGGGCGATTCGTTCGCCGAACACGTTGACGTAGATCAGTTCCGCGCCGGTAGACCGCTTCAAAGCGCGCGTCACAGCGGTAAGTACCGGCCCCAGCGTGGCTGCTTCATCGCCGTCGAGTTGGGTGATGTCGGGAATGTGCCGGAACGGTTCCAAGTGGGCGAACCCTGCGATCGGGCCTGAGGTGGCCACCGCCAGTCTCCACAGATGGTTTCGCCACACCTCGATGCGGCCCAGGGCCTGGTCGGCATCGGCGGGTCGGCATAGCAGGCAGTCGAGCATTCAACGATGATGCCGCAATCGACCCATTTAAGAGATGCCCAGTTCTACCGCGTTCACCCGCCGCCGCGGGCCGCGGTTCGTCCGACCGCGAACATCCCTTTCCTCGAGAGGCGTTGTGCGCCAGGCTGGCGGGGTGCAACCCGACTTCGGTGGAACAACGGCGCAGCTGTACGCGAAATACCGGCGTGATCTTCCTGCCGTGCAGGCGTCGGCACTGGCGGGGCTGATCGGGCTCAGACCCGACGACGTCGTGGTGGATCTCGGCTGCGGCACTGGTCAACTTGCCGTACCGCTTCATCCGCACTGTGCCGCAGTGCTGGGCATCGACCCGGAACCGGCGATGCTGGTGCAACTCCGTGCCCGGGCTGCACCGCGGGTGTTGTGCCTGTTGGGCGACGAGCACGACCTTCCTCGGCTCAGTTCGGTGTGCGGCCGTCCTGTCGGGGCGGTCGTGATCGGCAACGCGTTGCATTGGATGGACGAGGCCGCCACGCTCGAGGCCAGCGCTGCGTTGCTCCGGCCCGGCGGCGCGCTGGCCGTTATCACCCAAGGTCCACCGATGTGGTTGGGCACGGCGCCCTGGCAGCTGGCGGTGCGGCAGACGTTGGAAGCGTCTTCTGGGCCGGTCAGCGGTAATTGCCGTACTGATGAATCTGCGCTCGACGAGCGGCTCGGCATCGGTCGTGGGCTCGGCCTTGATGTGCAGGTCGTGTCTTGGCAGGCCGAGTATGTCGTCGACGTCGATTGGGTGGTGGGCCATCTGGGTAGCGCCATGAATGCCGACCGTTGGGTGGCGGCCGTGGACGATCTGACTGGTGCGCTCCAGGCGTTCGACGGTCATCCGATGGTTGAACGGGTATCTACCACGGTGCTCATCGCCCACCGAACGGGCTGAGCTGCGAAGCTCAGTTCGGGCTGTTGCGTCCTGAAAGCCGAACGTCCTACAGGACGGCTGACAACCGTTTGACCGGGCTCGGATGATCGGCGTGGAAAGCTGATTCCATGGCCGCTGATCCTCCGAACGAACCCCCGCCGGCCGCGGCTCCGGATGCGCAGCCGACAAGGCGGCACCTCGAGGGATCGTTCTGGCGTTTGTGGACTGCTTCCACATTGTCCGGGCTGGGCGACGGAGTCCGCGCCGTCGGGCTCCCACTCCTGGCCGCCAACCTCACTCATGACCCGCGCGCCGTTTCAGCGGTGACAGTCGCCGAATTCCTGCCCTGGCTGCTGTTCTCGCTGCTGTCCGGAGCCCTCGTCGACCGGATGGACCGCAGGCAAATCATGTGGACAGCCGATCTGCTCCGTAGTGCGCTACTGGCGGGACTCGTCGTCGCAGTGAGCGTCGGCGCAGCATCCATCGTGTTGCTGTGCGTAGTTGGGTTTCTGCTTGGCACAGCGCAGACCATGTTTGACAACGCCAGCCAGGCCATCCTGCCCGGCGTCGTCGATGCGCCAAACCTGCCACGGGCCAATGGGTTCCTCAACGGCGGACAGACCATCGGCGCGCAGTTCGCCGGGCCACCTGCAGGGGCGTTCCTGTTCGGGGTCGCGGCTGCGTTGCCTTTCGCGATGGACGCTGTCTCTTTTCTCCTCAGCGCAGCACTGATCCTCAGCGTCGCCGGGAGCTTCCGGACACCGCGCGCAGCGGACCTGCCCCGGACGTCCCTGCGCAGCGATATCGCCGAAGGCGTTCGATACCTCGCCCGACATCGACTCCTGCGAATGTTGTGCCTGCTCCTGGGAGCCCTCAACCTGGCATCGGCCGGGTGGATGGCCGTCGCCGTGTTGTGGGCACTGCAGGTCCTTCACGTCGGGACCACCGGATACGGCTTCCTGTTCCTGGGGGCGGCCGGCGGTGGGCTACTCGGCGCGGTCGTCGCAGACCGTTTGGACGCCCGGATCGGACGAGCCGCCACCCTCCGTCTGGCGTACGGCCTGAGCGTGGCCGCGACGGGCATCCTGACCATCGTCTCCAACCCGTGGATAGCCGGCACCGTTCTCGCGGTTGCCGGCTTCATGGTTCCCCTGTGGAACATCGGAACCGTCTCGCTGCGCCAGGAAGTCGTTCCGCAAGCACTGCTCGGCCGAGTCAACTCCGCCTACCGGATGGTCGGATGGGGAGCAGCGCCCATCGGTGCAGCGTTGGGTGGTCTGGTGGCCAGCACCTACGGACTCCGTGCCACCTTCGCAGCTGGTGCCATCATCCTGGCTTTGGCCGGCATCCTGAGCTACCGCATTGTCAACAGTTCGGCCATCCTGGAAGTCCGGAACCGAGCCCACACGGAAGCGGACGCACCCTGATGAGGCAACGCCTCCTGCCAGCTGCTGGGCCGACGTAGGAGGAAGGGCTACGGCATGAAACATGTCGGCGACGTGCCCGCAGCGACAAAGACGTCCTGATAGCTCTTCCGCTAACCGTCGTTGAGCAGTGACAGAACGTGCTCGATCGGATCGATCGCGGGCTGGCGCACCACATACCTGGTGATGCCGAGTTGTTCTGCCTGACGCCCGAGTTGAGCGGCCATCTCCTTGATGGTGCCGACGAGCGCGAACGGTGTGGTGCCAAGATCACCCACCGGCACACCCTGCGTTCGCTCGCTCAGCTCAGCAAGCGCGTGGGACCGGTCGTCGGTGACCGTCACGGCTTGAACGAGTGCCTCGATCTCGGGCGCTGTGCCACAGCGCTCGCTCTCCTGGCGAACGAGCTCAAGCTGGGCACCAAGGTCCGCGCTGGCCCATCGCAGCTCATGACGATGCCCGTCGGGGCGGGTGCGACCCAGGCCGGTCAGCGCCACGACGTCGGCTCGTGCTGCGGCGACCCGCAACACCTGCCGGTTCCCGCCGCCCACCACGAGCCGCACCCGCCCGGCGACGGGAAGATCTTCCAAGCGAGCATCGACCAACTGCACATATCGTCCGTTGGTAGTGACGGTTTCACCGTTGAGCAGACGCGCGACGGCATCGACGAATTCCTCGAGGCGACCTGCCCGGTCGGCAGGTGATGGGCGGTTGCGTCCGGTCGCTTCCCACTCACGGAAGGTATGACCTGCCCCCAGCCCGAACAGAACGCGTCCGGGGGCCAGGATGTCCAGGGTGGCGGCGTCGGCTGCCG
>JAABUI010001348.1_pt1 | contig 14489 bp, 21 predicted proteins | sample 5559111 | NCBI WGS metagenome assembly JAABUI01 (sample SAMN10711870, study PRJNA513365) | rock metagenome | isolation source: Antarctica rocks | place: Antarctica: Victoria Land, Buttleship Promontory
CGGCCATGATGCCCGGTGGTGGGGGGATGGGAGGCAGAAACAAGGAGGAGCTAGGGTACAAGGTGGGGGGGAGGGAGGACAGGGAGAACCGAGTTGGGGATTGGAAGATCTCGGATGAATTGTGGGGCATGATCGAGGACCGTATGGGGGAGGAGCGAAGGCGCAGGGGGAGAATGACATTTGAGCGGTTCTCGGGGGATATCTCGGCGGGTCGGGATGGGGAGAAGCGCAAATACGATCGCGTGAGTCGGCCTTGTGAACGAAGAGATCGATGGAAGCTGATCAAGTGATAGTGGGTGATGACCACTTTCGAAGCCGTCTCGGCACATTGGCCACGACCATCTCGGATACGATCGACACAGAAGTCTCGTCGGTCTCGCCGGTCCAACAAAGCGAGCTCGATCACCCTCAAGTCATCTCTTCCGCTGCCCTTCACATCGCCACCCAACGGGCATACTCGTACCACCTCGCCCGCACGACCAGGCTCGCCCCTTCTTGAGATCAAGCCTGATACCTACGATGATCCGCCTGCCCCGCTCGGTGAGGATGTCTCGATGGAGGAGGACGAATCTTCATCAGAGGAGGAAGAGAACCCATTCGAAGCTTTCGCAATGACCCAAGCATCCCAAGATCTGGACATCAAGGCTGAAGTCAACTCACGTGTCATCCAGCGGGATGTCGTGAACGAAGATGAGATTGATGTCGAGGAGCTCGAGCAGCAACGGCATGCTGAGGATGCTAAGCATCATGCTGAGGAAGGACAGAAATTTAGGGCGACTCAGGGACCTGCGAGAGATGGGAATGAGACGCACGATTACGATGACGAGGAGATCGACGAGATTTTCAGGCGGACTGTTTTTGGGGGTCTGACCAGTGGAAGCAGTACGCCCAGGAGAAGGGGGATGAATGGGTCGGTCACGCCGAGCACCGTAACGAGTGGGTCGGGCGGTTCACTGGAGTCGAGACGGTGGAGGCGAGATCAGAGGATGAGGGAACAGGCCGGACTTGGTGATCTCAGGTATGATACCACTTTTTAACGGTAAGTTTCAAGCTGAGAACGCGCAGTACCATCATAGATAGGTCGTCCATGACACTCTCACCTGATAACCCCTTCGACGACCGGCTCCGAACACCTACGAAGTCCAGAGTCCCAGTCTGCGACAAGGCTACCCCGACATCCCTCGTCCGCAACCTCTTCGCTCGGAATCGATCAGCTTGCATTACCCCTACGAAGTCGCCGTCCGAACGTCCGCCTTATCCGCCTCCGACTACCGTCGTGCTACCCCCGTCTAGGAAGTCGCTGGGGCAATGGTCGCCTTCACCTGAAGACGATGATGTCTTCGAACGGGAGGAGAGCCCGACACCGGTGCGAGGGAAACCGAACGGCCATGGCAGACCTGGATTGTTGGTGGACGTGAACCCGAAGTTGGAGGACCTTGATGTGAAGCCGATCCAGCCTCTGGACCTAGCCCTGCCTCCGCCGCAGCAATCCAATCCCAAGCATTCAGTGTCGACTGCCAGTGACGGTCATGGTTCTGGCCAGTCCAATGTCAACAGCAAACGTCAAGCCCCAAGCCCGACTCTGCGGAATGATCCACTTCTGCCTACCGCTATCCCTACCTCCGACGCGGGTGAAGGAGACCCATTTGAGGAGCCGGTCCGCGTCAAGAAGCGGGTCCGACTTGCTAGTCCCGCTGCATCCAGAAAGGCAAATGGTCACGTCAATACCCAGTCCACCCCGGTCTCAAGCTCAGAAACCCTCAAGTCTGCACCATCCGTCCCCACAGATGGCTCGAGCTCGAAACTCCCGCCGACTCTGTCTTCGTCCGCATGGCAGCTCCGCCTCGCTCCTCCATTGGCGCGAGACATCGCCAACTCTATGGAGTTTATTGGCATTCCCACGGTTGTCTACCAGGACCCATACTACTCCAATCAGTCCGATGTCCCACCTCGAGCGAAGATGTTCGCAGGTCGGATGTTCACGCTGAAGGGCAGTACGACATGCGATCTACCGGATTTCGAGTTCAGCATACCGGGCAGTCGGAAATGGTTGAAGACGAAGCGGTTCGCACCGGGTCGCGCGAGCTATGGGTGGGAGTATGGTATTCCACCGCCATCGACGAAGAAGGTCTTGGAGCTATGCATCAAAGAGGACGCGGAAGCGCTCGCCTTGTGTGAGCTCTAGCCTCTGCCTAAAAGACTTCTGCTGAAGCCTTTCCAGCGCAAAGAAGAGCTCTCCTGACGTCTCAGCTGGAGAAGCCTACCCAGAAAAGCAAGTACGGCTTTAATTTCTCTCAGAACCGCAAGACCAAAGAATCGGAACGAGAACACCAGAATATGTCCAACCTAGCCATGGAGGTGTTCGGTAAGTCCACCTGTCTAGCTCCCAGCTGATAGCAGCCAAATCTCGCCACCAACTCCTGCCGGATCCCGAGAAAGACGAGGTCACTGCCGTCTTCTTCTGCTACCAGAATGAGGACGATGCGCTTCCCGACACCACAATCCACCGAGGTTATTACGCTGGCTACGCGGTGGTCGATAGTCAGCAAACACGTGAAGAACGATTGAGACTTGAAGGTGTCCCTTGCACGATCCTTGATAGCGAGCTCGACCTATTCAATTGGGTCATCGATTGCGTCAAGGGATGGGATCCGGATGTCTTGTCTGGGTGGGAGCTGCACAACTCGTCTTGGGGGTATCTCGCTGCTCGGGCCAACGAGGCTTTCGGTAAGTTCAATTTGTCACCTTGATGCTAGATTCCTTGACAATGCTGCAGGGATCGACCTCATGGACCAGCTTTCTCGGGTCGTCACCGGACATACGGGACCGCGCAAGGATTTCTACTCTGCCACCCATACATCGACCTTCAAGGTGTCTGGTCGCCATATCCTCAACGTCTGGCGGATTTGTCGATCGGAGGTGAACCTCACCCAGTACACCTTCGAGAACGTTGTCTTTCATTTGCTACACCAACGGTGAGCAAGCAGTACTTTGATTCTGCCCAAGGCTGAGAACGATCCAGAATACCCCACTATTCCGCTGCGAGTTTGACGGCTTTGTTCAAGAGCAAGACTCCGGAACACACCTTTCGAGTGCTTAAGTATTTCTTTCAGCGTGTCGTCGTCTGTATGGAGATCGTCGATCATGCCGAGATCATCACGAAGAACGCGTTAGTGGCTTGGACTTCTCCTGGGATACTCGTTGACTTGCAGAGGCTGATCAGGGAATTCGCACGCGTCTTTGGTGTCGACTTCGCTTCGGTCATGTTTCGCGGCTCTCAGTTCAAGGTCGAATCCTTCATGTTCCGCATCGCTAAGCCGGAGAGCTTCGTCTTGGTTTCGCCATCGAAGCAGCAGGTATGTCAGTGTGCGCACACTCTGACCATTGCTGATGTGAGTCAGGTCGGCCTACAAAATGCGCCCTTCGCCGTTCCGCTCATTGCCGAACCTGAGTCGAAATATTACACTCACCCAATCCTGGTGCTCGACTTCCAGTCACTTTACCCTTCGGTCATGATTGCATACAACATCTGCTTCTCGACATGCCTCGGACGAGTCGAGAAGTTCAAGGGGACCGACAAGTTTGGTTTTACCGAGCTCCATGTCGCGGACGGTCTACTGGAACTGCTAAAGGACTACTTGACTGGTCAGTCGGCGGTCCTCTTCGTTATCGGATAGTACTGATGACTCTGTAGTCACGCCGAACGGGATGATCTTTGTGAAGCCCGCTGTAAGGAAAAGTCTGCTTGCGAAGATGTTGGGCGAGATCCTCGATACACGTGTTATGGTCAAGCAGGCGATGAAGGCCGCCCGCGGCGATAAGGTGAGTAGTGGTTCTCATATTCCACGTGACCCCGCTAAAATCCAATAGTCATTGCTCCAACTGCTCAACGCCCGTCAGCTCGGTCTCAAACTTATGGCCGTGAGTGATACGATCATGGAAGGATTTGTGCTGATTCCCCATCAGAATGTCACGTATGGCTATACGAGCGCGACATACTCCGGACGTATGCCATGCATTGAGGTCGCGGACTCGATAGTCCAGACCGGGCGAGAAACCCTTGAAAAGGTATATGCGCGAAACTAAGGGTGTGCGGTGGATCTAACCGGTTCAATAGGCGCAAGAGCTTATCCACTCCCGACCGGACTGGGGAGCGCAGGTGGTCTACGGCGATACCGACTCGCTTTTCGTTGCTCTTCCTGATCGATCGAAGGAGCAGGCTTTCAAAATCGGTAACGATATTGCGGATACCGTCACGGCAATGAACCCGAAGCCGGTCAAGCTGAAGTTCGAGAAGGTCAGTCGGCTGTCCGGTACCCTCGATACATCTACTGATATGACGTCCGGGTCTACATGGGTTCTGTCCTCATGGCTAAAAAGCGCTACGTTGGCTTCAAGTACGAGAACCCAGATGAGATGGAACCGGTCTTTGATGCGAAGGGCATCGAGACGATCCGGCGGGACGGCTTCCCAGCGCAGCAGAAGATCGAGGAGGTCTGCTTGAAGTGCATTGGCCCCTCTTCTCTCAGCGACGCTGACTCGTGCTTTAGGATGCTCTTTCGATCTCAGGATCTCTCACAGATCAAGGAGTTTTGCCGCGACGAATGGACCAAGATCCTCCAGGGTCGGGTGTCCATCCAGGATTTCGTTGTCGCCAAGGAAGTCCGACTTGGATCGTATTTGTAAGCTGAGATCTTCGTACCCGTATTGTCAGTGATGACAGACCGCAGTGACAAGGGTGTACCGCCACCTGGCGCTGCTGTGGCTTATCGCCGGATCCTGAAAGACCCGAGAGACGAGCCGCAGTACGCTGAGCGGGTCCCGTACATCGTGTCCAACGCCGAGGGCCGGCGGCTCATCGACCGAGCCCGAATGCCCGAGGAGATGATTGCAAATAGGTGGGTCCAGCTCGCGATCAAGGATCTCGCTGGAACTGATGATCGAAGATCCCTCGGCATCGATGCCGAGTACTATATCCGCAACCTGCTTATCCCGCCTCTCTCGCGAATCTTCAACCTGGTCGGCGCGGATGTCGAGCACTGGTACGACAGCATGCCACGGACGAAGCGGGCAGGAAAGTATGATCTTGGCAGGGCCCACAAGACCCGGATCGACTCGCATTTCCGGTCAAGCCATTGTGTTGTGTGCGGGACCGAGTCGTCGACAAGTAAGTTAGGCCCTGTTCGAGCGCTCCGGCGTATTCTGATGCGGAGTTGCAGGTGTCTGCCGAGAATGTCGGTCCGACCCGTCGACAACGACACATGCCCTGTTATCGCGAGAATATCTTGCCCAAGAGAAACTCGTGGCGACGCACAAGATCTGCGCGTCATGTTCCTCCACCCCGCTGAACGATCGTATTCTATGTGATTCAGTCGACTGTCCAGTCCTGTATTCGAGGGTCCAGGCTCAGCGAGACGTGGAGGATCTTGCGGACGTGCAAGGCACTTTAGGGAGATTGGAAATCGAGGCGAACGACAAGGAGGCAGCAGGGGAAGACGAGCCATTCGCATTTGCCCAGGATTGGTGATACCCCGCACTTCCCTATACCTGCATAGTCATACCCGGATGATATCTTGGTCCTTGCGTGTAAAACAATGGGGTGACATCCTCATGATCAACTGATAAGATATGCTGCTTCCGTCAAGCCATCTGCCAAGTCCCTCCTTCCCCGCCGCCGACTCTTCGTAAATCCCACTCAACAACCGTCCTTTCCGTCCCAGAATACAGCCAATCCCCCGTCGGGTCGAATGCGACCCCCGCAATACCCCACGTCTCGCCCTCGCCTCGTTGTCTCGGCTCCCGTCCCGGACCTGGCTCCATACTGTGCGGGACAGGGACGATGACGTGCGTATGGAAGGTCCGAGCGTCAATGAGGTGGATATGCGAGTTCTCCTAGTCCCTCCCATCAATATTCCGGTGCAGCGGAAGGCACAGATGACCTACATCTGAGAAGACCATGAGATCCCGACTACTCCCCTCCGGACTGAACTTGACCACTCTCGCAGCCTCTCTGCCGCTACTCGAGCTGCTCACCCGCGCATCGCCGGTGACAGGATCGACCATGAGAGGGTACTGAGATCCCGGACCCGACGCGAACAGGGGGGAGTCAGACCGGATGGATCGGAGATGTCGGGTAGATAGGTCGGAGGTGAATGACGGGGAGGAGGGGAGGGAATGAGCGGTGGAGGTGTGAAAGATCGCGAGGGGGCGGGAGGAGCTGAGTTGCCTTTAGCCATTTGATTCATGTAAGAGGGCTTGGCATACCGGTGATCCCAGACCGTAACTTGGCCGTCTGCCCCGCACCGTCAGCACTTCTAAGAAGGCGTAACATCCGTCGCTCACCTTGACTGGCCACAGCAAACTTCCGTCCGTCCTTGCTCCACGCTGTCGAAAACCCGGAATCGGTTGCCGCTACACCGTCAACGAGATCAGCTGATCGCCCAGGCTTGTCAAGGTTGCCCACCATTATACGTTCCTATCCGCTTAAACTCCCTGCCACCATCGATCACCTCGAAGACGTAAACGTCCGTCGAATCACCGACCGAGACCATCGTTTTCAGATCCGGCGACAAAGATGCTGTGCTCGTTCAGATGGGGTGCACCGTGTGGGCGTAGTAACACTCACAGTGGTTTATGGCATACTTGAACCTCGATCCCCCGACTTTGGCCAATTTCCGTTCCTCCATCGGCAGCTGCTTCTCCGACCGCTCAACCAGTGGTGGACAGCTCGAATCCTCGGAAACCCTCGAGCCGGGCGCCGATCTCGATAATCCCACTCTCATCCCGATGACTCGCTCGAAGTCATCCCGTTCTCTCCGCAGAGCCTCACCTTCCCGGAACAGCTGGTCCGCCGCCCGGTCCAGATCTCTCTGAAGTGCCTCGCTGTCTCGCTCTATGGATGCCAAGCCCTCGTTGATCCCGATTGCGTCCCATCCCAAGCTCGAACCGAAGCGGGGTGGCGGCAATGCAGAAGCCACACCTGGACCTGGCCCAATCCTATCGATGAGCCTGCTTGACCAATCTGCAGTTTGCCGTATAGCAGATGTCGATGGCGGTGGGGAGTCATTCATGCGGGAATCCCAGAAAGCCGGGTCGCGCGGACGGGGGGGGCAGTGGACGGACGATGTGACCGGTCGGAGCGAGAACATCTTGACTGTCTGATCATTGTTGGAGATAAGGAGCCGAGGCTCATCTCGTTGTCGGCGAGAGCTGGAAGCTGTGCAGTTTCGAGAAGCACGAGAATCGGGACGAAGGATACTGGCTGATCGGATGCTGGGGGATCGGGATGTGACATATTCGATAGGTGGTTGGCCTGGTCGCTGGATTGTGAACGAGACTGATTGTCGAGCGGTCCGATCGCGAGACGTGGAGGAGGATGGCCGATCATTCGAACTGAAAGAAGTGGCCCGTCGAGAGATTGTAGGTATTTCAAGAGGAAGAGAGGTCGGACTAGGGAGATGAGGGATTCGAGGAGCATGGAGAAACGGCACGGTGTTTGGGTAGGTCGCTACCGAGGAGACGGGACTGGGCGCCGAGTACTCCTCTTCGTCATCCTCATCCACCTCCATCAGCACATCCTCATCCTCCACCTCATCGTCCGAATGGATCTCATCTGCGTCATCCCCTAGTTCCGCTCTTTCCACTTCTCCCAGCCGCCTGGATCCCTGCCCCACAAAGCCCAGCTTTCTCTCCTCTGCTTGTCGGGCCCACTCTTCAGGCCATCCCGGAAGGATCACGATGGAGTTGTTGATAGACCGTGTCGGCAGCGTCAACGACAAGGCGAAAGGCTTGATAGGGGGTGAAGACGTCCTGCACCGAGCGCTCAGGTTCTTGGCAGGACTGGAAGCGGATAAAGGCCGATTAGTGAGATGAAGCTCCCCATGTTGTCCACCGCACGCGAGGATCTGCCCCCTACTCCGATGTCAGGAGTTGCTCCAGCCTCGCCACCCGCCAACTCACCTCGCAGTGAGGCAGTTCGGCGTGAACGTGAGCCTAGCAATCGTGCTGGTCGTCACAGCGTACTTCTCCCGTCAGCGACGGCGCCTTTCTCGAATGAAACATACCGAGGTCTTGAGATGTCCATCATCGCCTTCATCTGGAACAGTCCACGATAGCTGCTCAATGGTGGTCCCCCGAGGATGGAGGACTTTGGCTCGTTCCAGAGGACAAATGAGGTCGCGGAGTTGAGTATGGATGATGGTGATACGAGCGGGATAGACATCAGGCTTGAGGGAGAGGTCACGCAGCTCCGAGGAGGATGTCAAGGCGGGTGGATCTCTGAGGGACATCATATTAGCTTGAGACAGCAAGCGGGAAGCGGTGAAAGGTGGCGACGAACCGAGCCATTGTGGGGCAAGACGTCTGTCACTACTTGGAGAGCATCTCAAGATGACGGGCCTTGACTTTGAGCGAGGTTGATAGCACACGCGGATGACGAAGGATGGAGGTATCCCCACGTCGGGAGAATGGATGCAGCGGTAAGAAGGATCCGACTTCGGTCTTGAGCCCGGCTGGGTACACATCAATCTGGGGCCCCGTTTGTTCAAGGTACCTCTCTGTTTGGAGTGAGAATCCAAGGATTGGCGTTGCATACGAAGGAATGCTGTAAAGAAATGACAAGAGCCCCATGCTACACGTTGGATCATTGTATAGGCTGCAAAGAAATATGTCAGCTGGTGGCACCTTTCTGAATTGACGATTGACAATCCACTGCCCCATAATTGCGACCGGTACGCCCCACCTGCATTGGCATCAGCTCGACTCCAATCAGCGTCGACAAACAATGCTTACGCGTCCCTCCGTATTGTCACGCTGAAAGAACACCTGATCTCCCGATACTCCTCGGCGATCATCCCTCCGTGACCAGTATCCGAAAAAGCGGCCTCATTGGATCCGCCATTACCCGCCAAGAGGGATTGCGGTAATGTCAAGTCCGGGATTGGACCTTGAGGGGGCGGTGGTCGCGCTGCGACTGAGGAAGGGGTCGCTGAGAAGCGGGAGTGGCGACGGTGTGTAAGGGACATGGGTACCTTCAGCGTGCAGGAGATGTACAGCGATCTCTGCCCTTTTACGACCCGTCAATATGACTCGAGCTGAGAATGGGGTCGACCAACCTGCATCGAAGGCAATCTTTGCGTACCCCTCCCAAAACCTCACTGCGCTGTCCTCATCCATCAACTCGTAGACACACAGCTGGCCGTTGCGGAACATCGATGCAGGTATGCCCGTGAGATTTGCGAACTCCTGATTGGCCTTTTGGATCTCGCCTGTTCTTCTCCAAATGCATGAGGGTGTGTGGATGGCTGCGCTCGGGCGGATTAGCCGGAGCCGGGAAATTTTTGAACGATCAAATGAAAAAGACACGCACAAGCGAAAGCCCGGTCGTACTCCAGCATCCACCTCTCCATCGCCTCCTCGATGAACACCAGATCCACATCCGTCAACGTCCGGGCTATTTGCCTGAACTTCGGTCGGAATCCGTTCAACGCGGCCAATATTCGTCGTCTTGACTCGGGCGATATACTGCTTCCATACACTGGAACCGGAGTCGTAGCTGTGTCATCTGCCATTCAGCTGGAACCTGAACCCTGTGGTGAGATCACTGACATGGCATGCGCGACAGTCCGTTCCGTGGTCCGCCTTTCTGTGGACTGCCCGGCGCACTCGCTGATACGCTATCCGCTTTCGGCGCCGCCCTCCCGCTGTCCATCCACTTATTCATCCGCTCGTAACCCTTGACATAGTCGTACGGTTTGAGCAGGCCGGCGTCATACTTCGCCTTAATTACCTGTGCGAGCCGCGATGCCCGGGGCCCTGAAGGCTGATCGGCAGCGGCAAGAAAGTAGCGCTCACTACGAATCTCAGATCTGCATTTGAGCCCACTCACATTCGCGAAACGCCAGCGAGCTGAGAAGGGGCGGTGGACACCTCCTTGGCCTTGCCTTTGCCATTGGATATTGAACGCCCCATACGAGGTGAGGCGAGTGACTGCGTTGATGTAGTTACTTCCGGTGCAGTTGGAGTTCCATCCCGGGAATCCGATACACCGGGTATGGGCACGCCGGATAGATTGTTGCCCCCGCCACGACCAAAATATGACAAGACGTCGAGGAAGCTACCGGGTAGTGATGGAACGCCGAGGTCACCGAGAAACTTGCTGCATCCAATATCAGCTGACGTGTTCCGCAGGAAGACTGAAAGTAAAGCACGTCAGAGCACCCAGCTCGGACTCATCATTGGTTCCCCAAGCCCCGTTACCCATCCCACCATCCTTAATCGCCTCCGATTCCCCTCCGATTCCATCCCCATAAGTCACCGGGCCAGCCGTATCCGGCAGTAATGGCCAAGCAGGAGGGAAATTGGGATCGGAGTAGAGGGAAGACGGGAGTCGTGCTGGTGTTTTAGGCTGAACGGGTAGATCGGATTGCACCGGTGAAGCGGTGGATGGTTCGGATCGGCGCCGATGCGGTCCAGGGGGAGGGGTCGTGTCTCGGCAGAGATGGGAGATCTCCCGCTTCACGCTGAGGATGGTCATCAACATTGCTTGTAGTCGGCATGGAGACTCACCATCGCTCGCAGGGTCGTCCTCCTTCACAGACCATGTGACTCAACCGCTCATCAGCTCAACACTTCGAGCTATTGTAATCCAAACATACCTGCGTCGACAATATACACAAGCCTTCCCACTCGACCGTTTACTCCTCTTCCTAGCCCTCTCCTTATCACCCCGCTCGCCAGTCCCATCAGTCCCATCATCATCCTGACTCATAGTCCCAGCCGTGTCCGCCCTTCCTCCACTACTCAGAAGCCGAATGTAATCGTCCTTAGCCTTCTGATACGCATCCACTCGTCTTTTACTGGGCTTCGAGGGCTCCGAGGTGTATTCGGGCTGCCGATAAGACGACTCGCTGGGAAGGGAGGTGGTCGGGGGTCGCGAGATGTTGAAGGGGACGAAGGGCGGCGGTTTGCCGGTGTTTGGCCCTGATCCGGACATGGGGACAAGAAGATGCTACTGGCGACTTGGACTATACAGGTTGGACATGGTGCTTTGCTATCAAATGGTCGACTCTGATTTGGACTACGAACAAGGTGGATTGGGAGAGATTCGATGTGGATAGCTTGGAGTCTCGCCTCCGCCGGAACGACGCAGGAGGATGCTGTACTGTTGGTGGCACACCGGGTGGCGAGAGGATGGTGGGACCGCATCGATTGAACCGCGGGCCAGCTCGTTGGATACTCTCATCTAGTATTTGCTGATCACCATGCGCCCGTGAACGACGTGTAGTGGGCTTTGAGAACGCTGATCTTTCCTCTCGAATTCTGGTTTGATCCCGATCAGGGACACGAGGGTCCAAGCGCTCCCCATCAGCACCCGGAAACTCAACTTCCGTTTCTTCTTCTCATCTTCCTTTGATTCCTTGACGTGTCGCCATGGTGGACATTATCGATATGACCTGTGATGACGATTTTGAGTTTGGCAAGAGGCTGTTGGAGCCAGACAGAGGAGGGCGTTGAGGCTGAGACAAGCGAGGAAGACGACGACATGCTTCGTGAGCCGGCTTCCTTACTTCTTGATACGGCTATGTACCTTTAGCTCAAGCATGTGACAGCCTTCATCTCAGTGGAATACGCTCAATCCGTCCCTCCACGACAGCGAATACCTTCTTCTCAACCCGACTTCCAACCCATCGATCAGGCGGTGATTTGACCGGCCGGCCGCTCATTCACGCGAGTACCTCCTGCTACGACCGACACATCGTACACCGTCATCGCACAAGACCAAAGAAGGAGGTACAGTCTCACACGGACCCGAATGTACCAATCGTGGGTGGGAAATCTTTGGACAAGGCTGATCCATGAGGCACCCCGCTACGAAGAGCCATCGAGGGTCATGATGCACCAGCGAGCAAGCGCCCACGATACTCCCTACCCTTCCCTACACCTACTCCATCGCTTACGGACACCTCTTCCACTTCAACCATCGATTTGGGCTTTGGGATCATCAGCCTTGCTGCGGATGCGATACCTCAAGATAGGGATGGGGATCTTGAGAGTATCGAGGAAGATACTAGCTATTGGGCCGCTACTCACGACACTTATGAGTGAGCAGAATGGGGAAGAGGTCGAGGCGAGCTGTACCGCATTTCGCGACTGCGTGGCCGGACTGCCGATAGAAGTCGTTCAGCCCGAAAGTATTGCCAAAGACGACAGTCTTACGAGCCACGACAAGGTTGACAACGAAGAGGGCTGATCATTCGTGACGGCAACCGGGTTGAATAAACAACCAACAACACGAGCGCGGGGGAGCCACGAGACTTGGCGACGACGAGACTCCCGCAGCTTTTATGATCAGAGATCAATACATAAGCACAACTCGCCATCACCCTCAACGGCTTCCCCATGATAGCCCGTCTACCACGTTTCGGGATAAAGCGATCTCACTGCCGTGAAACAGTCGGTCAAGTCCGAGGGTTCTCGTGAATGGCGTCTCATTAGGACTCGAGAAACATATCTTGACAGACCATATGCACAGACATCGAACTGGCTCGCACAGGAGTCGGCCACAAAGCGGCTTCACGCACTGAACCACAGCAAGATATGAGACTTCAATACAACCATGTGATCTTCCGCTACAAGCAGCACACCTCTCTTATCTAAGATCTGACCGGGTTCCCAGTTGACACGGCCTGCTTCGAAGGCGCTTCCGGTTTCCTCCCTCTACCTCCTGCCTCGGCCTGTCCACTCTGTCCAACTCCTCGTCCTCGCCCACGATTTGGCACCCTCCTCTGATGACCTCTTGGAACTCCGCGTCCTCCTCGTTGGCCTTTCGTATTGCCGTTAGCGCCAGACTCGCTTGAAACCCTCGCCTCCTCTTCCTGCCACCATCTCATAAATTCCACTTCCTCTGCGTGAGACTGCTTGGCGCCGCGCTCTTCTTCTTGTATCTCGGCGAAGCTCTTCATGGGCTTCGGTGCACGACTGGCGTAAGCGCGCTCTTCCTGCTGGATCGCAAGGAGCGAGAACGACCGGGAGTCGGGCGAAACCACGGGGACTGGCGGAGGGGGAGCGAAACCCGCGGCTGTCGTCCAGGCCGCACCCCTGGAGCAATGTCAGCATGGTCAGTGGCATTAAGCTTGTCAAGCGTACTGAGAGGTCTTGCGATGAACACCGGGCTGTGCAGCTGCCAACTTGACCGGCGTGATCACGCGTGCTGACGATGTCCGCTGGGGTGTAGGAGCAGGCGTCTTTGGGGTTGCCGCGGAAACAGGAGCATTGCTGATAGCTTGCTGCGCTTGGACCGACGCCAGCGACGGCTTGCTCGCATCCGTTACTTGCCATGGCGAGGTCGTCAAGGGTGATCCGAATGCTGTGACTGACGCTGAGGCTCTAAAGGTTGTAGTCGTACTCGCAACCCCGGATGCTGGTGCGGGGCGACCGCTCGATGAAGGTGTCTTTGTTGGTGTTGCGAGAGGTCCAGGACGCGTCTGACTTTTAGATGAATTCTTTGAGGATGTGGCGGTCTCAGCCATAATACTGCGCAGATCGACCCTGCACGGCGGTCAGCAAATCTGTCCTGCATCAAAGGCAGACAGGACGGACCTCTCTGTCTCGACCGTCCGCGATTTCCAGACCGGCCCTCTCGAACCCGGAGTCCCAGCAGACAGATCGAGTGGAGTCATCGGCCTCGATGTCCTCGGCGTGGTTGCGCCCGAGGCAGCAGCAGATGGAGAATTCCCCTCATCGTCCATTGCGAATATGTCGTCGAGTGCGGATGAGCTCGGTGTTGGTCGGAGATCTGGGCTCGTCACCGGCGATGGGCTATTGCGTCGGCCATTCTTGATCGGCGTGACAGTGGTGGTCGATGTCAAGACTGGAGACCTTGGCTTCCACCTCCAAGGCTGTCGTACTTTTGGCGTAGGGATATCCTGCACCGCCAGCCATTCTCGGTGTTTCTCCATCGCTTGGCCGATGAGCAGTCCAGAGCGAGAGACGGATAGCTTCTTCCCTTGCTTCTCCGAGATGACCCGGGACAAGTCGAGTAGGACGTCCTCCTCCATGTCATCGAGCAGCCCGCTCTCGAGCATCGTCTCCATGCACGAGATGATGTAGTCGAAGATGCTCAGCTTGAGCGTGGTCGCCTGATAGAAGGCGGCCTCGCAGGCCAGAGCAGCAGCATTGTATGCGTTGCAATGACGGATGATCGCCCGCGAGCAGATGAGGACGAGACGGTCGAGGAGCAGCTCGGTCTGAAGGCATCAGTCTTCGTTTCTCACCACCCGGCAGACATACCGCTGCTGCCAAGACTGCGAAGACAAAATCCAGAAACTCGTCCAGTGTCTCTTGATCTGCGAGGTTGTCAGCTAGATTCTTCAAATTTTCGGTAGTGGGCTCATCGACTCACGCAAATAGTCAAACAAGTCATCCTCCATGCCCTCATCGATGAACTTGAATACCAGCTTCATCGGACGCCATCTGAGATGCTCCATGTT
>JAABUI010001349.1_pt1 | contig 14476 bp, 14 predicted proteins | sample 5559111 | NCBI WGS metagenome assembly JAABUI01 (sample SAMN10711870, study PRJNA513365) | rock metagenome | isolation source: Antarctica rocks | place: Antarctica: Victoria Land, Buttleship Promontory
ATGCTTGAACAGGGGGTCTTCGATGATGCCTACTACCCGGAGGCTTCAAAGGTAGCAGACAAGTGATGATGCATTTATATCGGCTCTCATGATGTCGATTGAAGCTGTGAATTAGGGCTTGTTCTAGAACAAGCTGGTCTACCTTAGGGCTTGACCCTAGCGCTCCCGTCCTGAGCGCTGAGTTTTGGTATCATTTTGCAGCTTTTGCGTCAAGATGATACTCGCCCTACGCTCATCGCAATTGTGCCTCGTTCAAATGGTACACGCTGCTCTGCTCTCACCAAAAGTCTGCTTTTCTACCAAAACCCAATAGGGCAGTGATTGCTTCGTAGCGAGGTTTGTGCCCGCAGGACAAGTGTGGGGCGCAGCACTTTCAGCTCATGTACTCGGTACTCTAGCGCAGGATGACCTGAAACCACGCATTACCCCTGGGCAACTATCAAGCGCTCCGTCATTGGTTATGGATTACAGAGAACTTCAGCTTTGCTCTTTCAAACGACCTATCTTGCGGCTCCCTGTTGATCTCGGGCCATGGAGTCACAATCTGCCAAAGGGAAGCATCGCCTTCGGTTTCTCATCAACCATGCAAAGATGCATTGGGTGTTCTCATCATCGAATAGTGTCTGAACGCCGGTCCACATGCTGCTAGATAATAGTAAACATCGACCACGCCTGGAAGCTTGATACTAATCGAAGCCTTACCCCTTTATCTAATGCGGTAGGAGGCTGGAAGGCTTGAGTGAGAATATGTTGCTTTGGCCTGAATTCTTGTGCCTCCCACCACTCATATCACTGACTGTCGCCGGTTCTGTCGATATCGAGGCCGTCACGAACCAGACCTTCGCCGAATATTCGGGCAAGCCATTGTCAACTTACAGTATCCAAGAAGCTCTTTACAATGATCCATATGAGGAGGATCTCTCGTTAACGTCGAACCTCTATCTTTTCACCGACGCCTGTAAGCAAGCCGACGGAACGTCCAATTGCACAACTGCTTGCTCGGATAATGCGACGATATTTGAAAACCTGGAAACTTGGCATAACTGCATGCACTACCCGACCATCGCCTTTCAGTATGCGAATAACAGTCTTTCAGACAATGCTGTTCGGACTGTGCAGGGCTTGGGAATCATAGGGCATAAGACGAATTCCTCGACTGCGGCTACTACAGATGCTATCCGCACATGTCTGGTCGACTATTGCTCCAGTAACGCAAAAGGGTGCGAGGCGGAGTTTCAGCGCGTCAGCACTTCCTATGATGAGGGTTACCAGATACCTACTCCTTACTTCAATTCTACTTATTGGGACTTCGAACGTGATGGGTACCAGCTGATCGAGTACATATGCGACTTCTCTTCTTATCCAGTGAACCCCGACATCGGTGGCATAGGGGTATTCCCCTGGTCTTAATTTGAGTTTGGGTGATTTGCTAACCTTGTAGCAGGTCTACGTCTCCTATTGGATTCAGACCGGTATTGCGCTGATCGCATTCTTTGCAACTCTACTGCTGAAGTCATGGATCTACCACATCTCCCTTGGCTTCCTTACTTTAAGATTCGGCTGGAGGAAAGCGACAGAGAAGGCCCAACGGATCAGGATTAGAAACATAAAGCACCTTTCCCGGTTGGCCGTCGCATTGACAGACTTTCAAAAAGCGCAATGCTTCTTTATGCTTGCCATCAATATCGCAGCCCAAGTGGTCATCAGGAAAGGCGGCCTGCAACCGCAAAGTTTGCAGCAGATCTACGACACATATATCTTCATCAAGGTCCTTGCTATCAGCGGGTTCCTCCCGATCACCTTCACTCTCTTTACCCTTCACCTAATCGGAATGGTTTCATGGTATCTTATGGCCTTGTCTTTCCTCAGTGTCGCACTATCGATTGTCACTCTATTGACGATTGGGGAGTTTAATCCCAGCCAAGCCGACATGATTGACCTTGCCTCCTCTTATGCTACTGGTGGGCCCTCATCTTGCGGCAACGCCCAACCAGCTGCCTTCTGCTACTCTCCGGTGGGCTACTATTACGGCCCTTCCCTTGATACCTTCAGTATTGGTGACGTGGCATTCCGAATGTTGGGCTTTTGCCTAGTTGTGTTTTTGCTCCTTGTGGTGGGCAAGAGTAGAGTTCTACAATGGCCGATGGCTCAGCGCTTCACGCGCTGGCTTGCTGACAAGCTGACGCCTTGCCTCGCTTTCTTTCCCTCGATTTCAAGTTGCGCTCGCAAGCTAAGTCGATATCCGGTCGTCAAGCGCTTCACACACTGGATGATGGAAAAAGGAGCCTTTTGCCTTAGCATTCTTGTCCACTTCGCGGACACGGTCCGTTGGAGGGTCGCAACTCAACCGACCCTTCACCGTTCTTCTGTATCACTATCGCGACGAATGGCCCCCTGGAAGCAATCAGATCGCTACGTAATGGGCAAAAGATTTGTCGTTAGATCCTGCAACGAATTCTGGAGTAATACAGCTCGTTTCTTCCGCTCTACCACTTGCACAAAGGCCACCCGGAAATGCATCATCATCGCTACATATTTGACTATGTCCGGCCTCTACATTTATTGGTTCATCATCTTCGCTCAGGATTTAGCTTATTTCGCGATCAACGGCAATTACAGCAAGACCTGGAATTTTGGGCAAATTGTTGCTATCACTGTCTGGGCACCGCCGCTGTGTGAATACATCCATCTTGAGCTACGTAAGTGATTCCCCGTCCTTGGACCCAATTTCAAGAGCTATTACAGTTCGGGAATCTAACATCCTGACTCTCGGCGATTAGGAGGCATGAGACGCGGGTTTGATCACAAGCTTCTACCACCCTACCGGATCACGAAAATCAAAGACGATGAAACAGCTGCGCTGGACATAGAATCATCCCGTGCAAGGCCAAACGGGACCTGTCCAGACGACGACCCCGAGGGCGGAGACTACGGCCAGCTGCTGCCGCTGCAACAGATCACCTCAGCGAAAGACTGCAAGGACGCTGCAGCCGAGCCCAAATCCGAAAATTCTGCGCCAAATGAATCTTACTTGGACAACACCCAGAGCGCAGAGTATGGGAGATTGAACAGCATTGATTTGAATGACTCTGTAAGGAACTCCGAGGAGGATGTTACGTGGCCAATTCCACCTACTGCCCTGCCTGAGGGAGGTTTATCGCCTTTCTAATACACTTCTAAACTATGGCTCTGCATGGAGTTTCTAGAGGTATATAATAAAGATAATAGTAATCAACATGGACATAGCCTGTGGACCAGAAAGGTGATGGATGGTTAATTTCAGATGCTCTCAGTGCTCTGTTCTCTTCCTCAACTTATCATCCCCATACGAAATAAAGCAGGACCAGCTTAGTGTCAATAGGAACGCACATTTGATACTTTGAGCGAACTCACATTCGTGCCAGAAACATCTTCGGTCTCTCTACTGACGGAGCAGGAAAACTTGAGGTGAACGTGTATTGAACACTATTAGAACGCAACAGCGGTGTAGAAGAGGACTTGACACTAGTTATATCGCTGGGTGATGGAGTGGGTTTGTCTATCATTGGGTAGGGGGGAAAGTTACGAGACGGCATTGCTACGGAGTGCGGCTTGACGGAATTGTAATACCGGAATACTTGTTGGACGCTTCCAGCGTTCAGACATCGTTGATAGAAAGGGAACCGAAGACAAGACGATTATGTGGGTCTGTATGGCACTAGACGCATCGTAGCCGATGTCAAAGCCTGACCAAATCATCACTCTGGAAATGCTTCATCTTTCGCCTCGCAGCAGCCCCCCATTCCCTTCCACCTTCTCACTCATTCCACGAACGTGGCTCTCATTCCAACTCCGTTGCTGCAAGACTTGATCGTTGACCTCATCACGAGTTTGGGTCTCGGCTAATCAGCCACGCTAGCCTCTTCGAGCGACTTGCATCAAATTGGAGGATTCTGTTGGATGTTGCTTTGAAATACAGCTTGCTGCTTAGAAATTGTCATGTACATTGTGTGGAGTCCATTTTCGATACAGTCTTACCATACATGCTTCGACTCTAGGAGTTCAGGAAGCTTACTCTTTCTCTGCCCTCCTCGAGATGTCGTCTCTCGAAGCCTCGTTTGAAAACGCCTGCGCTGATGGCACGATCCCGGGCGCGGTGCTTATGGCAGCGAACAGGGACGGTAATGTTGAAAAGACCAAGACTGCTCTAGAAATTTCAATCTCATTAGTTCTGTCAGGATCATTGAAGTATGCCAAAGCATTCGGCGTACGGTCACTGCAGACGAAAGAGCCCATGGCATTAGACACGACCATGTGGATCGCATCCTGCACCAAGCTCATGACTTCCATCGCGGCCATGCAATGCATTGAGCGTGGTCAGATCAAGCTTGATGACGACGTCGCAGAGTTACTGCCGGAGTTGGCAAGCGCCGGAATATTGACCGGTTTTAATGAAGACACTGGTGAACCGATCATCAAAAAGAGGGAGAACACCATCACTCTACGGTAGATGATCTAGCTCCTGCGATCGAGAATGTGGAATGAACAGGTCTGACCGCCATCGCCAGACATCTTCTGACCCATTCCGCCGGCTGCAGCTATGATGCCATGTCGCCACTCATCATGCGCTACCGCAAGCAGCGCGGTGAGTCTCCTGACAACGGTGCAACAGTAATCGAACGCTGTAACGCCCCGCTCCTGTATGAGCCCGGCACGAGTTGGGGGTATGGTACCAGTATGGATTGGGCGGGCAAACTGGTTGAGCGACTAACGGGCCAGACATTGGAGGGGTATATGGAAAAGCATATTTGGTCACCATTGGACATCACTGACATCACCTTCTGGCCTGATAAGCATCCAGAGCTGAAAGCACGACAGGCACACATGTCTAGTAGAGCTGCTGATGGGAGTGGGATAGTGAAGCATGGGGGCTTCACGCTCAGTACAGACGGAGTGGAGGACTGCTTCGGTGGTCATGGCGCCCTAGCGTCCATGCAGGATTACTTTAAAGTTTTGCAGAGCCTGCTTGCTGATGACGAGAAATTGTTGAAAAAAGAGATGACCAAGACGATGTTCGAGCCACAATTAAGTGAGAAAAGTAAAGAGGCGCAGAAGTATATTTGGAGCAAGCCTGAACTTTCAATGCTATTTGTTGGTGAGTTTCCAAGTCATGTCGGTTTGAGTTGGGGCGTTGGCGGGTTATTGACGAGGGATGACGATGAGGGGTGGAGGAAAAAGAATACGCTGACGTGGAGCGGAATGCCGAATTTGCTCTGGGTATGTCGGCAGATGCATTTCCGAAAGCGATTGTTGACTAACGGGCTACAAAGTTCATTGATCGTGAAGCTGGTCTTTGTGGAATGTATGGCGGTCAGGTGATGCCGCCGGGTGATAAGCAGGTTGAAAAAATGATCTCGCTCTTTGAAAAGGAAATGTATGGAAGAACGACGTCTGCAAAAACGAAGATGTAGGAAGAGAGTACGACGATATTGATAAGACGCTCATATTCCATGTTAATTGTTTAGTCGCCAACCATCGTAAGCCGTACAGATGTTGCGATGTAATTTATCTCAGCCGACAATCGAAGCTCACCCACCAAATTAGTGACTGATCGCCGTCCCACAGACTGCTCCGTCACGTCCTCCCATTTGAAGTTTGCCAATGGCTTATCCTATCGAAGCCTAGCTTCTATCGACATCATCAGCAGTCTGACCAAACACCCAACCGGGAGGAATTCAATCGTCATGCATTTGATTAATGTATTGTATCTTCGAGACCGAAAGCGAGTTTGCTCTGCTTTCGTTCGTCCTTCTATGTCCGATATCAAAGGAAGCCGCTAAGCGACTATCGCAAGAGTGCCATCGGCAAAGGAGGACTTCAACGCTATCCACCCTGATCTATTCGTAAAGCCCTCATCTCCCTGTAACCATTGCGGTCTCATTCAATCGTGGACATGCCATTCATCAATTCTCGTTTTCAACTTCTCGCATGCATTCCATGACCGGTACATAGAGTGCGCCGTTCAGGATCGCGGCATGGATTTTGCCAGCTTCCATACCGATGGTCGTATCATCGTTGTTGCAATTCGCCGTCTGGACATGCCCAGGATCCCTCGAATGGCTAAATGCCATCTGAAATGGGACTCCCAGCGGACCGCGGACGAATTCGTACATCCGCTTTGACGCAGGACCGAGGATTTCGGCTGCGGTAGGTGAGGCGGCGTAAGTCGCGCGTGTGTCGTGGAAAATGTCGAGTGAAAGCCTTGAGATCAACTCAGTCCATTTTTGCAAAGCTGCGATGAGGTTCCCGGTCGAAGAAGATTTCGAGGCGGAGCAGACGTGCGCAAAGAGAATTGGTTGTAGAGAGTTTACGATTTGAACGAAACGATCGGAAGAGTCGATGGCGGTAGTTCTGCCCAATTCACGCTTGAATTGAAGCCAGAGCCGATCATGCAAATTTTCAATGTCTGCAAGGAACGGCGAGAAAACATTGGACGTCGCTTGCTGGAATTGGGGCTCTAGCGAGGATAGGAATCTAGCGTATAGAGCTCGAAGATCAAGTGCCTGGCACAGCGTTAGGAGATATGCAGCAGAAAGCTGCGAGAGAACATTGAGAGCTGTGTGGGTGTATCGAGCGGACAGAAGAGCGAGAGAATTGAGAGATTGATTGCCCATTTCTGCGCTCTGAACATGTGGCGTCACTGGTGCTGCAAGGAAACCCAATTCTGCCTGGAGAGAGGCCACACTGATGTCAATGCCCTTCAATAGGAAGTTTTGGCTAGGCTCATCGGCCGTCAGATTAGGAGGTAGACCGTTATTGAACGACGGGTTCATGAGCTCCGTACATTGTGAAAACAGCATGCGTCCGATGACCTGCAAGCTAGAGCGAATCTTCTCCATGGCTGAAGTCACGGACATGGCTTGGAAATTGCCACCATGTAAGATTTTCTTGTCGTCGGTATCTACAATTGGATTGTCCGTTGTGGAATTCACCTCGGTGCTGATTTGCTTATCCGCTAGCATTAGATTTTCGAGCTGGGGGCCTATCCACTGGGGAGTGGTGCGTATGGAATAGCGGTCTTGACGTAGATTGTCACTATTTTCATAGTCATGATCATCATCCGAAATCAGCTGGGAGCCCAGTAAAAAGCGATCTATGTTACGTGCTACCTCGGTTTGGCCTGGGTGTGGGCGTATCTTGGAGAAAAAAGGATCAAAAGATTCGGCAGAGCCCCGGAGAGCTTCCACGCCCATTGCCGTGAGAACTTGAGAGAGGATGAGAAGGCCATGAGCGTCATGTAGGGCAAGCGATCCTACGCTGGCCGATGCGGCTGTTCCATTGACAATGGCTAGACCTTCCTTGGGGCCAAAGCGAAGAGGTGCTTGTGAGAGTCTTGATAGGGCGACGTCTGCTGGGACTTGTTGGCGGCCATGACCCTCTGACTCGGTCATCCAGACCGAAACACCGGGACTTCCTTGCAAGACACCCGCCACATAGGATAGAGGAATGAGGTCACCAGAGGCTGATATGCTTCCACGAAGAGGTATGACAGGGGTGATGTTGTGACGCAGCATGTGGATGAGGCCGCCAACCAGTGCCGAGCGAACACCCGAATTGCCGCTGGCTAAGGAGTTGCAGCGTATCAAAAGCGTACCTCTGACCCATGATTCTGGCATTACGGATGCTGCCAAAGGATCTTCATTTGGTAGCGCTGTCGTGAAATGTGAGTTTGAAGGACCAAAGGACGTCCCATTTGGGATAGGAACATCTTTGGGTAGCGTTTCGACTGTCTTCTTTGGCACGGGAATGATGCCACAGTTGAGGAAGCTGATGAGATTCCGCTGAAGCTTCTCGACTTTGTCTGTGTGAGTATTTGCGCTACCGCCGAATCCGGTATTAACACCTATCGCTACATTAGCCGATATTCCTGGCGTTGGGCAAGCATTTCAATCAGCGACACTTACCATAGATGGTGTGGCCTTCAGCCAGCTGAGACTTGAGGAAGTCTGAGCTCTTGCTCATGCCTCTATTGACATGGTCCCCCACACCAACTTCAGCGCCATATCTGATAGCAGGGTAAATCAGCTTACGGACGCGACATGTTATGCAGACCGGGGTTTCGGAAGGAAGAAAACGATGCTTACCTCGCAACAGCAACAATGGTAGCCAGGTCCAAGGAATGTCCATCAACCACCAAGTCTTCAGCGCGCCCCGTGATCACCTTGAGAAACTCATCCCAACGCGACAACACCAGACGCCCGTGACCGAGCGGCTCTGAAGTTGCCGTGGAGGTTGAGTCTAGCTGATGGGGCGAGCGAGGCATTACGTGCTTGAAGGAGCCGTTCATGCCTCCGGTGGTTCCTTCCGGTGGGGTGATCTGACCTTCAGGAATGGAAAGGGAATCTTGATGGGGGTAGGTCTCCGTGTTCGACACGGTTTTCAAGTCTACGATGCCAGCAGCCCTGGCAGAAGCGATTCCCATTTTCGGTAAGCGTGCGTGGAGTCATATGTTACGATTGCCCCGGGCACGAAGAGAATGAAGGAAAGAAGTGGGGACGGAGGTGGCTGAAGTGTTGATATGGAGAATTGACACGGGTGGCAACCTCCCATCGGACATTACCCTGGCCAGCGTAAGCGCGTTGCAGTTGCCAGTGGGGGGGATGGAAAGATGGGAGAGTGAATCAGTAAGGTAGCAGTGAGATGGACAGGAATATAGACGAGACGGCACTACTGCAGCCAATGGTGGGGTGGGGTGTCCATGGCCTACTCTGCCTAACGTACTTGACCTAGTCGAGTAAGTCGTTGGTGGTGGTGCCTCTAACCCGCTGCACATCCCGTTCGCACTGAGCCAGCCTGCAAGTCCACCGAGCTCACCGTCGACAGGGTCGCTGGCGACTCAGCAGCCAAAGCCCCTGTCCCCCGGATGTATCACGAGAAGGATGCTTTTCGCCGCCAGGGGCAGGACGAGGCTCGAGAGGCGAGGCTGCAGCGTCCGAGAGCCGCAACGAACCAGGTCCGCCGTCGTGAGAGCTCCATTGTTGTCGCCAGCGTCGAAGCGAAGCGGATCATGTCATCATCCCACGTGTCGCCGCCGCCTTGGATGCAGGCACGCCCACGGAGGGAGTTTGAAGTCGCGAACTGGAGGCGCGGCATCGCTTGCAGGCTTGCCGGATTGCAGGATTCCGTCTGATCTCGCCATGATGATCTGTCGAACCCAAGTCCTCTGTGAGTCCAGAACAGAAGTCTAGACAATCACGGGCTGCTGGGCAAATCCTTTGAACGCTGCACCTAGACCAGAATGTGCGAAATGCGACGAAGCGGACTCTTACTAAGGTACCTAAGGTACCTAGACACCGCTCGGATCGGAGTGGGTGGCGTGGGTCCGATCATCAGCGGCATTGCCCCTTCGAGCAGGATGAGTCAGCAGCTGCTCTGACCCCGCCAAGCCCTGGACCCCACCAATCGCATTACGTTCATCGATTCATCGACGCTGATCAACCCACCGTCCCGACTTCCTCCTTCTTCTTCACACCCATGTGTCCTGCTCGACTGTCTCCAACTGTCCGTCGTCTTCGCCCTCGCCCTCGCCCTCGCCCTCGCCCTCGTCTTCACCGCTGGCCTTCCCTCTTGTCGACTCGACTCGAATCCCTTGAGTGTGGAGTGATCGACACCGATGGTGATGCCGTGGGATACCTTTAGCGTGACTCTAGAGAAGCCTGGCACCAGTCCGTCTCTTCCATTGCTCGGTAGGATGAAGTGGACGTGCCATGCCGACCGAAGCCATCCGGCCGCCTTGGATGCTCTCACCAGGACCACGACGCCAGCATTGATGCCGACGGACCGGTCCTGACGCTGACGCACGCTGCTCCAGGCATGTCTATCTCATCCGGTCGATCAGAGTAAGGTAATGTCAACTTATCAATCACTGCCATGACTGGTGGGATTGTCTCCCGTCACATACTGTCAGCGAGGAAGGTAGATGTACGAGTACACTAAGGGATCGGGAGGGCTTGCATCTTGGCAGAGTCGCCGCTAGAACTGCGCCTGCGGGAAGACAAGCAGGGTGCAGTCAAACTGCGTTCTACTTGACTTAAGTGGTTGAGGGCGGTGCTGCCACGTGGATGCAAGGGGGGTGAAAAGTATGTAAGCACCTTGTCTGGTAAAGGCCTTTGGTGGACGCGGCGGCAGTCTGTTCATTCGCGTCTGTCCGCTTTTCGGGAGGATTGCTGCGGCTGTCTTTGCACGGTATGCACTTGATTCTCTCTCTCTTTCAAACCTTCTGTCGTGGTGACGAGGTAGTCACGCTCTCCTATCTGCAGCATGTATGAAGCTCAGAAGGTTCTCTCAAGGGTCCGTGGGGTCAGTGAATCCCGCTGAGTGCTACGCACGAGCACCCGAGGGAAACCTATGCAGCATATCGATAGTGTCGGTGATTGGACGGTCTCCAGGCCGCGAATGAGACGATTGTCACTCATCGATGGTCTTCATCACATGATTGGTGGGAACATCCGAGGCCCGCGTCATTCATGTGATCCCATTCGAATGATATGAGACATTGCCGAGAGACAAGACACGACTTTCGGGAATACCAAATCCTTCGAGATCGGGTCTCTTGGGCGATAGAAAAGCCAGCGTCGCATCTTGAAGCCCTGGCAGACAGTTCTTTCTGAGAAATATGACCACAATCATCATGGTTGATTATCCTCACGCAGTCTCTGCTCCGCTTGAATGTCCTTCATTTTGATCCTTTAGTCATTGCGTGTCCAAGGTGGCTTCTTGACGACCTCGTGGCCGAAGGATGAGAGCTTTGGCTGAGCTTTGAGGTAATGGCGAGGTCATCCCGCAATCCGAGCTCTGTCCGACCGCACGACCTGCGGACATAAGATGTGAGAAGTTCGCTGAGCATCCACCAATGACTAGAGTCATGCGATTGTCTTCCCCTCTTCCCGAGGGCTCATTGGTTCGCTATACGTACAACATTGCCATCATTGATCACACCTGATCCGAGCACGCCAAGTGTTTCTCCTTCTCACTGACTTGAGGCAACGTTGAGACAACGCGACCAAACAGAAGCAAGGTTGAGCGTAGACGATGTAGTTCCTTGGAGCCAAGGTACGGCTACACCACAGTTACCAGCAGAGGAGTCGTTCGGTAAGGATATAATCCACGATGGTAGAGGCATCCTTTAGCGTGGCTCGGTGACTCACGAGGAAAAACTACACGGAGAAGGTTGAGCGATGATCGGTCACTTGTTACTGTGAGCAGAAAGGTAGTGAGAGCAAAGATGTAGATGGTTTCGAGGAGGGCCTTGAGATGGAGGATTGGAAGATGCTGACGAGTCCGTGATAGGTGAAGGCTTGAGTGCAAGCCATGATGAATGTTGGATGAATCGAAATTATGTTTCAGTCAAGTATGGAAAGAAGTGAGCAGGTAGTGGTGGTAGGGTAGTAGACAGCAGAGCTGGCTATAGTGAGTTATCCCAGAAAAGTCTTTTCTCTTGCGCTGATTTGCAAGAAAGAAGTTGCTGTCCATGGATGTTCTAATCGATCGGAAATGGCTGGGCTGAGGGGCTCAAAATCTCACCTTACTCTACCATTCTGTCCATTCAGTACTTCATACTACAATCTCAAAGCGCTGGAATCGAAAATCAAAACACTTGTCCCGAGTTCTAGCTTCCGTTGACCATTGACCGAAAACATACATCACCCTCTATACGCTTGCTGTTTCAGGCCAACGGGAATATGACGAAGTGCTGCAGGGTTTGGTTGTGTGACGCAACCACCCATTTCGATCTTGCTGCTGCTTGGTTCGTCTGCATCAAGCTCATGCAGGAACCCGCAACATTTCTCTACCCCAGGCGGGGATCCTCGTAGGTGGCCTCGACTGGCCCCACAGACAAAGCCGGTCGGGAAGGTACCCGATTCTATGGCTGTCAGTAAGAGTGGCTTTGGCGTGCAACAACGGCCTGAGAATATGTGAAGACTTTGGTACGTACCTAGGACAGGCCAGCAGCACTGTTTCGACATATTTGATGATGCCGCCGATCTACGAAGGCTGGAGTTGCCTTAATGAATGTCGCTTCGATGGCTAGCTATTCCATCTTACCGGGTGTCCCGACTGACGGGTTCCTGCTGTTCTCCCAAGCCAAGACACGGAGAGCAATGCCTTAAGCTCGTGCTCTGCCAACCGTTCCCCTGCCCATCATCACTTCCCTAGAGATACCTGTTAAACACGATCCTGATAATGTCTATTCAGCCCCGTCCCTCACCGACGCGTCCTCTGGACCTCGGCCATCTAACCTACCGCCAGCAACTCATCCTCGGGTCCACAACGACCAGCTTAATCCTAGCTATCGGGTCTTATGGGCTGAGACTCTATGTCAAGCGAAAGATTGTAGCTCGTATCTGGTGGGACGATTACACAATCGGAGTTGGATTGGTATGTAGAGCCTTTCAATCCCAACATTCCATGCTCGAGGTGGTGCGTACGGAAGGCATTTCGAGGAGTGCTGGAGCTGACAGCAAGCTTCTCAGGCGTTTGCTACAGTTCCCTGTATTAGCAACTATGTCGGTCAGTGGAAGTACGACATACCATCTACTCTTCACCCTGATGCAAAGCTTCAGGTCTCACATATGGATTCGGACTACATGCAGACACCCTTCCGGAAGAATGCCCTCGCAAGTACTTTCAAGTATGCCAGGCATTTCAACTTACGACCGTATCGCTCCTCGCTGATGTACCTTCTACCCTCTCAGTGTCTTTACGCCCTCCTACTTGGTTGGATAATCTCTGAGACCATCATCAAATTTGGCATCCTTCTCTTCTACTGGCGTGTATTCCGCGGCAGATACTTTCGCTGGTCAGTCTGGGTCGTTGGCACCTTCTTTGTGGCTTGTTTCATGGCTGGCTTCTTTGGATTCATCCTGCAATGTGTACCCGTCAATGGCTTTTGGGATCGTTCGGAACATGCCATGTGCTTGAAAGAGTCTCCGTTCTTTCACGCGACGGCCGCCCTGGACCTCTTTGGAGATATCATACTCTTTATACAGCCGCTTCCAATAATTTTACGACTCAAGGCGAGCAGAGAAACGAGACTTGGACTGTGTGTGGTTTTCTTGACTGGCGGCTTGTAAGTCCTCATCCTGGCGCACGGGTAAGATCATGCCAACGGACGAAACACTGAAATCTGCCAATTTTCCTACCACAGAGTCATCTTCATCTCTGCCTTTCGCCTGGCAGCTATTAAGCGCATTGATCCTGTCGACATCACATGTAAGTACCGTTTTTCAAAATCAAGGCCGTCACAGTACAATCTAAAATATATGACTTCTCAGGGTCGAACGTCGGCCCGGCCATTTGGACCTCCGCCGAAGTGACCATGGGTGTTGTCAGCGCCAACCTTCCCCTCATGCGGCCCCTCCTCAGTGACTTGCGGGACAAAATCACCATCCTTCGTGGGTTCTGTAGCGGCCCTTCCAAATCCCAAGCCCTAAGCGCTGCACAAGATCATCAAACGCTACGGACAAGATATATGACTCGCATGCTCGCCCATGATCAAAAAGAGCCGAGTACGATGGGACTAACCTCGACTGCGGAACACAGACCAGATGATGATGCGATGGGCTGCGACTTTGTGAGGCCGATACACGGCATTACGGTCAGGACAGATTTGGAGTTTCAAGTTGAGGACTTGAGGGAAGAGGAAGAAATGAGACGGCTAGAACCTGTTGTACTGGGAGGAATGCCTCGCGCGCCCAGAAAGACGATTGGATGGGCCGGTGTATGTCCGATTAGGTCTCGAGAGGCCAAGGCTGCTGGCAAAGATCGGGCTTGATGAACTCACTAAGTCTCGATAGTCTCATTAATGTTTACACATTGGAAATCCGATCCCTGATACTTTGCTCTGGACATTGTATTTGCTCTGATACTCATGGGTTGATTGAATTTCTACTACCTTACTTCTGCCTTCACGTTGGGGGACCTCCGTAGTTCCTGGACTGTCTAAGCCAATCCGTGATCGATCCAAGATAGTACTGAAGAGAGAAACCCATCCCCACGCATTCTCTTCCCGATCTCGTCCGGTAGCCGAGACAATAATGCTGAGTCAGCTTCTGGCGGTCCTGTGACCGCTTTAATACCATACAAATAATGCTCATTGTCCGCCCAACTCGGACCAAGCTGTTGTCCCGGTCCAAAGTTTACAAAAGCTGAAGAAATTGAGCTTGAATCTAATTTGTGAGATTCTCAATAACCTGAAAGGTTTGTACCACGGATGAGTACGTGGTCGAGTAAGGTTGAATAGCAAGAGTACTGGCCGTGCTTGAATATCGGAGAAAGGTCGACTTCTTCATGGGTCGCCTTCAATGATGAGAAGGAAAGAGCACATATGCTCTTCATCAACGCGAGATAGTAGATGGCAACCTTCCACCATGAACACTACCCATTTCCATCCTCCATACCACAGCACTCTGGAGCCACAAAGGTTCCGTTGCAGGGA
>JAABUI010001350.1_pt1 | contig 14474 bp, 15 predicted proteins | sample 5559111 | NCBI WGS metagenome assembly JAABUI01 (sample SAMN10711870, study PRJNA513365) | rock metagenome | isolation source: Antarctica rocks | place: Antarctica: Victoria Land, Buttleship Promontory
TGTGCGGATGAGTCCTAGAGATATCGATTTATTGATTGACTGATTGACTGATTGATTGATTGATTGATTGATTGATTGAAATAACAACAATATGAGATTGTTTTGTGCATGCAGGGTGTGTTTGGGCCCCCTGCAGGTCAGAAGTATGTCATCTTTGTGGATGACCTGAACATGCCTCAAAGGGAGAAGTATTTTGCCCAGCCTCCCATCGAGCTGCTGCGCCAGTGGATGGACCACAAGGTATCTCCTGCAAGCTCAGTGCAATACTGATTTGACCAAGGATAGCAGCACTGCTTCTTCTGTTTTTGCAGCATGCAAGTATCAGCTGTCTAGAATGACTGCTTGATCCAATTGGCCACATGCCTTTGCTCAGCCAGATTGATCGTCATAACCTTCAGCTGAATACGTTGCCAGGCTTGGCACCAACGCTGCTCAGTACCAAACATGTAATATGTATATGCATGTTGCACAAGCAAAAGCTTGGAGTGATGCACTTGAAATAACCTTACAACTTCTGTGCTCAAAAGAGGGAGAAATGAGCCAAAAGAACATGTACAATGCTGCAGGGATGGTATGAAAGGAGGCCGCCATGCGCTTTCAAGCAGATCATTGACACCCAGTTTGTGGCGGCCATGGGGCCCCCAGGGGGCGGGCGCAACCCCATCACCAACCGCCTGCTGCGCCACTTCAACCTGTTGGCCATGACTGACATGTCTGACGAAAGCTGCCGCCGCATTTTCACCACTATCCTGGGCTCTTTTGTGAACAAATACTTCAATGAGAAGGTGCCTGACTGATGCACAACATTGCTCGCCTGGTTGCAGCCTTTGTAGTGCCACACCTGCCCCTAGGCAGCCCAGTACAGTACTTTGCTTCTCATTAAAAATCTTGCCAAAATGTGTAGCCACTTTTTTCTTTCTGTGTTCTTTGCACACCTGCCAGCCCTGCTGTGCCTGCAGATGAGCACACAGTGCGCATCACAGCTCTTATGACAATCCCTGATTCTGTCTTTTGGCAGCTGTTTGATTCAGGATGTATGCTCTGATCAACAGCAACTTGTTGTCCTCGGCAGCAGCTACCACCGTTACATACCATTATATCCACATTTGGGACCATGGCATGCACCAGCTGACAATGTTGGTAATGAACAGCTGCACATGAACAGATCACAAGCATCTTGCACTGCTTGCACGATTCTTTTGTGGTGGGTTCTAAAGTGACATCGACAAATGCTTGCCATGCTCAGGTGGGCGCAGCAACAACAGCAGTTGTGGACAGCACCATCGAGGTGTACAACCAGATCCGGGAGCAGCTTCTGCCCACGCCGTCGAAGCCCCATTACACCTTCAACCTGAGAGACGTGGCAAGAGTCATCCAGGGCGTCATGCGGGCTGACCCCAAGACCACCACTGAGCCCCGTCACCTCACTTTGCTATGGCTGCATGAAGCTAACAGGGTGTTTGCTGATAGGCTGATCAATGCAGATGACACTCAGTGGTTCAGGTACAGTGTCCATGCCTGTGATCCGGTGTCGACGTGCTGTATCAGCTGTATCAGCAGCATCTTCATTCAGGTTGTACCCCTGTGCACATTGCAAGGCATTCACATGATGGTGCCTAAACACTGGCAGGCTCAAACACAATTCAGGCATGCAGACAACGCTGTTGCGTTGGCATGCATGAGCACGCTGACTCACAATGAAGCAGTCATGAGTCATGAATCATGAATGAGGGTTTTGCTCATGCAGAGATCAGACCAAGATCCTGCTGGGCAAACACTTCAACTCGCCGCTACAGGAGGTTCTCACAACAGATCGACTGGTGTTTGGGGACTACCTGGTCCCAGGGGCAGACCCCAGAGTGTACACTCAAGTTACAGATATGGAACGCCTGGTCAAGGTATGCTTTGTCATCCATAATATGCCAGAGCTGCTCCCTTTCAAACATCATCACACAGCCATGCAGACCTGCATAGAGAACACACTCTCCTGGCACACAGACACCATCAACTCATGCACAGCAGTCCACAGCAATACACTCCCAGACTATAAGAACATGTATTACAACATTTTTGTTCTCAGCTTCTTGTAGTGACTTGACCCATCAATTTGACCATGAATCTCAGTGCTTTGGCTTGACATACCATCCTCAGTTTAACGTCACTTTTACTAAATGCTTTCAATCATTTTGTCTTCCTGACTCTTACTATTCTTGAGCCTCAACCCCTTAATTGCACCTGCAATGGTAAAGCAACTAGATTGCGGCTGCCATGCAGGTGGTGGAGGAGTACCTGGAGGATTACAACAGCGCCAGCAGCGCACCAATGCGCCTGGTCATGTTCCTGGATGCTGTGGAGCATGTGTCAAGGGTGAGCAGGGTCATTCGCCTACCCCGGGGTCACGCCCTGCTGCTGGGGGTGGGCGGCAGCGGCCGCCAGAGCCTGACCCGCCTGGCAGCCCACATGCAGGACTTTGAGGTGTACCAGATTGAGATCTCCAAGGGGTGAGATGCTATGCTGTTTCAGAGGGTTCTGATCACTAGGACCTATCGCTGCTCTGGCCCCTGCAAGGCGATTGTATCTGTCCAGCATCATCCGGGGCTGCAAAGCCTGGGATGTGTATAATGGGTTCTGTTAGTTCTCATGAGCAGTGCGTATGATGCGCTCTGCAGATTCCATGAGCAACATATGCACATGGGCTCTGTGATGCTCATGACAAGCCGTACTGTTTTACTACAATTCTTTCAATGCTGCAATGCTGAAGGCAGCTGTCAATGCGTGCAACGTACTAAAGGCAGGTAGAACATGTGCATATTGACCTTTGCCAAGGGCGTTGACAGCTAGCTTGGCTGGCATACAGGTATGGAAGAAATGAATGGAGGGATGACATGAAGAAGCTTCTTAAGCGTGCTGGGCTGGAAGCAAAGCAAACTGTGTTCCTCTTCACTGACACCCAGATCATTCACGAGACCTTTGTAGAGGTGGGCAATACATTGAACACCTGGAGTTCCCCTAACATGGTTTTGTCACAATGGTTTTGACAGACAGCATGCATGCGCAGGTCATGGTCATCAGTATCTTTCAGGGGACTGCATGCAATGCCAATGCAGGCATTTTTTCACTGTGCTGGAAGCTGTAGTCATTGTGTTGTCAGGTCATTGGTGGTGAGCCCAGGACTGCGTTCTTTGCTGTACAATAATCTGCGTCATGGTCAGGAAGCCTGCAAGCTGACCGTCTTGCCTTCACAAATGACTGGATGTCTGGGCAGCCGACACGCATGTCTGACAAGTCCTGTCTAGAAGGGTCAGCTATTTTCTCTGTGACAGTTTTTATCAGAATTGCTATGTCCCTGTCAGCTTTTGTACATATAGTCAATTGTCTGGACCACACAACATATCTTTGAGCAGCTTGCTAGCCACACTGCAATCAATGGACACAGCAGCGACCAAAGCAACAGCTGCTGGCTCTGTATACAGGACATCAACAACATCCTCAACAGTGGAGAGGTGCCTAACCTGATGCGACCCGAGGACTTGGAAGAGATATCCGGCATCATTCGGCCTGTTCTGCAAGCTCAAGGGCGTGCCCCCACAAAGCTAGCCATTCAAGCTGCTTTTGTAGACAGAGTTCAGCAGCACCTGCACTTGGTGCTCTGCATGTCCCCGGTTGGTGATGCTTTCAGGTGATCATATACCTCTAGCTACATACCCTTATGTTGTTTTCCCAGTTATTGTCTGTTGACTCCTAACAAGTCCTAAAGACAAGAAGTGTATATTGATTGATTGATTGATTGATTGATCGATTGATTGATATGACGGCATGTGTGCAGATACCCCAAATCAAGCTCCTGGCAATGTCTCCCAGTAACTTTTGTTGAGTTGGCACCTTATAGTGTGTCCAAACTCCGAAATGCATTGGCAGCATCATCTGAACCCGTACATGTCCTGACAGACAGATCTGCCAGCAGCTGTATAAACTGTCTCAGAAGAGCTCACGGAGGCAGTCCAAAGCTTGTTGAGATTGCTTACAGTGAAGAGCATGTGGTGCAGGCAGCGGTTGCGTATGTTTCCAGCACTGGTCAACTGCTGCACCATAGACTGGTTCCGGGAGTGGCCTGCTGAGGCACTGGCATCAGTTGCCACCTCCTTCTTTCAGGTCACCCGACTTACATCTCCGTGCAGTGCCTGTAGCCCCTGTCACTGTTTTTTTCAGCATGGGGGTGCTTTATCTGCCTGCCTGGGTCATCAGCTTTGTGGGCACAGCGTCATAGCTCGTACCTGCAGCAAACAATGGAACTAGCCGGCTTATCATTGGCATTGGCAGCTGTTTTGCAGCCGCCCACCGGATCAGGCTCTTGCCCAGAGCACCGGCCTGTGCTCTGCTCTCTCAATCACTCCAAGAACTGCTATGCCTTAGGGATGGGCAGACATAAGACTCTGCTTTGTTGTGTGCACAACAGCAAGAGGCCTTGTTAGTACACAGTCCACGCAGAATTCACAGTCTCTCTCTGGATAAACATCAGCACAGCAACTGTCTGTGTGTACGTACAGGAAGTGCCTCTCAACAATGAGCGCCAACCTGACTTGCAAACAGGTGTCATTGCCTGTTGCTCAGCCATCCACCAGTCAGTGGAGCACAACTCAGTGCGCTACTTTGAAGAGCTGAGGCGCCACAACTATGTAAGAACACGCAGTTTGAACAGATTGCTGATGGCCTCTTTATGATGAGTCCGTCTTGCTGCCCATCACATAGTCTATCACCTGCAAGGTCACGCATGCTAAGGCATGTAGGCGCATTCATCTCCAATTAGTGCTGTCTATTCATTACTCTGCTGAGTGCTGAAGACAGGAGAAAATAATTGAGTGAAAATAAGAGACTGATTGATTGATTGATCAATTGAATGCACTCCAGCAGCACTCCAGCGGCACTCCAGCGGCAAGCACAAGGAGCAGCAGTCTCTTCAGGGAAAGTATACACGGCCCTTACTTACCCAACTGCTGCTGCACTCCAGGTGACGCCAGCCAGCTACCTAGAACTGCTGACAACTTTCATCAAGCTGCTGGCTGAGAAGCGCAAGGACATTGGCGTGAGCAGGCAGCGGCTAGAAGCTGGCCTGTCCAAGCTGCTCACCACAGCAGCCCAAGTTGAAGTCATGCAGGTGCACCACCATCTGCATCAATCAATCAATCAGTTTTTTATCAATCGATCAATTCAGTGCAGCGCCTTCCACAGTGCATGACATGGCTGGACTATGATTTGGTGATGCTAGGTCCAGGCCAGCCAACCACTGCTGGTTAGTATATGCAGTCGTCATCCTGTCACAGGTTTGCATCCTGTTGCTTTCAGCTACATGTCCATCTGCGCTGCTGAAATTGCTAACCAACGTGCCTGCTGCATCTGACCAGTATGTATGCACCAACACAACCTTTTGTGAGCATACCTTTGCCAAATAAGGTTGCTTGTGGTCCTTTTGGCTGTAAATTTGGCCCTTCTGGCTGCAAAGATGGTCCTTCTGACAGAAGTGTGGTCCATCTAATTTCAAATGTGGTCCCTCCGACTGCAAATGTGGTTCTCCTGGCTGCAATTTTTGTCCTGCTGGCTGCAAAGCTGTCCATCTGAACGCAAATGTGGTCCTTCTGGCTGCAAAGATGGTCCTTCTGACTGCAATGGTGGTCCTTCTGGCTGCAAATCTGGTGCTTCTGGCTGTAAATGTGGTCCTGGCTGCAACATATGTTCTTCTGACTGCAAATGTGGTCTTTCTGGCTGTAAATGTGGTCCTTCTGGCTGCAAATCTGGTTCTTCCGTTTGCAATGGTGATCCTTCTGATGCCAAATGTGATCCTTCTGACTGCAAATGTGGTCCTTCTGGCTGCAAAATTGGTCCTTCCGGCTGCAATTCTGGTCCTTCTGACAGCCTGTGTGTGCTGCAGGCTGAGCTGCGGCAGCTTCAGCCAGTGCTGGAGAAGACTGCCGTTGATGTGGACGCCATGATGGTGCGCATCACTGCAGACAAGAAGGAGGCGGCTGCCACCCAGAAGGCTGTGGCACAGCAGGAACAAGAAGCCAATGAGCAAGCTGCTCGGGTCAGTGGCAAGCTGCTCTTGCCAATACAAAGCCAACCCTATTCATGCCTGACTTGCATATGAGATACATATCAGCGGTCCTGTGTATAGAGATTGTCAGGTCTGGAAGATGGTATGACATGCAGTTGAGAACTGCCTTGGGTGTTCACAGTACAGTGTGACTTTGTGACGTGACGCCATGGCCTCACCGGACTCCCTGACTTTCCAAAAGAAGTCCAAAATGGTCCAAAAGAGGTCCAAACTGGTCCAAAAGATCCTTTCTGGTGGCTGACAGGCCAAAGCAATGGCAGATGATGCTCAACGGGACCTTGACGAGGCTCTGCCAGCACTTGAGGCAGCCACAGCCAGCCTGAAGAACCTGTCCAGGAATGATGTGGTGGAAGTCAAGTCCCTCTCAAATCCGCCTGCTGGAGTCAAGATGGTCATGGAGGTCAGTTCGTGTTCACCCTTCTGGCAGTTGTAGCATAATTGCAGCTTGCTCACAAGACTTGCGTGTCTGCGTGGGCAGCACCAATGCAGCTTCCAAGCAGGCTGGCGGTCTTGGTAGCATAGCATGACAGAAGCAGAGCTCATATATCTCGACTGCTTGTGCTATACTGCAGGCAAGTGCTCATGGCTACTACAGGCAAGTTCTCTTAGTGGACCCAGCCTGTTTGTGCAATGCAGCATCCTTGCTGTATTACCTCGTTCTAACCTTGAGTTGGGCATAAACAGACGTGAGGCATACAGACAGGCTCACACAGAAAAGTGCTGTTTCATGCTGAAGGCCTGCTGCATCATGTTTGATGAGAAGCCCAAGATGGTGGATGACCCGGCCAAGATGGGCAAGAAGATGCCCAGCTACTGGGATGCCGCCAAGCGCCTACTGGCTGACCCCACCAAGTTCCTGGACAGCCTGATCACCTTTGACAAGGACAACATCAAGGATGCCATCATTCAGCGCATCCAGCCCTACATTGACATGGAAGAGTTCACACCTGAAGCAGTGGCCAGGGTGAGATCTTGGCCTGCTACAGTCTCAGCCTTGATGTGCTGCTTCCTTTACACTGTGGCGTTTGCCTTCTTTGCTGTGTGATCAGACATGTTGGCTGGCTGTTTCGACACAATCTCTCTCTCCTCCTTTCCTGCCCACTTGCTTCATAAAGCAGCAAATGCTCCACAGCAGGAACACAGCCGGCACCTTTTAACTACTTGCCATTCACACATGCCAAAGTGATGCACTGCAAAAACTTGTTTGCTGATGGGATTTTTCCAGTCATGCAAGGTCAATGCACATTGTCATTACTCCTAGCTTGCACCAAAGCTGGCAAAGCACCAAAAGACTGTCCAAAATTCAGGTTGGTAGCATCTTTTCTTGCCAAACCTGTCACCAAACCCGTCACAAACCAGCGTGTGATGCAGCAACACTACCCACAGCCCAGGTTCCCATGCTCACCGCAGCTGACTATGCTGTGCAGGTGTCCAAGGCTTGCACTAGTATTTGCATGTGGGTGCGTGCCATGCACAAGTACCACACAGTGGCTCTAAGCGTGGCACCCAAGAGGGCTGCCCTGGCTCAAGCTCAGGGCCAGCTGGATGCCACCCTAGCTGAGCTAGCAGCAGCACAGGCCAAGCTGCAGGCAAGATTTTTATGCTTTCTGAGTTTGAGTTTGAGTCTGAGTTTTGTGTCTGTCTGTCTGTGTTTTGTCCAGGCAAATAGAGCTGGCCCCTTCTGACATGCACTCATAGGCATCAGTGCATGTATGAGGAATAAACACAAAATCTTGCTTTACTCATGCATAGTTGAAAGCCCAAAAGGCATGAGTTAGCCTGCAGGACAGCGTAGCATTCCCATGGCAGCAGCTGTTGTGCCATAACGCAAACAAGGTTTGGTTGTTCTTGAGATACCATGCAAGTGAAATTGATAACACGTGCTGCAGGCAGTGGAGGCCAACATCCATAGCCTGGAGTCTCAGTACGGTGAAGCCACAGCCAAGAAGGAGAGCCTGGCGCAGCAGGTGGCAGACTGCACTGTGAAGCTGACCAGGGCTGAGAAGCTGATAGGAGGGTTGGGGGGTGAGAAGAGCCGCTGGCAAGCCACAGTGGAACAGCTGGCTCTGGTGTGGACTCTGTCTTGCAAACATGCTGCAGTACTTTCAATGTGTCTGCAACACTGAGCTGATCTGCTTTTGACCAAAATTGCAGTAGTTACATCAACTCAATCAGTAGTTGGCCATTTTGCTCCAACCTGTTGCTTCAGGCTTTACAGCAAGCAATCATAGCATGTTGCATGAGGGTTTGCAACCGTGCACAGCCATGCTTCCTTGTTTGGTTCAGAATTGCTACACATATTGACCCTTGTGTCAGCTTGCGTTCACCACCTGGGTTTGTCTCCTATAAGGTGCACAGCCATATGCTGTGTGTAGCTTATCCTTGTCTGTCTCAAAGTAATTGCCTTTTGCTTTGTTGCATGTACAGGATATGGAGAATGTGGTGGGTGATGTGGTGGTGGCAGCTGGCTGCATTGCCTATTCTGGCCCCTTCACCCCAGCTTTCCGCCAGCTACTACAGCAGGAGTGGACAGCCCTCCTGAAGGCCGCCTCTGTGCCCCACACCCCTGACACAAACCTCATTGACACCCTGCAGGTCAGGCACGCCAGCCTCTCACACTGTGCAGCCTGACTGCATCCAGAGACATTGTCATAGGCCTTTTCATTGTCAACAACACCCAGGCATGTCATGAGCTGGAGGCATCAACTCTGTAACAAGTGTGGCGGAGTTCTTGCTTGCATCAACAAGCCCTCCTGTTGCAGCAATGGAAAAGACAGAGAGCCTGCAGGGTTGCTCAGCATGGTAGCAGCAGCATCCACTTCACAACTACTAACCATGCAAAGTGCTGATGTGCATTCTTTTTTCTCTGGCCCTCGTGTGTGCGCGCGCGCGTGTGTGTGTGTGTGTATGTGTGTGTATCAACTCTGTCATGCTTCATTGCAGGAGCCACAAAAGGCACGAGAGTGGAATCTGGCAGGGCTGCCCAGCGACTCCACATCTCTAGAGAACGGCATCATAGTCTCCAAGGCCCGCCGCTGGCCCCTCATGATTGACCCCCAGGTGTGCAACCCAAATGCCAATGCAACATAAGCTGGCTTACTTGCGCAAAAACGTCGTTATGCAAGCCTGATTGCTGCTGAAAGTCTTCCTGGCCGCAAGAACCCTGTGGGTGCCAGCCGCTGCTGCCGACTGTACAGAAAATAGTAAGAGGAGACAACTTTAATGGTATACATGCCCAAGCATGCCATGTGGGCAGCTGTAGCATGTCCACAATGTTGTTTTCCGAGTTGTTGTCTGTTGACTCCCCTGAAGAGTCCCTAAGGCAAGAAATGTAAATTGATTGATTGACTGACATGCATGCAGGGTCAAGCCAACAAGTGGATCAAGGCCATGGAGAAGGCTGCGGGCCTGGAAGTGGTCAAGATGTCTGACAAGGACTTCTTGCGCACACTGGAGAACGCTGTCCGCTTCGGCCGCCCAGTCTTGGCTGAGAACGTGGGAGAAGCTTTGGAAGCTGCCTTGGAGCCCTTGCTGCTCAAACAGACCTTCAAACAGGTGAGCATGTGATGATTCATGAACAGTGAATGATGCCAGCCCTACGCAGCAATCGTTCATAGCTTGCATAGCAGGCTTTCTGCCCTTAATGCTAGTCTGCATGGTACACCCAGAATGCAAGGAAAAAACAGACAACATTGTCAACAAATGTAATGTAGAGAAGCTGGTGATGTTCCCAAGCTCCCCTTGAGCATTGAGCCATAGTGGTGGTGGTAGGCTTGGTAAGAAGGGGGAGCCCTGTTCTTGCACTCTCTTCAGCAGCTGCAAGCTGTCCTACAGATTGCCCCAGCAGATAGTTGTTGCCTGTTCAGAGACACTCGCTGCAATGTGCAACACTGCATGCCTCTGTTGCCACTTCTCTTCTGACTATAGCCATACAACATGCACAATCAAGTGCCACCCATCTTGAGGAGCATCAAAGCAGCTATGTTTCATCTAGCAGACAGCATGGACCACATGTCGTATCAATGTTACCCAAAATGTGAAAGTGCCTGTTACCCGTCATTGATGTGAAATGCTAACATGTGACGTTTTTGCTATGCAGGGTGGCAGCGAGGTCATCAAGATTGGGGACAACGTGGTCCCCTACCACCCAGATTTCCGCTTCTACATGACCAGCAAGCTGGCCAACCCCCACTACCCACCAGAAGTCTCTGTCAAGGTCTCCCTGCTCAACTTCTTTGTCACCCCGGAGGGCTTGGAGGAGCAGCTTCTGGACACCACAGTCGTTCAGGTCAGGAAGCTGCACAGTCATACAGTGTCGAGATGTTTGAGCTCTCAACCCTCAAATCCCTAGTTCGAGCCACAGTGCAAGCTTGCTAGTGTTGGCAAAGATGCAGCATGTGGATTGCACCTTCACCTTTGCACCTTCTTGTCTGCAACATATATGTCTGTACAAGACAAACGTTACATATAGCTCACAACGTCATCACTATGCATCCACAGGTTGCAAGCAGCAATGCCAGACAGAGACGGACACGATCAAGTCAAGCAAGCTGAATGCAAAACTTTGTTGAACAACCCTGCTTGTCAGGCAGCACATATGCCAAACCCCAAGCTGCTTGATCGCCCATCTGCATAGTTAATGGTGATGTTGCCTCTAAAATGCACCTGTGAGTATGATGCAGGAAAGGCCTGATTTGTCTGAGATGAAGTCGAACCTGATGGTGAACAATGCGCGAATGAAGGCAGAGCTGAGTCTGCTGGAGGACACCATCCTGCAGATGCTGTCGGCTAGTCAGGGCAACATCCTGGATGATGAGAACCTCATCAACACTCTTGCTGTCTCCAAGGTCAACACTCCAGCCCTTGCCGATGTAAACGCTGGCCTGCAGGAGACTGTATTGCAATCACCAGAATCCCTATCTTCCATCTGACAATGCGACGCATTGAGCCATTGCTGCAGATTTTACAGTTCACTGTCTGTCATTCAGGGCTGCGCTGTGCTTTGCTTGGCTTGTACAGAAGATACACTGGAACAAAGCAGCAGTAACAAGCAACACAACGCAATGCAGTGCAGCATCACAGCTTTCCTCCCTTCATGCCTGAGCTGCGCGCATATACATGTATGCTCAAGCTGCACTCATATGAGCCGGATAAATAAGCTGCATTGTGGCATGTTCTCAACATGGTCCTTCTGCTCTCTGAGAAGACACAAAAGATGAGCTCATGCTGCAGGCTACCAGCAATGACATTGCCAGCAAGGTTGAAGAAGCCGAACGCACAGAGCAGGAGATCGATGCTGCCAGAGAGCAGTACCGCTCAGTGGCTGTCAGAGCCAGCCTGCTCTTCTTCTGCATCGCTGACCTGGCAGGCATTGACCCCATGTACCAGTACAGCCTGGCCTGGTTTGTCGCGCTGTTCCTGCGCACTGTCCAAGCCACACCAGACGTGAGCAGCCAGCCTTGACTTTGCCCTAGTCACTCCTGCAGGGTCACATCTCTTGTTTGCTGTTGTGCCTGCTGACCAAGCTGTCCTGCACTGTGTACCCTCCTCAGGCTACATCATGCAAGTCAGACTTTGCTGGCAGCTGCTGTGATTTGAACATGTTGCAGCACTGTCACTCAGGATTTGAGTGATATGATACTCCTAGCTGACCCACCACAAGCCCACAAACATCAGCATTGTCAGGAGCGCTGCTTCCTGGCAGAAAAACATGCCACTCAAGGCTTTTCTGGGCAGCCCACTGCTTTGTCTGCAGCGCATGGGTGTCTAGCTTGAACGACTGCAAAGGACACATTCTGCAAGTTGTAAATGTGACTGGTTCCTCTTTCATTCAGTGGTGAGGTCTTGATCTGATGCAGGAAACATTGAAGAATTCATAACCCAGAACTCATATGCTTTGTAGATGACGCTTTTCTCATGTTTTGGCACTTTACAAAACAAAAAACAGCTGGACTAATTGCTGAAGAGGACTGGCTTGCTGCAGGCAGAGAGCGTGGAGGAGCGCAGCAGGGCTCTGAACGAGGCCTTCACGTATGCCCTCTTCATCACTGTGTGCCGCAGCCTGTTTGAGGCCCACAAGCTCATGTTCTCCTTCCTGCTGGCCATCAAGATCCTGCAGAACCGCAAGCAGATTGACCCAGGTGAGTAGTGCAGCACCTCTGGATCCCTCTGCAACTTATGTTGTTTGGGCTATGCCAGAAGATCTTCTGCAACACTGGCAGTCATGCTGACAGTCCAGGCGCGGCACCTGGGATGCCTTGTGAAGCTCTCATTTTCTCATTTGTTCATACATTCAGTTGCGAGCCTGTTCTTACCTTCACTCATTAGTTTGTACATCCGTTGCATTTGTTCATGCAGTCGTTCATGCAACATGTGTCTTCCCCTAGGGTCACCAGGCACTGCCAAAGCTGAAACACCACAGGTTGACAACCTGCTGTTGCAAGCAGGCTGTGCTGTGGTCTATATCTCTACTACCATATGAACCTTCCTGAGCGTCATACTCAGCATTTATACCCGACTACATGTGCATAGAGAATGTATCTGTGGATGAGTAGTGCTTGCGCATGAGACCATCTCACAACAGCAAGGTTGCTCATGTCAAGAAGCAATTGGTCAGCTCAGCTTTTGGCCCTGATGACCTGAGTGGCCATCAGCAGCAGGCAATGCGCCTTGGGTTCAAGCTCACGCTGTCATGTAACAAGCAACATGTGCTGTCGCAGTGGAGTGGCGATTCCTGTTGTCTGGGGTGACGCTTGGAGCCACTGCTGCCCCGCCCAACCCAGCTCCACGCTGGCTGACAGATAAATCCTGGACCCTTGTCCTCAACCTGAGCGCCTTGCCAGCCTTTCAGGTGTGCCGAATGGCTGTAACATCTTTGAAGTGATTACGCTCATGTACTGTATATGGAAAAGCCCAACAGCTGTTTTTGACAACAATGGCAGAGTCTGTGTGACAGCAGACAGGCTTGCTGACTCACGCACACACGGCATCAAGATTGGAGAGGTCCAACTTCAGAGGTTCCCTCACACAACTGCTTTGTATCAAATGCTAGCTGTTCCTGTCAGCACCCTCTTTGATGAACATACAGACAACTGGTGCTGACATTTGCCAAAGCAAGTTCAGAAGTCTACCCAAGCACGTAGGTCCCTTTGGATGGATCTCTTATCAAGAAATGAGTCACGACCAAGGATGCTTGGTATTCTGTCTGTACCACATGATGCCGCAGGGCTGTCCAGCAGCATTTCTGCAATAGCAGCTTCTGAGATGGTGCTACAGGTTGTACAACCAAAACATGACTGACTGCCCTGTGTAAGGAGTACACTCCATTTGGCAAAGCAATCATGCACTGTGCAGGGTTTTGCCACAGGCTTTGGCAACTGTTTAGGGTGTTGCCACAGGACTTGGCAATTGCACAGAGTATTGCTATAGGATTTGGCAACTATCGCCTTGCACTGTGCAGGGTTTTGCCACAGGCTTTGCAGAGCAGGCAGGAGCTTTCCAGGCTATCTTTGACAGCAATGAGGCCCATGAAATGCCCCTGCCAGAGCCCTGGAACAGCCGCCTCAACTCCTTCCAGAAGTTGGCTGTACTGCGCTGCCTTCGACCTGACAAGGTACTTTGATGTACTGATCTTGCACTTTGGGTCAAACCAGTCTACTCATGCATCATGCTGTGATGCGCATCCTGCATGTAATGGTGCAGCTTTTTCCTTTCACAGATGGCAGACTAAACGCCAAGAGCCTGACTCGTTTTGCACTTAGATGGTACCAGCCTGATGAGCACAATCTGTCACTATCAACAGAGACAAAAAACCATGCCTGGTACTGATCTGGCTGTCTTTGAGTCCCCATCCAACATGTCTAGATTCTGGCTAGCCCCTGTCTGAGTGAGGCATGCAGCCATGGTGCTCTTGAAGGCCTGCTGTCATCAATTGTCATGTATTGCTTTCCTGGTATGCCTTGATCAAGTATTGCATGGTTCCGTCAGAGACGCTGGGCCCTAGCTGGTCTGGTGGCCAGAAACTTGCAGTTTTCTCGGTAGTCTACTCCTTTTTGTGTGTAGGTGTCTCTGGGCATCCAAAGCTTTGTGGCAGAGCACCTGGGCAGCCGCTTCACAGAGCCACCCCCCTTCAACTTGGCAGGAGCCTTCCAGGACTCCAGCAACACCACCCCCCTCATCTTTGTGCTCTCCCCTGGGGCGGACCCCATGGCTGATCTGCTCAAGCTGGCAGATGAGCTGCGCTTTGCCAAGAAGTTTGAGAAGGTCTCACTGGGTCAGGGGCAAGGCCCTAAGGTGAGACTTAGACTGGAGTGTGCTGCTGATTGTACTGCTGTTGTACATGTCTTGATGTGCTCTGCAGTGGCAG
>JAABUI010001351.1_pt1 | contig 14470 bp, 13 predicted proteins | sample 5559111 | NCBI WGS metagenome assembly JAABUI01 (sample SAMN10711870, study PRJNA513365) | rock metagenome | isolation source: Antarctica rocks | place: Antarctica: Victoria Land, Buttleship Promontory
AGCAAATATAATAGGTTAAACGATATCGTATTTCTGCGAAATAAAAAAAGAAAATCATATTTTTTGTATTTTTTATAATTTTATAAAATCTATCTGTCCCTATTTACCAATAACTTCCAGAACAATTATAAGAAGAGAGAGAATTTGAATTATAGAAAACAACTTCTGTAAAGCCTAATAAACAAAAAGTAGACAATGTCTCTTAATCTGGGCCGAGTTTTCCGAACAAAAATAGTATTTGAAGGCAGGGGTATCCCTTCCTGGTATCCCTTCCCGTAGGGCCAGACACAAGGGAGGGCCACGACACAACAAAAAAAGCTTTACCTGACAAAAAATGGTTGACAAAAAAAAGATTTTTTTGAAGGGACACAACAAAAAATGCAAACAAAAAAAGGTTCGCTTTTTTTGTCAACCATTTTTTTCAGTCCCTTCCTGGTATCCCTTCCCGTAGGGCCAGACAACAGGTTTCCATTTTTTGTTTCAAAAAGGTTCGCTTTTTTTGTCACCCTTTTTTTGAAGTAAGGGTATCCCTTCCTGCCCGTAGGGCTGCCCTACGGGCCAGACAACAGGTTAGGATCTGTAACAAAGCCCTTATTTATACTCTTTTGTTTAGAGCTTTCTTCTTTCTATTTTTGAAAAAACACAAACTTTGTGTTTGGCCCTACGGGCAGGAAGGGATACCTATCGCTTTTTTTAAAAAAAAAAAAAGGGCAGGGAAGGTTTTCCTAACAAAAATGGTATTTGAAGGTAGGGGTACGACACAACAAAAAAAGCTTTACAAAAAAAGGTTCTCTTTTTTTGTCACCCTTTTTTTGAAGTAAAAGCCTGCCCGTAGGGCCAGACAACAGGTTTAAGGTTTTCCAAAGCAAAACTTACCTGTCCTTTCTGTCCTTTCTGTCCCTACGGACAGAGAGGACAGAGAGGACAGAAAGGGACTTTGGGACAGGTTAGAAAACTTACCTGTCCTTTCTGTCCGTACTTTTCAAAGGACAGAAAGGGACTTTGGGACAGGTTAGGATACCAGGTAAGTTTTCCTTCGGAAAACCTCGTGGCCCTCCCTTTGAACAGGTCAAACAAAAAGTACAAACAAGAAAATACAAACAATATCAATCATTATTTCCTAAAAGGAAACAATTATTTGTTTTAGAAGGAATATAAATTCTCTGCAATTCGAGAATGCGAATAGGAGCGAATCCTTAAAAATTAGTTCAGTTCGGATAAGGGCAAAAGTCATATAATGCCTTTTTCGGTTCCAAAAATATTTTACAAGTATTCCTGTTTTTTTTATAGAGCCTCTTTATCTATCCTTTCGTTTGTTCTTTCTTGAAAAACCGCTCACTTGGTGAAATAGGTAAACACAGCAGACTCAAAATCTGCACCTTTTAGGTTATCGGTTCGAGTCCGATAGTGAGCAACCATTATATAAAAAATAACAATATATATAAAAGAGAAAAATTGTTATTTTTGGGAGTTCCACCCAAAATAAAAAACAAAGGATATCAGTAAGGAAATTTATAAGAATAGTATATAGCAATTAATAATTGTTGTTGTTTTGTTGTTTGAATCCTTTTGTTTGAATCCTTTTGTTTTACGGATTCAAACAAAAGGATTCAAACAAAAGGATTCAAACAAAAGGAGGCAAATAAATATTGGTATTGTTTTACTACGTAAAACAACAGTACCGCAATTAATGATGAAAGCCCTTATTTATATTATTTTTTACTACCTAAAAGGTTTCCTAACAAAAATACTATTTGAAATAAAAAAAGCAAACCTTTTCATCAGAGACACCAGGTTAGGATACAAAAAAAGGGATGGATACAAGTGATAGAAAGAAAAAAGCCCTATACAATAAAAAACACAACATTTATATACAAAAAAAATATAAAATATTTATGTTAAAAAAACCCTATAATAAGATTAGATACCCTTTCCTAAAGGCTTCTTTCTCGGAAAACCTTTTACCTTTTAAAAAACTAAACAGAAAAGGAGTAAAATTGAATATTCTTTCTAATAAAAGGGGTTTAACCAATACAATTAGAAAAATACAAAAAAATATCATAGAACAAGAAAGAAGAGACATAATAGATAAAAAAAGCACACTAAAAAAACAAAATTTTGTCACAGTAGACAACGTGAAAAAAATACACGATTTTATTAAACCATCTTTAAATATTTTTCATCCTTTTTCTTCGAAAAAGGTAGAAAAAAGTGGAAAACAGACAAAGTTGGGATTAGCAAAAAATAATAATATCGATCAAAACGGTTTACCATCTTGTCCTTATTTTACACGATCTAAGTATATGTTCTCATTAGAACAACTTAAAGCTGAATTTCATAAAAAACAATCTCAGCACAGGAAATCTTCTCATTTTAAAACTTTGTTAGAAGAACGTAAAAAATTGAGTATAATTTATGGTTGTTTAGGTGAAAAAAAAATAAAAAAATTAGCGTTGCAGGCAAATAAATTTAGTGGAAAATTTGACGAAAATTTTATAAAAATTATTGAAAGCAGACTTGACGTGGTTCTTTTCCGTATCTGTTTTTTTCCAACTATTTTTTCTGCAAGACAATGGATTAATCACAAACATATCTTAGTAAACAATTCTATAGTCACTTCAGCTGGTTATCAATTAAAAAGTGGAGATATTATAAGCGTATTGCCGGAAAAAAGGTTTCTTTTAAAAAGAAAGATATCTTCTTTTATTGCAGAAAAAATGAAAATTCGTTCAATTCATTACCGTCTAAGAATGGACACTTTTTATACAGTTATAAAAAATTATATGCCTTATGTAAACGTTTTTGAAAAAAAAGAAATACAAAAGGAAGGATACACAGAGCAAACGCAAAACCAACGAAAAATAACTCTTTTTTTCAAAGAAAGTTCTAATAAAATTTTTAAAGAAAGACAAGGTAGAAACAGAAATAAAATATTGCAATCTATTGATTTATTACCAAAAATCTTATATACTTGTGCAAATTTCTCTGAAAGAAAACAAAAGTTATTATCCTTTTTAAAGGTAAGAAATCTTTTTACATTAGTTCGACCATTGAGACAACGTGTTGCTGGTTTGCGTATTAGTGGCATGAAACCCCTAAACTTAGAAGTGTGTTATAAAAACATGGTTGCTATTTTTCTGTATTCACCACAAAAAGTGGCTCTTCCAGCATCTCTTGATTTACACTCTATTGCAAAAAATTTTATACTTTAAAGAAATAGTTTTTTAAGGGATACAAAGAAGGTTTTCCTAACAAAAATACCATTTGAAACAAAAAAAGCTTTACAAAAAAAAAACCTTTTTGAAACAAAAAGGTTCGCTTTTTTTGTAAAGCTTGGACAGGAAGGATATTCCTGGTATCCCTTCCCGTAGGGCTGCCCGTAGGGCTGCCCGTAGGGCTGCCCGTAGGGCTGCCCGTAGGGCCAGACAACAGGTTTAAGGTTTTCCAAAGCAAAACTTACCTGTCCTTTCTGTCCCTACGGACAGAAAGGACAGAAAGGGACTTTGGGACAGGTTAGAAAACTTGTGTCGTGGCCCTTCCTTCCTGTCCTTTAAAAAGTACGGACAGAAAGGGAAGGGATACCAGGAAGGGATACAAGAAAACTTACCTGTCCTTTCTGTCCTTTCTGTCCGTAGGGACAGAAAGGACAGAAAGGGCAGAAAGGGACTTTGGGACAGGTTAGGATACCACGTATTTTAGAAAAAAACAGGATTATTTATAAACAATCTACGATAAAATAACAAAAAAGAATTATGCCAACAGCAAATCAACTACTGAGAAAAAAAAGTACTAGGATCAAAAAAATATCAAAAACCAAAAAACCAGCTTTGACTGGCTGTCCCCAGCGACAAGGTATTTGTACTCGTGTCTATACTCGAACTCCTAAAAAACCTAACTCTGCTTTAAGAAAGGTGGCTAAGATTAGACTAACTAATACTGCTACAGTAATTGCATCCATTCCAGGAGAGGGCCATAATTTGCAAGAGCACTCAATTGTACTTATTCGTGGTGGTCGTGTCAAAGACTTACCGGGGGTGAAATATCGTATAATACGAGGAGTTCTTGATTTACAGGGTGTTACTGAACGAAAGCAAGGAAGATCCAAATATGGTTGTAAGAAAAAGAAAAGATTATAAATGTATACTTTTTTAAAAAAGGCCACTTTAAAAAGATTTTTTTCTATATAATCGGCGTGGTCCTTTTTTCTGGAAAAAAAAAACAAGTATACCTAAATATTGAAACAAATAAACAATATAAAGCTTTAGATACTTACAGTATAGAGTATTTATAAAAAAAGGTTTTATAAATTGTTGTTTTAGGAAAAAAGCTATATAAACTATTTCATATATATTTTTTCTTATAGTCTTCGTACCCTTTCTTTGTTGTGTTATTCTTTTGTTTTATAAAAAAAGAATAACAGAAAGCAAAATTTTTATCATTCACATTGTATTCTAAGAAAAACTATAACCTGCTGTCTGGCCCGTAGGGCAGCCCTACGGGAAGGGATACCAGGAAGGGAGTCCCTTTTTTTTTTTTTTTAAGTGAAGGTTTTCCAACAAAAACTACTGACCTGTCCCTGCCTTTTTCTGCCCTTTTTTTTTTAAAAAAAAAAAAGCGATGAAAAAGGATGAAAAAGGATGAAAAAGGATGAAAAAGGATGAAAAAGGATGAAAAAGGATGAAAAGGGATTCAGGGATACCAGGAAGGGATACAAGAAAACTGCCCCTTTTCATCGCTTTTTTTTAAAAAAAAAAAAAAGGGCAAGGATACCAGGTTAGAAAACCTTCCTTGTGTTCCTTCGAATACGTGTCCCTTTCTGTCCTTTCTGTCCGTAGGGACAGAAAGGACAGAAAGGACAGGAAGTAAGAACTATCCCTTCCTGCCCGTAGGGCTGCCCTACGGGCCAGACAACGGGTTAAGAAAGACTTTAGAAAACCTTCATTTGCTGAAAAGAGAAACAGGTTGTATCCCTTTACAAAGAAAGAATACCTTAAAAAATAAAAAATATAAGATTCTTTATTATGGAAAAAATAAAAAGTATCAACAAAAAAACAATAAAACTATTCCAAATAAGGGATACTATCCCTTGTGTCGCGTCCCTCCCTTCAAGAGAAAAGAAAGATAAAGGCCATACTTTTGACAAACAAGAAATGCAAACTGAGTATCCCTTGATTGAAATCAAAAATAAAAGATCACAACAAAAAGGAGAAGCCCGAGCAAGGATAAGGTTGGAACAATTAAAAAACAAATTTATAAATCTTTTAATGCGTAGTGGTGAAAAGTCCAAGGCCCACAAGTTATTTGCCTTTTCTTTGAATATTTTACAACAAAAAGCTCTTTCCTCAAAAAATGTTTCCAATCTTAGTATCCCTTCAAAGAATGAAAACGATATGAGGGATATCCGTGAATATTCTCCTTTATGTGAAAATAGTACAGAACTTTTTCAATTCTATACTGAAAAAAATAACAAAGTTGGCGCCTTTTTACAAGAACCACAAAAAGCGTATAAAAAACAAGAAACTCTTTCTTCGTATCCCTTTTTTGACAAAAATGAAAAAAAAGAATATATAGAAAAAGATGGTATCCCTTCAAAATACGAAAGGAATACCAAGACAAAACCTTTTATTTTTGGTATTCCTTCTTACAAGGGATACGCAGAACAAAATTATTATAATAATTTTTTAAAAAACAGTACTCTATACCAGGCCGTTGAAAATGTAAAACCCACTTTAGAATTACGAAGGGTTAGGAAAGGAGGTACTACTTATCAAGTACCCGCAATTGTGAATCAAAAAAGGCAGGAAAGATTAGCAATTAAATGGATCATAGAGTCTGCAGAAAAAAGAAAGAAAAAGAATAAAAATTCTTTCTCAGATTGTCTCGTTTCTGAAATATTGGAGGCTTTTAACAAAACTGGCCAACCCCGCCAAAGAAGAGATGAGCAGCTAAAAATAGCTGAGTTTAATCGTGCTTACACTAGATACCGTTGGTGGTAAGTTTTATCTTATATATTATGTTTTTTATTTGTAATCTCCTTTAAATATATACAAAAAAGATTTCTTCTTTGTACCCCTTCTATCCATCCTAACCTGTCCCAAAGTGCCGTACTTTTCTAACCTGGTATCCCTTCCCTGCCTTTTTCTGCCTTTTTCTGCCTTTTTCATCCTTTTTCATCGCTTTTTTTTTTTTTTAAAAAAAAAAAGGGCTGAAAAAGGCAGAAAAAGGAAGGGATACAAGAAAACTTACTTGTCCTTTCTGTCCTTTCTGTCCCTACGGACAGAAAGGACAGAAAGGGACTTTGGGACAGGTTAGGATGGATACTTCAAAAAAGGAATATATACATTAGAAAAGGAAAGTTTCTTTTGGAAAATTTTTTTCGTTGTTGCGCTACTGTTATTTTACGCAGTAAAACAATAGCAACCTTTGCGAAGCAAAGTATATAAAAGAATTTAGGATTTTCAAAAGAAAAATCTTTTATTCATAAAATAAATATAGAAAGACAAAAAACGAAAAGCCACAAATTTATATAAAAAACTATTTTATGAAAAATATAGTAAAACGAGATCAAAAACGCAGAAAAGAATTTTCTAAAAATGAATATAAAAGAGTACAATATAAAAGTATAATAAAAAACTTTCATATTCCCGGAGAAATAAAAGATCAGTATGTCTCTAAATTAAATAAGATAGCAAGAAACAGTTCAAAAGTACGTATTAAAAATAGATGCATTTTAACCGGTCGTGGAAAAGCTGTTTATCGCTTTTGTAGACTTTCTCGTATACGTTTTCGCGAATTAGCTGCTCAAGGATATATTTTAGGCGTGTCCAAATCAAGCTGGTAATTGGATATCATTGTTTATGCGAAAACTTTTATAACAAATAAAAAATAGCCACCTTTTTAGGAAGAGGTTGTTGTTTTGTTGTTTGTTGTTTGAATCCTTTTGTTTGAATCCTTTTGTTTTACGGAGTAAAACAACAAACAACAAAACAAAAGGATTCAAACCTTTTTTTTCAAACAAACTTTTTCAAACAAAAGAACTAAAACAAAAGAAAACTGTCCCTTTTCATACCTTTTCGAAGAAAAGGGGTAGAAAAGTAAGGGATACAAGAAAACTGGTGTAACTTCAAAAATTTCGAAAAGGAAGGTTTTTTCCTTGTGTCTGGCCCGTAGGGCAGGAAGGGATACCTAACCTGTCCCTGCAGTTTTCTAACCTGTCCCATCGCTTTTTTTAAAAAAAAAAAAAAAAGGGCAGGGAAGGGATACCAGGTAAGTTTTCTAACCTGTCCCAAAGTCCCTTTCTGTCCGTACTTTTTAAAGGACAGGTAAGTTTTGCTTTGGAAAACCTTAAACCTGTTGTCTGGCCCGTAGGGCAGCCCTACGGGCAGGAAGGGATACCCTTTACTTCAAAAAAAGGCTGACAAAAAAAGAGAACCTTTTTTTGTAAAGCTTTTTTTGTTGTGTCGTACCCCTACCTTCAAATACCATTTTTGAAGGTAGGGGTACGACACAAGGTTTTCCAAAGGAAAACTTACCTGTCCCGTAGGGACAGGAAGGGATACAAGAAAACCTTAAACCTGTTGTCGTGGCCCTTCCTTCAAAAAAAGCCTGACTTGTTGTCTGGCCCTACGGGCAGGCTTTTACTTCAAAAAATGTTTGACAAAAAAAAATCTTTTTTGAAACAAAAAATGGTTCGCATTTTTTGTCAGGTTTCCATTTTTTGTTTCAAAAAGGTTTTTTTTTTGTTTACTTTTTTTGTTTCAAATGGTATTTTTGAAGGGACACAAGCAAAACCTCCCTTCAAAAATAGTATTTTTGTCAAGAAAAGGTTGTTGTTTTGTTGTTTTACGGAGTAAAATAAACTTTTTCAAACAAAAGACATAAAACAAAAAGAAAAGCAAAAAATACAGAGATACGTAAAACAAAATAATAGCCAGTAATGTTTTATATTTATCTATTAAAGGAAAAATGCAGATTTAAAAGAAATTATTCTTTTATCAATTTTCTAAAATTAGTAATATTCTTTGTTCATCTTTTATCAGCCACTCCCTTTTTTTTTTATTATACTCTTAATAATTGCTTTGTTTTATGAGAATGTAGACAATTACTTGGTACGATTTTGTCAATTTTTTGTCTTTTTCTATATTCTTAGCTCTATTATTTTATTTATTGCTTTGAATATTGAGCAAACTTTTTTCATTCTTTCTGAATTAGTAGGCTCTTTTTCATTGAAGCTGTTACATGGTATAATAACAAGCCGCATACGTCTTTGTTTGATATTAGTCCTAATCAAATGGAGGAAGCGTTATTCCATGCCAACAACAAAAGAAAAGAAAATGTTAAAGACCAAGAATCTTCTTTGATATTACATGATTGCTATTGTTTTACTGCGTAAAACAACAGTAGCGCAATAATTGTTGGATCCAAAGGATCGAACCATGATCTCCCTTCGGGAGATAATTGTTGCGCTATGCGCAACCATGATTGTTGTTGTTTTACGTAGTAAAACAAAAGAAGCACAATCATGGTTTTCCAAAGGAAAACAATGTTTCTTTCTTCGGGAGATCATGGTTTTCCAAAGGAAAACAATTATTGTCACCCTTCATCCCTTTTCTACGTTTTTGTCAGACAATAATTATTGTTGTTGTTTGTTGTTTTGTTGTTTTACGGATTCAAACAAAAGGATTCAAACAAAAGTATTCAAACAAAAGAAGCACAATAATTATTGTGCTTTGCACAATCATGAGAATGAAGAGGGAAAGATTTTTGGTCAGTTCAATCCCTAAAAAACGTTATTCTTTAAAATCTTATCGATCCTCTCTCTATTATCCTTTATAAGCTTTTTTTCGTTTTCTTGATGTAGAAAAAAGTTGTTTTGTGTGTTATTAATGTCTCCGTTATGAATATTTATATTTACATTAATCATAAAAGGAGGTACAACTTCTGTTATTACAACTCTTCGGGCAATCGCTTCTTGACGGAAAATATTAGAAAGTTCTTTAAACTGAGGGTGATTCATTAAAATAATCACGACAATACCTGCTTTTTTCCTAACAGCCCTCCACATCACTTTAATAGTTTTAGGAACATTGGTTTCAACCAAAGCTAGTATCTCAGTAGGATGAAATAGAGTCAAATCAGCATCGTCAATTATAAGAGCGTCATGACTAGGAGCCAATCTTTGTAAGTCCTCCCTATGGCTAATGACTAAAGGTTTCAATCCTTTATCTTCACAAAAAGCTATTGCAAATGCAGTTTTTCCAGCTCCGCTCCTCCCGACTATAACAAGGCTTTTTTTTCCATATAATTCGGGATCTTCAACCCATTTTTTCAATTCACCTTTTAGGCTAAAATTTTCCATACCAACGAATGATTTGATATTATCTTGACAGAGTATATACTGAAGTTGTTCGACGTCTTTGTAGTTTTTCTTTAAAGAGCTTACAGATGTGCCAGAGAAAGCCTTCTTTGGGTGCTTTTCTGAATATTCAACAATAGCCTGCGCATGCCCTACGTCATGGACTCTTTCGAAAAATAAATCTTTTTGGTCTAAAAGTTTACCATATTGCAAATTTGCTATATTGGTAATATACTGTCTATCTTTACATGTATACATAATAGTGTGTTCCAAATATTTCACAGATTGATAGTTTCCATGATAGATTTGTCCTTCATATTCAATATCAAGCGCATTTTGGCATACTATATTAAATTTTTTATTATTATTACGTATTAAAATAGCGTGAAAATGCGTTCCTTCCTCTGCGTGCGATTCTTTGGCTATAAGGTAGTCAAAGGCTCCTAAAAAAGGCTTTTTTTGCAATATTTCTAACAAATCTTGCAAAGTCATATCTGGATTTACCTGACTATACGTCAAAAACATTTTTTTAGCAGCTATTCTGAACAATTTTTTGTCTTCTGCTTCAATTGTAAGTTCATTTTCTATTGGAATTAATTCTGTTGGTCTATTCATAAATTCTATAAATTGTATTTTCTGGTGAAAAGAGTGATTCTATGAGATTTTTATAAAAATCTATGATATTTTTATAAAAATCTATAATAAATAAAAATTTTATAGGCATAAGGCCATAATTTTTATATATAAATTATAAATTAGAATACATGCGTGTCAGTCCTAAGACTCCATTCCTTTATCCACGTGAGTGATATTGGTACCTATTATAAAAACAATGTAATAGTTTATTTGTACTTTAGCTTTGCTAAAGTGTGTTGATTATTAAAAGGACAAACACTATAGCTTTGCTATAGTGTATCTTTAAATCTTACTTCACACGTAAAGTGTGTCTTTTAGTAAGTATAAGTCTATCCTTCTAAACACTCTAGTGGTCTAGAGCGTTTCTTAATACTTTACTGGAAAAAGTTACTTTTTTTGTAAAAGTATACTTGTGTTAGAAAACAAAGTTTTTCTTTGAAAAGTTGTGTCCCTTAAAAAATTTGTTTTTCATTCCTTTTCATCCTTTTTCATCCTTTTTCATCCTTTTTCATCCTTTTTCTTTGAAAAAGGCAGAAAAAGGCAGAAAAAGGCAGAAAAAGGCAGGGAAGGGATACCAGGTAAGTTTTCCTCTGGGAAACCTTCGTAAAACCTGCCTTTTTCTGCCTTTTTCTTTGAAAAAGGATGAAAACTGCCCCTTTTCTTTGGGACAGGTTAGGACACAACTTTTGTAACCTTTTCTAAGTTTTCAAAGAAAAACTACGGGACAGGAAAAACTATAATCTGTTGTCTGGCCCTACGGGCAGGAAGGGATACCCCTTGCTTGTGTCCCTTCAAAAAAAACGAACAACAAAATAATAATTTGTATATTCAAAATCTATAATTAATGAAAGATCTTAGTGCCGTAAGGCAAGAAATTGACTTTATGAAAGAAGAAAGAGAAAGAAAACAACTTTTAAAAGATAAAAGGAGTAACGCTAAAAAGTTACAACTTAGAGAAAGTATAACTGAAGATGAGTTCTTTCTTATATTAGACAGTGTTAAAAACGATCATTTCGTATCTTCTAGAAAAAAAGCTGCTTTAATTCTTTTATATTTAACTGGATTGAAAGTTTCTAATTTGTTGCTTTTCAGAATTGATCACGTAAATGACCTTTTTGATAAGGGAAGTACTACTATATCTTTAATTAAAAGAGGAAGTAATAAGCATTTACGGCAGTTATAGTAAAAAAGGAAGGCAGATTCTTGAGAAGTATCAACATTCTTTTCTATGTTTGATGGATAATAAAAACAGGGATGGCTTCCTTTTTACTACAAAGGTTAATTTCGAAAAGGCTATAGATAGAACTTCTTTTGATCATGAAATTAATAATATTTATATTAAAGCTTCGCTTGTTTTCCACAAACACATTCGAACACATAGCTTCAGAGCTTCCATAATCACTGACTTTCTAAAGAGTACTCCAATAGATGTAGTAAAACAAGTTATGGGTCACAAAGACATTAAAACTACTTTGCAATATAAAAGAGGTAATGTAAGTGAAATTCAACTAAAACAAGTTTTATCCAATTTAGATAAAGAAAGAGAAAGTCAGAAAACGAATTAGAGAACGAACGTGTTCTTTTAGTAGACAAGTACCAACTAACAGATGTTACTTGGAACCTACAAGAATACGTTACGTTGTAATAGAAACACCTCTATGTATTTGCTTCCGTGGTCTTACAGAACTGACATTATGTGGTTGTTTTTTAACAGGATTAACAAAGGATTCTTTTGAAAATTTTACAATTTTCAAAAAGGGAAGGAACAAATAAGAGAAGTCGGGAAGGCTCGGAAAAACCTTCAGATGAACAATCCCAAGAAAAATATCAAAAAAGGGATAAAAGTTCCGATGAAAGTCAAGAGAAAGAAGAAAGCACTTCCTGGGGTAAAGAATTTGGGGAGGCTTTTGGGTCGGCAGCTGGAGCATTTTGTAATTCTGCTAAGGGAGGTACAAGTAGTGATGCAGTACACGCTGGTGTAGAAGCGGGTAAAGCCGCACTTCAGTACAGTAGTGCAAACAAGGAAAGACAAGCTAAACTTGCGTCGAATCAGAATGAAACCCTTCAACAATCTGCCACAAAAGCGGATGCTGCGCACCAGCAGTCCTTAAAAGATAGGGACCCCGATCAAATGGCTTTTACGGCGCCTATTGCAGCGGAAGCAAGGAAAAATGCAGACAATGCTAATTCTTTTGTTACTGATTTGAAGAAAGAGGACCCTTCCATACTGGCTGGTATAATTTCGAACGTTAACGCCCCTAATTATAAGAAAGATATGGAGGAAGCTCATGATCTGACGATCGAGTCTGAAGCGTGGCAAGGGCTATAGCTCTTAATCTTTGGCTCTTCCTTGTTTCAGGCGTACTTTAAAACGGTTTAAAAAAAATATTAAAATTTATGAATAGTACTGGAATTCTTAAAAACTTTTTTATCAATTTTTTGAAATTGGTCATCTTCCTTGTTCATCTTTTATCCACAATACCTTTTGTTTTCATTTTTCTTATAATATTGATAATTGCATTGTTTTGCGAGAACGATCACAATTACTTTGTAAAATTTTCCCAAATTTTCGTCTGGTTTCTAATTATAAGTTCTATTCTTTTGTTTATTGCTTTAAATTTTAATCAAACTTTCTCCTTTTTTTCAGAGTTGGTTGGCTCCTCTTTTTTAGATCCATATTTTCCACCTTCAAAGACGGGAATACGTGCACTTTTTCCGGTTGCTTTTTTTGTTTCAACAATTTGTATTTTGTTTGCCGTCGATTACTATTCTTTAAAGTACTTTGACCATGTAGACTATCAAGATGTTGAAAATATGCGAGAACAAATGCGCAATCTTTACAGTGACGGGAAACCCTTAGAAGGGTTAAAACAGGCAGATTTGACTGTAGAACGGACGCATAAAATTTTATATAACAAAGGGATATTAACACAGATAGTAAATAATAACAAAATAGCAACTTTTATTGAATATTTTAATAAAAAATAATATTGTGAGAAAAAAGATTTTAGTTAATCTTCCACAATAAGGAAAAGTTTTCCTTCGGAAAACCTATGTTTTTGTTAGGAAACGTAAAGTATAAAAGTATATAAGTTTTGCGATATTTTTTCTGCATCTGTTTTATTGAAAATATGATGCAGAAAATAATAAAAATAATAATATAATAGTATAGTAACTACACTTAGAGATCATTTTGTAATAAAGCTATTGTTAAAAATTCTATATTGTTTTGCTCCACGTACCCCTTATTAAAGAGAATAAACTTTACCAATTTTCTATTATATATAGAATTATTTTGTTATATTGTTGTTTTGTTGTTTGAATCCTTTTGTTTGAATCCTTTTGTTTGAATCCTTTTGTTTTACGGATTCAAACAAAAGGATTTTACAATATTTTTACGACCTTATACTATTTTGGGGCTTTTGGCGTATTAGTATGAAGCTTTTTTATAGTTCTGCTATTCAATTTGGAATCTTACAAAAACCGGCCAACTATATGCAATACTATATATACTATGTAAGCCATGTATCTCTTCTTTTGCTGGAATATAAATATTTTACAAATACTTTCCACCTTCAAAGAGCGGAATACGCGCATTTTTACCGGTTACAGTTTTTGTTTCCGCAATTTGTGTTTTCTTGTTTGTAGATTACTACTCTTTAATGTGATTTGACCATTTAGATTATCAAGATGTGGAAAGAATGCGAGAACAAATGCGCAGTCTTTACAGTGATGCAAAACCCTTAGAAGGGTAAAAGCAAGCAGATTTGACTGTAGAGCGTACAAACAAAATTCTATACAACAAAGGAATATTGACACAGTAGAAAAACCGTATCTCCTTTTTTGTGAATACAAGATTATAAAAAATTCCCCTTATAATATAAATAATGTTTTGTGTTTGTTTACTAGAGGAAAAATTATATTTTATAAGATATATTTCTTTTATCAATCTTCGGTATCCTAACCTGTCCCTGCGGGACTTTGTCTTTGTAAGTTTTCCAAAGGAAAACCTTCCGTTTTTTTTTGAGCTCTTCGTTTCATCCTTTTTCATCGCTTTTTTTTTTAAAAAAAAAAAAAGGGCAGAAAAAGACAGGGAAGGGACGCCCTTTTTGAAAAAGGATGGATACAACATTTTTGTTCTGTATCATTCTCAAAGATTTATAAAATATAAAATAGTATCTATACCTTATTGCAACAAATCCAAGAAAATTATAGGAGAGTCTTCTATTGTTTTGTAGACCTTCTATTGTGTATATACTCTTTTTTAAAGATATAAAAGTGAAATATTTTTTTTTCTTTAAAAAACAAAAATGTAAAAATGATCTTTCATTAATCTGTCCCTTTTTTTTTTTAAAAAAAGCGACAATAACAATAAATAAAAACTTTATGATCAACAGATGGTTATTCTCTACTAATCACAAAGATATCGGAACACTATATTTAATATTTGCTGCATTCTCTGGTATTTTAGGTACTTGC
>JAABUI010001352.1_pt1 | contig 14455 bp, 13 predicted proteins | sample 5559111 | NCBI WGS metagenome assembly JAABUI01 (sample SAMN10711870, study PRJNA513365) | rock metagenome | isolation source: Antarctica rocks | place: Antarctica: Victoria Land, Buttleship Promontory
ACTGCCAATCGCTTGTCGCCCAATAACGAGATTGGCCGTCTCGAGATCATGCGGGACGAGGCGATCGTTCGTGTTCGCAAGCCGGCACCTCACTAGGCTCACAATGTAGGCTGCACCCTGCAGGGCAAAGCCGCTTTCATCCGAGGCTGCGTCGCGACTTGCACATGACGCGGTTGCGGTGAGAGGGGTAGAGAGAGGATGCCAATCCTGCGTGTAAGACACTGCTCCTCAGCCCGTACATTGCCTTGCTTGATCCTCGTGTTCATGTCGTGCATCCAACAGTCGCTCATCCATGTGACGTCAGCCATGGGCAGTTGCCAATGGCATCGAAGCGCCATACACACCACAAAAGGGCAAGTGCACGTTGGCAAACAGCTGTGGGGAGCCGGTGTCAGCATGTGGCCATCCAGCTGTCGGCGGTGTCGTCTGACGGCCTGAGTCAGCTCGGGCCATCCACAATCCTTTGTCAACGGGCTACAGACCGCTGATGCCATGTTAGCTCCTTCGCTTCGGGCCCTTCTCTAATCCATAAGGTAGCCTTAGGGGCGGTCTAACGGCTAGTCTTTCTCGACACGAGCAAGACTCATGTCAGATGGGGGCCAGAATTGCCAAAGATCGAAGTGATACAAATCGCAACAACTTGTGACTTCCTGCAATTACAAATCATGTCGAGGTGACTGGGAGTCTCGTTCTGTATTGTCAGTAGATTGCCAAGAGATATGGTGAGTGCTTCCCAAGCTATTCAGATCTTCACCATGGGACCCCTGACATAGCCCGCTGTGTCTTCCCGCCATTGGAACACGCCAAAGTCAAGCCGCGGGGCGGTTGCTGAGGACATCGGTTGGGGGCCAAAAAAGATAGCCAGTATCAAATCATCAATTTCATTTCCTACGATACTCCCGTGTGAAGAACCACAGATCTGGTCCGCGCTCATCCCGATGCCCCCAACTTCCCGTACCGTTTCCGCTCCGTCCAACGCACAATAGGCGAATTCCCTTGAAATATTAATAGACGGATACCTGTGGCTAACGAAGGCCACCCTCTTTCTAGTTTGTCCGTGAGCTAGCCCTCTTGTCTTGTAAAAGAAAGTTGCATCTGAGCTTCCGAAGAAATCGTGAGCCCATCCTAGGCGCCGTGTATACAGCGAGCCGGTCTGGTAATCTCGGCGTCTTCTTTTTGGCCCAAATGTTTTTATCGTCTCAAAGCTATTGTGAGTTGAGCATAGCGTGCTTGAATGAGAATAAATCCGTCTTTGCCATGAAAGATAGATATGCTCGAACGGCGACATGTGAAACAATAAGCCTCCATTTTCGCTCTCAGAAGCTGCTTCTCGTTATCTATATCTCTCGAGGCCACATATGGAAAGGGGCTGTGTGTGGTTTGACAAGGACTGCAGAACAGCGCGCGGAAAGGCCTCTTTCGGAAACAATTTCATGTCGACGTCAATCTGATCATAAACTTCCTTGAAACCTTCTCGGCATCTCTTACGCGAGTTTCTCTCCCGGTCTGACGAGAAGTCGGGAAGGGCATTTGGAATCTTGGTTGGGGAACTAACGGAGCGAGGGAATGATGTCCCCTGGAGCACTAAGCTAAAGGGACGGGACGTCAACGACCTGCTAATGCAGGAACAGAACGAAGATCATAATTTGCAGGCGTTCGCTTCGACAAATGATGCTATCAATGCACTAAACTCGAAGGCGTCACTAGAGTGCGCGGCGGGCACGGTCTGGACGCATGGTGCCTCCATTAAGTCTGCATGCGTAGTGTATCTCTAGGACTAGAATGATAGTGTAGTCAACAGCGTAGCCTTCGCGAGACCTGGTCCATCATGAGCGCTGGAGACATGCTTTTCGAACTCACAAATAGCAGCGCAAGCTAAACTCCAACGCTGGACTACACCGTGGTGGCGGTGAGCGCCGGCAGACCTGAGCTGTATATTGGAAAATGTCAAATGATTTCTATCTCATAGCTGCGTTCTAAATGCACCATGAACTCACTGTGTTAGCGACTACTTGTCGATGCAGTAGCTCTGGTTCGTAATCTATGACTTGGTCTCGAAGAGCTCTGAGTATGGCCTGAGATGAGCTATGCGAGGACATTTGAACCTCAACCGCGAACTGTTTCGTGAAGACTGGGATATCGGTCTAGAATTTGCCCTGGGGATAGAGAATCTGTCATTTTATCCATCGCCTCGAGGCACGACCCCAAACTAAAGGCGTCAAAACAAACAGAGATTGGCTATCGAAGAGGTCACACAGTTGAGACCAGACCGCAATCATATTGATTGTGTGACCTTCAAATCGCTGATGACAGTACTTCCGACAGACACTAGTAATTCATGTTCCCATCTCTTGCATGAAGCTCATCTCGGTTGTCACGGATCAGCCCCCAATGTGTCGAGCGTCTTATCAGACCTCAATACAGCCACTGAGAGGACCCCTCACTTTCGGCCCAGAATTGCAGCTCGCAGTAGAGGGCGCGATTAAGATTGCAGAAGCCATGCGATGCAGATTTGGCAAACCTCCCCGCTGAATTGTGCGTGTTGTGGCGCCGACGGTCCGTCGATGTCCGCACCGAAGACCGGTGACTAAAGCATTGGGGTGCCCCTTTGTTGCTAGGTCCCGGGCAAAGCCTGGAGTTTGGGCAGCATACTATATCCTTAATGTAGTAGACGGGCGTCTGTGCTACAATTGGGCAACATTGGCTTCGAGTATGAGGAGCATCATTCGAATTGTTTTCAAGATTATTCAAAGGTGACAGAACGAGGAAATAGCCGTATTCTTCGAGTATTTATCTTGCATTTGATCGGCCTGTTACCTATATCTAAAGAAAGTCAACAAATGTTATATGAAGTCCGAGACGCAAGCTGTAAATGATATGATGGCACGCACACTCATGTAGCACCTCGCTAACTACCTCGAAGGATGCGTGTACTTTACCTAGCTAGGCTCCCAATGCAGTAATTTAAGCGAGGGGGAAGAGTTCCTATATTCGGCAATCGGACAAGCAAATGGCGTCAAGGCAAATTCACCCAGCGAAGGAATCGAATGAGCAAGTAGATAGGAAGATGTGCAGCATTGTAGAAGCTGTGGCGATTACTTGGGCTTTTTCAAGCAATCAGCATATAGCTGCTCTTTATGAAACCGAGCAATGAGAGAGACTGTAGAGTGATGGCATGCGGTGTACCAATGACAAATCAAGTCTTTCAATGCTTCGTTATATCTTGAATACGTATTCATCGTTTTGGAGAATGGAGAAACGCTTCAATGATCATCTCGCTCTAGCCAGGTTTTCGAAGCCTCATAAAGATCTTTGAGAGCGGGCTCATTTGCCACAGCTCGATCATAAAAATCCTCACGAACACGCTTTAGAAATTGTAAGGCGCCAACAACGACTAGGTCAGCGTATGAGACTAGGATTAATAGTCAGCCACAAGTGAGGGGAGCATCATCACCAAGTAGAGTTCGGTCTCATAGGTAAGGACTTGCCTGTCTTTCCTAGCAAAAAAGGTCCACCCTCGACCTCTAGTAAGGCGCCAAGCTCCTTCATCGCCGGTGCTACTTTTTCCCATGCTTCATCACCGCCCTGCTCCTTTTCGAATTGTGGTAGCGGCATGCCGAACCTCTTCGACCGCGTTTCGTTCCAATATGGCACCGACGCCTCATTGAGCAAAGTGTGAGGGATTTTTGGCATGATGACACCTCTCAAAGATCCCATGCCTTCGATAATGATCTTTTGAACCTTCGGCAGTATTGCTGAGTCGAGATGTAGTGATGGTGAGGGGTGTTGCTTCTCGAGCTCATCGGCAATCTCACGCGAGTCCATGATGTATTTGTCCCCGATGCGTATGGTGGGGACGGTGTAGGGAGTGCCTTCGGCGTTGGGAGGGATCCCAAAGGACTTGAAGGTAGGGGCAATGTCGGGATATTCGATCCATTGAGTTTCGTAGGGTATGCCTTTGACATTGAGGAATAGTCGAGCTAGAGCGGCATCAGTCAATGGCTTGACGAAGAAATGGAGCGACGTGTTGCGGTATTGGGCGTACTCTTCCAAGGGTTCAGCGACCAACAAGCGCAGCGATCCTTGCTTGGCAGGTCGTAAAGAATGACTTCAGACATTTTGATTGAGGCCGTGGACAAGCTGGTGCTTTGTGCTAGGACGACCGTTGATCACAGGGTGGTGGAGTAGGCTATCTAGTGTTCTAGACATGTCGAAAGATGAATCAGGCATTTCAAAGCACAATAAAGACGCAGTCTAAGCAAAGGTGGGTGAGTGCAGGGCTCGAATTCCGGTGCTCACCGCAACAGTTGTTCTCCGCTAGAACTAGTGCCTCGACCATCGCTTGGCTCCTTTATGGTACCTATGCTTGTTTGCTTGAAGGTATGATTAGTTGAGTTCGAAACTTCCTTCCCTTTGCAGTCGCTTTTTAGGTCCTTCTAATGTTAGAAATGCTAGAGAAGCAAAATCGAATACTGTTACCAAGTCAGAAGTCTCACGCTTACGCAATGACCTCCAATATTATCACTTCACACGGACTTCTGATAAATCGTGGTATAGGCAACTAAGTTGACGTGCGTGACGGTTACCAAGAGAGTCCATACATTCTAGAACTGTAGTGGTGTAGCAGTATGCTAAGTCTAAGGTGATTGATAGCCCGGGAATGCCCAACCGAAGTCTTCCCATCTTTCAGTACCCGGCCAAGACTAGCATCGCTGGTATCGCTGTCCTTTAGGGACCGAACCCGACATATTGGCAGAAGGCTAACTAGAATACGAAGGTCGTGTGGTCACTTGTGCTCTGGTCAATCTCAAATGCTTTTTGAAGGGTTTTGACGATGCGAATTACCGCAAAACCAACTGCGACTAATTTTGAATGAAGGCGATGATATTCTCCCTCTCAGTGAAAGCGTCTTACAGGATGATACGGATACCGCCTGACGCACTCTTGTCTTTTAGAGAGCTTAGGAGAGCTCTCTTGGGAAGACAGGATGAGATTCGGAAAACACTGCTTGATTCATCATAAATGGTGAATTGATTTGGTTCTTTGCCTTCTGGTCAACAAGGCCTCTACTTTAAACAAACTTTGGCCTCGGATTCTCATAGGCCTTGCTCTTACGGCACGAAGCAACCTCGTACATCCATCATCCTTGGGAGCCACTTGTCCGCAGTTTTGACAGGGCCAGGCGTCGCAAAATTGAAAGTCATGTTGACAGTGCATTGAAGCAGCTCGGGCGTTCGGCCTAGATTGCCCATCTGCCACTTTCAGGTCCAGCGCAGTTTCCTATGGTCACCATTTCGTCATTGCGGTAATGCCACTTTTTGTTGCATTTATCTGTACTTGATAGATATCAGAACGACGATTTCCCTCTTCGACCCTCATCAACTACAGCGATCTCGGTACTGATGAACTCCCAATCTCCATTCTTGACCGCCCAGCTGCCATACCATTCCGCAATCCAGTCAGCACTTCCCACCCCCTTATCAATAATCTGCCTAGCATTTCTCCATGCAGAATATTGTATTGCCGGCCCTGGATGTACAATTACCGGCCTATCATCATGGTCTCCAGCCTTCGTTACGTCCTCATCTCCGTTATGGTCAATATTTGATTTCGTCTCCGCCGCCGTCATGATCTGGGGCCACACCCCCAAGCACACCAAATCCACCTTGTGTGAACAGACCCAGTTCAGCATCTCATCCAAATTCGCATCAACCGTTTCGTAATATTCAACCAATTTGATGGCTGCTTGAAGAGTCACCGCATACGCTGTCGAGCAAATCGTCCTACCAAATTGGAAAACGGTCCTCGTGCCATTCATGTGTTGCTCATCTGTCAGATATTCCACGAGATTCCACATTCTGCCTTCCGGCGGTACCGTGGTGTCGTTCCAACTGTAAATGCGCGTGTTCCCTTCGTGGCTGGACCCACAGTTGCCGATCCACAGGACGTCCCAGGAGTCACCATAGGGTGCGGTCCGAGGATCTTGGGTATGATGCGGCTTGTTGAAGGGCCAGTCGACGAGGGTTCTAATGCCAATCGCTAATTGTGTCATTGTTGAGCGAATGCGCATGTCCCAGTCTGCATCGCTCTCAATAATCAGAGCGGTGGTGACATTGTGTGCGATCATTCTAATTATTTATCAGCTAATCTCGATATTGATGTCATACGAAGATGTAGAGAATTACTCACCTATTCCGTGTCCGAACGTGGGATACTAGACAATCCAACTCTCCAATCACATGTGCGTCCTCAGACCATCCATTTGGCGCGTCAACCTGAGCATCTCGTACCGCGTTAAGTACCTTTAGACTCATATTGGTTACTTTCGCTGCGTCGAGAAGAGGCTTCGTTCGATCCTCTCGTCCAGGCAACGCGAGTGCATAGATTTCTTGGGACTGTTTCTATTCATCAGTAGCTGCGTCCTGGCGTATGTGGTTGGTTCATACACCAAGCGTACTGTTTCCGATAGGATCTCTTATCTGCGACATTGATAAAGTGGGGCGAAGGCCATATTTAAAGCCTGACCAAGAGGATAGGAAGAAACAGAAAAGAAAGAGGCCAACTATCTTGTCTCGGTGTGGATACGCTTTCAAATGTTGGAGAAACAATGCTGCCATGTGCTTTTTGTGTGAAGAAAGCACGTTGACTTACTCATGTGAAGCAGGAAAAGGTCGCAAAGCTGCGAGGTAGCCTTTCCTTCCTTGCATGAGCAAAGATTCACGATCTTGACCCTCGCTGGACCTCTGGGTTTGGAATGTTCAAGCGTGACAAAACGGCGTAAAGCAGCGACACATCTTTTCTTGATGTCCGGGCAAGCCACCTTTCCATGGCAATAGGGGCAAAAGTCCAATTGTTATTCATGTCATCCTGGCAAGACTCGCGTGGTGATAAATACCAGAGGCTTATTTCGAGTAACAGCTTGGAACTCAACGGGGAAATCCATCGTATTTGAAGATGATGCTCAGCATCGCTCTCGTGGGTGAGATGAGTCTTGAAGGAGCGCTGGTACGAGAGGTACAATTACTGCGAGACGCCAGCTTGTGTACTCACCTTCCACGAATGTGGAGATAAACAGTCACTTGGGAGTAGAATCTTTGTGTAATAATCATCAAAAACAGATCTATTGAACTTTGAAGATTGGAAGCGCCAGCACTAGCGTGAGGAGTGTAGTTATGAGTCGTTGACCAGACCACACGACTATCGCTTACAGCTGCGCCGACAGCGACAGCCTGTCGCGCGGCACGTTATAAAAACATTGTGATCACCTACAGATCTTACCATTCCTTGCACCAATAGCGTGTGGGTGAAATGGGCGTCCGTAATAGTCTCGATGAAGAGCAAAGGTGTTGATTCCGGCTTTGAGCGTCGTAGCGTGAGAAGATCATGTACACCAAGGGTCTTTATCGAGATGAGCCTTGACTTATTTTCAAGCAGTACCCACAGCCCCGGTTTCCGCAACATCCCTAGCTAACGTAACACTCGTACTTCTGCTTTGCTCGATTCGCGAGGCACTCGGTATTTTTGTACCTGCAGTAGAGGGGCCATGTGTCTTCAACAACTTCAGTCGCCCACTGGCCACCTCGCCCTTCCCATCCTCTTTAAAATTGAACTCAGCAGCCACAGCTCCCACGCCGCCTGGTTCAGTGATCAGGTCGACCAACCCCATCAGTCCTTTCTCTAATATGCTAAAGTTGCAGTCGATACTAAGCTGTGTGTATACATCGATCCCAATTTCGCCTTCCTCATAGCGCCAAAGGCCGGGAAGTGCGTGGTCCCCTAGTGTCTGAATTACCTGATCGGCCGCTGCTGAGGCGAAAGTTAGAGCCAGGATCAGAGGGTTCTTCGGTAGCGGTGAGCCATATGGGGCCATCCCTTCGAGGGATACAGTGACAGTGGTGTTAGGGACGCGGTAATTAGTGGGATCCAACCTAGATCGCTTGGAATTAATTCTTTCCTACAGATAGAAAGGAACGCCAAAGAGACATACGCTTTTTTTGAGACGCTCTGAAAAAGTGTGCCAGTCGAGATAGAAGGAGCAATTCCATCTATGCTGGATCCACTTCTCGAGATCTCGATTCTGCCGCTGATGACTTCGGACTCATATATCATGGTGTTTACTGCCTTCGTTCCCAGCTCCGCATATAGATTCATAACTCGCACCAGACCTCTTAATGCAATCGATGCCGTAGAAAGATACATATCTTCCCTGTGATATGATAATACGATAATTCTGATGCCGCCTTCCTGAAAGGTCCACTCGAGAGGGAATTCTTGATCACCTATAGCAGCAATCTGGCGATCTAGGGCGCTTTGCGCAGATACAAGACACAAGATCGTCGGATTATAGGGGAGAGCTTCTCCATATGGCCGGTGGACCCTTAAAGTGAGTTCGGTACCAGGTATGGGATAGTTGTCGGGGCCGACTGGAGGTCTTGGGGGTGGAGGCGGAAGGGGGTTAGCCCTGTCGTGAAGATGTCAGTGAAAGATATCTCATATAGGTTGTTGTCTCTTACCCCGAGGTACTATTGTCCTTTGTGGGAAGGTCGAGCGATAAGCCATAGGATCCAAGCGAGACGAAGCAAAGCATGATCAAAAGGGTCGAATGCATTGTCGATGCCGAGGAGTGATTTGACTGATAGTGGACCGTGGGAGAGACAAGACATGGAAGAGTAGCGCCGTCACAGACATATGTAGGCAGTCGTGAACTTTCGTCAGAGCATTTTGCGGATGAGAGGCTCTCGCTAGAAGCTTCATGTTGCTTGTGCAGGCCTCAACGGCTTGTATTGTCAAAGCTCCCCCGGTATCGGGATTTTTCCTTGTTCATTTCGAGACGCCGCCATATCTCTCGCCTAAAGAGTAGTTCTATCATGTTCCAGCCTTCTGCACCGAGGAAACCTAGCCCACGGGCAGCTGCATTTCCAGGGGAGCCTGCTAGCAGGCACGATGACAATCGAAGGCAGGCCTCTTCAAAGTGGTGCGGCTCTGGTCCCTTGCCTACATAGTGGCAGAGGATTGTTCCGTGGGAAATAGCAGCGCTTCGCAAGACTGAGTCGGGGTTGATGGCCGGTGAGGGATCAAGAAACACCGACTTTGCGGACGAATGTGACATCTGGAAGGCGGATTCTAAGCGCCAAACAAGCGATGGACACACGGTTTGAGGGAAGAGTTTGCCCATAGACGCGACCAACCTTGCGGTTGATCCTTTTTATAGATGTGACTACCATTCGAGCCACTCTTGGAGGAACGCTGTGCGAAGCATGTACATATCGCAGAGCCTGCATTTCCTACTCATCCCTGCGCATGCGACTGGCGTGTTGGAATCGCTGCCATGGAACGTCAAAGCGCTGTCCTGTAAAGTCTGTAGAGTAAAGAGTGGGTGGACCGGTTCCTGGCCTCCAGAATGAATGCGATCGCTACGGTCGACCGCCCGGAAGCTTCACCGCTAGTTTTAGCATTCCAGGGGTGCTTTAGCGGGGCTTCTTGATCTCTCTCCCGGACATCGCCTGTACTCTACTTTACTTACGATTCTCAGTCTTGAGTCGGACCGCCCAACCCTAGAGATTCGGAGAGTTTCAGGGGATACTACCAGCAATTTTGCTACTACTAATATGCACTCGTGCCGTCTGATCTGACTGTGTCACGTTCGTCATTGCAAATCCTCAATATATATTTCTACTCGACGAGTCAACTTGAACTTGTTTGTAAGACCGCTCACTCGCGATCAAAAGATCTCTTCTACAACATTGGAAAAGCGGGGTAAATCGGTGGAATCGCTGTTGAGCTGTAGCCATGCTAGTCCTCCTCAGCGAAAACACCTCTTTGGTGATGAGGCGTGGATGGATCGAGCCATTAAACGTCTGGACGTACCGTAGTTGGTTTGCGGATTTTTGAAAAGCCATTAATATTGGTGCAAGCAGAAGGGAGACGGCAACAATCGGCGACTGCAATTTTCAGCGCAAAAGACTTTGGAAGGTGGAAACTTGGATTGCCACGGCGAGAGAGATTTGTTGCATTCAGCGATGGATTGTCGATTCATGCAAATACAGCAGTAACAGGGTCGTCGTCTCTTATTCTCCTATAAATTGACCTTCGGTAGGCGCACGAGGTAAGCATCCTTTGACTGTATCAGCCCAACTTGGGGCTCAGAGCTAGATCTCTGGGGCTCAGTGATTTTTTGGGACGAACCACTCGAGATCCATCTCGGACAACTAAGTAGGATGACTGAAGTAAAAGCCCAAAACACAATCCACAGCAACGGCCGTACTCCTACTTCAAGCTGTCGTCGGACACGGTTGTTGATGGGATGGCAAAACTCCAAATCTATGGTGGTAACGTTAAAGCTTGGGTCTTCAGCAGGTTGTGCGCTGACTCGATCCCAATGCTTCGGACCCTAGAGTAAGCTGAAACATACCAGCCTTGATTCTCTGTCCCGACAACTTTGAGTCCAGCAAAGCCATATCCAGGTGTCACCGATCATCAAGCCATAATCCAAGCCCACTAATTGCATGAACATTAGCAAAATTCGTAAAGATCCTGAATTCAGGTCCTCAGCTGTGAAGCTTTTCCATGATCTGGCAAAAAATAAGATTTTTGCTCTGAACGAAAGTCAGAATTCTTGACCGTCTGCATACCCCCTCAGAAGCATACCAAACGTGGTGTTCAACGTTGCTCCGCCCACCAAACGCCAGCTCGTCGTCACAATCCTTGACCATTATCTTACGCGCGCTCATAACCGCTTCCATACATCTTGCTTCGCCCTCGCCGCTGGAGCCAACCTCCACTATTGCCATCACTCCGCTATCGTCCGCCCCACCAAGTGATCAGCCCCAAATGGCGTACGAAATCCACATTTTCTTAGCCGAACCTGAACCAGAGGTGATCTCCAAGAAGTCTTCAAGCTGGATGCCCAGAATGTGCTGCCTCAGTCTCATCTTCCGCCTTTGCAAGTGCGATCGCTGCTTTCTCCTATGTGATTCGTGGTGTGAGCGTTGTGATTGCTGTGAGCCTCTCTCGTAGGCGGAAAGGGATGGCCGGGCTGTACTATCTGTCGTGAGAGGCTGCTTGAATGACGGCTCTGCTCATAGAATAGTGGTCGGGTTGCGAGGGCTCAGAGACATGGCGGGAAGTGGAAATTGATACACTGAAAAGGGATGGCCCAACTCTGGTAGTCTCGTTAGCTCCCTGACGGTGGAGCATCACGGTCGCCCTCTCTGACTCTGAGATGACAATTGGTAGATTCAGTAGTGATTTCATAACAAGATTCCCGGGGTTAACAGACGTGCAGGGCATCCTCTTGCGACTGAACAGCAGCGCTGTTGGAGGAGTTTACTCTGTGCGCCCTTTTCATGCAGAATTCCAAGCTGGATGATCTAGAACTGATATCTAACCCTGTTGCAAGATGCCAATCCCACATCTAGCGGCCTCTGAGCTGACCCAGAACTGGTATGATAAACTCCTAAGTCTCCGCTCTTGCAATTTGTCGACATTTTGTGGTCGCAAAATTCCTTCACCTCAATTACAGTTGGTCGCGAGAAGACTGTCCCCAATCCCCAGTAGCATGGCCTTGTTCCTCTGAATATATCTCAGCGGTCAACCGTCAATCGATGACGGCAGTTTTGGATTTTGGTCGCCTCTATGATTGAGATGACAGACCGACCGCTTTTTCAGGCATCGAAGATTCGCAGAATTTCAAGATCTGTGCCTCTTGTACTACTGTGAATTCATCGTTTTGTTTGATCATGAGAAAAGCCTGAAATTTTTGTTCGTCCGAGATGCAAGACGGATCCTTGAGTTTCGCAGGCATGTAACCAGTCCCAAGCCAGTATGTAGTATGTCTCCCTTAGCAGCCAGTCACTGTGCCAAAAACACATCGCTACGAGAGTCAACATATTTTCAAGCAGAAGTGTATTTGTGTTCAGAAGAGCAATCTAGATGTTTAGGGATCACAACCACCTAACTAGCCGGCCTACCAAGGGTTTGTAGGAACCGAGGTGAGTGGACCTTTCCATTCAACTGCCACATAACTCACACGAGGGACGGAAAGCTAAGATTCTCCAACTCATCTTGTTGTCTCCAGCAGCACTTAATAAATTCCATTAGCCTCCCATCATCTTCTCCCCCACTAGTCAATGAAATTTCAGAGCGTCCCCCAGAATGGCAACGATTGCCTTTCCTAAAGAAAGCCGCATCCACACAGTCATTACATCCACCACCTACACATACTTCTGTATCCCCCCTCAGACTGCCCGACCGACCTTCCTACTTATGCACGGCTTTCCCAGCTCCAGCTACGACTAGCGGCATCAGATCCGTTTTCTCTCCGCAAAGGAATATCGAGTGCTGGCGCCGGACCTGCTTGGGTATGGCGGAAGTGATAAGCCAATGGGACTGGAACGGTATAACACTTGGCAGAAATCTTGGACTACGAGGCATTGGGGAAGGTTGTGGGGGTTGGGCATGATTGGTAAGTGAAGTATTTGGCCTGTATTCTTACTCAAAACTTGAAAATGGAATGAAGATTGGACGAGTTGGAAGTAGAATGAGTAAGGAGACAGGATACTGTTATTTGATTTCTGTTTCCGGTCCGGGGCATTCTGTGACCTGCCCTAGCGTGCTATATTCTAGGACGCTTTGAGTTTGCATGATTACCTTGTGACTCTATTGAGTGATATGTTTCGATACCATTGAGACTCTCTCGACGAGCACTGGTAATCTTCTATCCTGACATTTTCGCGGTTCTCTACCGGAGCTGTCTTTGGTCGCGGTCGATGCCTCTCAATCGTGGATTTCATTAGAGAAACTTGGTAAATGCCTGGCTGATGTCCCGAGTCCGGAGATGCGGCCCCGTGTCGCGTCTTACGAACTACTATCCCGAGCGTATTCATAGCACAGTCTTTTGCTCGGTCAGCTACGTTGAGCCGGGTATGATCCATGATCTAGGTACGTTATACGTGCTTCATGTTTCCTGTCTCCCTCCCTTATGTCTGGTACGAACAGTACAGCACTCAATGAGAACCGCAGAGCAGAGACAAATCCTGCATTCCACATCGATCTCCACTAGCTGTAATTGAGGCTTCGTAGATGCTGTCAATACCACCACTGAGCAAGCTTTCAGCTATCCCGGCTTCGGATATTGGAAATGATTCGATACGGGCGAGGCCGCTGAGTTATTGGATAAAAATGTTAGTGACTAATTCCCCGATTCCGCAAATTCCCATTCCGTCTCTTATTCAAGCATCTATCTCGCATACTATGATAGTTGTTGGTCCATAATAAATAGTCACAGACTAAATCCGCATCCTCTCTGTTCTACTCAAACGACCCTGCACTTTGGAAGTCAGACTTGTGCCCTATAGGTAAAGCGCGCGACTGGGTACTCGCTGGAAGAATCACTGCAGAGAGACTGGATTGGATTACCGAGGAGAAATCAGCAATGCATGATCATATTCTGGAATAGGGAGGATATACAGCTCCTCTCAACTGGTGTGTAAATATCTTTACTACCCCTTGCCTCAACGGTCCATTTATTACCTTTTGGGGCTTGTTGAACGTGGCGGTCAACCTCATAACTTCTTTCTAGGTATAAGTCTGCTATACGAGGTATCAACAACGGGGATGAAGTCGACTTTCCGCAGGGAACCAAATTCCTTACTGTCCCGACTATGCTGGTCTTTTCCAAACAAGGCTTTGCGACGCGAGCAGACGTGCCAATGAGAAGGGCCCATGAATGGATCAAGGATGCGAGAATCGAGACCCTAGATCGTGGACACTGCATCCCACTTGGGAAGAGGGAGGAGGTGTGCAGTCCTTTAGAGGAATTTGCAGGCGTGACTGTTGGGAGACAGTAGACAACCAAACGCCAGATGTAAGAGCATTGATTTCGGCTTGCGCCTTAATGGTGCTGCTGATACAGGATGATTTCCCATCTAGATTAATCGCGCCCGTATTGCAACCGAGCTTGATCTGTGATTATTAATCTTCTCAAAGTTTTCCAATAACGTCGAAAAGAAAGTCATAGCCCACACCAACGCCTTCTTCCCATCCTTCGCCCCCAGGCTTCAATGCCAGATCATGGATGTGTCCTTTGCCTATCACTCTGCCCAATTTCCTTCTTACACCACTCCTTTGTAGTTCCTCCACGAAAGCCTCGCTGTCTCGGAACGGCGCAATCTCGTCCCGATCGGCATGAATTATACATGTTGGGACTTTATACTTGCCTGCTTTGAGTTACGCCATGGGACTTATCGCCTGGACTTGTTGGAATACGAGGAGAAGTTGAGGTCTCATACGTGTGGAATTGATTGATTGAGTTGGTTACATGGAGAAGAAGAGAAGTATCAGGGGGATGCCAAGACGCTAAACCGCATTAGGCAATCCACCCATAAAAGCTGGAAACCTGGCAGCATAAGGCTGTAGCATAAGGCTAAATTCCAACACTCCTATATTCAGTCATATA
>JAABUI010001354.1_pt1 | contig 14438 bp, 11 predicted proteins | sample 5559111 | NCBI WGS metagenome assembly JAABUI01 (sample SAMN10711870, study PRJNA513365) | rock metagenome | isolation source: Antarctica rocks | place: Antarctica: Victoria Land, Buttleship Promontory
AAGCACTCTCATTCTATCTGTTGCAAAGCTCAGTGCATACATCATTTATCATCAGCGTGTAGTGAAATCTGTAAGTGATTCAAAATAGGAAAAATGTCACATGTACTCTTATCTCACTTCTCAACATTATGACAGTAATCATCTCACATTCTATCATATGACTTCTAGAAATTCTCAGAACTGATGACAATATTTGCATATCTGCTAGTCTTTCAATATGTCACGAAGACTCAAGTCAATTTCAGATACGCTTGCAGACTTCAATTATGATAAGATTTCGTCGAATTGAATCAAGATGATGATCATTCAAGATCTTGTCATCGACAACGACAAGTATGATGCATTGAAGATACACATTAAACAAATGCTGAAAGACGCGAAATTACTTGAAACATCACTTGATAATAAAATCGAGAAAGAGACAGTTAGAAAGATTGTGATCGTTATAGATGATGAACTTTTGCATCTTCTGATAGAAAATCATCAAGTAACATGAAAAGATGCATGTCTTATAAAGTGAGTGAGATGAATAAACAATAAAAAAAGAGATAGAGCAATGAGCATAAAGACAGAGAAATCTGCTCATCTGATTGAGCAAGCACAATTTAACTCAGTCTCATCATTCATTTTATCGATGATAATTAACTTTGATTGCATGATCTTGACTTTGAATGATACGATGAATAATAAGATGATTCATCATTCACAGCTTTTCATAGCGAATGAAAAGCAGAGCAATCTCATTCTGAAGAATGTCAATTTCGATAACTATCAAAGACAATTTGTTAGTGAGACAATGTTCAACTTCGAAAAGAAGAAAATTATCTATGAAGTCGAGAACTTCAAAAAAGTTGAGATCAGAAATGCAGTCAACTTTCATGCTGCATTGACAGATATGACAAAGAAGAGAATATTCTACTACATCTTTTGAATTCAAGCTATAGAAAAACATAAGAGAAGTGAACATGAGAATTTCATGCAGTGTTTGAGCAGCGCAGTCAAGAGTACAGATAACTTCACTTCATTCAAGATCTCATCAGAAGATAAGAGTGAACAATTTATCACAAAGAAGCAAAAGCTTTGCAAAGAAGCTTGTCTCAATGTTTTGATAATGATTCTTGAAGTTCTTAACGTTGACAAGACTATCAGTTTCAATGAATCATTCTCTTCAACAACAGATTCTTTGACAATTAATGATGATTTGAACATGAGAGAAGTGATGAAATACAATCGAGAGCACATCGATGTGTCTTTCGTCATCAACTTCATTGATATTACTCAGATGTAAGTGCAAGTGCAAAGCAATCATGTAGTAAAACATGTTAACTTCATGATATAGATTCAAAGATCTGCAGAAACAACAAGCATGCACTTAAATGAATGAGAATATATTTCTCAAAGTCTTGCAGTTTTGAAAACGCGATCTAAGCTGTACAGACATCGACGATAAGAAAATCAACAAAGATGCAGATGCAGATCAAAATGTGCAAATAGAGAGTATGATACAAACTCTACTACTCATACAAACGTTGAGAATATATTGACAACTTCATGTTGAAAGAACGATTCAACACGAAGAATTTCAATGCAATCAAATGAGAATGAGAAAGATAAGTCTTCTTCACTTCTTGAAGTTACAGACAGAATAACATACTTACTTTTCTTCATTTGCAGATCATTCAAGTCATAGAATTGATAATGATGAAGCGCTGACTTCATCTTGCTCATGTAAAAGTCAGTCTCTTTCGTAAGAAGCTTAATGATAAACATCTGCTCATCGAATCTCAGAAATTTTCTCAGAATTTCAAGATAAAATGTTCATCAGATGAGTCATGATCAATGATCTGTCTCTGCATGAAGAGCAGTCTCACAGCAATGTTAAAGTCAAATTTTAAATTGATTCTGATTCTGCTGTCTTTGATCTTGATATCAAATTAACAGAGTGAATTCGCAAAAACATTGACATCTGTGTCACGTCTTGATATCAAACTGTATGTGAATCATCACTCTGAAAAGAACAAGCTTCTCTTAGAAGATCGCTTGCTGTTTCAAGATCGAAAGAAGATAGAAACAGATGAGAATGAGATTGACGTGACAGTGACAATTTTCATAAAAGAACAGAAACAACTTGTAGTGCTGACTGAATCGAAGTCGTATGAGACACATGTGAAGCGTGTCATTGTCAATCAAAAAAATGTTTGAAATGAAATCAATAGAAGTAAAAGAAGAGTAACTTTATATGATTCATGAACATGCTGAAGTTGAATACTAAGAGATGAATTTCACATGAAGAAGAGCAAAGATTCTAAGATCATAAGCATTTTACGACCATTCAAACATTGCATGCACTTCGTACTGTGAGTCTATTCAAGCACATCTTTTGAGATCTCATCAGACAATTTAGATCACTATGTGAAGATTTTAAAGCACTTTGATGAATGACAGAATGAATACATTCTAAAGTCAAGCAATTCAGAGAAAGTGCTGTCATGAGACAAATCGATGTTCAACGCATTAAAATGTAAGCATGATGTACAGATGAATGATGAACTGCAGAAAATTACAAGAAAATTTGATAGATTTCTCATTCTTTTTATGATTCGACGTTCTTTGCATGAAGCTATCTTCTCATGAGATGCAAGATGTAAACTGTTCGATCATCAAGAAGTATAAAGAGATGTATGCGAGACTCAAGAGTAAGACTGCAAGAAGTGTAAAAGAAGAGCTGCAAGTACATTTTGATGACTGAATATCAGACGACAAGAAGAGATCGATGTTTGTATTCTCTTTCTTTGACTTTGTTCAGATTTCATGACAGATGAGACTGTGCATTACATTCTCATATCTTGTTGAATTGAAGACAAAGCACGATTTAATGTTTATCTGAACCGAACTTGTTTATAATAAATGATTGACAATCGTTGATAATTGTCTCTACAATGATAATATCAAGAAACTGTACGAATCAAGCAGCAAGTTACAGCAAGTCATGAAGATATTGAACAAATTTATAGTCATTGAAGATGATCAGAGAGAGAGAATTCTGATAATGTTCTTCTCTTCGATCATAGCAAAGATCATCTGATTGATACGTTTACTTGAATTCTCTTGATCATAATTTCTATGTTTTGCATCATGCATGATGTTTTCAACTCATTGAATGTCAAGTATATCTGTTTCTTTACTAACAACGAGCTAGTATCTTATCAAGATTCGTGAAATGAACGTTGCATTCTTTCATAGCGATTTAAGTCTTGAAAATCAACAGAGCTTAATCAATAGTTTTCAAGACATGAAAGAGAATGATTCTGATCTCAATATTTTAATTGAAACTACTGAAATTCTAAAGACAGATTACATTCTTCATCGTGCATTTCAAATGATATTGATGAAGTTCAACTATATGATCTGAATGAAACAGCAGACTTTTTTTCGAATCAGTAGATATGATTAAATCGCGAAGAAGACATAAGCATATTGATTTTATACTTTGAAATTCGATGTCGAGAGACTTATTAAAGATCATCAGATGTGACATCAGATCTTTCAAAATGATACATATGATGATAGTAGAGTGAAAGAAATGAGTGATGAGAAAATGAGAAAGAATAATCAGATAATAGAGACTGTGTGAGAGACTTTAGTTTAGTGCTTTTGCTTCATAGTCTGTTAACTGTTATCAGCGAGTCGTTGTTAGTTATTTCAGTCAAAAGAAGTAATCGTTGACAGCAGAAGCATAAACATGATGACATAAGTAATAAGATGCTGTGTTTTGAAAATATTGAAAATGCAAGAAAAATAACATCATGTGTATATTTTCACTGTCGTAGAAATATGACAATTTATCATTTTTTACTCTGATTATTCAGATGATTTATCTTGTCAAATGATAATTTATCATTTCTTACTCTGTTTTTACATTAGCAATGTGTTTTCTAGATATTCTAGAGATCACTAGAATGAAATTCACGCAAGATTTACAATGCAACTGTAACACAACTAAAGCTACGTCTCTTTGTATTCATCAGATTATTATCATCAAGTCTTTCAATTATCAACACAGCTTTCATGATCACATTCTGTGATAATCATAGAATTCAAATGTAATAGAAATTGTTAATCTGTCTTGAAATCAAAATAACAGCATCTCATTTCTGCGCATTCTTTGTTGCATAGACAACATTGCATCTGTATCACATTCGTGTTTCTTCTAAGTCTTTGATGCTCTTCAAGACTCATTGCAATTCTGTTGCATAAGAAAAATCAACATGTTTAATATGAGATCTTCAATGATCTTTTACAATGAATTGCAGCGACATAATTGAATCAGAAAGATGATGCAAAAAGACTTAATGATTGATGATGATAAATAAAGTGAGATCATAATGACAATGAAGAAGAAAATAATATTTTCAAAGATATATGACATAAAACTTGATAATGAGCTGACAAAGAAAAAGCTTCAAATGATGACTGCAAAGATTATCATCATCTTTGACAAAGAGATTGAAAGCATATCACAGAATTGACTGCACAAGACATTGATGATCATGACTCAGTGATTAAACAACAATGAAAGACGAAGAGCACAACATTGAGAGTGAATACATGAAAACATTCAGTGTCAAAGAAAGTCGCAAGAAGAGATTAGAGATGACAATGCTGATCAACTATCGTTGATGTCGTGAAATGCTACAACGTTGCTGATGATAAAGAAATCAGATAATCAAACATCATTGATGAGTTCTATTCACTTAACTATGAATAAAAGACAAGAAGAGATCAATCTGCTGAACATGCAATTCAAAGAGTATAAAAGATTATTGATCGAGAAAAGAATTTACGACGTGATGAAGAATAGAATTCTTTACAACAGTGAAGATATGAGATGAATTGAGATTGAAAATGAGCGATGCTGACAGACTGCGTTGATAGAGATGACAGCAAAAAGCTGCTGTTGCTTTCAATTCATCATTGATCAATTCTCTTCAGATTAGTAATTAGAATATTGTAAAAATTATATTAATTCATTCACTGACTTTGAAAGTAGTAGAATCAATCTTCGCTACTTCAACATCTGAGAATACGCTTGAGCCATCAATCAAACATTGCAAACTGCGATCACGAAAGATCTTGAAAAGAGATGCAATAGTTAGATTGAGAAAAACTACACGCACGCAGAACTCAAGAACGAAAATTCAAGAAGAGTAGAAGAATAACTGAAAGCATGCATTGACGTTCTGATTTCATTAACAGCAAAGATCATGTCTGTGTTATACAAGCTTGTGAAGAAAATTTCATGATCAACAAGCGAAAGTTCTATTACTTTTTAAACTAACAATATTCACAACGTTTCAGTTCTAAAGCAAAGTCTTTGATACATCGTCAGCGAAAACTTGCTCTTTAACAACGAAGATTTCGCGAAGAAGAAGTGATTGACACTCATGAAAGAGACACTCAATTATCAAGAGATTTCTCAGTAGATATTGCTCAGTCTTTGTCAAGATCTTCAATGATGAAATTGTCATCTGCAATGTTTGCTTTACAAACTCTTCATTCAAGCACGACTACTTCTTTGAACGAAAATCATGAGCAATTTTGTCAACGAAATGAAATTTTTGTCAATGTTAAAGAGCTTAAATAAATTGATGCAGTTATGAATAGATTGATCTGCAACGCTCTAAAACGTAAGCAAAGTGTTAAGATGAATGATGATTTACAGAAAATTCTTAGAAGATTTGATAGACTTCTCACTGTGCTCATGATTTAACGACTATCATTCATGAATTCATTTGACACGTTGTGTACAAAGCTATCTTCTCATGAAGTGCAAGATGTAAACTGTCTCATTGTTGCAAAGTATAAAGAGATGCAAGCAGAACTCAAGAACAGAATTACAAGTGTGAGAGTGTATTCAACAATAAATTGAGAATTGAATTTGAATATTAATGATGATCTTAAGAATAAAAGTCTCTGTCACAAATGTTGCAATTCTTCAGATGAATTCTGAATAATCAACTGTTTTCATGTCTACTGCAGAGAGTGTCTTAATGCTCTCGTTTATAAAGTCATCAAGCGCAATGAAGAGCAAACTGCATGTTTAGATTGCAACAGCATTTACATCGAGTTTCGATCATGCAACGAGTTAAAAGAATTGCAGATGAATGTCAAAGACAATGAGAGAACTTTCTCACACACTTGCAAAGATCTTGAACAAGATCTCAAATGAATTAATTTCAACAACTCGATTCTTTCATTTTCAAAAATGATAATGATGCAGATGCAAATTAAGCTGTGATTGATGAAGAAGTTGAACAAGAAGATCATTATCTTCATTCAGTTTCACATGCTGTAAACTCTCATCATGTCATGAATTCTTTGACTTGAGAACAAGTTAATTGCAAAACAGCATGAAAGTGCTGAATCATTTCTTTCAACAGCATGACTGAGTCTTTGTCAACTATCACGACAAAATGAGTCAGAAAGCTCGCGATCACATCATCATCATGTTTCACGATGACTTGATCACGAAGATCATGATCATCTTTCTCAAATGTGATGATATCAAGCTTAATCTTATCATGATCTCATGCATCATTTGCATCGATCTGTGATGAAACAGCAGCATGAAACAACAAGTCTTTTATCACATCTTTCACATCAATCAATTCTTCAAAATCTTCATCACTCATCATGTCATTAAGAACAGCGTCAACGAGAAACTGATCTTGCACATCATCTGCATCGATCTGTGATGAAACAGCAGCGTGAAACAACAAGTCTTCTGCTGTATCTTTTGCATCGATCAATTCTTCAAAATCTTCATCACTCATCTCGTCATCAAGAACAACGTCGACAAGAAACTGCAGATGCTGCAAAACAGCAAGCGTGAGATCATTGATATCATGATTGATGATGTCAAGATGCTGAATCAGCTGAGCTTGATGAAGCTGATGCAACTGTTTGAGTCAATGAGCGTTGAAGAGAATAAGAAGTCGTTTATTCTGATGAATGAGAGCGAGAAGAATGAGAATGTTAATGAGAAAATGTCAGCAATGAAAGATTATGAGTTGAGAATGAAAGAGATGTTGATTGTGATTTCATGAATCTAAATTCTTTTTTTCTTCTTTTGACACATCGTTTCTTTCACATCGCTACTCTCTTTTCGCTTTTCTTCTTTTCTCGCTCTTTAGTACTTCTCGATCAGCAACGAACACGTTGTTTGCACACTGCATGCATGCATGCACACATGCACTCAGCTTAGCTGATTCAACTTCACTCACATAAATGACATTATTCATCTTATTCTGTATTTTACTTGAATTGATGAAATTCTTCTTGAACATTTCAACAGTTTCTGTACGTGAAACGTAAAGAAACTTAAAGAATGAAAAGAATTCTTCTACTCGATTTTAATCATTTAATGATGCTTTCTCATCAGATCTCTGCAGACTATAAAGTTCTGAAACAGATGATTTTTGATAATTTGAGCTTCGTCAAGCATGATATGATGAAAATGAACTCAATGAAAGATATCATGATTCTTCTTGTACATTTTCGTTCATCATTCTCATCTATGAAGTCATCAAGTGTGATGAAGAGCAAACTGCATGTTTAGATTTAACTGCAACATCATGTACATTGAGTTTCGATCATGTGACGAGTGAGACTCAGAGTTCTTCAGCAATAAAATGCACAGTTCGCATTCTTAGTTTGCATATGCGAAGACAAATTATCATAAATTTCTTGAAATTTATCTTGAGTAATCAGAGTTCTTCAGCAATAAAATGTGCAGTTCACATTCTCAGTTTGCACATGCAAAGATAAATTTATCGTAAATCACTTGAAATTTATCTTTGATAATCAGAGTTCTTCAGCAATAATATTTGCAGTTTGCATTCTCACTTTGCATAATGTGCAAAGATAATTTATTGAATTTTCTCTTAAATTTATCTTTGATAGTCAGCTTGAGCTCAGAGTTCTTCAGCAATAAGATTCGCAGTTTGCATTCTCAGTTTGCATGTGCAATGATAAATTATTGCAAATTTTCAAATCTATTTACACTTTTGAGTAAATCATGAAAACATTATCACAATCTCAATGCAACGAAGTTAGAACATGAATCTGACAAAGTAGATAAACATTAAGATGTTAATTTACTCGTTCTCAATCAATAATTGAACATAGTAATGTCAATAACAACAAAGTTACACACTTTCAGAGATCGCATATCTTTAAGTATGCATCATGTCTTTTTCTTCTTCACTCTTTTTTTCTTTTATCTCAGAACTCGATTGCATTCATCAGTTCATTGTGTATCAATCATTATTTCACGTCGTCTTCTAAGTGAACTGTCATGACAAGTAATAAGAACAAGAAGAACTTGAACATTATGATTGATAGTCAAATGCGTAGCATGTATTATGAATTGTTGACATGCAGTTAACTGACTCAATAATCATGTTTAGTTCATTTATCAACAAGATGTCAAAAGAAGAGTTGAGAAAGCAAGCAACAATTTCAACATATCATTGAAAGAATTTGAATTCAGATCTAAAAGACAAGAACGTGAGTTTCTCGACACATTGAACAGCTTGAATGATGATTTATCATCTTAAAAACAGTGATCTGCAAAACGATTATAAAAGAAGACAAAATCAATGTCAATATCATCATGTATGTTTTCAGCTAATATGATCTCAACATAGTTTATTAGAATCATTCGATTTTTCAAGAACATCTTGTCAAAGAAAAAGATGCATCAGCGTAAACAGCATTTTCACTTGTCGTTATCAATCTTGTCATCTTCTCAGCTCAATGAGCGAATCTCAAAGTCTCAAAGATCAACAGAATTTTCGTCAAGTTCTTTTGCATTGAGTTCATGATACAACGCAGTACAGATTGATGATTCAGATGACAACTCTAGAGAAATTCTTTGAGCAGAATTCAGACAATGATCGAGAACAGTCTTTGCTGCAGCTCATGTTGATGTGCTTAGATACATAGAACTCATTCTATTGACAACGATTATGACGTGTGAAGTAAAGTAAAGCATAACATCATGATCAGAGCTGCAATGAGTTCTCTTGAACAATCTCATGTGCAATCTCTGAAACAGAGATCGCGCACATCAATTAAAACACAGATCACAAATGAACTACTTTGTCAAAAAAAGATCAACAATAGACGAAGCTCAAAAGATAATGTGCAACTCAAATCTTGTCATATCATCAATAAATTGACAGACACAGTTATATAATTCTATTGAACAATATCAAGCACAAATAATGTTTCAAATTTGAAATGTAGTGAAGAATCATTATGTCTTTTACAAGAAAGTCAATACATCGAACTATGTTGTCAAATTGTTAGTTAATGATAACTTTATCAGCTCTGATATTGAAAAGATAAACATCTTCACAGACATGATGCGTTGATTGACATGTACTTAGTTTGAAGAATGTCGTTTTCTAGTCTCGATGATCATGAAGATCACTGCTGTTTCATTTTTCAATCAAGAAGATCGTAGTCTTGATCAACTATCAAACACGAGAATCATGTTTGCTGAGCTGAAAGATGAAATCATGATACTCATAGCAATCGCGATTCAACATGTCATCAGCGAATGAACAAGTGATCAGAAAAAGATCGAGAAATGAGAAGAAACTGCAGTAGAGAGTATAACATTTCAACTGTCAATGTTCTCTTGTGCTTTATCTTTAAAATGATTGAACAATGATTGACTAACATGTGACAGTAACACATAAGTGAATGATCAAGAGCTGATGAAAGCAAATTGAGACTCGAAGAAATTTGATATTGAGCATGCTGCATGAACGTGTCATAAGTCATGTTGAATATCACAAAAATGATATATTCAACAGCATCTTTGCGACGTATAATTTCAATTGCAATCAGATAGATGATCTACTGACTATTAACGCGTCTTGAAAAATCATCAGAGAACATTCTTTCTCTTCTTTCACTGATTCGAGATACTTGTTAATGTATTTTGTGAATGAGATCTCTAGTTTCATAAGAAATCGAACATTGCAGCTCGAAAAGTCAAACAACACAGAAATCGCGACAGAAAAGACAAAGAACACAACAAATCAATCAGAATCGATGAATAATGATGAACATGAAACACTTTAAGAAATATTGAATGATGAACAGAATTAAGATCAGAAGAACGATTCAGATGTGAGCGTTCATTTTTCAGCTATAAAAATGAGTGATAACTAATGCAAGATAAATGTCTGAAGAATTCAAAGACACAACTAAAGTTAAATCTAATCAGATTTCGCTCGACAAAGTCAGAAATACATATCGACTATGAACATCGAAGATGAAAGATAGTCGAAAGATGAACTACGCTTGATCATTCAACAACTTTTGCAAGCAGCTGAAGATAAGCACTAAGACTTTGTATTATCGAAGAACAAATGAAAGTGAATGTGTATTGACGTTTGAAGACAAGTATCAGATTTTTCTGAAGAGAGTAGAGAAGAAATTGAATGTCAATGTTGACGTGCAATGAGAAAGTAAGAGCGATTATATAGAACTCGAGTGATAGTAGTAGAATATTTTGTATATGAACAATGAACACAATCGTAAGTTGCTTTGATGCTTTTAGTTCTATTGATTGCGAGTAACTTATACAACGTGCTTGCAAGAATAAAGAATCGTACAAGACATTATGAAATACACAAGCTTGTCTTCAAGAAACTAAAACTTTTGAGCAGTGCATGACATGATGTTTCAATGCAACAACGAGATAAATCTGAGTAAAATATCTCAATTTATCTATCATGAAATAATGATGTGATAAGTATTTGTCAAGAAACGTGCACAGATTACAAATTTCACATACTGATAATAACGAGTGCTGAATGTGAACACTGATCAGATGACACACATTGCGCATTGTATTATTTGAGCATAAAAAGCAAATGACTGTCATCAAGAGCTACAAGTAATTGTAGCTAGTTATTAATTGTTGATGAGTGACTATTAAAGCTTGTGAGCTAGAAGCTCGACTAAACAGATATTTTTGACTGATGCTAGCTTGATGAGCTTGTAGTCAGTTTTAGCTGATTTTATCAAATGATCGATGTTGAAGCTTTGAAATCTGTTCTTTTTTTAATTGCTTGTTAATTAAGTTTTTCATCATTGTTGTTTCTTGTTCATTAATTTCTTCTAGCTTCAAGTTATGATGATCATTAATCATCTCAAATGCTTTACACAATTCTTGTGTGACTTAAGACTAATGAAAATTTACTAGCGAACTTTAATCTTACAGAAAATAGAAATAATTACTTCTTTATTTGAAGAATGATGAGTTGATGAAGCATTATCTTTTCATCTCTTAAACTTTCGTGACGCATTCTTCTCATTCTCATTAATGTCATTTCTCTCGCTTTTTATTGAAGATACACAATGATCTTCATCATAATTAAATTTATTAATATTCAATGATTTATATTACATCTTTAATGCTTTACTTTATGTGATTAAGTAAACTTTCTTAAATAATTTCTTGAACTCACTGTTCTTCTGCATGTATGCTGTACATTTCTGACTGTTAGTGAGAATTTTTTGAGATGAGCGTTGTTGACTGTCAGACATTGTATCAGATAAATAACAAGACAAAGAAGACAATGAACTACAAAAATATATATTTAAAGTACAAGATAATTAAATGTAGAAATAAATTATATAATGAAATGATAAAAATTTCATAAATGATCAAAGATTGAATCTCACTATTCAAGCTCACTATCTTATTCTTCAAATTCTCGAAATTTATTGAATTTTATTTTATTACAATCATGACAGTTGAAGTTCAATGCATGCAGAAGTTAAGCACGTATGATAATGTTCATGAAGCATAAATACTTTGATTATATTTAGAATGATTCAATATTTGATGAGCAGCAATAAATTGAGATCTGACTTTCATTGCATTGCATTTATTAACACTTCAGCAGATTATTTGCTTGCAAACATGATATTATATATCATAATTGCATCTTAAGATCTTGATATGCTTGAATCACTTTTCTAGAAATCTTCTACAATTTCTTAAAAGTTTTCATCATTTTCAATCATTTTCAGCTAATATCAATGTTTTCAAGTCTCTTCAATTCTTTCATCATTCTCAATTTCTTAATTCTTAATTATTCTTAATTTTTTATTTTATTTATTTATTCATTAAGTGCATGCAGTCTATGACTATGACACTGTCTAGACGCTGTGTGTGTGCTACGTTATATATAATCTGGTCAAAGTCACTGCTTTATATCTTCTCGTTGATCAATCACATCGATAGTTTGTGCATACAAGCGCTCTCGCTCAAACTCTCATAATCATACTTTCGTTTTTCTTCATTTCTTCGCATTCTTCACGTTCTACTCTTTCGTTTCTAATAGTCATTTTCTCGTCGCAATTCGAGTATTTTTCAAATACTTTAGTGTTGCAATTCTTTCGATTTTGATAATGAACAGCATCAATATTATGTCTGTGTTTTTGAGCTGAGTCTTTTTCTTAAGCTTTATCTGCTCTAATCTATAATGCTTGCAATTTAGTAGTAAATGCTCTGACGTTTGACTCGCATTGCATATTTTATAGCATTTGTTCAAATTATTCTCTGATAATCGATGCAAATAGCTCTTGAAATAACTGTGTCTTATTTTCAACTGAATAAAGATTGAAAACGTTAGTTTATCGATTTTTCTAAGCTCTTTTAGTGATTTCTGACTTAGATTCACATTTGATATGTGCTTTCAATACTGATTTCTCTTCTTGATGCTGCTTTTTCATGCATTTAATCATTGTGATTTCGTCTCTTTGCAAATTTGCTTTTTGACGAAGCTTATGATGATTGCTTTCGTGTTGTCAATAACTGATAGTTCTTGAGCAGCGCTTTTGATCAATTGATCTGCTTTTTCGATTTCAATAATGTTCTTGCAACTCGATATTCACTGTATGCGAATTTGACACTGATTCTGACGTAAATTGATCAAGTTTTGTCGTATGTCATTGAATAATCTTGCATTGACGTTGCTCTTTGTGTTTAGTCTTTGCAAAGTCATTTGACTGTCTGTGTACACTCAAATTTCGCTGTTTTTGAATGCTTTTTCGCTGCACATTGCGATTGCATCGCTAATAGCTTGCAGTTTCGCTTTCGTTATGATGATTTCGCCTGAAACGCTTGTCGCTTTGCTGCATCTAACGAGTTCATGCGTAAATATCACTGTTGTTTCGATTTCTGTTTCAACTTCTGCTATCTTTTTTCGAATTTGCGATGCATCTGTGTACATCACTATGTTTTTCGCCTTTTTGATAATTCTTTCTAATTTTCTATAGTGTGTATTGATTGTATCGCAAGTTTCGTCTTTTGCAAATTCGATTTGAAGTTTTGCTAAATGCTCAATTTCTTGCCCTCACGATTTCTTGAAGTGAGAAATTTCGATTTCTTTTATTGAATTCAGTGTTTTTTGCACTTTGTTCAATATTCAATATATCTGCGTAAGTCTGTCTTTGCACTTCTTAGCTTTTCAAGATACATTCGTCTTCGTCTTGTTTCAGTTCAGATATTTCAATGCATTCAAATCTAGATTCAATTCGATAGAGTATTGAGATGAGTACATAATAAATGTTCTTTTTCTGATAGAATGTTTTTTCAATAACTCAATTATTCAAATTGCATAGTTCTTGCACTTTTGTATCTTCATCGACGAAATTTCAACTTCTATTTGCATAGCATCTATCGATGATGTTTGAAATGCACTCAGAATTTTCCGTAATGCAGCGTTTTGCAGTTTGCGAAATTTGACTAAGTAGCTTTTTTGATTATTTCATCATATTTCGGCGTCATAATCGCTAATAGATGTGACGCATGTCAGATATAACTGCTTTTCCGATTTGACATTTAGTTCTCACTCGCTATTCATTAATCTAAACAACGAGTGTAGCGTTCTTGTGACTGTCGCGATTTTCGTTTGCACATGAACTTTGAAGTTGAGCTTTCGATTCAGTCAGACTTTTAGTCATCGTACGCATGTCTTTGATTTTATGATCATGTTATTGAGTAGAATAATCATTTGATTGAATGTCGCCTTGTGACTTTCAAAGTGTATCAATTCAGATTTTGAATCATTGAATTGCATTGCGTTTTTCTTTGCTCATGTAAAAGCGATTTTTGCTGCATTTTTCAGCGTTTTTACATTCTTATCAATATTCTTTTTCTTCACGTATAGTGCTACGTCGTCAATGTAGCTGAGTGACTGTAGATTTTCGATCTTTGCGGGAATCTTTGAAAACAAGTATCGAATATAAATTAGAAATAAAATGAGCGAGATAAATGAGTCTTGTGATATTTCTGTGCTTATTTTCTTTGATTTCTGACGTTCGTCGTCAAATGCTAAGTCAATAAT
>JAABUI010001356.1_pt1 | contig 14406 bp, 13 predicted proteins | sample 5559111 | NCBI WGS metagenome assembly JAABUI01 (sample SAMN10711870, study PRJNA513365) | rock metagenome | isolation source: Antarctica rocks | place: Antarctica: Victoria Land, Buttleship Promontory
CGTAGCGCCGGGCGCTGCCCCCATACCGGCCGCCGACCCGGGCAGCACGGCGGCGCTCGGGGCGCCGTCGTTCTCCAGTCTCCTGCTGAACCCGGGCTTCACTTCGGCCTCGGCAGTGGAGCTGCCGGCCGTCAGCCCGTTCGGACCGCTGCTGGCCGGGGCCCTGCCTCAGTTGGGCGGCGCGGCCCCCCTGCTGGCCGGCAACCCCGCGTACACCGCGGCCTCGGTCACTCCTTCAGCCCGTGTCGCCGGTGCCCGGTCGATGCGCGAGGAGCTGCCCGGGCTGGTCGTGGTCGCAGCAGTCGTGCTCCTCGGCGGCGCTGCGGGCGCTCAGGCACTGCGCCTCAAGAGCCGCTACTCCGCCTGACCGCTCGAGCCGCTCGGCCGCCCGGTTGTGGCACGCCGACCTTCACCTCGACCACACCAAGATCGGCGTGCCAGCTCCGGGCGGCCGGCGCGCTCGGCCGTGGCACGGCGACCTTCACCCCGACCACATCCATAGTCACACCCGCGCGTCCAGCCCCAGAACCCCAGCCGGCCAAGCGCCGGTTGAGAGCAGTGCGTACGGCAGAGAAGCCACCTCGCCTGAGCGCGGGGCCGGCTCGCAGCCTCAGTACAGCGCGTTGGCCAGGGAACGACGGCCCGTGATGATCCGCGGATCCTCGGGGTCGAGCACGGCGAACAGCTCGAGCAGATGGCTACGGGCCTGCTCTCGCTCGGCGCCGGTGGAGCGGCGGACGTAGGCGACCAGCCGCTCGATGGCCTCGCCGATCTGCTCGCTGAGGACCTCGACGTCCGCGGCGGCGGTCTGCGCGCCGACATCGTCGGGCGCGGCCTGTGCGGCGGCCAGGACAGCGGCTGCGTCGAGGGTGGAGGTGCGCTCCAGCAGGGCCGCCCAGGCCTTGCCGAGCACGGCTTCGGGGTCGCCGGGCCGGCGGGCGAGCAGGGCGTCGTACGCCGCCGTAGCCGCCGCGTAGTCCTCGCGTCCCAGCGCATCCTCAGCAGCGACCAGCTCGGGCTCGACCGGCGCAGGCGGGGGTTCGGGGTTCCCTGCCGGCGGTCCTGACAGGCCGGCCTGCTGGGCGGCGGCGACGACCTGGTCCAGGAAGCTGCGGACCTGCGCCTCCGGCAAGGCGCCCGTGAAGCCCTGGACGAGCCGGCCACCGAGGGCCAGCAGGACCGTGGGGATGCTCTGGATCTGCAGCTGGGTGGCCAGGGCCTGGTTGGCATCGACATCGATCTTCGCCAGCACCCACGCGCCGGCATCGGCCCCCGCCAGGCGCTCGAGGATCGGTGACAGCTGCTTGCACGGGCCGCACCAGCTGGCCCAGAAGTCGATCACGATCGGCACCTGCATGGACCGCTGCAGCACCTCGGCCTCAAAGGTGGCCTCGGTGACGTCGAGCACGTGCGCGCCCGAACTCGCGCCGGCCTGCGGAGCCGCGGCCGGACCCGGCGTCGGGGCCCGTAGCCCCGACAGGTCGACGGCGCCGGCGATGTTGATGTCGGTGGGCCTTCTCTGCATGCCCCCAGTCTGCCCCACCGCCGAGTGAGGGCTCGATCAGAAGCGCGGCGGCTCGGTGTAACTGCCCCACAGCTCGCGCAGGGCGCCGCAGACCTCGCCGAGCGTCGCCTCGGCCCGGACCGCATCCAGCATGGCCGGGATGGTGTTGCCCTCTGTTCGGGCCACCTCGACGAGCTTGGTGAGCCGGGCCCGCACGGCAGCCTCGTCGCGGACGCCACGACGCGAGCCGAGCTCGGTCACCTGCACCTTCTCGACCTCATGGCTGACGCGCAGGATCTCCAGCGGCTGGTCGACCCCACCGGCCAGGACGTTCACCCCCACGACCTTCTTGTCGCCCTTCTCGACGGCGACCTGGTAGGAGAAGGCCGCCTCGGCGATCTCAGCCATGAACCAGCCGTCCTCGATGCCCCGCAGGATCCCCGAGGTCATGTCCCCGCTGCCCATGTCGCGGACCTTCGCGAACACCGCCTCGGCCTCGGCCTCGAGGTCGTCGGTGAGCTGCTCGACGTACCAGCTGCCGCCCAGCGGATCGGCGACGTTGCCCACGCCGGTCTCCTCGGCCAACACCTGCTGCGTGCGGATCGCGATCTGTGCCGCCTTGGTCGACGGCAGCGCCAGCACCTCGTCCAAGGCGTTGGTGTGCAGGCTGTTGGTGCCGCCCAGCACGGCTGCGAGCGCCTCCACCGTCGTACGCACGATGTTGTTGTCGGGTTGCTGAGCAGTCAGCGAGACGCCCGCTGTCTGGGTGTGGAAGCGCAGCCACTGCGCCTTGTCGGTCTTCGCGCCGTACACATCGCGCAGCCACCTGGCCCAGATGCGCCGTGCCGCACGGAACTTCGCGATCTCCTCGAAGAAGTCGATGTGGGCGTCGAAGAAGAACGACAGACCCGGCGCGAACGTCTCGATGTCCAGGCCCCTGGACAGCCCGAGCTCGACGTAGGCGAAGCCGTCCGCCAGCGTGAAGGCGAGCTCCTGCGCGGCGGTCGAACCGGCCTCGCGGATGTGGTAGCCCGACACCGAGATCGGCTTGTACGCAGGGATGTGCTCGGCACAGTGCTCCATCAGGTCACCGATCAGGCGCAGGTGCGGCTGCGGGGGGAACAGCCACTCCTTCTGCGCGATGTACTCCTTGAAGATGTCGGTCTGCAGCGTCCCGTTGAGCACGCTCGGGTCGACGCCCTGCCGCTCGGCAGCCACCAGGTACATGCAGAACACGGGTACGGCGGGACCGCTGATCGTCATGGACGTCGTGACGTCACCGAGCGGGATGTCGCTGAACAACACGTCCATGTCGGCCGCCGAGTCGATGGCGACGCCGCAGTGCCCGACCTCGCCGAGCGCGCGCGGGTCGTCGCTGTCGCGGCCCATCAGTGTCGGCATGTCGAAGGCGACCGAGAGGCCGCCGCCGCCCTCGGCCAGGATCATCTTGTAGCGCTCGTTGGTCTGCTGCGCGTTGCCGAAGCCGGCGAACTGACGGATCGTCCACGGCCGACCCCGGTAACCCGTGGCGTGCAGCCCGCGGGTGAAGGGGAACTCCCCGGGCCAGCCAATGCGCTCGAAGCCGTCCACGCTCTCGCCGTCCTTCGGCCCGTACACAGGCTCCACCGCGGTTCCGGACAGCGTCGTGAAGTCCGCGTCCCGGGTGCTCGCCCTGTCGTACCGGGCCTGCCAGCGCTGCCGTCCAGCAGCAATCTGTTCGGGCGTCACGGGTCTGCTCCTCACCTCGGCGGTCTGCCGCGAGGTTACCCGTGGTTCACGATGCGGAGCACCCGCCCGGCAACCAGGCGCTGGCCGCCGGGCCGTCTGCGCCTGCTGTTGACGGGGCCGGTCACACCCAGAAGGTAGCCCTGTCACAGGGCGACAGGTCCCGGGATCCGGGGGGTCGCCGAGCCGGACAACAGCCAGCCGCTGCGGTGGCAGGTCGTCGGGGTGGTCGTGGCTGCGGTGACCTACTTGGCTGTGGATGCCATGCACAAGTACACGACCGCAGCCGGCGCCAGCACCTTGCTCGCTGTGGTGATCGGCCCCCTGGTGGGGTTGGACGCCGCTGCCTTCGGGATCAAGCGCAGCGCTGACGCCAGAGAGACGACTGCCCGCGCGAAGCAAGAGGTCGTGAGGCGAGTCGACAGCTCAGGTCGCGGGTGTTCTCGGGTCGCCTGAATGGGCGCTCAAGTCCGGGGCCGGACCTGCCGATGCAGCGGCGTGCCGTCTTTGTCTTCATCCTCGTCTGATACGCCGCCGGATGCCGGCGCTCTCGCCCTGCTGCCGGAGCTGCGTCAGAGCGGCCTGCTCCTCGGGCTGGCCTTCGCTGTCGTTGGACTGGTGCTCGTCCTCGCGCACCTTCTGACGGCACTGCAATGACCGACCGGCACGGCCCACCGCCGGCACCGCGCCGGCCTGCGGGCTGCGAGCTGCCTGGCGAGGTGGGACAGACGTGAGGACGTTGCCGAACAAGGCTGAACGCACCTCAACCGGTCAACACTGCCCTTCGGGGCCCGTCACTGCCTTGATGGCCTGGGCGGAACTGAGCTGGGCGAGGGCGTACCCGCCCTCAACGCAGGCCGCTGCCGGGCTGTCCGCCAGCCAGCGTCTGCTGCTGGCCATGGTGCTGTTCGGACCGGCCAACTACCGGCAGGCCGCCGACCGCGTCGGCCTGACTCCGGCCGAGGTCAGCAGGCACTGCACAGCCGCCTTGCGACAGCTGACCGTGGCGTGCCGATCGGCCGACGCAGCGCACTCAGTCGGCACAACGACCGAGGCATGACCGCCCGGCTACTCGCCGTCGCTGAGGGTGGGATGGGTCGGGATCAACCCTGCGTCGGTCGCGGGTGCGTCGGCGCTGTTGCCCGGGCTGACCTTCTCCGCGGTGTTCTGCTCGCTGAGGAACTGCGGGCCGTCCGGGTCCGGTGCGCTGTCCACGTCGGCCGACTGGTCACTGTCCTGTTTCGCCATGCCGGGACGGTACGGGCCAACCCGAACCCACTGCCACCGCGGCCAGACAGCCAGATTCCACTCAGGCGGTGCGCCGCCACTTGCCTGGATCCCACAACTGGACAGCAAGACCGGCATCAGCGTTGCCCCGGCCGGCCAGGTGGCTCTTAGCGGTTGGGGGTCAGGGGCTGGTGGGGTGCGGGCCGTGCCAGTCCAGGCAGATGACGGTGGCGTCGTCGTGCATGCGGGGGGCGTAGGACCGCACCGTCCGCAGGACCTCCGCGACGCACTGGTGCGGGGTGAGGTGGGCGGTGGCCAGGAGCAGCCCGGACAGGCGTTGGTCGCCGAACTCAGGGCCGGGGGCACCGGCTTCCAGCAGCCCGTCGGTGACCAGCACGAGGCGGTCTCGCGGCTGGAGCTGCAGAGACTGGGTGTGGTAGTCGGTTTTCTCGAACATGCCGGCCGGCAACTGCGGTTCCAGCTCCAGGGCGATCGCTTGGCCGTGCCGGACCAGCCACGGACAGGGGTGCCCGGCGTTGACGACGTCGAGGTGACCGTCGGTCAGGTTCAGCCACATCGCGAGAGCGGTGACGAACTGCGCGCCGCCGAACTGCTCCAACAGCTGCCGGTCGGCCAGTGCGATCTGCCCGGCCGGCCCTTCACCCGCTCGACGGGCGTTACGCATCACCGCGGTCGCCAACCCGGCCAGGACACTGGCACCGACCCCGTGGCCCATCGCGTCCAGGCTGGACAGGTCCAGGTGCTCCACACCGACGTTGTAGTCGTAGCAGTCCCCACCCACGTCGTAGGCCGGGATCAGCTGACCGGCGACGGAGAACTGCTGGTCGCTGAACGCCCGCAGCGGCTGCAGGTTCCACTGCATCTCGGCCGCGACGCTCAGTGGTTGGGCGCGCCGAGCGGCCTCCACCACGTCGGAGCAGGCACCGCTGGCCACCAGGACGTAGGCGGTGGCCAACGCGACTTCCTGCAGTGCGCGCAGCAGCTCAGATTGCAGCGGTGGCTCATCGAACAGCACCTGCAGCACCCCGAGGCGCTCGGCCCGCAGCGACAGCGGCACAAGCAGCGTCACCCCGGCCGGGGTGGGGTCGCTGACCACGAACTGCCCCACGAAGCACTGCCCAGCGGCGGTGCCCGACACCGCCACGGTCAGATCATCCTGGTCGCGGGGGGACAACCGGCGGAGCTCACGCAGCTCGTAGTCCGCCAGCAGCACCCCGACGTCACGGGCACCGCCATGGCGCTGCAGGAACTCGCGCAGGACCGGCACCAGCCGGGCCGGCATCGCCTCGTTCAACACCGGCAGCAAGCCACCGGACAGCTCGGCCAAAGCCACCGGCCACGCTCCTCAACACCTTGGGCGGCGTACTACTGGCACACGGGTCTTCGGGATGCCGTGATCAGCCTAGGACGTACGGCGGTCCGCACTCGCGCACGTCGTTGACCGCCCGTAGGTTCGGGGGGTGGAGACCCACGAGTACTGCCCCGTGTGCGGCGGCCGGCTTGAGGCCGCCGATCGCGTCCAGGCGTGCACGTCGTGCGGGCGTCTGCACCACCGTGACCCGAAGGTCGGTGTCGGCGTGGTGGTGCGGGACGTCAGCGGCCGGCTCCTGCTCGTGCAGCGGGGCATCGAACCCGGCTTGGGGCTGTGGTCCCTGCCAGCCGGGTACGTCGATGCTGACGAGGACCCGAGGGCAGCCGCGGCGCGCGAGTGCCTCGAGGAGACCGGGCTCGTCGTCGAGGTCGGCGGCGTCCGGGACGTGCACACCTCGACCGGGGGCGGCGCCTCGTTCTTCCTGGCCTTCGACGCCACGGTCATCGGTGGCTCGCTCGCCGCCGGCGACGACGCCCGCGACGCGCGCTTCTTCCACGACGACGAACTGCCTCCGCTGGCCTTTGAGAGCACCAGCGCCGCCGTACAGCACTGACCGGGAGCGAGCCGACCCAGTTGTTCGCACCCGTCCAGCGGCAAGTAAGGGCGGCACGCACCTCGCTTCAGCGCAGAAGGCGACGGATCACCAGCAGGAGCACCGCGACACCGGCGGCCACGGGCGCCAGGCGCTTGAGCACCGGCGCGCCCGCGGTGCCGAGCAGATCGATCGCCTCCGCCTGCTGCGGCCGCTGACGCGGGGGCGGCGGCGGGGCTGGCACGGCCGCGAGCGGAGCACCCGGCCCATCGACAGCAGCCAGTTGCCCGAGAGCGCCGGGGTCGGCACCCACCCCTGGGGCACCAGAGGCAGCGGAGCCGTTGGCACGCGACGCACCAGCAGCGCCGGCCGCTCCGGCTGCGCCGGTACCAGCGCCAGCGGCGGTCGCCTCGGCGGCGCCGGTCCGGGCGCCGGCACCGGCCCCTGCGGCCGTCGTCGGCGTACCGGCCAGGATCTCCTCGGCCAGGCACGCGGCGAACTGGTCCACCAGCTTGCCACTCACGTCGCCGAGCACGCCGCGGCCGAAGGAGGCCGGCTTGCCGGTGACGTTGAGGTCGGTGTCCACCTCGACGTCGGTCGTCGCGCCCTTGTCGATCAGGCGGCAGGTGACCAGCGCCTTTGCGGTGCCCGTGCCGCGCGTCTCCTTCCCGCTGCCCTCGATGATCACCACGCCCGCGGCCTCGTCGACGGACACGAAGTGCGCCTTCCCGCCGTACGTCAGGTTGATCGGTCCGACCTTGACCTTCACGGTGCCGGTGAAGTGGTCGCCGTCCCGCGAGGTGAGCGCCGCGCCCGGCATGCACGGGGCGATGCGCTCGACGTCGAGCAGGACCTGCAGGGCCTGGTCGCGGGGGACGGGGACGGTGAACCGGTTCTCGAGCTTCATGCGCGGGCCTCCACGGTGGCGAGGTCGTCGGGAGTGTCGACGTCAAAGGGCGAACCCGTGTCGTCGCAGGCGAGCTCGACGACCAGGTCCGGATGGGCACGCAACCACGGGCGCGCGCCGGTGTCACCGTTGGCCGCCTCACAGACGCCGGCCCAGGTGCTGCGGGCGAGCAGGACAGGGTTGCGCTGCCGGCCGCCGTAGGTCGCCACGGCCGCCACAGCGCCGGCCGCGTGGGCCTGCACGAGCCGTACGACGGCGGCGGCCCCGACCAGCGGCTGGTCGGCCAACGCCACGACGCAGGCGTCGACCGGTCGCGGGGTCAGGGCCTGCAGCCCGGCGCGCAGGGACGCGCCCATACCGGTCTCCCAGTCCAGCGCCAGCACGCTGTCCTCGAGCTGGGCGAGCGCCATGACCTGCTCGGCCTGCGCCCCCAGTACGACCACGACGGGCCCGCAGCCGCCCTCGCGGAGCAGCCGTACGCCGCGCTGCACGAGCAGCTCGCCGTCGAGCCGGACGAGCGCCTTGGCCAGCCCGAAGCGGCTGCCGCCCCCGGCGGCGAGCAGCAGGCCGGCCACGGCGCTCACCCCGGCACCACAGCATCGTGTGCCGTGTCGTGGACCCCGCCGTGGATGGTGCCGTCGGTCTGCCCGAGCGGCCGACCGCTGCCGCCCCACCGGTGCTGCACGATCTCCGCGGCTATCGAGACTGCTGTCTCCTCCGGCGTCCGCGCACCCAGGTCGAGCCCGATCGGCGAGCGCAGGCGGGCGAGCGCCTCGGCGGCCACCCCCACCTCGCGCAGCCGGGCCAACCGGTCGTCGTGCGTGCGCCGGCTGCCCATGGCGCCGACGTACCCGGCCGGGGAGCGCAGCGCCACCTCGAGCAGCGGTACGTCGAACTTCGGGTCGTGGGTGAGCACCGTGATGACGGTGCGCTCATCGACGGCGGTGCGCTCGAGGTAGGTCGAGGGCCACTCGCAGACCACCTCGTGTGCGTCCGGGAAGCGGCGGGCGGTGGCGAACACCGGGCGCGCGTCGCAGACGGTGACCCGGTAGCCCAGGAAGACCCCCGCGCGGCTCACGGCGGCGGCGAAGTCGGTGGCCCCGAACACCAGCATGCGCGGCGGCGGGGTGAAGGACTGCACGAAGACCGCGACCTCGTCCACCCGCCGCTCGCCGTGCGGCCCGTAGTGGCGGGTGCCGGTGGCCCCGGCCGCGAGCAGGCCCCGTGCATCGTCGACCACCGCGACGTCCAGCCCCTCGGTGCCCAGACTGCCCAGGACCTCCTCCGGTGTGATGACCACCAGCGCGCCCAGCGGCGCCGGACCGCCGACCACGGTGGCGACGGCCACCGGGTCGTCGCGTTCGATCAGGTCCAGGACCCGGGTGAGCAGCGGCGCCTCGGCGGAGCCCACCGCCTGCACGAGGACGTCGAGGATGCCCCCGCAGGTAAGCCCGACGCTGAAGGCCGTCTCGTCGCTGATGCCGTAGGTCTCGAGCACCGGTGGCCCGCCGGCGAGCACCTCGGCGGCAGCTTCGTAGACCGCGCCCTCGACGCAGCCACCGGACACGCTGCCCACGGCTGCCCCGTCCGCGTCCACGGTCATGACCGCGCCGGCCGGGCGCGGGGCGCTGCCACGAATGCTGACGACCGTGGCCAGGCCGAAGGGCCGGCCGGCACCGAGCAGGGCCCGCAGCCCGTCTGCGATGTCACGCACGACGGGCTCCCCCGAGCACGACGTCGGCCAGGTGCTCCAGGGCCGCCAGGCTGTGGCCCTCGACGAAGTCGTCCACGTGCGGCAGGGCAGCGGCCATGCCGGCGGCCAGCGGCGCGAACCCGGGTGCGGCCTTGCGCGGGTTGGCCCAGACGACCCGGTGGGCGAGCCGGTGCAGCCGCTGGACCTGGACGCCGAGCAGGGCGACGTCCCCGCGCTCCCACCCGTCGGACAGCAGGACGACGACGGCGCCCCGCGCGGTCCCCCGCTGGCCCCAGCGGTCCAGGAACTCCTTGAGCAGCACGCCGAGGCGGGTGCCACCGCCGGCATCAGGCACCGCCTCCACGATCGCGGCCATGGCCCGGTCCGGGTCGCGGTGGGACAGCTCCCGGGTCAGCCGGGTCAGTCGGGTCCCGAGCGCGAACACCTCGGTGGGCGCGGCCCCCCGACGGGCCGCCGCATGGGCGAAGCGCAGGAGCGCCCCGGAGTAGCTCTCCATCGAACCGCTCACGTCAACGAGCAGGACGACCCGACGCGGCCGATGGCGCGGTTGCCGGAAGCGCAACGCCGCCGGTTCGCTACCGGCCTGCACCCAGGCCCGGGCAGTACGCCGGGCGTCCACGTCACCCCGGCTGGAGGGCCGGTGCCGCCGGGTCCGGCGGACCTCGCCGGGCAGGCGCAGCGCAGCGAGCAGGCGGTGCAGCTCCTCGCGCTCGGCAGCGTCCATCCCGGCCACGTCGCGGTGCCGAAGCTGCTCGACGCTGCTGGCCGCCGCCGAGGCCTGCGACGGGCCGTCGTCGTCCTGGCCGCCGGCCGGCCGCGACCCGTCGTCGGCGACGAGCTGCAGCTTCGGGACCGTGATCCGCTGCCGGCGCACGAGCGAGCCAGGACGGTCACCGAAGTAGGCGCGGAACACCACGTCGTACCGGCGCTGCTCCTCGACCGACCCGCACAGCGTGAGGCGACCGGCCCAGTACACGTCGTCACGGCGGGACGCGTCCATGACCGACAGCGCCTCGACGGCAGCGTGCACCCGGTCCACACTCGCACCGACACCGGCAGCCCGCAGGGTGGCGGCCAGCCCGACGAACGAGGCGGTCCCGTCGTAGGGCTGCGCCGCCGGGAGCGCAGCCGTGCCGCCACGTGCAGTTCCGGCGCCCGCGCTCCCCCGGCCCGTCTCAGCCACTGAGCGCCCGGTCCAGCAGCTGACCGACGTCGAGGCGCTTGGCGTGCTCGAGGTCCTCGCGGTACTTCAGCACCGCGCCGAGCGTCGCTGTGGCGAGGCCGGCGTCCAGGCGCTCCGCGCCCAGGGCGACCAGGGCCTGCGTCCAGTCGATGGACTCCGCGACCCCCGGCGGCTTGAGCAGGTCCTCGCCTCGCAGCACCTGTACGGCGCGGGCGACCTGCGCGGCGAGCTCGGCGGCGGCCTCGGGCACCCGGCGGCGCACGATCGCCACCTCGCGGTCGAAGTCCGGGTGCTCGACCCAGTGGTAGAGGCAGCGCCGCTTGAGGGCGTCGTGCACCTCGCGGGTCCGGTTGCTCGTGACGACCACGACGGGCGGTACGGCGGCGGTGATCGTGCCGAGCTCGGGAACCGTGATGGTGTAGTCCGACAGCACCTCCAGCAGGAAGGCCTCGAACTCGTCGTCCGCCCGGTCGACCTCGTCGATGAGCAGCACGGACGGCGTGGTCTCGAGCGCGGCGAGCAGGGGCCTGGCCAACAGGAACCGCCGGCTGTAGACCTCCTGCTCCAGTCGCTCTGCATCCGCGGTACCCGCCGACTCCGCCGCCCGCAGGTGCAGCAGCTGGCGCGGGAAGTCCCAGTCGTAGAGCGCCTGGGAGGCATCGATCCCCTCGTAGCACTGCAGCCGCAGCAGCGGCGCCCCGAGGACCGTCGCCAGCGCCCGGGCGAGCGAGGTCTTGCCGACCCCCGCCTCACCCTCGAGGAACAGCGGGCGGGGAAGCGCCAGGGCGAGGTACGCCGCGGTGGCCACGCCCTCATCGGCCAGGTGGTCGGCCTCCCCCAGCAGGCCGGCGAGGTCGGCGGGGGCCGCGACCCCCTCGGGCAGCAGCCCCCGCCGACCCTCCACTAGAACCCGCCCACTAGGAGCCGTGGGCGGCGCTGAGCCCCGCCGCCTTGACCAAGGCTCGCTCAGTAAGCACGCGTGCGAGGTGCTCGCGGTAGTCGCTGGCTCCCGACAGGTCGGACGGGGCGTTGGTGCCCTCGGCCGCGTGCGAGGCGGCCTCGCGGATCGTGCCGGCGTCGGCCGTCGCGCCTGCCAGCGCCGCCTCGACCGCACGGGCGCGGACCGGGGTCGAGCCCATGTTGGTCAGGGCGACCCGGGACTCGGCGAGCGAGCCGTTGTCCCGGCGCACCGCGACCGCTGCGCCGACGATGGCCCAGGCCTGCGCGGTGCGGTTGAACTTCTCGTACGCCACCCCCCACTGGCCCTCGAGCTTGGGCATCCGGACCTCCACGAGCACCTCGTCCGGGGACAGCGAGGTTTGCAGGTAGTCCAGGAAGAACTCCGCGGCGGCGATGGTGCGCCGGCCGCCCGGGCCCTCGGCGACGAGCTGGGCGTCGAGGGCGAGCGCCACGGCCGCGAGGTCGCCGGCCGGGTCGGCGTGGGCCAGCGCCCCGCCGAAGGTCCCGCGGTGGCGTACCGCGGGGTCGGCCACGGTCGCTGCCGCCTCGGCGACCAGTCCGGCGTACTGCCGGATCAGCGGGTCACCGAGGACGTCGGCGTGCCGGGTCATCGCGCCGATGACCAGCTCGTTACCTTCCTCGCGGACGCCCCGCAGGTCGCCGATCTTGCGCAGGTCCACCAGCACCGTCGGGTAGGACAACCGAAGCCGCAGGACCGGAATCAGGCTCTGGCCGCCGGCGAGGACCTTGGCGTCCTCCCCCGCCTCGGACAGCGCGGAGACAGCCTCGGCGACCGAGGCCGGTGCCACGTAGTCGAACTGTGCGGGGATCACAACGCACTCCCGTTGGTGGACGTGGCGGCGGTGGTGGCGGTGTGGGCGCCGCCGTAGGCGATGGTGCCGGACAGCTCGCGCTTGGCGCCACCCTCGTGCAGCAGGCGCCAGACCCGTTCGGGGCTGGCGGGCATGTCGATGCCGGTGATGCCGAAGGGCCGCAGCGCGTCGACGACGGCGTTGATGACGGCCGGGGTCGAGGCGATCGTGCCGGCCTCCCCGACGCCCTTGACACCCAGCGGGTTGCTGGTGGCCGGCGTCTCGGTGCGGCCGGTGTCGAAGTGCGGCAGGTCGGCGGCGCTCGGCAGCAGGTAGTCGACCATCGAGCCGGTCGTGAGGTTGCCGTCGGCGTCGTAGACCGCCTCCTCGTACAGCGCCTGGGCAATGCCCTGGGCAAGACCGCCGTGGACCTGGCCCTGCACGATGACCGGGTTGACGATCTTGCCGATGTCGTCGACGCAGACGTACTTCAGGATCGTGGAGAACCCGGTGTCGGTGTCGATCTCGATGGCGCACAGGTGCGTGCCGTGCGGGTAGGAGAAGTTCTCCGGGTCGTAGACGTAGTCGCTGTCCAGCGTGGGTTCCATGCCGTCCGGGAGGTTGTGCGCCGCAAAGGTCGCGAGCGCCACCTCCTGGATGGTCATGCTGGCCTCGGGCGAGCCCTTGACCGAGAACGTCCCGCCGTTGAACTCCACGTCGCCCTCCGCGGCCTCCAGCAGGTGCGCCGCGATGCGGGTGGCCTTCTCGAGCACCTTGCCGGTGGCCTTGTGGATGGCGACCCCACCCACGACCAGCGAGCGCGAGCCGTAGGTGTCCATCCCCTTGGGGCTGGACTGGGTGTCCCCGGCGATGAGCTCGACGTCCTCGAACGGCACGCCGAGCGCGTCCGCGACGATCTGGCTCCAGGCGGTGTGGTGGCCCTGTCCGTGCGGTGTCGCGCCGGAGACGACCTCGACCTTGCCGGTCGGCAGCATCCGGATCGACGCCGACTCCCAGCCCCCCGCGCCGTAGGACAGCGAGCCGAGTACGCGGGAGGGCGCCAGCCCGCACATCTCGGTGAACGTCGAGATGCCGATGCCGAGCTGCACCGGGTCACCGGACTCGCGCCGGCGCTTCTGCTCGGCGCGCATGCCGACCATGTCGAACATCTGCTCGGCCTTCTCGGTGGCCGCCTCATAGTTGCCGCTGTCGTAGGTCAGCCCCGCCACCATCGTGTACGGGAACTCCTCGTGCTTGATCCAGTTCTGCTGGCGCAGCTCCATCGGGTCCCGCCCGAGCTCGGCCGCCAGCTCGTCCATGATCCGCTCGATGGCGTACGTCGCCTCCGGGCGGCCCGCGCCGCGGTAGGCGTCGGTCGGCGTCTTGGTCGTGAACACGCCCGTGCAGGTGAAGTGGTAGCTCGGCATCTTGTAGATCGCCGGGTACATGAAGGCCCCGAGCACCGGTACACCGGGGGTGATCAGCTGCAGGTAGGCTCCCATGTCGGCCATCAGCTCGACCTTGAGCCCGAGCAGCGTGCCGTCCTTCCTGCACGCGATCTCGATGTCCTGGATTTGGTCCCGACCGTGCGTGGTCGCCTGGTAGTTCTCGCTGCGCGACTCGGTCCACTTGATCGGGCGGCCGAGCTTGCGCGCCACCACCAAGGCCAGGATCTCCTCGGCGTAGACGTTCAGCTTCGCGCCGAAGCCGCCGCCGACGTCGGGGGCGACCACGCGCAGCTTCTGCTCGGGGATGCCGGTCGTCAGGGCCAGCATGACCCGAAGGACGTGCGGGATCTGGGTCGTGGAGTACATCGTGAACTCGTCCGCGGCCGCGATCGGCGCCACCACCACACCTCGCGGCTCCATCGGGGTGGGGATCAGCCGCTGCTGGCGGAACCGGCGGCGCACCACGACGGCGTCGTCGCCGGCCGCCTTGACGGTCTCGGCGTAGTCCGCGCCGGCACCCGGGAAGTCGAACACGAAGCACTGGTTGGTGCCCTTGTCGCTGTGTACGAGCGGTGTGCCCTCGGTGAGGGCGACCTCCATGTCCACGACGGCCTCGAGCTGGTCGTACTCCACCGCGACGGCCTCGAGGGCGTCAGCGGCGGTGTAGCGGTCGCGGGCGATGACCACAGCCACTCCGTCCCCGACGTAGCGCACCTCATCGGTCGCGAGCGGGGTGTGCGTCGGCGAGACCATGTCCGGCGTGACCGGCCAGGCGCACGGCATCGAGGCACCCATGACGTCGGCGAGGTCCTTGCCGCTGTAGGCGGCGATGACCCCGGGCATCTCCAGCGCCGCCGAGACGTCGACGGACACGACCTTCGCGTGCGCCATCGGGCTGCGCAGGACCGCCATGTGCAGCAGCCCCGGCAGGGTGATGTTGTCGGTCCAGTTGGTCTGGCCGGTGAGCAGCTTGGCGTCCTCCTTGCGGCGGCGCCCGCGCC
>JAABUI010001357.1_pt1 | contig 14404 bp, 20 predicted proteins | sample 5559111 | NCBI WGS metagenome assembly JAABUI01 (sample SAMN10711870, study PRJNA513365) | rock metagenome | isolation source: Antarctica rocks | place: Antarctica: Victoria Land, Buttleship Promontory
GAACACACCCTCCAACCGAACACCCCCCCTATATCCTTACAACCGCGCGAGATACTGAAAAGTGCCTCATATAAAATCTTCCCAAAATCAAAATTCATATAAGTTTCATATACAAAGTTTTCTCATATAGTGACGTTGCAAAAATGATGTTCTGAGCCACAGTTCAGCCCTATGAGCCGTTCGGTTGGAGGGTGTGTTCGGTTGGGGGGTGACCCCTTCTACTAGACATTCACTGCACTTATTAGGCTGACAGGCACGATAAGAAGGGACCACGATGGTATTGAATACCCTCACAGCATGGAACTACATACTCCTGCCTACTACCTCGATCATTTCATAGATACTTTGTGTGATGCGATAAAGTACGCTTTACACTCATCCATGCTTTGGAATAGGTGAAACGACTTGATTTGGTTCTATGGGAGACGTGTCATATTTATGCTACGTGCCAAGCATATAGGGCTGAGGCTGATTCCCAACGCCATGGGCTCCACAAGCAACGTTCGATAATTTTGTTACAAGCTGTACGAAGCCGCTTTGTAGCAAGACTGTCTCTAATATAACGCGCCTGATGCTTTTAAACTATATTAGTATTACCGCTCTGTACCTCTACGTCTGATGTTACTAGAATCTTGGACTTGCCGTGATCCCCAGCTGCTGAGACCAGTCCGCTGGTTTGACTTGAGACTGAGGGCGGATGGGCTGCATATTGTCGCTTCATATTGTAGTCTCTACTGTCGCTTCCTGGCTGAAATCCAGAGCGAGAGCGCTTCGAGGTCAAAGTACGCTGACTCATGATATGATGATCCCAAAACGGCTTTAGAGGTGGTATGCTGCCGCAAATAATGATAACGAAATCTTCGGCTCCGCTCCATACAACAAGATTGTAAGTTTCCCCTGACTCAATATTAATAGTGTTCTCTACGTCGGCTTTTTCAACCTACAAGTCAGATCCGAACGAGCGGTCAACTCGTTAAGATAGCTGGTCTTGATAATCCCTGCAATCGCTGCACTGTATCCACTCAGTAAAGGATTCATCACTCTTTAATGCTAAGCACTTACAACATTCCGAGGCCTAGTAGAACACATAGATTTATTCTCTTCTTAAGTCCCAGGTTGAGATTCCAGAAGATTGTAGCAGGGAGCAGGGCCAGCACGACATCTGCTGCTATATTTTCGGCTGAGGAAGGCGTCAGTGAAAGGGCTAGGACTTGAAGATGCTAGCCTTACCCCCAACGAACAGGGCAAAGTCTTTCTGAATCCGAGGGTTCCAGCATTTGCCCGTAACGCTATGATCCCATAAAGCCCTTGGCGGGTCGCATTGAACCACGGTCAAGATGCAATTGATGGAATTGACAATGAGTGTCAAGATCATGACACCCCATATGATCCATCGTCGCCAGAAGGTCTTCGGGCCAAGGAATCTAAGGATCAAGCAACCTACTGACGCTTTGCCAGTCACATATGAGAAGATGCCAATATCTTGCATAACGTAGTTCAGAAGTGCAACCTTCGTGATTCGATCCACTGGTACATCAGGCAAGTGGCGGAATCCACCGAGGGTTGACTGCCAAGTTACGAGCGACGCGATGACTCCAAATAAGACCTGATACCACTAGTGTGAGCCAGCTTTTGCCAAAGCATCGATGAAGAACTGACCAAAGTAACGAGCATCAGCCAGTCGTCCACTCCAGTCATTCTCATCCGTTTTCTTGTGTAAAATCTGGCCGCTACAATGACAGTGGCAACGCCAACCTGTGTCCAGTAGACTGCTACTGCAGGGGGACCTCGATCCTCGAAAGTGTGTGGTGCACTAGCCGAGAGCGACATGTTTTTAGGCGACAACCTCAGCTAGTATCGTAAACTTATTTCCCACGCTTTGAGCACCAGTCAGCAAGAAAGGTTGATGAAGTTGAAAGAACATAATCGCCAGTTATGAGTCCAATGCTAATAATGGTATAACAGTATGACCGCTCACACCCTCAATGGAAACCAATTTCCTTGTTCTTAACTTCGCCTCAGATTTCATAGCTCCATCTTAGCCGCGCCGCCTGCGTGCGTCGTGAGAGACTTTGAGAGCCAACATTAGATCCTTTGAATAGTGGGCTGAAACGCAACACCCCTGCTTTGGAGTCTCATTGCAGCTCCTAGCGGGACAAGCTGTAGCGGTCGGTCCACAATACCTCTTTTGGGCGCACATTATCCGAACGCAGTAACCATGCTCCGCGATGCCTTGCATATGCAAAGTACGTGCGAGTGGATTCTTGGGTCAAAGCGGAGGATTAGGCTTATAGTGAAAGTACCAAGGACCTGCGGAGCTACTAACTAATTGGGCTTAGCGTTTATGCACCTCTAAGTGTTATTAGGCACTTTCGCGGATTTCACACACCTTCAAATATGCTTACACAAGCATCTACTTGAAAAGGGGGTTGCATTTTCGACTTGCTTTTCTCCATAGTTGTCAGAGGATTTCTGGCATTCTAAGAGGTTCCAAGCCCCCACCCAAGCATCTATGCGGCAAGGTGCAGCGTAATCATCATGACGCGTCACAGTTGATGTAAATTATAATCACAAGGCTATGGGCGCAAGGGTATTGTGGATCAACCTTGTTGGAATGACACATATATATGGGGGTCACATAGCTATATAGTTGATTGATTGATAAGAAAACTATCTACAGAGGAGAGGTTTTCTTATATAAAGGGGCTCGGCACGCTAAGACTAAATAGGAGAGGTGCCGTCTTGGCTCTTGGCACATAGGCCGAATATTACAAACCTCTTCCACATAGCTTCGAATTCGGAGCGGTTGAAGTGATTCCCATACACGAGTAATTCTTCTGCATTCCATCAACGATAGCTTTGGCCATGGACGCATTGCTTGATCAGATCAAAGCCAAGGCTGCGACGGTCGACGAGACTGGGCGCAGGGCCATTCTTGACAAGCTCAGGGACGTTGCATATTCGATTGAGGCCCCAGAAGACACAATGCAGAGAATTTTATACCAGGTAAGTGAAGACTGGAAATAATCGCCGGCAAGTAATCTCATACAGTCTCCATTGCGAAGTCTGTTGGAAATTTTTTCTTCCAGAGAAGACTTCCAATTTGATAATCACTGCGCTAGAACCTTCAAATTGCAGTCATCAAAGTCGGAGTGGATCTGAAGATCTTCAACTCTTTAGCGGAGAGCCCCAACGCTCTGGATGTTGAGCAGCTCGCTGGAACGCATCACGCCGATCCTTTGCTCCTGAGTAAGCTTTAGGCCTAGTAGATGATATGAATCAAGGATTGTAGAGTCACTGACATCCTTCTAGGCCGCGTGCTACGATACCTAGCATCTACTGGGATTATCAAGGAAGATGCAAAGGACACCTACACCGCCAACAACATAACTAAAACATTGGCGATTGAAGGAAATCAGTCAGGGATCTACCACTAGTAAGCCACCTACGCCTAAAGTGGAGCTGTCTCTCCAAGTTCATAGACCATGCTCTCTTGTTGCGAATCTTGGGTGTAAGATCCCAAGAGCAAGACCAGACAGCTAACAATTAGTGTTCATAGTTTCGAGACCGTAGGGCCTCAATACCAAGATCTTCCATCTGTCTTGGCAGAGAGAAAGTATGAGAACCTCTCCGACAATACTCAAACGGTCTTCAACAAAACCTTCAAAACCAGCCTACCGGTGTTTCTATGGTTCTCACAGCAACCTGAGAAATTCAATCATTTCAACAAATACATGGGAGCCCAGAGAGTGGGCATGCCAACATGGCTCGATGTATATCCAGTGAAGGATGAGACATCGACTTGGGACCCTCAGAAGCCGGTCTTGGTGGATGTGGGCGGCGGTTTCGGCCATCAGTGCGCCGCGCTACAAACCCAGTACCCAGACCTTAAAGGCCAGATTGTTCTGCAAGATCTTCCACAAACCTTGGCTCACGCGATGTCTTTGCCGAATGTCAAAGTGATGGAGCATGACTTCTTCCAGCCTCAACCTGTCAAAGGTTTGCGCTAAGTAGTACAGTCCATGTTACACTTGCTGACGATATGTAGGCGCGAAGTATTACTACCTTCGTAACATCCTGCACGACTGGACTGATGACAATTGTGTGGCAATACTCAGCCACCTCAAAGCTGCAATGGGCGAAACTTCTATCATCTTGGTTGATGAAATGGTTTTGCCGAACTTCAAGGCTTCGTGGCAAGCAACGCAACTTGACCTCACCATGATGGCAGCTCTCGGATCTTTGGAGCGCACACACGAACAATGGCAGACCCTGGTCCAATCGGCTGGACTGAAAATTGTGAAGATTTATCCTTACAACGTGTCGGTGCACGACAGTGTCATTGCCATTGCACTCATGGAAGTCTAAGGTCAAGTCGCAAGATGTATGTGGGACAGGAACAAGTCTTCATCGAGTGTCGGCGTGCTAATTTAACACTACTTCACATGGACTCTATTGGAGGACACTCATCAAGGGATACTTCTGTCCCTTCCTCAATCGGTCTTTAAGCCATTTCGAGAGTTGACCCATCTGACCAACTGATCCCAGCTTTTGCACGAATGCGCAATACCAAACCCGACTACACCGTGAAAGTCGGGATCTTTCGCTTCGATTGTGTTGTCCGCGTGACACATTATGCTTTGCCGCAAGAACTCTATACAGTGCAGGACGTGATGAAGTGTAATGCTCTCCCCTCCATAAGAGGAATTATCCCCCCGAAGAATAGCTTCCCTCGAGTCGTAGACCTCGTAGAAGCCCCTTCGAAGTGTGTCCTGGCACCCTCAATGAGCCTGTGAAATCACTGGATAATCTTTGTATACATACGACGCAGTGCAACTGGTGGAAGCCAGCAAAGGTGGACCGCCGTGGGCTTTCGTCAGGGTAGTTAAAAAACCCATGATTCGCTGGGTACAGAGAGCTCCATATCAGGTCCGACTGTTCGGAGGGACGTTGGAGAAAAGTCCTGTTGGACGCGAAGACGATCGAAATGGGATCCACTGCCGAAGTGTGAGTTTCGCATAGTGATAAATGCTGAGCTTCTGGCTTACAGTCGATCTCTGGTTTGTTCAGCTTTGTCTGGACTCTACCAACAACGAACCCAGCTAAGAGAAGTAGGCAGATGGATGGGAAATAGACAAAGCAAACTCGTCTCCATGGGAGGCTGTCCCTCCCTTCGGGGACAGAACCATCTCCCTTCTCGTCCGTATGTGTAAGGTTGTATCCTTGCCTTGATGTCCCGCAAAGCAACATCTTCGGTCGTCTTGGATGTGGAACTGTATCGAGTGACACCAATGTGGCGCGGATTGAAACACACACCCTGTACGACTATGTGACGCAGTGTCACGTTGATTGTTAGCGGTAACGACGATCCGATCTACACATTTCCTCGCTTTCAATAACCATGCTCAGCCGAAGTGGGGCTGCGTGGTCTGGTCAGGGTTCGCGCTGATCCAGGTCACCACATGCAAGATGCTCCAACCCGTTGATCGATGGCCTCTAGTCGCTAGGCGGACACCGATTAGGCGTCCCGCAGAGGCCCCTGGTTTGAAAAGATGACAGCTGTTCGTGCATGAAGCTCGAGCCATACACGGGCCGAGCGTCCATGGAAGGGGTGTGCCGCCCTGGGTTTTGATTTGGCAGAAACTCAGCCGCAAACGCAGGCGCAAGACTCTCCGGGCCAATGGGCGGTTGGCTTGCCAATGAGAATGTCCAGCGTGACCCGTGACAGGAACTTCATAAATTGGGCAGCCTGCGAACTTCAGATCAACATGGACCAGCACAGTGTTCAGTCTATGATTGCACATTGATGAACAAAACAGCCCTAAGCACCACCAGTCTCATACTATCTAGCAGATGATGCATATGAGGATGCAAACGAAAATGCACCTGAACGACAACTGATAGCTGCAACATCGGCTACAAATCCGACCAGCCTCAATATTCCTCGGCATAGAACTTTTCATCAGGATAGACCACATCCTCATCGGCATCGTGCGCAGCTTGCGTGGCGTCAGCTCAGCTTTGCAGATGCTGTGCGACATTGGGAAGTGTGATAGATCCTACATCTTTTGTATTCTTCCGCGTAGAACTTCTCATCGGGATACATGATCTCGTCATCGGCATCTCGAGGCATTACAGCTTTAGAAGTGTAAGCGCCAAGATAAAGAAGACATTCCTCTGGGACGTTACCTCTTGGGGAAGCCAGCGGCATTGCAGCAGCACAGGCACTTAAAGCAAGAAGAAGCACTTGAACCAACTTCATGTTTGACGGTGGGCGTAGAATCTCGAAATTCGTGCGGGATAGATTGGTCTGGCTGTGATTCCTTGCGATGGAATGTACTTTAATAAGTTCTTCACAAAACTAGGATCTCTAGTTCAAGCAAGTGTCATGGGATGCATGCATCCGTTTTCGCCGGGATTTTCCGGTCTTCTCGCAGGGTTGGGCGTCGCGATGTCTCTTGTTGTTACGATTGGTGCCCGCAGACGCAAGCACATAAGCGTCTGATTCGGGTCAATGGAACTCCTGTCCAAAGACTGGCGTTGAATCCAACATGTGGAAGGATTCCGAACGTAGCGGTCGTGCATGCCGTGGTAGCCGTGTTAGACAGGATCGAATAGCCAAGCCAGACTGCATCCGCGGAAAAGAGCGGTCAGTGGGAGTGCTACCAGCTGCGTTATCTTGCTCTGACCCCTTTATGCACATAGAATCCTGGACCCTGGATACTAGCATACACAAGCTGCGACTCATGGATCTTGTATCGATCTAGATTCGTCCTTGGGCCGATCAAAACCCCACTATTGAAACTCAGATGGAGGAGGCAGGACTGAGTCCACCATCCGTGCCGGCAGCGCCTGCATCCTCTCAGATGAGAAGTTCGCGTTTGCAAGTTTTCTAGATGCTGAGTTGCGAAGAGGTCATTGTAGAGAAAGAGCAGCTTCTTGTTGAAGAAGAATGTGGAAAGAAAACAAACTCCTCAAGCCGGATATTATCGAAACGGCTCAAGATAGCACTCTCGTCGCACGCTTTCTTGCTTCATGTCCTTTTGGTTTTTTTATACACCACATGTAGTTTATTCTCGATCTTAGTTGGGCGGTCGCGATGCGAGCATCCCAGACATGGTAGGCCACCACAAACTCCATAGGGCCCAAGTCGGCTGACAGGACTTTAGCCATTGAAAATTTGGCCGTTAATTTCAAGAACCAGCAATTCATGACCATGCATGAGAGCCCCTATGTTGGAGTCCCAGCTGTGGATATCGATCTAGCATGGCAAGCGTTGCTGGCGGATATCAACATTCGAGTCACAAAGGAGGAGCTGGATCGACATGACCAGATGTCAGTCCAGCTTCCAGGAGGTGGACACCTTGCTTGGTTGGGAGTCTTTCATCAACTCCACTGCACGGTCAGTGCATATCCCATGCCTTGATATATCGCTAAAATTGCGGATAGAAAATGCTCCGCCGACTCAATTACAGAGAGGTCTACTATCCCAACATGACAACCTCTCAAGCTCGAGACTGGCAGGTGCACGCGGACCACTGCATCGAGTTTCTACGAGCTTCTGTGATGTGCCATCCGGACACGACATCGTTGACAACCTTTAGCTGGGACCAAATGACCTCCAAACCTATATTGAGTAGCGAGAGGCCTATTCATAGGTGTATGGACTGGCAGAGCCTTCGACAGTCTCTTCGAGATCGGGTGGTGGACGAGAAAGAGCTGAGAGGTATGGCATAGTCGGTGGAAAGGGTCGTGGACATTGCTCCTAGGGCAAGCATACTCAATCATGGCGCAGGTTTTCAGCGCTGCATACCGTTACTTCCCTGTGTCATACCGTCGATCTTGATTGTACTCTCAATCAGAGATCTTTCGCCTGCCAGCCATTTACCAGGCTGATCAGATGATTCCAGTCTTTGCAACGGTGCTGGACTCCAAAGCCATGAACACCACCTGCAATTTCATCCTTGATTTCGAAAGTTGTATCTGCGTTACACATCAAGCTCTGCCTGAGCAGATCGATACAATGGCGAATGTGAGCAGGTGATGACATTGGACCCATGTCTTTTTCTCCTAATTTTCTACCATGGAGCGCCGCTCCGTAAGCCTGCCAAAAGCCAAGGCGTATGCCATTCTAAGTATAACTGTCAGCTCAGATGGTGCTTTTCAGTAGAGGCTATCTTACCAAGCAATGTAGTTGGTGGTAGACCGATAATGTAGAGCGCTGGGATGGTTTCGCGCTGGGATGTCTAAAGAAAGTTCCGTGCTCCGGGAACATGTCCACCGAAGCTTGATTACTGCGATTTGACGAAGCTTGGGCAAATGTTCGATTGTAAATAAAGTATCGATTAGTATCATTCACTACTAGAACATGCTGTTAGGATTATTGTTGTTGATTGTGGATAAATCGCTTACAGGCATGCCCCTCGCGGTTCGATGCACTAAATCGTCCTGCGATGAACGAGCCGCCAACGATAAGTCCAAGAATAAAGGTAGCAGAAAGAAACCTTAGTGTTCTAGCAAGTGTGATAAGCTGTGATGCAGACCCCGAGCCTCGCCCGCCAATCTCATGAGCTGGGAGCAGGCTATATCTCCAGGAAGACATCTGTGATAATTGTTGACGAAAGAAGGTTCACTCGAGGGAAAGGAATTTTACCTTATCCATTCAAAGCCTAGACCCGTAAGCCTGTTGCATTCGGGGGCTACACGTACCCGAGGTTCCACCGGTCGCATTCTTTATCTCTGGTCACTTCTTAGGTGGCATCAATGGTCTTTGACTCACACTTGGTTGGAGTCGCATTTATGTCTGTGCTTTGTATAATGACACACACTACAAATGTCAACCACACCTTTCATTGCATCTCGTACTACTTCGGTGTTGTCTATGCAGACTATGTACTCTCCCCGCGGAAGACTCCACATGCTATCAACCTTCTTTAGAAATGGATATCCGATGTAAGCTCTTTCATTCTCTTGATCTCGCGCTCCACACTTTGCTTATTTGGCGCTTCAATCACTACAACGTCAAAGCTCAGCCTGAAATTTGGATCTCCGTATCTCGAGACAATCACTATTTGAATCTCGTGGCGTTCGCTTTCGAATCTCTTGCCTAATGATTCCCTTGACAAAATCACATCGAGATGAAGTGAGCTCGCTTCGTGTCGTGTAAGCCTCTTCATTCAAAGAAATAGTCGCCCATGAGATTCAAGCGAAGAGAGCCAGAGAGGGGGGAGACCCTCCAGGTCCGTCCATTTCCGTCTTCGCCACCGAGCGATCAACCCCGTTTTGTCTCTTCACACTTTGCTTGAGACTGAAGAAACTTTGCAACCGCGGCCTTTCCAGAGGTATCAGAATGCTAATAGTCTGCAAGGCTTTTTCTTTGCTTCAAGCCGTACTCGCTTCAGGACTATCAAGGTTGAACTGGATGGCGAGCATGTAGCCTGCAGCAACAAAAGCATCATGCTGTAACACCAGTAACAGATGTTTGACCGCTATAGTACGCTGTAGTTCCTGGTCTTCTTTGGGACGAGCTCTTATCGATGTCGAGCTGAAAGTATTCTCTTGGTACAGGAACTTAGAATTACGAGCAAGCTTGGCAGTCGGAGTAACCTCTGAATTGCTAGCACAAAGAACAAGGGCACTTTGTTCCTGCTCACACTTGGTGCTGTCCTTCGTATAAAGCTTTGCCATAGTCGTGTCTCGTATAAATCGAGGTAAGTTGTGCATATTCAATGCGGAGTAAGGCAACGAGTTGTAATGATTGCAGAATGCTGGATTTTTGAAGGGTCTCACGACTGCTCGTCCCAGCTATATGATTGTTTTGGAATCCCGATAATTTGTAACGGTAAGTATTGAGAAGACATCCAGGGTGAGTTCGAGGAAGCGAAGAGGCTATTTCACCATCTCCGTGATCGCGCTGTCTCCATGATCTTTGAATTTCTGGCGAGTTTATTGGTAAGATTTTGTCTGATGCGCATGGGCTTCGCTTTCTCTCCCTCACTCCTTGTTCTGTAGGGTCAATCATACCCTTCAGCTGCTGAGCAAGATCTCCCGTGACAATTGAGGACCAAAAGGGGCCGGAATTAGGCTAATATGCTTAACTGCTTTCGTTGTGCCAGAAAAAGTAACGCTTTTGCAGATCATGGGTGGGAAAAATGCCCCATATCTGGTACCAGACCAGGTATGTTCATCTTGTGGAGTCTGCATTTTTCAGGCTAGAAACAAACTGAAAGCCTACCTAGCTCTTGGAAGGACTCTCAGAGCTCCAAGGCGCTAAAGATACATTCTATAATGATCTCGATGACAAGCAAGCTACAAAATCGGTGAAGTAATTACCTCCACACTCGATGCGTGTCTTCGACTCAAGTTCTCCTCTGCCTGCCTGGGTATTCGAAGGTTATGCAGCCAAGATTGCATTTATACGATGCACAGCGGATCACGCATTGCCACTGTTCCTCCAGAACATGATAATTGAAAATAGCGGCGTCAAATGGAACGTGAAGGAGATCGAGTCATCACACAGTCCATTCATCAATCAGCTACAGAAAGTGGTGGAGGTGCTGAATTAGCTAGTTACTCAATTTATGCATCAGAAATGGGTACGCTTGACTGAAGAGTCACATCAATTGAAGACATGTAGAGAAAAGAAAGGACTTGTATTTGGTAAGTTTCTACCTCTCGTCCATTTGTACTCGAACTTTCGGTGCCCTATAATGGGGTTCGATTTTGTGACCGAGCCAGGTCGCTTCTATGGTTGCTGGTCTGTAACTCAAAGATTTCCTTACAACATGAAGGCGAAAAAACTGTGAGCCGTGGAAGCACCTTTCCCTAGTCGTCAAGATCACGCTCCTTTGCAATGTGGAATTTACGCATAGCAGAATTAAAAGCACTGGAATTCAATAAGTTAGAATTGCTCCTCCGTAGCACGCGAACGCAAGACTCACCGCGACTTGCAAGCTTCATAGGTCGAAATACTATTCGACTCTGGCATAATATGCTCGCAAATGACTGCCCTCGAACCCTGGATTAGTACTGGGTTCAATGCTCTCAGAATTCGGATCGCGTAGGCGTTGGACCATTCATGAAGAATCTAGCGTAGTTGAAATATTTGAGCTGCTTTGATAGGCTGCTGTCTGAAGAAGTTATGGTCCGTGAACGTTGCACGGCCCTGGATGTTCGAGAATAATTGTGGCTGTCCGACGCTTATAACATCTGGCTAATCCTGCACTATACAATGCATCCAAGGCACTTCTCGAGCAATCGCGATACTTGCACAGTCAAAGAAGCCACCTATATCTACGATATTGTCGATCTTGAGCAAATGTCAGTCAAACTTATTTTGGGACAAGGGCCAACACCGAGACAGAATATATCGCTACTGCGTATAGCCTTCATCTATCTGGATACTCAAAATATGCCTCGACGACGGTCATGTCCTTGTTGTGAGCAACACTAAACCCCTGAATGGATACCTCAGTGCACTCTGACTGTCAACGAAGATTAGGGTACTTGACAGAGTGGTATCCTCATTCCGATTCAACCCATCTTGTCAAAGCTATGACTGTCCGCGCGTAATAGATCGGCAACGGCAACTAGGTGAGGATCCGCCATTTACCTGTGAGATCGAGGCTTCTCTGCGTGAACGCTTTCCAATTGCCAGCCAAGAGCTTCTGAACGACGAAAGCAAGATCGAATTCTATTTGCACACTCGCTTGATCCGCCAAGCGAACCTAATATTTTAACGCAGAAGGCAGTACCAGCGCCACGAGATCTTGCAGCAGTACACTTGAAGCAGGTGGTGTAGTGCAGTCATGCATCTATTGCTTGTCTATGAAATCTATGTTGTGGGAGATCTAACATACACGAGACTGCCAAGGCGCAAGCCTAATCGAGTAAGAGTCTCGCAGGAGACAGCCGCATCTCATTGGCTCCAACAAGTACTTCAGTGAAGACCTAATTGCAGACCACTGATGTGGTTGAAGTTTTGGAGGCACAAAAGCCTTTAAAACTCATTGGAAGGAGTAGAAGAAGGAAGAGGATCTGGAGGGAAAAGCTTGAGTGGCGAGAGTTCGAGGAAAGGGTACTTATTATATGTTTTGGAAATCCTCGGAGCTCACTATACAGTATTTGTCGCCTCTGTTCCGGGATATGCGCCAGTGGCGGGCATTGTCATGACGTTCAATATCTGCATCTGTGCTTGGATTCGACCATATCATGCTAACTCTCTAAGTGCGGAAAGGGTGATAGAAAATTCTTTTAACCAGGCCTCACAGCGGGGCAGCGCAGCATCCTGTACCTCGAGACCCATCTTAGATTGCTGAAGGACGTCATTGCCAGCAGAGAAGCAAAGTCGGTGTTTCCAAGAAGCTAGAATCTCACCCTCTTAGTCTGCAAATACGTTGCAGATCAGCCTGCCCGAATTCGGTCGGGGCCAGCATTGATTCGTTACTTTATCACATGAGGCTAGAGAAGACCAATCTACCATGCTTTGCGTAGGAGCTGTTTCTTACCTCATTTCTCTTCCAACACTCCACTCCCTCTATTCCTAAAGACGTTGCATAAACAGGTCTAGGATTCATCTCCGGACCTTGCATTAATGGGCTCGCTGTATGTTGCGGGCTTCGGAAAGCTGTATCTACAAAAGACAGAGTAACGATGTCCAGAGGTAGTAGGCATCCCTGATCTCCACATAGAGTTGGCCACCCTCAACCTATCCAGCATGCCCAAATGATCGTGTATCACATAATGTCATGATAAGCCACGGGACTCCCATCCCTCCCCGCTTGCAACCTCTTCCCACACGCCACTCCTTCCGTGGCCTCATTAAACCATCCGCCCCTTCTATGACCAGTTCGGCCCATTCCGGCACATCGGGCGGTGAAAGCATATATCTCACCGGCGTACTGACAGCCCAGACCAGCGTGAAACACTTCAATAGGAGCCCTGGAAAGGAGAACTGTAACGGTGAGGGATGTCCCGAAAGCCACAATGGAGAGACAAGGCGCTGGAAGAGTGGCACAGAGGCGTAGAACACGTAAACCGAGCAGAAGAGGATGTTGGGTGCCAGAAGACGTGTGAGCAAGGAAGCGCGCTTGCTTCGAGAGCGTTCGTTGAGGGGAGAGGCTACGGCGCCGCTGATAATAAAGGACGGGATTTCGGTCAGGGATGGTAGGAGGGAGCGGATAGAGCGGTAGGCGCCGTCCTTTGAGAGAGGTTAGTGTGTTTTTGCTCACTGACTCTTAAAGCTAGGTTGTTGGATGGAAAACGATGCTCGAGCTTCGAGAGAATACAAAATCAGAGAGGGAGTGCTTTCAGGTATGTGACGAGAAATGGTATGCTATAGGGCACTTACACGGTGCAGCCTAAAACTCTTGAGCCGAAAAGTTAGACAACTGTGAGAGCCCAGATTGACGATAGGCGAGATAAGTGTTGATAGTCCTAGGAACATAGAAAGCTAGGAGGAGTCGTTGGCTCCAGATAATGTACGATCGATACTTGGTGGAGCCATGATTGGACACGTCGTCAAGACTGGTGGAGGTAATCAAAGCTGAGGGCAACATGGCCATAGCCAAGATAGTTGTTATGGGAGAGTAGTCGCGCAGCATGTATATTCGGTTGACGACTTTGATAAGGGGCTTCATCTTCGAAGTCAAGCGCGAGCTCGACGGATACGGTGCGAGCCGCTGGTGTACTTCATGACCTCCTTTGAGCTATGGCGATATTCAGTCAGGTCTGCGTCCCGTTGATAGAGAGCGAAATGAAACGTAATCGATGGAAGAACGACATTGAATGCTAGATAACTAGCGACAGCAGCAAAAGCAGCAACAGTAGGCATGAGGGATGCAGCGAAAGATTTGGCACTTACCCACCGCATACGCTGCGCCGTCAAAGCCTTTATTGAGTCCGGTGCAAGTCCCACCTGCAAGGGCTACTGTTAGATCGCTTCCACATTTCAGGCACCAAAAATAACCAGTGAGAAGGCCGCCTAAAACAGCGGCCGAGACCATCTCGAATCAGGCGCCTTCTCACCTGCACACAAACTATCCGCGTCTCCTTTATATCTTCAATGCGGGGCAACGGTGGCTGGCCTAGACCCAGCCTGTCTACCTGGCTTTAGCCATGGCCGGTTACCCGTTCGCCTCTCGCGTTGTCGTCGCATCTTCTATTCTCTACAGATGCGACGGTGTCGGACCGATTGATTGTTGTTCTGATGACATGATGATTAAAAATTTCAATGAGTAAGGATTTGTAAATGCTTAGAATGGACGATGCCAAGGCATGCCCTCTTGGCGTCGCCTCCCAAAACAGCGAAGCCCGACATGCCGAAGCGACTCCGAACGTTTATCGATTTTCAACCACAATTGTGTTTGCAAGCTTTCATGTTTATTTTGTCGAAGAGGAGAAGTGA
>JAABUI010001360.1_pt1 | contig 14387 bp, 10 predicted proteins | sample 5559111 | NCBI WGS metagenome assembly JAABUI01 (sample SAMN10711870, study PRJNA513365) | rock metagenome | isolation source: Antarctica rocks | place: Antarctica: Victoria Land, Buttleship Promontory
CCGCCGTTGGCGAAGCTGAACACCCGGCTGTGTTCCAGGAAACGGCCGAGGATGCTGCGGACCCGGATGGTCGCGCTCAGCCCGGGCACCCCCGGCTTGAGCGCGCAGATCCCCCGGGTCAGCACGTCGACCGGCACCCCGGCGCGGCTGGCGCGGTACAGCGCGTCGATGCACGCCTCGTCCACCAGGCTGTTGACCTTGATCCGGATCCGGGCGGGGCGCCCGGCCCGGTGGTGCTCGACCTCGGCGTCGATCCGCTCGATCAGTCCCGAGCGCACCGAGTGCGGCGCGACCAGCAGCTTGCGGTAGGACGTCTGCAGGGAGTACCCGGACAGGTTGTTGAACAGGTGCGTCAGGTCTTGGCCGACCTCCGGGTCGGCGGTGAGCAGGCCGAGGTCCTCATACATCCTGGCCGTCTTCGGGTTGTAGTTCCCGGTCCCGATGTGCGCGTAGCGGCGGATCCCGTCGGCCTCCTCGCGGACGACCAGGCAGAGCTTGCAGTGGGTCTTCAGCCCCACCAGTCCGTAGACGACGTGCACGCCGGACTGCTCGAGCTTGCGGGCCCAGCTGATGTTGGCCTGCTCGTCGAACCGAGCCTTGATCTCGACGATCGCCAGCACCTGCTTGCCGGCCTCGGCCGCGTCGATGAGCGCGTCGATGATCGGGCTGTCCCCGGAGGTACGGTAGAGGGTCTGCTTGATGGCCAGCACCTGCGGGTCGGCCGCCGCCTGCTCGACGAACCGCTGCACCGAGGTGCCGAACGACTCGTAGGGGTGGTGCAGCAGCACGTCGCGGTGGCGGATGGCGGCGAACATGTCGGCCGGCGTGGCCGTCTCGACCTCGGCCAGGGTCGGGTTGGTGACCGGGATGAACGCCGGGTACTTCAGGTCGGCCCGGTCGATGTTCGCGATCGCGTGCATGCCGGTCAGGTCCAGCGGCCCGGTCAGCCGGAAGACCTCCGGCGGGGAGATCCGCAGCTCGCCGACCAGCAGTTCCAGGACGTGCCGGTCGATGGAGGTCTCCACCTCCAGGCGCACCGGTGGGCCGAACCGACGGCGGAGCAGCTCCTTCTCGATCGCGGCCAGGATGTTCTCCGCGTCGTCCTCCTCGACCTCGAGGTCCTCGTTGCGGGTGACCCGGAACATGTGGTGTTGGCGGATCTCCATCCCGGGGAACAGCTGGTCCAGGTGGGCCGCGATGACGTCCTCCAGCGGCACGAACCGGTCGTCGTGGGCGCGGACGAACCGGGGCAGCGACGGCGGCACCTTGACGCGGGCGAAGTGCTCGACACCGGTGTGCGGGTTGGCGACCACGACCGCGAGGTTCAGTGACAGCCCAGAGATGTACGGGAACGGGTGGGCCGGGTCGACCGCCAGCGGGGTGAGGACCGGGAAGATGCGGTCCCGGAACAGCCGGTGCATGTCCGCGCGCTCGGGCTCGTCCAGCTGCTCCCAGCGCACGATCTCGATGCCGTGTTCGGCCAGGGCGGGGAGCACTTCCTTGTGCAGGCAGGTGTTCTGCCGCTCCTGGATCTCCCGCGCGACCGACCAGATGTTCTCCAGGGTCTCCCGCGGCATCAGTCCGCTGACCGACCGGACGGCGACCCCGGCGGTGATCCGGCGCTTGAGCCCGGCCACCCGGACCATGAAGAACTCGTCGAGGTTGGAGGTGAAGATCGCGAGGAACCGGGCCCGTTCCAGCAGCGGGATCGTCGGGTCCTCGGCGAGCTCCAGGACGCGGGTGTTGAACTTCAACCAGCTCAGCTCCCGGTCGTTGAACCGGTCCTCCGGCAGCGGTTCCCGGCCGCTCGCCCCAGTGCCGACCGTCCCGTTCAGGGTCCCCGGGCCGGCCGCATCCTGGCCGGTCGGCCCGGCTGCGGGGTGATGCGGGTCGACGACGGCTGCGGCGGTGACGGCTGCGGTGGTGGCGGCTGGGCTGCGCGCCGGAGTCCGGCGGGCCGGCGTGCGGCGGGGCCGGGCGCCGGTGCCGCCTCCCGGCCCGGTGCTCGCGGCGCCCGGGTCCACCGGGGTCGGCGCCGCGATTGTCGCGTCGTCCAGGGCGGGCGTCAGGATCTGCTCTCCGGCGTCGGCCATGAGGTGATCCTCGCATCGGACGTCGGCCCGGAACGCGTCGCCAGGGCGACCGCCGGGTGGACATCCGTTCCGCCGCGCGGGCCCAGCCGCGGGAGGGCCAGCCGCGGGAGGGCCAGCCGCTCGTCGGCCGTGGACGCGGTCAGGCGTACAGGACGTCGAGGGTGTCGTCGACGAAGCCGAGCCGCCGGTACAGCCGGACCGCCGGGGAGTCTGCCTCGACATAGAGCTCGACCCCGCCCGCGCCACGATCGGCCAGCGACCGGAGTCCGGCGACGGCGAGCGCGGTTCCCAGGCCCGGCCGGCGCGCTGCCGGATCGGCGCCGAGGACGTAGATCTCGCCGACCAGCGACCCGCCGGGGCTTTGCGGTCCGGTCAGCTTCGTCCAGTTCGACCCCAGCAGTCGCTCCGCTCCGGCCGCTGCCGGATGCCCGGTCGCGTCTGCGCCGTCGGCCCACGCGAGCAGGAACCCGGCCGGGTCGAACCAGTCCGCGTCCAGGCGCGCCTGCAGGTCGGTCCGGGTCCAGCGGCCCTGCTCCGGATGCCCGGCGAAGGCAGCGGCGTTGACCCGTAGCCACGCGTCGTCGTCGGTGCCGGGCCGGAAGCGGGCCAGCCGCACCCCCGGCGGCAGCGGAACGTCCGGCAGCGGCGTCCCCTCGGGCCGAAGCATCCGCGCCAGGCGGCGGGTCGCGGACAGGCCGGCGGACCGGGCGAGTGCCCTTGCCGCCGGAAGGTCGCCGTGCGCCCAGAAGCCGACCGGTGTGTCCGGTCCGAGGGCCGCCCGCGCCGCCGACACCAACGTGGCTCCGACCCCGGCCCGACGCTCGGCCGGTGCGACGACGACCTCGGCCGTCGCGGGCCGCTCGCCGGTGTCGATGCCGACATACCCGGCCACCTCCCCGGCCGCGGTGGTGACGACGACGTGCAGCCGGGGCGCGACCGGTCCGGCGAGGGCGAGCAGGCCGGCTTCGTTCAGCGGTGCGACGCCGTCGGCCGCGGCGGCCTGACCGGCGACCCGGCGGACGGCTGCGGCCTCGCGCGTCTCCAGTACCGGGACGGCCGCGGGGACCGGCGGGACAGATTCGCTCATGAGGCCTGCCCCTCCTCGCCCCGGTCCCCGTCGCCCCGGTCGGCCCGCTGCCCGCCGTCGGGCGTGCCACCGCGGGGAGCGGCATCGTCGGGCCGGCTTGCGGCCCCCGTGACCCTGGCGTCCCGTGGGACGTCCGGCCGATCGGACTCCGCGGGTCGGCCCGATTCACGGACGGGCTCGTGGCCGACGACGAACCGGTAGCCGACGTTTCGGACGGTGCCGATCAGGTGCTCCTGCTCGGGCCCGAGCTTCGCCCGCAACCGGCGGACGTGGACGTCGACGGTCCGGGTCCCGCCGAAGAAGTCGAAGCCCCACACCTCCTGCAGGAGGTGGGCGCGGGTGAAGACCCGGGTCGGGTGCTGCGCGAGGAACTTCAGCAGCTCGAATTCCTTGAACGTCAGGTCCATCGGTCGGCTGCGGATGCGCGCTGTGTAGCTGGCGTCGTCGATCACCAGGTCCCCGGACCGGATCTCGGTCGACCGCTCCACCGGGACCAGCTGGGCCATCCGGCCGGCCGCCAACCGCAGTCGCGCCTCTACCTCGGCCGGTCCCGCGCTGTCCAGGATCACGTCGTCGACGCCCCACTCGGTGGTCACGGCCGTCAACCCGCCCTCGGTCACCACCAGCAGCACGGGCGCGCCGATCGCGGAGGACCGGAGCAACCGGCACAGCGTCCGGGCGTGCACGAGCTCCCGGCGTCCGTCGACGAGCACCAGGTCGGCCGGCGGCCCGTCGTGGACCGGGGGCAGCTCCGCGGGTGCGGCGCGCAGGTTGTGCAGCAGCAGGCCGAGCGCGGGCAGGACGTCGATCGCCGGTTGCGGGCTGCTGGACAGCATCAGCAGGGTGCTCACGACGTGTCCTCCCGGTCGGCAGGCAGGACGTGTCCGGAGCCCGCACGAAGAATTCACCGGGCGACCACTTCGTCAGCCGTCCCGGGCAGCGTATCGGGACCCTTGTGCGGCCCCCGCCCCGAACAGGCCGGGTCTGGCAGCATGCCGGGCGTGTCGGTCCCGCAGGTCAGCGGCACGCCGCGGGAGCCCGCTGCCCGCCCGAGTGGAGCCGGCGAGCCCGGGGCCCGAGCCGACCGCCAGGCCCGTGCCGGTGTCGCGACGCTGCAGGTGGCGACCGGCGTGCTGGTCGCGGTAGCAGTCGCGGTCGGCGGGATCGGCGTCCTGGTGGCCGTCGTCGCCGTCCAGGTGACGTGGGTGGTCGTCGCCGGCCGGCTGCTCGGCGTCGCTTACTCCGGGCGGACCCTGATCGGGCTGAGCGCGCTGCTCGCGACGGTCGGCACCGTCTGGCAGGTGCCGTCGGCCCGCGGCGGGGCGGCGGACGCCGGCGCCTCGCCCGAGGCCCTCGGCGTGCTGGCCGGGCTGCTCGGGCTGGTCGTGGTCGCCGCCCTCTTCGTGCAGCTTGCCCGCCGGGACGGTCGCGACGATCTGACGCTGCGGCTGGCCGGGACGGTGCTGGTCGCGGTGCTCGGCATTGTGCCGGCGGCACTGCTCTCCGTGACGGGGTCCGCGGCCGGGCGGGCCGCCCTGGTGGTGATGGCGATCGCCGTGCTGGTCGCCGGCGCGGCGACCGGTCTCGGCGCCGGAGCTCTGGGATCCGGCGGTCTGGGGTCCGGGGATCCCGGTCCGGTGGAACCCGGATCGGTGGATCCCGGATCGGTGGATCCCGGCCGGGCGAACTTCGGCCGCGGGGTACGCAGTGGGCTGCGCCGTCTCGAGCGTGCCCCTGTCGCGGTGCGCTCTCTCGTCGTCGGCAGCAGTGGCGCGGTGGTCTGTGCGATCGCGGGGGCGGTCGCGGTGACGGTGCCCGCGACCGAGAGGATCGGGGTCCGCGGCACCGGATCGACTGCGCTGGCCGGCGCGGTCGCGGTGTACGCCGTGCTCGGTGTCCTCTGCTACCTGACCTCGCTCGCCGCCGGGACGGTCGCGCGGGCCACCCCCAGCACCCGCACGGGCGGGCTGGTCGCAGCCGTCCTGGCCGTCGCGTTGGCGACCCCGCTCGTGCTGGTCGCGACCCGCCTGGTCCGGTGAGGTCGGGATGCGGCGCGACGGTGCCCTTGTCACTGACACTAGGAGCCGTGCACCGCAGACCTGTCGGGGGAACGCCGTGATCCGCCCGGGACGAGGCGGGCGCTCCCGGCCGGCGGACAGCGCGCCAGGTGACAGCGCGCGGGTTGACAGCGCGCGGGCGGACAGCGCGCTAGGTGACAGCGCGCGGGGTGACAGCGGAGCTTGGTGGGCCGGGGACGCGCCGACCGGCGAGACCGCCCCTCCCGGCCCCACCACCGACGCGACGGGCGCTGGAACGGCTGGCGGGGCCGCCTCTGGCGCCGTTGCCGCCACCCAGGTCGGCGAGCCCGGCACCGCGTCGTTGCCGCCGCTGCCCCCGTCGACTCGCGAGCGGCGACCGCGCGAACCGTGGATCCCGGAGCCGCCACCGTTCCGGACCCTGTCCGGTCCGGACATCGCCGGGATCGTCCTGCTCGGTGCGTTGGGCATCGGCGTGCTCGTCGTCCTGGGGCTGTTCGTCCTGAACCGGTTCGACCAGCGGGACCCGGTCGTCGCGGCGACCCCCGCGGCGAGCTCGTCCCCGGCGCCGTCCGCGGCAGTCACCCCGCCCTCGTCGCCGGGGCAGCCGTCGGCCGGGCCGACCACCGACGGGACGGCCACCGACGGGACGGCTACCGGACCCGGGCGGATCCGCGGTGCCCACTACCGGGGCCAGCTCAACACGGTGACGCCCGCGGGGGTCGACGCCTCCTGCACCTCCCGCCCGACGCAGAACGCCGACGGCGGGACCACCCCATATGACGCCGAGTTGGTGCTGGACGGTAATCCGGAGACGGCGTGGCGGTGTCCCGGCCCGGCGGTCGGCGAGCGCCTGACCATCCGCTTCGACCAGCTGACGGCGGTGGCGGAACTCGGGATCGTCAACGGGTACGCGAAGGGGCGCGTGGGGTCCGGCGGCGACCAGTACCGGAAGAACCGGCGGGTCGAGCGGGTGCGGTACATCTTCGACGGCGACCGTTGGGTCGATCAGCAACTGGACCCGACCGACCGTTCGACGCAGACGATCAGGATCCCGGCCACGACCACCGGCCGGATCATCGTGGAGATCCGGGAGGTGTCGCCCGGGGAGCGTGACGCGACCGCGATCAGTGAGCTCACCTTCGCCGGTCCCCAGCAAGGCTGACCGCGGAGCTGACCCGGCCGGGACGGCGCGCCGGGAGGGATACCTAGGATCGCCGCCGTGAACTCCGTCGACGCCATCGAGTTCTTCTTCACCGGGCTGCTCGTCGTCGTCTCGGTCGGCATCGGCGCCATGGTCGTGGTGGTCCTGCACCGGCTGTTCCGGGGCCAGTCGTGATCGAACTCGATCCCGACCTCGATCCGCGGTGTCTGCCGTTGGCGTGGCTGCTCGGCCGCTGGGAGGGCGCTGGTGTCGGCGAACGCGCCGACGGGGGCGGTTCCTACCGGTTCGGCCAGGAGCTCGTCGTCGGCCACGACGGCCGGCCTTTCCTGTCGTACGAGTCGAGCAGCTGGGTGCTGGACGACGCCGGTCGCGTCACCGAGGCAGGCTCCCGAGAGACCGGGTATCTCCGGCCGGTCGAGCCGGCAGCCGTCGGTGTGCGGGTCGGCACGGGCCCCGACGACGCACCGGACACCGACCCGGAGGGCGATCCGGACGTCGATCCGGAGGGCGATCCGGACGCCGACCCGGCACCCGAGGCGCACGACACCGAGCTGCTGCTGGCGCACGCAGACGGGCTGGTCGAGCTCTGGGTCGGTCGCCGGGACGGGGCGCGGCTGGAGCTGGCGACCGACGCTGTCGTCCGGGTGCCGGGGGCGCCCGGCCGGGCCGCCGGGCACCGGTTGTACGGCCTCGTCGAAGGCGACCTGCTCTGGGCCTGGGACGCCGGCGTCGGCAGCCGGCTGACGTCGGTGATGTCGGCCCGGTTGAAGAAGGTCGGACCTGCTCCCGTAGCCCTCGTCCCGCCCGGCCTCGCCGACCCGGCGCCGGCTGCTCCCGAGGCCTGAGCCCGCCGGCGCGGCGGCCGGCCGGTGACGTCACCTGACGATCGGTCCAGCGACGGCGGACCGGGGATCCGTCCGCGCGGACCATCGCGATGCCGGCCAGGGACCACGAGCTCGCCGATCAGCTGAACGGTGCGCCTGGTCCAGACCTACGCTCGCGGCCATGACCGAACAGCCCGCCGCAACTGGGCCCGCCCCCGCCGGAACGGCGGCCGTGTCCGCTCCCGCCGCAACGGCCGCCAGCCCGCTGTTGTCGCGTCCGGGCGCGGTCCCGGCTGAGGGGCCGGACACCGGCGTCGCAGGTCACTACGGGGACCCGTTCCGCGAGCAGCGCTCACTGGCCGGCGGAACCGGGGCGGTCGACACCAGCCACCTGGGAGTCGTCCGGCTGACCGGGTCCGACCGGCGCAAGCTGCTGCACTCCCTGTCCACACAGGACTTCCGCGGCGTAGTCGACGGCGGGTCCACCGAGCTGGCCATCCTGTCCCCGCACGGTCACGTCGAGCACCACGCGCACGCCGGGGACGACGGCACGGCGATCCACCTGGTGACCGACGCGGGCCGTGCGCCGGCACTGGCCGACTTCCTGGACCGGATGGTCTTCTCGTTCGATGTCGAGGTCGCCGACGTGACCGCCGAGTGCGCCGCGGTGTGGCGCCCCGGAACCGGGGACGCCCCGGCCGGGGTCCCGGTGGTGCTGACCCCGCGGGGTCGCTTCGAGCTGGTGGACCGCGCCACGCTCGCCGAGGTCCTGGCGGGCGAGGGCCTGGCCGGTGTGGAGGCATACGAGGCCTTGCGCATCGCCGCCGGTGAGCCGCGGCTGGACCTGGACGTCGACCACCGGACGATCCCCAACGAGCTGGGCTGGATCGGCACCGCGGTCGCATTGGACAAGGGCTGCTATCGCGGTCAGGAGACGGTCGCGCGGGTGCACACTCTCGGGCGGCCGCCGCGCAGGTTGACCGTGCTGTGGCTGGACGGCTCACCGAACGTGCTGCCCGCGCACGGCGACCCGGTGCTGCTCGACGGCCGGGTGGTGGGTGCCATCGGCTCCGCGGCCCGCCACTTCGAGAACGGGCCGGTGGCGCTGGCGCTGGTCAAGCGGTCGGTGCCGGTCGAGGCCACCCTGACGGTCGGCTCGGCCGCGGAGGTCCCCGCCACCCAGGAGTCCGTCGTCGATCCGGAGATCGGCCTGCACGCCCGCCCGCGCCTCGGCTGACCGTCCGCGGCCTGTCGGACGCGAGCCGCCCGCTCGGCCAGGGTCGTCGACAGTGCGCTGCATTCGACAGTGGGCTGCATTCGACAGAGCGGTGGTCGTCAAGCAGGTCGACACCAACGCCGTCGGCGACGTCCGCGTCATTCAGGCCGCGCTGCCGTTGGACCACGAGTCCGAGAACCCGGTCGTCGTGAACACCTCGAGCGGTCTTGGCTCGTTCTGGGCGGTCACCAACCCCGAGCATCACGAGTCGCACAAGTCTTTCGTGGTGTACAGGGCGGCCAAGGCGGCCGTCTCCATGCTCACGGTCCGGCGAGCCCGGCTTCACCTCGACCGACCTCACCGGCAACGGTGCGGGTCATACGGGGAGGGCGCCGAGGTCATCGTGCGCCTGGCAACCATCGGCAAGGACGGCTCCACCGGCACCTTCCAGAGAATGCGGGCGCACTCACCGTATGACTGCAAGCACTCTTCGCCTGCCCGCCCACCGGCTCGGCCACCGAGCTGCTCATCGCGCACCGACACCTCACCCGCCTACCCGCAGCCGACTGACCCAGCCCTCCAACCCCGCCAGGAACGGCGCGGGGTTCACCGGCGAACTACAACGCCGGAGAACTTCGCGCCCCGAGGCGACCGCGACGCCCGACCCGCTGACCAGCACAAAGGTGAACGCTCGATCCGTCCCGATGAAAGGTTGACGGTAGGCTGACAGCGCTCGCCTGCGTGCACACCCGACCAAGGGACACCGAGATGACCGACACCGTCCGCGGGGTCGCCGAGCCGTCGGTTGCGGCACCGAGCAGCTATCGGTTGATGGCGCGCGCGTTCGCCGCGTTGCGGATCTTCACTGGGCTGGTGTTCTTGACCAACGCCTTGGCGAAGGCATTCGACATAGGCAATGCCGATTGGGGCTTCTTCTCGTTCAGCCTCATCACTCGAGGGTCGGCAAGATCCATCGCCGCCGACGCCTCGGGCCGGACCCAGATCGGCCCACTGGGAGCCTTCTACCGCGATGTCGTGCTGCCGAACTGGGGATTCTTCGGGATCTTTCTCACCGTTGTCGAGCTGGCCGTGGGTCTCGGTTTGATCTTTGGAGTGGCGACCCGGTTGGCCGCGGTCGGCGGCCTGTTGCTCATAGCACCCATCTGGGTGATGCTCTGGCACACCGGTCTCTACCTTTGGGAGTACCCAGCCGAGGATCTGCTGCCACTGACTTTGCTGGCCATCGTTCCGGCCGGTCGAGTGGGCGGGCTCGACAGCCGGCTCGCCCCCCGGTTCGGACACCGCTGGCCCTTCTAACCGAACTGCTATTCGGCCCGTGAGACCCGTTGTTCCCGGAGATCACCACCGACGCCGGCGGACGTCCACCGAGGTACCCGGTCACCGGTCGTCACCGGTCGGACGCGGTTCGCCCGTTCACGGTCATTGGTCGGTACGGCGCGGGCCCCGCGGCCGTACCGGCGTTCGGGTGGCGGAGACATCTGGCCACGGCGCATGCGACGGCCAGTGCCTCGTGCACGCCGTTGTCAACGCCCTTCTCGAAGTCGTCGCCGTCGGTGGCCATCGTGTTGGTGATGTGGGCCAGGCACACGACGGCGCGGGAGCGCGCGGCTGCGTAGGCGTAGAGGGCGGCGGCTTCCATCTCGACACAGGAGATCCCGGCAGCAGCCGCCTCGGCCAGGGCAGCGGCGGTCTCCCTGTACGGCGCGTCGGTGGTCCAGGAGAACCCGGTCACGACCGGGACGGTGAGCGTGTCGAACGCACCACGCAGTCGCCGTTGCAGGTCGGAGTCCAGGACGCTCCACCTGGCCGGGGGAACGTAGTGCCTGCTGGTGCCCTCGTCACGCAGTGCACGGTCGATAAGGACGAAGCACGGCGCCAAGCCGGTCGGCGTGACCTCCCCTGCCGAGGTGATGCTGATGACCAGCTCGGCACCCGAGGCGGCGAGCTGCTCCGCGACCAGCACCGCGAATGGCGCACCCACGGCCATCCCGACGAAGCCAAGCTGCACGCCGTCGATCGTCGTCACCCACATGTCGGTGTGGTAGCACGCCCACCCCAAGTGCTTCACCGCGCGACCGGTCCCCGCGAGGTGACGAACAATGTCGCCATCAGGGTCGAGCACCACGACACGCGGGACCGCAACGTCAGGGAGGCGTCGTTGACGGCGGCCCTCCCGCAGCAGGTTCTCCGGTCGGAACACCGACGGGTCGGTGTAACCGGAGATTCCGCCGAGCGGGAGATTCACCGCCTCAGGAGCCGCCCGAACTGACGCTCCGGTGCCCCTGCCCCCACCCCGGCTCGGCGCACCCGCTCCGTCGCTCACCCCCACATCTCACCACTGCTCCACGCAGCGTTCGCCCGGACCGGTGCCCCCTGACCCGGCCGGGGGCAGGTGGCGCGAGCTGTCAGTCCTGCAATACCCAGCTGATCGGTCCGCCCGCTTAGAGCGGCCGCGTTTCAGATGTTTGGGCAGCGCACCGATGCTTCACGTCATCGATGATCCGCCTCCGGGTCGGTTTCGCACCGGAACTGTCAGACCGGGCTCGAACGAGCGCCTGATTTCGAACACGAGCTTCGGTACGCCCACCGATGGTGCGTCGTTGACATGCGCCGACCGCGTCTGAATCGTCCGGGACCGGGGACTGCCTGATCCGGGTCGTCGGTGCCATCACGCGGCAACCGGTAGACACCACGCCACCGGAGTTGCCCCGAGCCGCCGGCCGTTGGTAGACGGCATGCGCAGCCGGCGGGGCGCGGGCCCGCGCGCGGTGAGTGAACGGCGCGGTTGGGGGTGGGGTTGGGCGCCCTCCCGAATCTGCTCGGAAGTGCCACCGGCCGCCGGCAGGCTGTGCCCATACATCGGCTTGGCGAGGATGTGGTGGGCGGCCGCGGCGGTCACCAGGCCAGCAGCCGGGCAGGCACGCCGGCGCGGCGGGGCATCGGGTCGGCGATGGCGAGATACGAGCTGAGCAGGCAGCCAGCGACGAGCATGCGCACGTGCACCGCGGCGTGCAGCAGCGGGTGCTGCCCGACAGCCCCGCCCCGCGAGGGCCGACATCTCGGGCAGAGCCGAACGGCGTGGGAGAACGGCTCAGAGCTGGAGCGCCCCAGCGATGCGCCTTGCTAGATCGACAGGCAGTGACCTAGCTTGAGCGCACCGTCAGGCCACCTCCGCTAGCACAGGTGGCAGAGATTCGTCCCGTCACAGACGAGGAGCCGTCATGGCAAGGTCGCGGGTCTCACGTCGGTACGTCGTCCTTGGCGCCGCGCTACTTGCGGTAGGACTCGCGTTTGTCGGGGTCCAGGTGCCCGGCGCTGCGGCGACGGTTCGGGTGGGGGGGTCACCCGTCTCGGCCGGGACGTACCGCAACCCGGTCCTACCGGTGAACGCTGCCGATCCCTCCGTCGTGAAGGGGCTCGACGGCTACTACTACCTGTATGCGACGACGACGCGGCTGCCGGGCAGTGACCGGCAGCACTACTTCCCGGTCTGGCGTTCAACGGACCTGACGTCGTGGTCGTACGTCACCGATGCGATGACAGCCAAACCGGACTGGGCGGCCGACGACTCGCTGTGGGCGCCCGACGTCCACTACCTGAACGGCAAGTACTACCTCTACTACACCGCGGCGCACGTGAAGGCGCTGCCGGCGTACGGCACCCCGGGGACGACTCCGGCGCACCCGGTCTCAGCGATCGGTGTGGCCACCTCCTCGACGCCGTGGGGTCCGTTCCGCGACGCGGGGCCGTCTGCGGGCGGCGGCTACGTGCACGGCCCGGTCGTACCCCCGCGGTACGGGTTCGGCTGCACCGACCGCGCCAATCCGGCTTGCTACAACTGGGTGTTCGACTCGTTCGTCTACCAGGGCCCGGACGGCAGGCGGTGGATCTATGACGGCAGCTACTTCGGGGGCAACGTCCTGCACGAGCTGACCCCGGACGGCCTGCACCTGGTGCCGGGGACCGGCACACAGTTCGGGCACAACATCAAGTACGAGGCCAGCTACGTGGTCCCGCACACCGTCGACGGCACGCGGTACTACTACATGCTCAACTCCTCCTCGGACTGCTGCGTCGGCGCTGACAGCCCGTACAGCGTCGTCGCCAACCGTTCCACGAATCCCAATGGCCAGTTCTCCGATCAGCTGGGCAACTCGATGGAGTTGTCGTACGGCCCGGTGAAGGAGCCGTCCCCGGACCAGTCGCCGTTCGACAACCCCACCTACTGGAACCTCGGCGGCGACGCCGGGGGATACCCGGTGCTGAAGCAGAACGGCAACGGGATCAACGGCCCCGGAGGGCAGGCGGTCGTCACCGACCTGTCCGGGCAGGACTGGCTGGCCTATCACGGCGTCGAGCAGGCTGATCCGTGGATCGCGAACTCGCCCGAGGGTGGGCTGCGGCGCCAGCTCTACATCGACCCGTTGGACTGGACGGCGGACGGATGGCCGACGGTCAACGACGGCGCCGGTCCGGGCCGGTCCGGGCGCGCCCCGGTGACGGTGCCCCTGCTCGGGGACAACGGCAACACGGCAACGTCGGGTGCACCGCAGTACCGGCCGAACGCACGGGTCGACTGGCGTCGGTGGAGTGGCACCTCCCACGCCGAACGGTCGGCCGTCAACGGCGGCTACGAACGACTCTTTCCGGACGCGGTGGTTTTCAGCAGCCAGCGGGTCGCCGCGAGCCGGCCGCTGCGTGCCGAGTGCGACGTGCGCGCCGCGGGCTCGGCGCGCGGCCGGTACGGCTGCGGTTTCTCCGGTCAGGACACGGCCATCGGGGCGGTCATCGACGCCCGCACGCGCACCTTGACCGTCGGCCGGTACGTCGGCAACTCCCTGGTCGGTTCCGCGAAGAGCGCGCAGCTCCCACCGTCGTTCGACACTCGGGACTGGGCACACCTCGTCGTGGAACTCGACCCGGGCGGCCACCTCTCGGCCTCGTTGCAGAACCAGGATCGCCAGCCGCTGGCCGATGCCGCCGCGAACATCGGCTCCGTCCCGGACCGGCTCGGCCTGGCCCTCGCGACGCAGGGGACGTCCGCGGATTTCGACAATGTCTCAGTCGCCTTCCAGCAGACCCATGTCGCTCCGTCACCGACGCCGCCTTCGACAGGCACCCTGGACACCGCACGCTCCGACGACTTCGGCGGCGCGGTCAGCCCGCGGTGGTCGTGGCTGCGCGAGGACCCCGCCCGGCACGGCTTCTCCCCAGGGGGCGCACTGAGCCTGACCAGCAACGGCAACCTCGACGAGTGGCAGCGTCTCAATGCCGACGCGAAGAACCCGCCCGATCTGCCGCCGACCAAGAATCTCCTGCTTCAGGGGGCACCCGGCGGTGACTACGCAGTCGAGACCCGCATGCACTTCGACCCGCAGACCCCGAACCTTGCCGCCGGATTGATGATCTACAGCGACGACGACACCAACGTCTCGGCGGGTATCGCCTGGAACGGGACGTCGACAATGGTCACCACCATTCGTAACGAGCTGCACCCCGTCTCCCCGACCACCCCGTCGTGCCCGCTCGCGGCCCCGATGACCGGGGCCAACGTCGCGGTGACCGCCTACTCGACACGCGCCTGCCCGGCGACCGCCGAGCACACCTCGCAGGAGTTCCCCGTCAACCAGCGGGCGTGGTCAGCCAATGGCGAGGGCCCGACCCCCACCTTCGCCGGCGGCAACCAGGACCCCTCCCGCGTCACCGTGACCGTCCGCATCTACCGCCACGGCGACGTCTACACCCCCTGGTACACGGTCAACGGCTCGACCTGGTACCGGGCCAACGCCTGGACACTCAAACCGAGCTCACCGGCATTCCCGCTACGCATCGGGCTGTTCGCACAGAACAACCAACAGGTGGCTGCGGCCGGGGCCCAGGCCTGGTTCGACTACGTCCACGTGTACCGCTGAAGGGTGACCTCCGGCGAGGACATCGGCGTCAGG
>JAABUI010001362.1_pt1 | contig 14371 bp, 12 predicted proteins | sample 5559111 | NCBI WGS metagenome assembly JAABUI01 (sample SAMN10711870, study PRJNA513365) | rock metagenome | isolation source: Antarctica rocks | place: Antarctica: Victoria Land, Buttleship Promontory
CATGTTTCTCTTTATGACTTTCTATCAAATGATCTTCATGTTTCTTTTTATGACTCTCTATCAAACGATCTTCATGTTTCTTTTTATGACTTTTTATCAAACAATCTTCATGTTTTTCTTTATGACTTTCTATTAAAAGATAATGCAAAAAGATAATGCAAAAGTCAAAAATCGAAAATTTTTCTATATTTAGTTCTCTTGACATCAAGCTTGAGTTCTTGATGAGTCGAGTCAAATTGACTCAATTTTCAGTCAAATCGAGTTGCATCAAGTTGAAAATATGAGCAACTCGACTTGAATCAAGTTGAAAATGTGAGCAATTCAACTCGATCTCGATTCAAGTTCAAAATGTCAACTTGAAACTCAACTCAATGATTAGTCTAGCTAATATTCAATGAACAAACGAGTGATATACGCGAGATAAATGCAGACATATTGCAAAGATTCTTCATTTCATCAATTCTCTTTCTATTCTTCAACGCAAGTTTAATTGAAAAATGCGAAGCATTGAAAATTAAAATCGAAGTGCTTGACTTCATAAATGATATTAACATTTTAGTCTACGACAGATTCACTGAAGAAATCTGCAAAACATTGAGCAAAGCATACGACGTCTGCGCGAAATGAGCTTGCACTCATGACGCAACGTTTGCATCAGAAAAGTACAAGCTTACACATTTCACTAGAAAATTGAAGAGATTCAACATGATGATTAACATATAAATAGAAAGCTCAGTTATCAAATCAAAATCAGATGTATGAATTCTAAAGATGCAACTGAACATGAAACTGCGATGAGACGCGCATCTTCGATAAATAGAGATGAATCACGTCACAAGAATGCTGACACTTAGTTATTTTGAAGTCTTCACATAAGAAACTATCTTCACAAAAACGAGACAAGTATACTCAGCAGTAATGAGATCAGAAATTGTATTTGAAGCGTCAGTCTGACATCAGCGCGACAATAAAGATGAATTATTGAACAAAGAATGCAGATTAAAAACACTTCAGAATCAGATTCTGTGTTACGTAGCAAAAGCATTCAAAAGAGTAAACATTAAAACTCTAAAAACAGAAACATACATGAGTTCATTACATGTTCATCTGAACATGTTACAGAACAAGATCACGTTACACAGTTGAGTCAATGATCGAACGTAAGAGATTAGACAAGCATGCAAACTAATACGCGTTCATTTGACGAAAGTTAATCACGTCATTTCTCACTTACTTTGTGATGATCAGATTTACTAAATGAATAAACGAAATCTATAAAAGTGATATGACAATGTGATATTCTAAGCAGGCACAAAATGAGTATATATTATGATAGAGTTAATTATTAAGAAGCTCTCGATAACTCAAGAGAATCAATCAACTATAGAGAGTTTGTCAAGCATTGTCAAGTCAAGCATGACATAATTCATGACATATTAAGTTGAAGATATGACGTAGTCTAAATGATGTCTTGACAAAGTCATAAAGTTTCAAAGTTAACTCAGATCTGATCTTCAATTCAGTCTTTGATTTAATCTTTATGTGTCAATTCATCATGACAATTGTCTTCTTTTCTAAGTGAGTTCATTCTCAATCTCAATAATTAATGTCTTTGTTTACTCTGATAAACAATGACGCGCACTCATTTATTCACTCTAGAAGCTCTCGATAAAAATCTTCAAATTTTTGTAAGAAAACAAGAAAAAGAGAAACTTTTGATTGAATGATGATTCGTCTTCAATTATAATGTGTATAGATGACATTATAAATAGTATATATGATGTGTAATTGATGTAGATGATAGCAATGATGACGTGTAAATAGCACATAAGCATTGTTTATCTTTTGAGTAAATAATGTTGTTGAGATGATAAAGTGTAAACAAGAATGAATAATAATTATTGATTTATTTATCGCTCTTTCAGTTTTTCTCAACTTCTCATTTTCTTCAACTTCATTTTTTTTCAATCATGATTATATTTTTATCATTGTGTGATTACTTTTGACAAACTTTGAGTATATCTGTATAGTAAGAGTAAGAGATCTAGATCATGAGTCGTGAATGTGCAGTAACGCTCAAAGAAAGTCGTAAGATGATGAAGTCAACTGATGATTGAATCAAAATCATTACAAAAGTAAGTGATGTCACAACTTGAAGTTTCACGACTATTACTGCGACTAACAGTATCATAAGTCTGCTCAAAAGACATCGATCAGATGTAATGATCATGATGCTGCTGATGATGAATCACTCATGATGATGCAGATGTCTTCAAATTCTGATTGAGAACTCATTGCTTCTACTATTCAAACTTTCAAGTATGTCTCAGTTATTGAAGAAAAAACTCGAAAGATGATGAAGAAAGAAATGATTATTGACGCTTCGTTGACAATCTTGTCAAATTCAGAGTCTTCGCAAAATTGAAGAACAATGATGAGATTCGCTTATTTCACTTCTTGATGTCATTATTGATGCTTTTCAGCTGTCAATTGTGAGAATAAGCAAAAGAAGTGCTGCTGATTTTAAAATTCTAGATAGAATGATTTGTATAAAGTGTGCTCAAGTTCTACATATCAAGAATAGAACATCACTATGTGATGTTGTCTTTCAAAGAAAGACAATGTACAAGAAGTGTGCTCGCTGTGCAAATAATGAGAATTTCTGTATTGCAATGAGTATACTTATCTGATATGTTTGTTAAACACTCATGATTCAATATCTAAATTCTTGACATCTGCATTTTGACTGTCAATGAATTCTTTCATCTGCAGAATATTCATGATAGTGCGATTAAGAATGAAGAAGAGAATGTTGTTCTGAAGACATTCACTGCTCATTAGAAAATTCTTTACAAGAAGTTAATAACAACGACTCGTGTAAAGAGTCATCTTGAGAGAACTCACAAACTCAAGTCTCTAAAGATTCAAAAGCTCATTCTTAAAGAGATGATGATTATCAATGACATTATTAAAGAAATTTTGAATGTAAAGCACTTTGCAATATGTTTAATCTTAATTATATATCATTTTGTCAGCAATTCTAATTGTTCTGATATATTTTAGCAAAATCTGTTGTCTTTTGAATCTCTGTCTTCGCGTCTCAATATAAATCTGACAATGAAAAAGAAGAAGAAGTTTGCAATCTTGTCTTGTGTGAAAGATGTTTAATGAAGTGATGATTGCATGATGTTTGTTGTATCATGATGATTACGCTCTCTTGTTGAGTGCGTTTGAGCATCTTTGCGCTTTTTTCTTCTGTCTATTGATTTACATATGTGATCATCTCATTAAAGAGCGAAACTATCATAATACAGTGATTCTTCTTTTCTAATAATGAGTTTATGCTTGAAAGTGAGTGATTATGCTTTTCACTCATGTTTCAGTCTTGTTTCAAAAGCTTTTATAAGCTTCAAGACATCTTTTATATCTTCACTCGATATTCATTGATCATATTTAATGAAATATTCTTTTCATTGTATCTTATAATATAAGATTCTCTTTCTTTTTCACTTTTGTAGAATCTTTTCTATCTTTCATTCTTACTCATCATCAATAAGCTTAAGTACGAGATAATTGAGTATAGAGTCATTGTTTAGTCTACAATTATATGACTTTAAAAGAGATACATGAAAGACAGAATGAACTCTATAAATGACTGAAAGATCAAGACAATACATTTGCTTGTCTATGAGTTCTTATATATGAAAGAATTCTATCATTTTATTTGATAACTTCTTACTCAACTTCTTCTGCTTCGAATTTTTTGCTGATAGCATGATTAAATCATCGACATTAAAGAATTTAAACTTATGTTTTCAATTATAGTACTTTGTTTGAGCATTGATTGCATTTTATCATCATTGCATCAACGTGTTTTGCACGTCTTGCAGCATTTCAACGCGTTCTTTTGCTGCTGAAATTTCTTCTTTCATAGCATCATTCTTAATGTGTATGTCAAAGATTGACTTGTAATCATACATGACTTTAAAGAAACTACAGCTCAATGAAGAGTGCTTCATCTGATGATACATGAACTCGACTATGAGTAAAAGCATAGCTCAGTCATCTTGCTTTTCTGAACAATATACTTGTAGATAATGTTTCAGCATTTGATTCTGTCGTTCTGTCTGATCATCTGTTTGCGAATGAAAGATGATGCTTAATCATTGTTTCATCTTTGCATGATAGCAGATCTCTGATCAGAATGCACTGATAAATAAACTATCTTTATTGATAATTATATCATTCGATATCTCATATTTTAAAGCAATCTGCTCAAAGAACAACTCTGTTAACTCTACGACAGTCAGAGTCTTCTTTATAGACAGATAATGTGTCATCTTCATGTAGTGATCAATTATCATGAAAATCAAGTCATACATGACTTCTTTTCATTTACTAAACGACAGATCTGTTATGAAATTCATAGTGATTTCTTTTCATGAATCTGTGAGTCGAGATAACGATCTCAACTCATCATATGATAGATGACGTTTCATTTTTACTCTCTGACAAATGTCACAAGTATTTATATACTCTTTAACATTCTTGATCATACTTTTTCAGTAATATTTGCGATCTAATAGCTCGTTGATCTTGTCAGCATCAAAATGTCTCGTTAACAAGTTATCATGATGATGTTTCAATAACTCTTCTTTGACAGAAAGATCTTCTGAAACATACAACGATTCATTATACTTTATCATTTCTTGACTATTTAATGTTCAAGCTTCAACGTCACTCTTTCATATACTCATCGTTTCGTCTGCTTTTAGTCTCACAGCAAATTCATCTTCTTGCTGTAAGATCTTAATGAGTTCAATTATGAATTTACTACTGAAGTTGTAAATCATTTCATGAATTGTCAATACTCTGACAATTGCACGTGAAACGAGTTGTTTGCAATCAATAGTTTCAGCAACAGAATTAAGCTGTTTCTCAGCTACGTTGCGATCTTTATGAATTAACGTTTTGACATCTGTACTTCTTGAAGTTGTTGATTTGAATTGAGAGATTTTATCTCTCAAGAAATGTACTTTATCTAGATGCGTTTCTCGCATTGTTAAAATCATGACTCTCAGCAGCATACTTCTGACATGCATTGCTGAACATGTACTTGTGTTTTCACTGATACTGTGAACAGACATCTTCTTGACTTTGTTAATCACTTGTGTACAGTAAATTTCATCTTGCGATCTGCTTTCAACATGTTTTGCTGAATATCTTCGTTCACTGACACTGTGAACGAATGTCTTCTCAACATTATTAATCATTCATGTTCATCAGTGAGTTTCATCTTGCAGTCTGCTTTCAACATGTTCTGCTGAATATCTATTCATACTTATACTGTGAACGAACGTCTTCTCGACATTGTTAATCACTCGTATACAGTATAATTTTCTGATTGCTACGAATATAGAACTATTTAAGCTTTCTATTCTAGTCAGCTTTCGCTGCAGAGTGAGCAGCAAATGATTCGCAAAGATGTTCTTATTCTTATAGTCAGATCATCTCGATGATGCATTAATTGAGTTTGTCTTTTCTGATCTATGTGCTATTTCAAAGTTGCAGATCGACAATCTCATGACTCATTTGACTTGTCTTTCGTTTAGCTCTTGAACGTTCATAAAACTCTTCAGATTATTATGATCAGTCAGAACTTCAACAGTATGATAACTGTCTTTCATATAGTGTCGTCAGTGTTTAAACATCGCTACTATGACTAGAAGCTTCTGATCATGTGTTTCATAGTTTTTTTCAATGTTTATCATCATTCTGAATCAGAATGCAATCAAATGTCACTGATCTTTATCATCTGATTGAGACAAAATACTTGCGACTGCATAATTGAATGCGTTGATCTCGATGTGTATATGTCGCTCTGAGTCAAAGTGTCTTAGAATAGACGTTCTCATAAAGACGTCGCGAAACTGATTAAAAGCTTGTTTCACTTCGCTTGATCATATAAATGAGTTCGTTTTTACATCTTTTACACTATCTCTCAGCAATTTTGTTAAAGATTCTGCTATCTGAAAGCAGTAATGTATAAAACGTTGATAGAAATTGATGAATTTCAGAAAAACTTGTATTTCTCAATACTTCTTCAATCTGAATCATGTTTTGATGATGTTTACTCTACTTAGATTCATCAAAATGTCTTCGATAAATATGACAAATTCTAGAAAGTTCACTTTAGTGATGAAGAATTCACACTTCTTCAAGCTAGCATATAGCTTGAACTTTCTTAATCTTTCAAAAATCTGCTTCACATGATTTACGTGATCAGTCTTCTCTACAAAGAAGATTAAAATGTCATTCAAATAAATAACACAAAAGTCATTTAAAAGTTCTGTCAAGATCTTATTAATATAAGTCTGAAAGATGACAGATGCATTGATCAAAACAAATGACATGATCATATATTCAAAGTCATCATAACGAGTACGAAACATCATCTTTCACTCGTCTTCATGTTAAATTCTGAGACGATGATAAACGTTCTTCAGATTTAACTTAGTGAACTGCTTGATTTTATTAAGTCTGTCTAGAGTTTCACTAATTAAAGACAGTGAATGACGATTTTTGACAGTGATCTTATTCAGATCTTGATAGTTCATGCATAAATAAAGACTATCATTCTTTTTGAAAATGAATAGAATAAACGCGTCAGTCAAGCTGATGAAGTGCTTAATTCATTCTTTCGCTAAAACATTGTTTAGATACTGTCTCAGAGTCGCTAACTCTGTGTTCAACAGATTATACAACAATTCATATAATGACTCTGCAGTGATTTCGATTGCATGATCGTGATCTTCATGCAAAGACAGTTTGTCTGCACTTTCTGTCAAGAATACATCTTCGTACTCTTTCAATTTGACGAGTAGAATCTGCGTTTCAAGCGCGTTTGTGATATGATTCATCATGTTATTCATTACTTTCACTTGATGTTCAACAATTGACTCTTCAACAACGTTGATCATGACAAGAGCATACACAGTAGACTCATCTTGTAGAGTCTTCGCAAATGCTTATGCGAAGAACAACTCAAATGCATGCTCATTCATATCAAAATGTCATGTTCTTATGCTTGTATTTATTCAAATACGCTTGAATTGCATATTCAACATACTCAAGATCAAGAAAGATTCTTTCTTGTCAATAGCATAAAAGATACTTATATCTTTTTTCTCTATGTCTCAGCTGTCTCTCAGTCGATAACACATTTTATAAATGTCATAACAATAAACATTCTGATCATTCATTCAGATAAATCTTGAGAGATCAACGTTCAGCAATGATATATCTTACTCAATGACAAAACGTTGACTAATCACGTTCATCTTGACGTTGATATTCATGTGAATCTTCGTTTCTGTCTTCTGATCTCTTTGAATTACATGCTTTTTATATATAAGAGTCTTTATGAAGAGAACTTCTTGTTTTTCTCTTGATGATTTGAAGTGTTCATCGAGAGCTTGTCTTTTTTCAAAATCTTGAAACAACTCATATGTAACATCAAATCAATGAATACTCGATTTGCATCAAATTCTTTTGATCTATTCTTGATCTTTTTGTCTTTACAATCAGTAGAGTAATGACTCTTTCAATTGCATGTATAACACGTTATGTTGAACAAATTCTTGCTATAACATGACGAAGTGTGTGAGCTTGTCTTTGACAAAGAGTCAGATCTGATTGATCAATGAGATTTCTTTCACTTTGAATGAGTCTTCTTATTGACTTTATCTTGATCATGCAAGTTCTTGTCTTGAGATCATTTTGACACCAAGATGTGTTCTTTTCGCAAATTTGTTTTCAATCAAGCGACAAGATCGATTAACGCATCTCATGTGATAGAAATCGACTGCACATTAGTAATGATCACACGCAGCTCAGATTTCAACTTGATGAATAAATGAGCTCGCTTATGCTCATCACTATACAACGAAAGTTGATATTTCAGAGTGCTCAAATGAGTTGCAAACGTTCATATCATTTGATCTGAACGTTGCGATGCGTTCACGTACTGCTGAGTCACATCTATGCTTCAATTCATCAAGTTTTCAATTAAATTCAGAAGAAAGTCAATAAAATTGAATCACATTTGCTGAGCTGCAAACATAGTTTCTTCGTGATCGAATCAAAGTTTCTTTGATTCACTCTTCAGATAAATCATGCAGTATAAAATCTTTTTCTCATCACTTTCAAAATATCAAGAGATATTTCGAAATGAGATTTCAACGTCACGAATTCACTCTCTATGTTTTCTTATGATCTTGTCATGATACTTCTTCAAAAACATTGAGAGTCTTTGCTTTTGCAAAATGACTTCATGATGACTTTATTTCATCATCATCGACATTATGAAAACAATGCGTAGATCGTTCGAGTTCTTTGTGTTACGATCCTAGCTACGCACCTATGTTGGTAGCTATGTTGGTGGCTATGTTGATGACTATCGCCGGCCGCTCGCCGCTAGGCTATAGGGTTGTTCCGAGGCCAACCCTATTCAGGGTTAGCTTATGTTCTCCTGAGTCATATAGATAGCCGGCTCTTCCCTTCTAGATACTTTCCTTCCTTAGCATTTATATACTCGTTACATTACACCCATATGACTCGCTCTATGCTGGCCCCTAACACTTTGTGAGAGCTCGAGTGAAAGCTTGATGACTTCTCTTCGTTGTTTCAATGACTTGCAGAGTCTCAATCTTTGATTGAATAGCTGCTAATTTCTGTTTCTTTCGCAGTTCATCACATTAAAGCATTACTCATGTCAGCTGTTCATCAATATCAAGAGAAAGTTTATTCTCTGCTTTTTCACTTTCTGATTTGATTATGCGACGTTCGTTTTCTGATATAATGTCTCGTGAGATCGAAACATCATCGTTTCAACTCTGTTGCAATCACGTTGCTGTTATTATGCTTGAATATCAAATCATCATCTTTAAGAAGAGTTTAAAATAATTAGAATTGTGATGATCAGATTTACTAAATGAATAAATAAAGTCTATAAGAATGATATGACAATGTGATATTTTAAGCATACACAGAATGAGTATATATTATGATAGAGCTAATTATTAAGAAGCTCTCGATAACTCAAGAGAATCGATTGATTATAGAGAGTTTGTCAAGCATTGTCAAGTCGAGCACAACATAACTCATGATATATTAAGTTGAAGATATGACGTAGTCTAAATGATGTCTTGACAAAGTCATAAAGTTTCAGAGCTAACTCAGATCTGATCTTCAACTCAGTCTCTGATCTAATCTTTATGTGTCAATTTATCATGATATACTCATCATTAAGAAAATAATACTTTTGAATGTTTTCATTCAAGAAGATGCGAAGATACAATTGAGATGCAGATGATACATTTTCTTCTTCACAATGATTTCAACAAGCGATAGCATCACAATAACGCAGTATCACAAAGATTAATAAAATCAATGATGAGAAAAGTACAAAGAACGTGTTGCAGATGTCAATGTAATTTCAGCACAAAGATTGCATCTGAGCAATAAGATGATAAAAATGCGCAATTATCTTCAGAAAGCAGAAAGCATTCTTGCAATGTACATCAGAATTAAACGCATAGATTTGAATGTTTATCTGCACTTTAGAAACATTTCAGACATGAATAGTTTGTGATGTGATTGCAAATAAATTCATCAGATGACGAAGCATGTACTCATGCATTGCTTGAACTGATTGCATCTGCGATCAAGAATGTTACAAAATGCTGACTTCTTGAACTATTGAATAATCGTCATCATCATGAAGAGTCTCAGAGCAGTAGCGAAGATGATAATAAAAATGAAGTTCTTGAAGCAATTTAGAGTGACTAGAACATTCATTCTTTAATGTGCAATCAACGCGAACAAATTTGATACATAGTCTCAAAACTCATTGTTTCAACTGCGTGAAGCAGTCATATAGACTGCAAATGATTTTCTATCTTAGAGAATTTTGTTCACTCAATACAAATAGCATAGAGTTTCTCATGAGTCGATCTAATTGATGTCATAAGAATGTATGAATTTATTATTATTATTATTATTATTATTATTATTATTATTATCTTTGATCATCAGCAATTGAAAAAAACGAAGCAAATCATTAAAGCTTAAGTTAATAAACATAAATGAAACATCATTTATGAAGTAAATGACTGAGTTTGATTATTCTCTAGAAACATAAAGATAACTAAATCATGTAAGAATTTGAAAGACAAACAGCTAAAATTTCATCAAATCACTGTCAAAGTTGAAATCTTTTATCATCTTCATTTATTAATAAGCATGAAGCAGCTGCATTTGATGTTCAGTTCAAAGTTATTATGTTCTTATTTTGATGATCTTTTATCAGAACAGCATTCAGAATCATTTAAATCTTTCACTATTAAAAATGATGAGCATTGAAAGATAAATAACATTTTAAACTTTAAATGCTATCGAGATTGCATATAATACAAGATCAAATGAACAAGACTAAATCAAGATGATGAATGATACTATGTTGATAAAGAAGAATTTGAGAACTTGAAGAAAGTTCTAGTTGAATTTCATAAGCTTTATTCAGACAGATCACACTAAATTGAAAAACAGTGAAAATTTTTGCGTTTCATTTGTTCTATTCATGCAAACATGAATTTTCAAAGAGAAAAGTAATGTTACGAATGTGTCAGAATTGAATAAGATCAAAGATTTAACTTTAATTATTATACAATCAATGCTAGTGAGTTGATTGCATATTAATTAAAACTAGTCAAGATTTAGTCAAGATTAAATCTAAATCTGATTCAAATTTAATTCAGATATGATTTAGCATCTTTTCTCTTTTTTAACATTTTCTAATCAGCTTTTATTGTCTTTTAGATAAACACACTTCTTTGTGTTATGAGTAGTTAATAGATGTTTATGACAAACACATTTCTTTATGTCACAAACATCTTTTGAATCAACATCTTTCTTGTGTTTCAACACGTTTTCTTTGAGACTAACGTTGAATCTGAGTAACTACTATAAAGAGCATGTTCTTCTTATCTTTTGTATCTTCTTTCTTCTGTATTCTTAAAGTTTTAGTTATAGCTATCTCTATAAATTAAACATTCTACTCAGCTACATACTACATCACAACAGTGTGATTAGTTTCTAGACATGATTTCAACAATTGTCTCTTGTAATAATTTAAATAAAAAAACAAACGTTGAAATAAAGAATAAAATTCATTGAATTTGCGTGTTTCTTGAATGAGATTAAAGTATTTTCTTTGAAAGTTAGTCTTTTTGTTGAAATCATCATATAACTGAGCAAGTTTATTCAGTAAATCATTGATCATTGAATAAAGATTTAATGAATCTTGCTGATGTTTGATTAAAGTAACTTTGACTGCATTTTTACTGATTTGAAAATGAATGTAAATTAATATAACTTTATCATTGTCAAAATGATTAACGTTGATTTCTAGCTTATCATGAATTTTTTCCTGTCAATCATCTCAAATGAACTCAATTTCATCAATAAACAAAAGTGAATTTGAAAGTTTTTAAAATTGCTTGCTGAAGATGAAAAAAATAGAAATCAATGAAGTGATATTTTTAGTCACTTAAAGTTTGCTTTTTAACTTCTGATTCTTGTCTTCAATCTTTTGAATTATTTTCTCAAATTAACGTTGAGCTTTGAACATTTCATCATAATAAGTTTTTTTTATTTTAATTTTTTTATATTTGATCACTAAATATCTTGTTAAATAAATCAAGAGCTTTTACATTAAATCTCATTATTTTCAAAGTTCATTCATGACTTTTACAAGATTGACAATGAGATTCATTTGTACATGATGTTGACTATGAATCTTTTGATTCTATTCTGTGTTTGAATAGAAGTCAGAAGAGTCAAGAGATCTCAATTCAATGCAGTTCAAATGATGTTAGAACATTGCATGATCAGAAAAGTCATCATGCAGAGTTTTCATTCATGTGACAACATTCTTTCTAACAGTCACAATTGATCTACGAAGAAGATTAATGATATGTCAATGTCAGTAAGAGATGAAAAGATACTACTAGTGAAAAAGATAACTCAGATGAAGAGTCTGTGAATTGTGACTATAAATGATCAAAGAATTTACAACTCGTCAACTGCGTTGATATTAAAACATCTTTATCACATCAACAGTGTCATCAAGTAATTGATGAAAAGATATCAAATAGAATAGTCATTTCAAGTATTGAGAATCATGATTACAGTGTGCAAAGAAGTAGTGACTCGTCGATCATGCTGATATACTGAGAAGACTTGAGCTCATCTTCTTTACTTGATGTCAAGTCATTCATCTATTCACATGAAAAATCGAGAGCTCAAGAAAATGATCAGAACGCATTCTCTTTCATTGATCAGAGTCAAACATTGAATGATTGTGATTGCATGTCTATACTAACAATTCATTCAATGTTTACGTGACATAAGTCAAATCAAGAGAAGAAAAGAGTTACTCAATACAATCACATTCTATCTTCTCATCGTGTGCATCTTTCTTTCATTACATATTTCTCTGCTCAATAAATGACAATCATTGAGTAAGAGAACACAGCTTTATGTATGTTATAATCATGAACATCATGAATGTAAAGAAAACATCTTTCATCTTTGAATCGAGAATTGAATCAAAACATCGTTGTATAGAATATCATCAATGAAGAGCAGAGCAAAAATGATGTGTCATAATCAAACAACACAGACACTTTCATTAAAAGTTTACTCAAGCGTCACACGCTGAATAGAAGCTATAGATTCATTACTTGATAACACAGTGTCAATCTTATTGTTTCGACTGCGCAAAGCAGTCGTATAGATGACGAGTGATTTTCTCTTTCAAAGAGTTTTGTTCACTTAATATAAATAGTTTAAAGTTTCTCATGAATCGAGTTTAAATCGATGTCACAAGAGTGTATGAATTACAATCATAATCATGACTTTTACAAATTAATTCAAATCTTCTTTGATTCATCATTTTAGTTATTTAATGTTCTTGATATTTCAGAGAATGTCAGCATCATCAGCTTCATTGAAAGCAGAGAAATCAGACATAAATTGACGTTTCTTTTATACAGTGTTTTTTCTAAAATAAATTAATATGTATTGCAAAAGCTTAGAATAAATAACAGAACTTTTAAGACTTTCAACTTAAGAGTTTGAATTTTCAAAGTTCTCTGGTTGAGTTTTCACATTAACAAATTTCATTAAGTGTTTAATCATGTAATTAAATAATAAATTAAATGATTTATCATTTTGATCAATTCTTCTTCTTATAAGATCACTTTAACGTGATTAGCTGCAGATGCATGTTTAATAACTTAAATGACATCAATTATTAAAATGACATGAATCATTAAAATAACATGAATCATTAAAATGACATGAATCATCAAAATAATACTGCTGACACTGATTATTCTGATTCTATATGCTCAATTTTATATATTCAAGCACATGCAAAAGCAAGATATTAAATCAATGAATTTATTATTTAACTAGTTATTTAATCATTTATTTGAACAAATTGTTGACTATGTAAAGTATTTGATAGAAAATCATAAAGAATGTCATGAAGAATGTTTAATAGACAATCATAAAGATTGTTTGATAGAGAATTATGAAGAGTGCTTAATAGAAAATCATAAAAAAACATGAAGAATGCTTGATAGAAAATCATGAAGACTGTTTGATAGAAAATCATGAAAAAAGTCATGTAGAAAGCATTGTTCAACTCATGTTATACGCTCAATCAATGAATAATTTGAAGCATGTAGAAAGTTTGATAAAGCATTTGATAAAAAGCTTGATTGAAAGCTCAATCAAAAGCTCACTAGAAAGCTTACTAGAAAGATCAGTAGAAAGTTCAATTGAAAGCTCACTAGAAAGCTCACTAAAAAGCTTGATAGAAAGCTTAGTAGAAAGCTCAGTAGTAGAAAGTTCAGTAGAAATAGACTGATCATCAAGTCGAGTTTCAAATTGACATTTTGAACTCGAATCAAGATCGAGTCGAGTTACTTACATTTTCAATTCGATTCAAGTCGAGTTGCTCATATTTTCAACTTGACGCAACTCGACTCAACTGAGAATTGAGTCAATTTGACTCGACTCGTCAAGAATTTAAGCTCGACGTCAAGAGAGTTAAATATAGAAAATTTTCCGGTTTTTGACTTTTGCATTATCTTTTTGCATTATCTTTTAATAGAGAGTCATAAAGAAAAACATGAAGATTGTTTGATAAAAAGTCATAAAAAGAAACATGAAGATCGTTTGATAGAGAGTCATAAAAAGAAACATGAAGATCATTTGATAGAAAGTCATAAAGAGAAACATG
>JAABUI010001364.1_pt1 | contig 14366 bp, 14 predicted proteins | sample 5559111 | NCBI WGS metagenome assembly JAABUI01 (sample SAMN10711870, study PRJNA513365) | rock metagenome | isolation source: Antarctica rocks | place: Antarctica: Victoria Land, Buttleship Promontory
GACCACCAAATCAAGGACCTCGAAGCCACCCAGCTACACCGCCACGAGTTCCACCCAGACTGGAACTACAGCCTGGGCCCCGCGACACGCCCGAACACACCCACCTAAATCTTACGCGAGCCCTTAGTGCAGGGCTCATCCCCGCGGATGCGGGGAGCACGTGTGCGAGCTGTATCTCGACAACTCCCCGATGGGCTCATCCCCGCGGATGCGGGGAGCACGACGCAGCGGTGAGGTCAAGCGCTGTCGTGCCGGGCTCATCCCCGCGGATGCGGGGAGCACCGACGGCCATAGATGGCATTCCGTACTTTGCGGGGCTCATCCCCGCGGATGCGGGGAGCACCGCGTCCCCGATGACGGCTTGCACGAGTCGCCGGGCTCATCCCCGCGGATGCGGGGAGCACCTGAGACACCGCCGGGCGAGTTCGGCCCTGATGGGCTCATCCCCGCGGATGCGGGGAGCACATGGCCAGTACGGGCCGCACACCCAGGGCGCTGGGCTCATCCCCGCGGATGCGGGGAGCACTATCCGTTGGCCGGCGATGCGTTGGCCTTTCGGGGCTCATCCCCGCGGATGCGGGGAGCACCTGGACAGCGAATCGCCGGACTTCACGGTGTAGGGCTCATCCCCGCGGATGCGGGGAGCACACTGGTTGATCTGGGCAAACGCTACCTGATTCGCCCATTTGGCATTACTTCGCGTTGCTGGCGCGCCGCCGGTTCGCCATTCGGAATTTGCTGGCGTTGCTCCAGCCGCGTCGAAGCTCCGGTGTCGCGGGTGGTTCATCAGGACCTGGACGGAGCATCAGTTGGACACCATCGAAGTCAACTGGTTTCCATTCATGCCTGTGCACCTTGAACTTTTGACGCTGCTCGCCTTTGGCTGAATACACCATGATGGCCCGACCGTCCTTGGCCAGATCGACGACGTGCGACCACATCAGATCGCGTACGCGAGCGCTCACCACCCCGGTGAAGACACCGGGGCTGATTTCGAGCAACCATCGGGTCAGGTATCCGCGCAGCCCGGCCGGGCACGCGGTGAGGACGACAACTACCACGGTAGTTCCTGGTCGTACTGGGTGCCTGCCGCGACCGTCCGGTTGGCCACGCCGTCCCATAATTCGACGATGTCGACATCGAACAATTCCTCTTCCGTATTGTCCTGTGGTAGCAGTAACCGTCGAAGGTCGCTGGCGCATCGGGGAAGGATTTTGCCGTCATGAACCGCATCCCTTACAGCTCGCCTAGTTTCCGCCGCGACGTCGTCCGGCGCATTGGCGATAACTTGGAAGGCGACAGGAATGGTGATTTCAGCTTTGTATAGATCAGCCATGTCGTAGACGAATGACCGGACGTGCCCTGTGTGAACGAAACCGAGTCCGGGGGAACAGCCCATGGCCACGATCACCGCATGCACAATTCCGTACAGGCAGGTGTGTGCTGCCGACAGTGCCTGGTTGATCGGGTCGCTGCCGCTGAAATCATTGGGGTCGTAGTCGCGTCGACCCCACGGCACGCCGGTTCGTTCGGATTCTTCGCGGTAGATCCGCCGTACCCGGGCCCCTTCGCGGCCTCGCAGCTGCTGCATATTCAGTGTTGATACATCCTCGCCGGGAAAACGCATCGAGTACATTTCCCGGGCGATTCGAAGGCGGGAGTTCTGGTTCGAGACCGCCAGCGCCTGCGCCTCCAGTAGCCTGGACGACCGGGCCAGCGACCGGCCGTGCGCGTAGTAACGCACGCCCCGTTCACCGACCCAGACGGCAGTTGACCCGCTCTCGGCGAGCACCATCATGGCCTGATGTGTTACTCGGGTACCTGGGCCAAGCAGCAGAGCGCCGAGCGAAGCGGCCGGGATATGGACCGTTCCGCGCTCGTCGGTCGCCGTGATCGCATTGGCATCCCGGTGCACGATGCATCTTTCGAGGTAGATGAATGAGAGCCGATCCTGAGCACGGACCAGATCCGGTAGATCAGGCGGTGGATTACCCGGAATCTTCCTCACGGCTGCGGCCTGGCCAACGTCATCAAGCCGCATCCGTAGCCCTTGGCCCGACCTAGACCACGTGCCAGCACCGATCTGAAAGCGGAGACGTCGGTGATCTGCAGAACGCCGTCGAAACGAGCTGTGACCAGGGTGACCCGGTCGTCACCTCGTCGGAACTGCTGCTTTTCGCGTTCGGAAACTGACAATGCAGGCGTCCCCGGCGTGCTCGGCAGGATCCGGAACCCGTTGCTGGACGCTCGAGCGGACAGCCACGCGCTTTGCTGCTCGGCAGTGAGGTGTCCGACTATTTTCCCGACGTCTTTCGCCGCCTTGACCGGATTTGCGCGGAGACGGAACGCCCAGATCTGACCATCGGCGAGACGGTGCAGAAACGGCGTGTACGGCCGCATGTCCCAGGTTGCGGTGAGCGGCCAGCCGGCCTGCTCGACGAGGTGGGTCAGATCAGGCAGCGCAGGGCTGAGCACAAACAGGTGAGTTGCGGTTGGTCCACGATCGACGCGCCACAACACTCGCCCAGCGTCGGTGGGTTCCAAGACCTCCGGCGGAAACGATGACATCACCGCGGCGTGCATCGCGTGCGGCGACCCAAGAAGTTTCTGGGCTCCCCGTCTTGCCGGGTTGACCGCAAATCGGGTGAGAAACATCAGCCGCCGCCCAGGCAGGCCATCGGATCGTGGTCATCCAGGCCCGCGGGCCGCTCGGTGCGACTGACATCGACCTGACCAGCCGGCGCAGCGTGCATCGTCGGGTTCGGAACACCAGGAACCCATTCGCGGATGACATCCCGCCAGCCGTATTCGCGCCGTTCGGGATCGTAGCTGACCGGCTCGTCACGGATCGCCTCCCGGGCTCCGGCCGACGACCCATGCTCGGCTTCTTCCTGGGTGGCGTCGCGCACTATTTCCAGATCTACCGACGAGGCTCGTAGCTGCCGCTGATACCACCTTGCCGCAGCCCACGGCTGCCGGTGAAGGACATCGATGAGGCTGCCCTGGAAGACGCCGATCGCTACCGGGCCGGACGGGGGGCAGGATCGACGACCCAAATACAACGGGAATATCGGACTGCGCAGCGATTCGTCCAGATTCGTCAGGAAGCCGCTGTCTCCTTCGACCGCGGCGAGAAACAATGCGTCCCCCAGATAGAACCGATAGGACAACGGCGTCGGTTTGCCGTTCTGCATGTGGGCGGTGTGAAAATCCCGGATCAGCCGGCCTGGCTGATCGATCCGCACTCCGAAGGTGAGTTGGGTGAGGTCCTCGATCGGGTCCGACCGTCGGCGCCCTTGCGCAGCAGCGAGCAGCCCCAGCACCCCACTTTTGGTGGGTTCCTGCCGGGTCTGGCGGTGGGCGAACCGGCTGGAGTCTCCCCACGATTGCATGGGGGCCGCCAACCGCAGCAGCAACGTGCTCATGTGGTGGCAGGCAGGCGCTGTGCCACCGCAGCTGCCACGCCGGCGAGCAACGCATCGAAACTGACGCGGGCGCCGAGAGCGGTCAGCGACGCCGTCGACTGACCGACGTGCACGACGAAGGTAGCGACCGCGGAGGAGCCGAAAGCTTCATCTATTTCCTGGGAATGCTCGGTCAGCCGACGAGCCGCATCCGAGAGCCGAGTGGCCCCGGAGGATGCAACTAGTGCCTCCTCGAAGGCGCCGACCAGGTTGACCGGTTGACCATCGCCGATCGTGACCACCACCGCATCGGGCAGAGTGCGGTTGGCGAATGTGTTCTGTTTCCCGGTCGGCATGGAGGTGACGAAGGAGCGGATGAACGCGGACGTGGCCAGTGCGGTGGCGGCGGTGTTGCCCAGGGTCTTGTGGAGCGCGTCGACGTTGACCGTGGCGTAGCGATAAAGAGTGGAGGAGTTGAATTCGACGGTGCCGATCATTCCGGCGCCGGCGTTGTCCTCCGGCGCTTTGTCATCGACGGCTGTGAAGTAGTCGTATTCGTTGTCCACTGCATGCACGCTGATGGCGTGGGCGACCTGGGCCGCCGCATCCACGTTCAGGTCGGTAGCATCGGCGACCATCCGGCCGAAGAGTGCGACATCGATCCCATGACCGGTGTCGGCTGCGTTTTTGGCGGCCTTCTTGCTGGTCGGGATCCCGGTGTTGTGGGCTTCGATCGCCAATTCTGCCAACTGCTGGGCCTGCCGCACGCTCAGGAACAACAAGTAGCCCACTTCCGCCGTCCCGGGGGTTTCGCCTCGTCTGGCGCGCGGCGACGTGACCGTGATACCTGCGGCCGTCAGCACCGTCACGGCCAGGTCGGCCGCCTCGTCGGCCAGTTCAGGTGCTTGGACGCTGATGTGGTCGGCGACGAGGTCGACGACCTTTTTGGTTCGGACGCCCAGATCGGTCGGGTCGATCAGTCCGGCGAAACCTGTTCGGGTGGCGCGTTTCCATGCCTGGCTGGACACGCGTGCCCGTCGGACACCACCGTAGATCGCCGTTTTGGGGCTGCCCGTGTCGTCGCGGTTGACGTTGCTCGGCGGAACGGTCTGCAGGACATGGATGTCGATCGTGGTGCGACTCATGAGGTTTCCTTCTCCGTGTCGTTCGATTCGGATGTTCCGCCCGCTGCGGTGTCGGTGGATCTTTCGGGGCCGATGCTGTAAAAGTCCCGGCCCCACTGCAATCTGACGGCGTCGGACCTCGCCGGGTGCTGCAACCGGTACAGGTCGGCGGCCAGGCGCCCGTAGTCGACGGCGATCTGGGCACCTCGCAGTTGCATCACCAGGCCTCTGGCGTGGTAGAGCGTTTCGCTGAAGGACGTCGAGGTTCCCAACGCCTGGAATCTTCGGACTGCGCCCGGATCGGCTCCGACCTCGCAGCCCGCCGCCAAATTGCGGGCCAACAGGCCGCAGGCGGTGCCCAGCGAGCGGCCCACGACATGCATGCCGCTTTTTTGACTTTGCTGATGCACGGCGTACAACGTGAGCGCTGCATGCGCCGAACGTTCTGCGCGGGAGGGTTCCTCGCCACGCCCGACCAGCTCCTGCGGGAAGCCCTCGAACAGCAGATCCCAGATGCCAGGTTCAGTTCCCGGCTCAGTGGCCACCGCGCGGCGAAGCCGGGCCAGGGCGCCCGCCGCCGTCGAGTGGTCGCCGCGGCCGCGGTCCAGGTAACCACCCTGCAGGCGCAGCACCTTCGCGCCGACATACCCGGTCAACGCCGCCGCATATCCCTGCGGGGCGGCGGCCGCTGCGATCCTCGTGCTCACCGGCTTTCCTTTCCTTGCGTCACCAGATCAGGAGCTGAGACCAGGTCGTCATGAAATTCTTTTGGAAATGGCAGCGCCTTGCTCAACGCAGACCGGAACCACAGATCAGCCAGGGCGGTGTCCACGTGTCGACCGAGATGGTTGTTTCTGCCCACCCAGGCGCCCGGGCCTGCAGCGGCCAGGATTTCATCGGCAACTGCCCGTAGCTGCTGACGAGCGATGCCGTACCAGTCGAACAGTGCTTCCAGGGCGTCGGTGTGCAGATCCAGGGAACCAAGCCAGCTGCGGAAGGGTGCGTCGAGGATGAAGTAGGCGTTGTGCCTGGCCTGATCTCGGGCCGCCGTGTTGTCACCGCCGGCCGCCGTAACCAGATTGCCGGCGAGGTTGACCACGGCGGCCACGGCCAGATCGGCCGCGCCGACCGCGCTGACCGCCCGGGCCGCCAACTCGCTGCCCGCCCCACCCAGCAGCACCGCGTGGACCGAGAGTGAGTCGTCGACGATCTCCGTCACCGTGGAACTCTGCGGGCCGTACTCCATGCCGATGGCCCGGGTGCGCAGGAGACGATCGGGAGACAGCCACGGTCCGCCCAGAAAATCGGTCTCCTGCAGACGCCGCACCCACTCGAGGTTGCCCGCAGCCAGGGAGGCGACACCCTCGGCCCGTTGCTGTTCGCGGACTCCGTGTGGAATCAACGAAGCCAATCCGCGCCACATCGACCGAGCTGGATCGTGTTGCCGCGGCATGTAAACCCGGCCGCCCCGCTTCTTCTCCTGATTTTCGCTGCGACGCCACGTCGTCATCGGTTCACTGAACTGATTCTGCGGACCCAGCGGATCACCAATAGCCAAAATCACCCCGGTGACGAAGCGGCCGTCGTGGACCAGCCGCATCCGACGGCTCGGCCAGGTGTAGAGGTCCGCCGGACCTTCCGGCCATTCCCGTGGCACCCCTTCGCAGGTTTCCACCGCGGCGGTGAGCGGCGGCCTTTCCCAAACTGGCAGGTCCTCCTCCGACAGCGGTGAAAAATCGTGCAACGGATCCCCGAGCACCAAGTTGAGCAACAGCGTCTCGCGAAGGGTGTCGCCCTCCAGCAGGACACCGCCGATGTTGCCGCACCAGGCCGTTCCGATCGGATAACCCTTGCCGCCCTTCACGCGGCTGTCGCCGACCGCACCGGATTTGATTCCGGCGACGTCGAAGGCGTTGGCGTGCAGTAACCACCGCGCAGCCTCCGCGAACGGGATGCTCCTGAGCGCGGCGCCCGCCCGAGTGGTGAAAAACTGCGCACCGTTGGGTACGTCGGCGATCAACCTTTCCAAGCCGGCGGCCCCACCACCAACGGAACGCAGATCAGCCACTTGGTAGAACGGGGTCTCGGAGTGCAACAAGTCGAACCGACCCGCGAACTGGGAAAGGTAAGATTCGATCACCTCCGCAGGCAGCTGATCAGCCGACCACAAAGATCCCCAAAAAACAGTGGGCGGCGCATCGGGCACAAACGAGCGGTGCAGGATCGCCAGCAGAAACCTGATGACCGCAAAGGTGGTCGTCGGCAGCTCACCGCCGACACCCCGCAACGCAGAGGCCTGCCGAACAACGTCGAGAATGCCCAGTTCATCCGAAGAGCCGTCCAGCCGCCGCACCACAATCCACGGCTCGGACAGCAAATCGAAGGAACTGCGCGGCGGATCGCTCATGGCGTTGCCTTTCCGGTGGTAACAACGACGAGGCCCTCGTCACGGTCATATCTGATCTCGGCTCCGAGCAACTCCGTCCGAAGATTCTCATCGAGCACCAAAACGAGTTGGCCTTTGAGCCACGGTGATTGCTGCCAGGAAGCTTTGCCATTGGCCTCAAGGGCGTCGACCAGCCGAAAGATGTATCCGGGCGTGCTCATCCAGCCGGGTAACCGCAAAGTGCAGGTGGCCGCTGCCTTGGCAACAGCTCGGTCGGGTTCACCGTTGTGCGCCAACTGGCGGCCGCCGCACGGCCGAACCCACTCCGGAACGAAAAAGTCGGCGCCGACCTGCTGAACGATGACCACCTCGACGGTTTCATCGCCGTCCCGGACCTGGGCCTGCCCCTGGACGCCGTCCTCCGCATCGCCCACCCCCTTCCCGTTCCAATCGAAGACCGTCGAACCGAACGCACCGACCGGGCCCAGAAGAAAATTCTGGGCCTCCCTCCGCCGCCTGGCCACCGTCACGTCGTGCTCGAGCTGAGCAACTGTCAGCGCCTCACCCCACGACGACGGGGAAACCAAACCGGGGTCGTAGGTCCTTTGCACCAGCGGCGCTATCTGAGCGGGCAAAGTAAGAGTGATTGTGCCCCCCGCCGTCCAGAGATCCTCGAGAACGGTGAACGTACGCAGCAGCAGCGCACCGGAGTACACATACTTCGATGCGCTGATCGGCACCGGCGGCTCCGCCTGCCACTGTTGGACGCCGACCACAACGCAGCGCGCTCGGCGCAGACGCTCAGGCCTGGCCGCAGCCGGCCGGGAATGTCGGTGCAAACGGCCCAACCGCTGAAGTATCAGGTCCATCGGCGCGAAATCGGTGATCAGCAAATCGAAATCGATATCCAGCGACTGTTCCAGAACCTGAGTTCCGACGACGATCTTGCGCCCTGGTCGAGGAACCGCTCCGCTCTCCGGGCCGAGCCACGCCCGCAGTTCGGCCTCTCGAGCGATCCGGTCCACAGCCAAAAATCTGGAGTGGACCAAAAAGACGTCGGCTCCGTAATGACCCCGGAGCAGCCGCGCCGTTTCCTGCGCCCGACGGACCGTGTTGCGGACAATGCCGACGCAGCCACCGTCCACCAGTGCCTGCGACAACAGGTTCAGCAAGGTTTCGTCGTCGTCCTCGGCCCGCTCGAGCGCGACGGTGAGGCTGCGACCCGACGATTCTGCGACGACAACTTCTGGGGCGCCGCCCGTCGACGCGGTGATCACCGGATACCCGATGTCCCCGTCCAGAACCGACAGATACTTCTCGGAGGAGTCCTGCAAGGACAACGACGCACCGTCCACCCGGCGAGGTCGGAACGTGAAAGCTTCCGGGGGCACCAGCACCGGAGAATCCGAACGGCGCCCCCGGTCATAGGCAGCCACCATAGTTCGCCGCCGAGCCGAGGGAAGGGTGGCGCTGAGCACGATGGTCGGCACCTGATAGGCCCCCAACCACAGCAGAATCTGATCCAAATAAACCGACATGTAATCGTCGGCGGCGTGCACCTCGTCGATCACCACGATCTTGCCGGCCAGCGCCAGATGCCGAAGCACCAAGTGTCGGCTCTTCAAAGCTCCGACCAACACCTGGTCGATGGTGCCCACCACGAAATTCGACAACACGCCCTTCTTCCGACCCGCGAGCCACTGCAGCGCGACGGCGACCGGCTCCGTCTGCAGCCCACGCCGTTCATCGGACAGGTTGTCCTGCTCGACGCCGACCGGCCGGCCGCGGAACAACAGATTTTGAAAATCGGCATTCAGAGCTGCCTTGCCATGGGCCAGGAATGTCGAATTCGCTCCGGTTCCATCGAGATGATCCATCCACCGCAGCACCCTGGCGAACATGGCATCGCTGGTGGCCATCGTCGGCAACGCGACGAAGCACCCACCGGCGCCCACCCGGCCGGCCAGCACCTCCGCAGCGGCCAGAGCCAGTTCCGTCTTACCCTCACCCATCGGCGCTTCGATGATGAAAAGGCCCGGATCTGCGATGCGGGCGGCCAACTCCACAGCGGCAAGCTGGACCGGACGCAGAACAGCGTCGACCGGAAGATCAAACCTGCACTGGAACAACTCCTCGACCCGTGAAACGTCACAAGGCTGCCACGGGGACGTCAAACCAATGTCGCGCCAGGCCGCCGCCGCGCGGCTGGCAGAGGACCGTTCATCGACGTAGGGGAACAGGGTGGAATCGCTGGCAATCCAATCCGCGACGATCACCGTCGCGGTGAGAAGTACCTGAGCGGGCGGAGGCAACGGACGGGCCCGCCACTGAGGAAAGTATTCCCGGGCCCCGGAGACGTCCGCCGCGAATTCGGCCAACTCCCTCTGAACGACAACCCATCGCTCCGTCCCGAGAAGATGCGCTCGATCCGCCACCCGAATCGCCTGACTCGACGGAGTCACACCGTGGTGACCACCCGGCACAATCGCGTACGAGTCAGCAACGCTGGGATGAAACTGCATATCCTCCACCAACCAACGCCGCAGCAGAACATGCGATGCGACTGAGTGCGGAGCGCACCGCCGCTCAGCCGGCGGAATACTCGCCGGAACAGCAAGCCCGCAGCGGTTCATCCGATCCGCAAGTCCTTCGACCTGAACACCGAACGCTGGACTGGCTTTACCCAGGTCGTGCACAGCAGCCATCCAGACAACAAGCGCTCGCGCCTGCCCCTCCGGCCGGTCCCGACCCAAGAGGCGACAAACGGACCGCGGCAACCATCGATCCCAGAGCAACCCAGCCACCGCCGCGGCGTCGGACATATGCCGGTGAAGCGGCATCGACTCACCCGTGTCGCGGTCCGACTTGCCCCACACGCTCCGCGCCGCCACGCTCAACAGCTCTCCCTGCACGCCCAACCCCCTTGTCGTGCTCGGGTACAACCACACCCCTTTTGTCTTTTCCACGATCGCACCTGCCACCGACAACCACTTCATTTAGCCCAAGTCACCACCATCGCCGGTCGCGGCGGCGGCGACCGAATGAACGGATCCAGGTCAGTTGTCCCAGTGTGCGTCGCGGTCGCGGCGCCGAACACCGACCCACCACCCCGATGATTGTGTGCACCACCTTCGGACCGGCGCACCCACCAACATCAGCAGCACACCCGCCACGACGGTGGCCGCGCAGACTGACCGTTGGTCTGCCCGTGCCCGGGCCCGGTCATACTCGAACCCCGTGGTCGTTCATGCGGCCGCCGAACACCGCAACTTGGAGGGATCGTGACCGAGCAGCCACCGACCGGCGTCACCGAGCTCGCCGCCGCCCGCACCAGAAAGGCCGCCGCGCCGGCCATCAACCAGAACCTGCGGGCCTGGGCCAAAGGCATGCACACCACCGCGGCAGCGGTGGAGCTGCTCATCCGCGGCTTCGGCGGCCGGTTCGCAGCACCCGGTAACCCTTGGATCCAGCCGCGGGAACACGTCGGCCACTGGGCAGACCTGGAAGCGATCCCCGGGAACATCGGCGCGCTGTCCAGCGGCGAACGGGCCTACCTGCTGATCACCGCATCCATCGGCCTGGGCGGCACGGACGGACCGGCGATCAACCTCAGCGACACCATCTCAGCCCTCGACCGGGAACAGCTCACCCTGGTCCTGGCCGGCATCGCCCACGCCAACGGCAGCCACCAATCCAGCGGCATCGAAATAGACCCGGGCACCGGAATACCGAGCATCACCCGGCACGCCAGCCTGTACCCATGGCCCGAATAATCGGTTCTCACCGCCAGCCCGGCCAGCGCCGATGCGGCCTGCAGGGGGTCATCGCCAGCGCACCGTTGAAAATATGAGTTCCAGCACGGCAGTGGCGCCCTACCAATGAAAGTAGCTAGGTAGTTAGCAGATGCCGCAGTTCTACCAGTTCAACGAGGCCGGCAACATGAAGGAATCCGCGCCGACCAGATGCCCCAACGGACACCCGCTGGGTCCGAACACGGTCCTCGTCGGCGCTTTGCCCTGTCTGTGTCACCCTCCGGCCACGGCGCACCGGACCTGGCGGTGCACCGCATGCGATGCATGCATGACGCGGCCGGCGTGTTCCCGCAACCCCGAGTGGACAGTCTGGCCATCCATCTCTCCCGCCAGGTAGACCCGGGCTCCTGTGCGCGATCAGATGGAGGAACCTGTGCCGCCCGTACCGCCGAGCGATCCTTGCTGGCCGGGCTGCGGCCGCTGCTGGTTTTCCTCGCGCCTGCAGAACCTCGCCGGTTTGGTTGGCGATGTGGCTCATGCGTGCCTGTCTGGTGAACTCTTGGTGGGCCGGTTTGTTGTTGCCGCACAAGTTCTGAGGTTTCTCTTGACTGGCACATTTTTCAGCAGGTTAACTCTGCTCGTCTGCGATGAGTGGGTGACAATCCGTGTTCATCCGCCGCCGGGCACTTCCCTTTGGGGTTCTTCGTGTTACTGCAAGACCGAGCCACCGGATACATCAAATTCGGCGCCCGCTGGTACGACCCCGCCACCGGCGTGTCGGTGGGCGCATCGTGCACGGCCGGAGGCGTGCAAGCCGGAGTCGACACGAACGGAAACAGCGTGAGCGGCAATTACGGCGTGAACACGGGAACAGACGTCGGCTGCGAAGCCGATGCACCTATACAGGCTGACCGGGAACACAGTCATGGATCTCGCAGTGGGCGCCAACGGAGGCAGTTCAAGCCCGATCATCATCGGAATTGTCGTGTTTCTCGTCGTAGTGATCGCTATCGTCAGGTTCGTCAAGCGACGTTGACTGTGTTGCCTCGGATTGGGACCACGACAGCGACAGGGGAGCGGTTTTCGATGCACCCTCGGCAGCAACGTCATCGACACAAGGTGCGAGTCGTGGGAGTCTGCGAGGGTGCGTGTCTTGGTGCTGGGGACCAACGGATTGACCGGACGGGCGGTGGCTGCCGAGTTCGCTGTGCCAGGTTGGGATGGCGCAGGTGCAGGAGTGGTTCGTGCGGGCGCGGAGTAGGAGTCGGAACAGGTGAAGACGGATCCGGCACTAACGTCGGAGCCACAGCAAGTGGCAACAACATCGAATCAGGGGCCTACGCCTCGGCGTCCTGCGCCTACGGCAACTCAGATGTAGGTGTCACCGTGAACAGTTCCGGCGTCTGGGGAGATTGTCAGATCGGCGCCACGTCCACCGGAGAATGTAGCGGCTTTGTGGGATACAACGGATGATGACGAAAACAGGCACCGTCGTAGCAATGGCACCGACAAACGGTTTTTCACTTTCTACCCCGATCGCTATTGTGATCGTCGTGCTGATAATTGTTGTCGCGATCACGATCCTTGTTCGGCGCCGACGATAGATCTGTCCGCCACCACATTCGAGGAGGACCTCACGGGCTTCATCAGGTGCTCACCCGCCAGGGGGCTATGCCAGCGTTCAACCAATCCGTGGCTTGGCGGAGATTTGATGGTGACGTGCAGTACCTGTCGAACAGGAACGGCGGCAGAATCGACGAGTGGCCGGATAGTTGTTGACATCGACTCGCCGCTGGGTGACGGCCCAGCACCCATACCAAATGCTCGTCATCTGCCGGCGCCGGTTGGGAGCGCCAAAGATTTCCGTGAAGTCGTGGGCGGGGCAGGATGGCTTTTGTGTGTCGCTCACAGTACATTCCTGTTTCTCGGCGAATGTGCCGCCACTGCTTTGACTAGGAGCCTGTTGACCATGATTTCATCTCGTCTGTTGCGAGCGGTGGCGATCGCTGGGGCATCGGCCGTCGTTTGTCTCGTGGGTGTCACGTCGGCGGCGGCGGCTGCTCCGGCGGTGCCGAAGCCGACGGCGTCGTGCAAGGTGCCGGTGCTCTCGGTGAGCCAAACCACGGCGAAGCCGGGCACGAAGATCACCGTGTCCGGTCAGAACTTCTCCGGCTGCTCAGCGCAGAGCAACCCGGCGAAGCCGACCGGGGTGCTGACGGTGCAGGTCGGGATTTTCACCGCGGCGAAGGTCAAGGATGTTCTGGCCACCACCAAGACCAGCGCGACCGGCTCCTTCTCGGTGCAGATTACGGTGCCGAAGGTGTCGGCCGGCGGAAAGCCCCAGATCGCTGTGGCCGCGCAGTCGACCGACCCGGTCACGAAACTGTCATACACAGGGTTCCGGTCGATCAACTACACCAACTCCACCGCCCCTTCCACCACCGCGGCGCCCACGCCGACATCAAGTTCCACAGCCTCACCAACGTCCACAGCGACAGGCACCGCGGAACCGACGTCGACGGCATCCTCGGTGGAACCGGCGTCGACTTCATCCTCGGCTGAGCTGCCCACCGCTGTGCCAGCGGGGTCCGGTGGGTCCGGCGCACCGAGCAGCTCCGCGCAGCTCGCCACCGAACTGGGCATCGGCGCCGCCGGCGCCGCTTTGGTCGCCCTGGGCGGTTTCGGCGTCGCCCGGCGTCGCGCCCACCAACACTGACCCCGAACCACTACCGATGTGGTGGAACCGGCCCGGTCGGTTCCACCACATCACCCTTTATCCGATAGTTCATGTCGGACAACCCGAAGCAGGCTGCCTGTGACCGTTCGTTTCTCGGCCGGCCGCCGACTTCCCTTGGTGGTCGCGGCCGTCGGTGTCATCTTGCTGGCAGCAGCGGCGGTGCTGGCGGCTGGCAACACGCCGGCACCGACCGACGCCGGAGCGCTGCCAGCAGTAGCCACTATGGCGGCGACGCCCCGCCCACCTGAACCCCGCAGCACCGCGACGACCGAGACGGCTGGGGTGCCGGCCAGTGCAGGCGCGCCTTCGAATCGGCTGACCTCGCATTCTCCGGTGCTCATCCGGCCGGTAGCGGGCGGGGCGACGACGACCGCCGCTGCCGCGGCGTCGGCGTTGGGTCGTCCGGCGGTGCTGCACCTGCCCACTTTGCACCGCAACGCCACCGTTGACCCGGTCGACAGCGTCCACGGGGTACTGCAGGTGCCGGACGACATCTCCCGGGTGGGCTGGTGGCAACACAGCGCCGCACCCGGATCGACCGCAGGATCAACGGTCATCGACGGGCACATCGACTCCGCCGCAGCCGGTGAGGGCGCGTTGTTCCACCTCGCCGACCTCAACCCCGGCGATCCCCTCTCGGTCACCAACAGCACAGGCACCACGACCCGCTACCAAGTCAGCGCCCGCCGGGTGTACGTCAAAGAACACGGCCTACCCGCCGACCTGTTCAACCAGCAAGGACCCGGCCGCCTGGTCATCATCAGCTGCGGCGGCCCGTTCGACAGCTCCACCCGCAGCTACCAGGACAACATCGCCGTCTTCGCCACCCCCACAACCTGAACCTGGATCCACTGCGTAGATAGTCGATGAATGGTGTGGCGAATAGGGGCGGATGGCCGCTGATCTGGGAAAATGGTGAGTGTCTAAATCTCCAGAACCCACAACAGAAAGCCATCCGCCAGA
>JAABUI010001365.1_pt1 | contig 14351 bp, 13 predicted proteins | sample 5559111 | NCBI WGS metagenome assembly JAABUI01 (sample SAMN10711870, study PRJNA513365) | rock metagenome | isolation source: Antarctica rocks | place: Antarctica: Victoria Land, Buttleship Promontory
CATCCATCAACTCGAAGGCGGTCGCGAAGAGAGCGCTCTTTTCTTCAATACCATTTGAGATTGGACCAGGCTTCCGCATCTCTGTCAAGGGATACATAGTCTTCAAGCGCCAAACACCAAAGCGGACCTGCTATGTCTGGCTCGAAGGTGAAAAGCCTCAGATCGCGACAGGAATGACGACGCAGCTAGCCGACGATACTGCGAGGACCGTAGAGAAAGTAGAGATCAAGAAAGCTTACAAATTCGGTGGAGAGCAAATCTTGTTTACTCCAGAAGAGGTTGCCGAGCTTCGTCACTTCGGTGACCCAGGGATTCGGATCATTGGGTTCAAGCCAATTTCAATGCTTCCTGTCTGGGCAAATTTCAAACCATCGACGTTCATCTCTCCGTCGGAAGATGATTACGTCGGATCGACACGCGTGTTTTCTGCCCTACAACAAAAATTACTCAAGGACAACAAGATGGCGGTGGCATGGTTTGTCCCTCGAAAGAATGCGGCACCAGTCATCGCAGCAGTATTGCCGGGAGCAGAAAAGCTGGATGACAACGGAGCTCAAGTCATTCCACCTGGCATGTGGCTCTGTCCGCTACCGTTTGCGGACGACATTAGACAGACCCCAGAGACAAGGCTGATCCGGGCTCCGGAACCTCTGATCGATCGTATGAGAGATGTCGTTCAACAGCTGCAGCTTCCGAAAGCTCAGTACGATCCGAGAAAGTATCCGAACCCCGCTTTGCAATGGCACTACCGGATCCTTCAAGCAATGGCCTTGGAGGAAGACCTACCTGAGAAGCCAGAAGACAGGACCATTCCCAAATATCGACAAATAGATAAGCGAGCTGGTCCATACGTCATCGATTGGGGTCATGAGCTTCACAAGCAATACGAGGAGTGGAGACAAGAAAATGAGACGACAACAGCAGTACCGGCGAAAAGATCAGCCCCTGCCTCGGGGAAAGACGAGGTTGCGGTGAGAGGGTCCAAGAAAGCCAAATCAGCGGATCCGGATGGAGGCTTGGACGATGCACAGATGAAGAAAGCGTTTGAAAACCAAAACGTTGCCAAGGTGGGTAAACTCTCAACATCGCTTGACTTTCGCTCGATTAAGAGGCTGATCGTTCTGCCTTGCGTTATAGATGACGGTCACCCAGCTGAAAAGCTGGTTGCAGGGTAAGGGCATAAGCGTGACTGGGAAGAAAAAGGGTGACCTGGTCGACAGCGTCGAAGAGTACTTCGAAAAGAAGTAGTACGGTACATAACCCGAATTCCTTGAAGTGGTATGAGGCGACGCAGCGACCATGAACTTAAAGTGTTCATTTAGAATTGGCATCAGAGCCATCGTCTTATAAACAATATGTTCGACTGCGAGGATAGAAGTGTAAAGAAGGCCTGGAACGATTCCAGACCGATCTTTAGTATCTCCGCTGGTGGATTACTGACAACTCATAAGACTTACAGTAGTCCATGAACTTGAAACATCAACTATGATCGATAGGCTTATTTGTGCGTGCCACGTTCTGAATCTATCGTCTTGTGGCTTCCCGCTCGCACGGCACGCACGGGTCGCATAAAGCCCTAGCCACTAGCCCTCCATGCCATCCAATGCAGACAAAGTCCTGCCTCCCACCGGTGCATCCCCACGTCTTTGCGACATCGGGCATTTCGGACAAACATGCGCTTATACTGCAATGGTTGCCAGTTGGATTAAGTCTTCGCTGCCTTGTCTGAAATCGGTCTAGAAAAAGCACTCCTTCCATCGTATTCGTGGTCAGCGACTAGAATAGTGCGAGCGGCCTGATAAAACCACGGAAGATTGTTGTTACATAGCGTTCATAGCGTTCTCTGCGTTTGACGATCATTTCTGCAAGACAGATTTAAGACAAGGATCTGACGATGGCGGATTCCAGTTATTGTGCATCATAGTTAATACAGTCCCGATATTTCCTCCCCCACCCCCTGTCTCAACAAAGCAATTCCTTCGCTGCCATAATGACAACCCTCGCTATGACGCCTGCGGAGGAGGAGGCGTATATGCTGGCGCACTCGCTCGGCATGCCTCCACCTCATCCGGACATTGTCCCGAATTTCGAGGACCCGTATTCTCAGCGCTACCTGATTGTGCTTACTACGGCCATCACTCTTACCGTGAGCACGCTGCTAGTTCTGGTGAGAACGTACACGAAGCGTTTCATTCATAAAGCTGGGCTGGGGTGGGATGATTGTGAGTCTTTGTTCTTAGTTGGAGGTGTGCTAGGGCGTGTGATCGCTGACGAATATTTGGTAGACTTGTCGGTACTGGCTTGGGTCAGTAGGGATATCGTAGTGGATGTGAGTGATGGCTAAAAGTTTGGATTACTACAAGTCGGATGCGTTACCTTCGCGAGCGTTGGCTACCAGACTGTTCACTATGGAGGAGCCCTCCATATGTGGAATGTTCCTATTACAAAAGTCATGAAGTTCCAGGTAGGGCTTCCAGACCCTTCTCATAATATCGGACAGCTGATTTTCTCAGATCGTCAATGATCTGTACATTATTTACTGCCCAGTCGTGTTGATTACCAAGCTTTCCATCCTGATACAACTGCTGCACATATTCGCACCAACCCGTGCAGGCGCTACCTATTACCAGTGTCATTTCATGATATGGTTTAATGTGCTGTTCTACACAGCAATCTTTTTCGCAGCGATCTTTGAATGCATTCCCAGAGCCAAATTCTGGAACCCGACCATCCCGGGGACTTGCGTCGATATGATTGGTATCAACATCACCACCAGTGTGATCAACGCAATTTCGGATTTTGTTCTGTTGCTGCTTCCGATCATCTGTGATTGGAAGCTGCAAATGAATTTGAGGAATAAGCTAGGCGTGAGCGCTGTGTTTGCAGCGGCAGCATTGTGAGTTTACCATCTTGTCTGTCTAGCGTTATGCGCATAGTCACAAGCGTCCGGCTTGTCGGCGTCCGAGATGTAACATGGCACATGATTCCCGAAGGGCTTTGGGCGTAAATCTGTCTCCTCTCCAATGTCAATCCTTACTAATAAACGCTACAGAAATGGTGAGATTTGCGGAGGGATTGTCTGCGGTTGCATGATTAGTCTACCCCAACTCTTCCGCCACTTCATACCTAAGATTTCGACAGCACTCGGTCTCAGCGGTCGTGGGAAATCCGCGACATCCTGTGCGGCGAGCGAACAGAGTGATCCAGCTCAAGATCCGCGCGTTGCCTTTGGGAGGTCTCCATATGGAGACAAGGACAGCTATGTGGAGCTAGGTGAGCGAAGCCATCCATCCAAGACCTCGGGTCCCGCTGGGCGCGCATATGAGGTGTGGACGGACGAGGTTTCTGTCTGCGATGAGGAAAAAGGATTAGCGCCAGTTGTAGTGGATAGGATCACTCACAGTCGTGGGTCATGAGACTTTGGATACATATTAGACGATGTACAGTAATGTTATAGTAATGTCTTACGCCATAATGTAATTCTAGTAGCAGTCGCTACTTACCAGCGACTGTACGCAGCAAAGAAGCACCTTCCCTTGTCCAGGCGACGGAAAATAAAAACGTTTGTGAATGGTTCTCCAATCAAGGCCAATGTAATCCTCGGACTCCTAGAATGCTGACAAGAGATTTATTACACGCTTTCCTTTCCGAGAATTAATAGGCCAAAAGAACTTCGCAACCCACCGATTCTCTCCGAAGGTCTTCTCGCTGCCCAAGATTCAGTATCTAAAAGCCGTGATCATAGACTAGCCTTTACCGCACGTGTTCCTTTGATACAACAATTGCGCACACCACGTAGCATCAACTCACCCGAGAACTTGGCTCTCTCATTTGTTGTTCCTCCAAAGACATCTTCTAGCCTCAGGTGTAATTTTTATCCCTATGAGCTTTAAGGCACCCAGAGTCCCAATCGTACCCCAGGGTTATGCAGGCATTTGGAAATACTCACGGAAATGGAAGGCTCATTAGCGTGTAAACGTTGTCGTGGCATTAGAATACCAAGCTGAGAAGCAATCGTCACGGCACGAGTATAGGAAAGTAGGGCTAGATGGGAAAGCATCTCAATCGTCAATCAAGCTGGAGATATGGACCGTGGCTTCATGGCCTTCAGTTATTCGGGTGGTCAGGCCCAATGTGATATACGTGGTAGCATTGAGCATATACTCGCAGGGTTTTTTCGAATTTCCGACTGCATTCACCATAAACAAATCCAACCATCAGAGCTGAAAGTCTGCGTGATGACGCTCGAATCCCCATATCTTGTAGTCCTTCTCAAGCTTCAACGACTCTTTCACTCGTCAAGCAGGGACTTTCATGCTCTGTACCAACGGTGGAGGTGGTATCTTAGGAGGTACTGATATAGAATCCGATGTTATACTGATCCTGGGTCCTTGACACGATTGTTAATGAGTAGATGGAAAAGACAAGCTAGTGCAGAAGTTTTAGTTCGCGAAGTGAAGGACCATCGCTTATTTACTCTCGGGTAAGTCTTTATGGAGTACAGTCTCAGGCAAGTATAGTGCTGAAGTATGGCGGAACATAGATTGTCTTTATACAACCATCTTGAACGAGTAGAAACGCCCCCCAAATAATCGGCCGTTCGGCGCCAAGGCATAGGATTAGATAAGGCTGAGTCATGCTAGCGCTGGCTAGGGTTTTCAATTTCTCCTGTGTATATCCTTTTTCTCCTCCTTCGTCACTGCTTCATACGAGGTAAATCTATCACAATGAAAATTGGAAGGTCGAGCCATAGATGCAACAATTCTACAATTTCCCGATGATCTCATGTATCCTGACAGCGGGAAGGGTGTTGGATTGACATCCCTGGTCCAACTTCGCTCCGGGTGAAGATGGATGTGTAGTCAAGAGCAAGCTGGCTCTACAGTTGGCGCCATAGCAGGTTTGAAAGGATTGGGTTGTTGACAGCCATATGCGTATGCCAAGATCGTATCGTCTACGGCGGACCAGAATGCTGCTCCACAATTTTTGTCTCTGACCGAAGAACTTGGTCAGCAGCCATCAAATGTGGTCTTTGCCATGCATCCGGCAGGCCAGTCTTACCTGGCTCCTCCACTTGCGTTATTGAAGTACGAGCATATATCGTGGGAGAAACAATCCTGAGAGCTTCATGCAAAGGCGTCAGCAAGGTCTGCCATTATCGTCAAAAGGAAGGGCGGACAACTCACTATGCGTTACCGATGGCCATCCCCGTACATCCAGCACCGCATCTGAGAGGGCTCAGCTATAGTCACTCTAACGACATGGGACGAATAGGCTCTCATACCGTCCGTTACAACTGTAACTGCCAGGTGGAAGAAATGTCAGCCCAACCTTTGATGTACACAATCCTACAGTTCTTGCTTACTTTCCACCAGTCGCTGCATCTATGCCAAAGTTACTACCAACGAGACCGCTCCACGTACAAAATTGATTTTTTGCGTTAGTCCACTGCGCAGTCGCTACTGAGCCTACTTTCAAGCATTCGATCTGTGCAGACACCAAGGGGGTTGCGCAGAGCATAACGGGGAAGAGTACTAATCTCATCATGGCAATGAATCTATCAATGTGAACGTCAGTTGCTACTACTGTTCGAGAAAATAAATCTAGTGTTACAGGAGGTAAAGACGGAACGCCTCTTAACCCATGTATGCGCGCCTATCATAGATGTGCTCTATATCCATCTCATCCTCGGCATTTCTGACCCTTCAAAATCGTTATGGCGAAAGCACACAACTACCTCCCCAAGATTACATCATAGCTCGGTCTCTCCAACTTCTTTCGGCTCGATTTCCATTGAGAACTTCCGAGGAGGAAGCGCCCTAGTGTCTAGGTCACCCTCGCTCTCAGACGAGACACTTAGAATTGGCCTTTTCGCAGTTTTCCTCATGAAGATGTAATATCGGATAAACCATAAGGCGTCGTGAAGAGCCCATCGAGCATGAGTCTTTGTCGGAATGCTGAACCGCGCGTCTAATTGTTCGAGGGTCAAGCCTTTCGTCTCATACACCAAGAAAAAGATCATGAACCAGCCAACAAGACACCACGCTGCATAATAGCCAAATGCACCGGCGTTTGTGAAGGCGACCTGGAAGCTGGGGAATGTGATTGCGAGCATGAAGTTGAAAAGCCACAGCGTTGCTGTCGCCATTGACATTCCGAGATCTCTCACATATAGTGGCATTGATTCGGCGGAATACACGAACGGGACGGGACCTTCTCCCGGACTGTAAAACACGCTAAAAAGATACATTCCTGTCAAGACCAAGGCCGTCTGTGCCTTGCCCTGGTGCAGGAGCGATCCCATGCTCGTGAAGAGCTGGAACAGAGCCAGGAAGGGGAAGGTGCATAGGAGTAGATTCCGTCTCCCGAATGTGTCAATTGTGTACACTGCTGGCAGTGCGAACAGGAAATTCAGTATGCCAAATCCCATCGATCCAAGGAGCGCATTCTTGTCACCTAGTATAGGCCTCAATACCTCGGAGGAGTAGAATGCCATGACATTAACTCCACAAATCTGTTGAAGGAACATTACAGTCAGACTGGCGACGAGGGCTCTGCGGTTTCGATCGACACTCCACAATTCGAAGAATCTGTTGCGCCCTTTTTTGATATCGTCTTCTCCGTCGAGAAGATGATGAATGAGGAAAAGATCGCGCGCTGCCTGAAGGTTTGAATGTCGTAGACGACAGAGTGATCGGAATGCTTTGCTATAGTATGAGGTCTTACCCTGGCGTGCCTGGAGGAGCAGCCAACGTGGTGACTCCGGTAGTGTGAAGACATACGCTGCTGCAATAAGAGGCAGGACCATGGGGCTTGCTAGCATTAGTCGCCAGTTGAGACTACACTGGACGCTTCTTAAATGCTCTGGGCTTGGCCGCGGTGTGGCATCGAATCTGCAATTCCCCATATCTCCTTGGAGGACGTCGCGGAATACGACACCAGCGATATAACCTAGCATGATTCCGAAAGCTGTCCACATCTAAATCAGAATATTAATTGGTGTCTAGCCGAGAGTAAGGGTTGGAGGAAAAAAGACGTACCTGCCACATCATCACTAGAGCACCGCGAATGTTGGCCGGGACACACTCAGCGGAATAGATTGGAATGGTTGCACTTTTTGGCCCAATTCCTAATCCTAGGAAAAATCGTGCGATAAAAAGATGCCACCATGACTGGGTAAATGCTTGCCAGACACACGTTCCACTTGACAATAGACAGGTCACAAATATAGTACCTCGCCTTCCTAGGACTTTATTTAGGGGCTCGGTGAGCCAACATCCTAGTATCGCACAGCATAGGTAGGGGGCGGCGTTGACCAGTCCTCTGAGGGCCGGATCGTGTCTGCCGTTGCCGTCGATGCCAAATGCATGCTGATAGAACACTTGGGCTCCATTCACAGCTGTCTCGTCCCAACCTTGAACGGCAGCCCCGAGCGAGCAACAGCCGACGAGTGCATACATGATCCAAGGTTGATTCCATTTATTCCCTGTCCTTGGATCCTCTTGTTTGAGGGCTCGCTGCTCGTCATCTTTGAGCCGGAGACCGTCGCTTCGCGGATGCATAAAAGCTTCTCGATCTTGAGCTAGAAATGCTCCTTTGCGTATCAAGGGCAACCAGTCTTCATCAATCTCGGTTTTCTTCATGAACATCTCAATCTTCTTTTCCATCTGCTCTTGCCGTAATCCCCCGAAAGGATTCACTAGTCGACTGTTGATGTTGGCGGTGGTTGCATCAGCATCCTCGTAATTCGTAGATTCATATTGTGTCTCAGTTTGTACTCCCATTGTGGGAGAATTGAGGGTTTTTTTGGCAAAGCCAGAAAATCGATACTGAGCTAGCTCATATGCTCTTCAAAAGATTTAAAGGTTGGTATCTTCAGCTGCAAGATAAATCCTTGACTGAAAGACGGCCGGCTTATTACACTTATGACACATCGCCAATGGCAAGGTTGACTCGCAAGGCTGACTGCACAAGGCTACGGATTTGACAAGGCTACGAGGTTCTTCACATGATTGACGCAAGCTTCGCCATCCAGATCACTCTGCATGCGCCCTCGGAACCCTACCTTCAACGAGACGCAAAGCTGAGTGCCCCTGCATCGCTGAGAAAACAAGATGTTCAGGCCCCGCATCGCGAACATGCAACCACATAAAACGCGGAAATGCTATGATTAGTACCTCAAAACCTTCAGCCATTGCGGATGACACCCAACAAGTCTCTCGTTCATTTGCACAGTTCCATCTGGACCTTGGTAATTTCAAATCTGTAGCGAGTCTGGTGGAAAGGAAGGCCAAGGCGGGATAGATAGATAGCCTTGCGATAGCGGGAACGTTAGTATGTTTTACTTACCCGAGGCTGAGACATTCAATGCAAGCAGTATACACCGGTCGACGGTTTGGTCGAGTCTGCACAGCGTATGACGTGGCCTGCCATTCAGTGTGGCATCCAAGTTTGAAGATCTGCATGCCTCACAGCTTGCGTGTATAATTCACAGGACCGGCTGCTTCCCACAGTCCGAAACCTTGACCCACACCGCCTACCAAGATGAGTTTCTCTCCAATAGGTGATACCGTAGCTCTCGTCCACTTGGCACACTCCCTCTACAGCAGAGTCTTTGTTGTTGCTAGGGACGCACCAGAACAATTCGAAGAGCTATCCCACGAACTTCACACGATAAAGACTGTGCTGTATCAACTCGGCAGGGATGTCGTTGGAGGGTGGGACTCGACATACAATGCACTTATCCGAGAGATAGTAGTTGATTGTTATGGGACTCTTCGTGGGCTTGGCGATTTAATCGCTAAGTATGAGAACTTGGGTGAGTGACCATGTGACACGAACAGAATTCCAAACGATTTACATAGTCGTTGACGCTATTTAGGTTGTAGCGATCGCGGTGTCTACTTCAAACGTCTCAAGTTCGCATCAGAGCAGGGCACGATTGACAAATTCAGGGAGAAATTGAAAGACCAGCTAGTCCACCTTCAGCTCGTGCTGACAATAGATGGCAGGCAAGTTGCTGTCGCTCGATAAGTCGCACACCCCGTACTGATGCACGTTCTTAGAAAACAGCTTGCGGATACCGCCCAAAGAGAAGCCATCGCTGAAAAGGGGTCAAGAAGGGTTGAGACATACCTTCCAGAACATGATCATAGCTACAATGGGAATTACAGCTCCCTCGTACGAGCACAGACTGCGGCGACTGCAGACTCGGCGAGGACGCTGATCAACAATCGGGAAACTGATCCCAATCTAACACTGACCACTGAGAAATTTGCGTGTTCATGTTCTCGAAAGAGACATTCCAGTAGTACCACCCCAATCCTCAAAGATACCTCGCAAAGGATTTTGTCCAGCACGCGGACACCAAGTCTTTCTAGTGCGTATTCTGGATACGAAGGGAGCCTGGAGAGAGCTGGGCTAAGCGGGATCGGTACAGGTATTTCAGTCGCTTTCCTGAACTTTCGATATTTCTAAATAAAACAGAAACATCCATAGACTCATTCATATCAGATGGTCTGATTAGCGCCGTTCGATCCAAATCTTTGCAGCCTCTAAGCTTGGCACTGGATAGGGAGAAGCATGAGGCCAGCCTGGAGCTACAAAAGGCCTTTCAGAGGAGCTTCGAGTCCTTTAAAGACGATTTCAGTTCAGAGACATGGCTCCGACTAGCTACGTGGTGGTTGATCAAATCACGAATTATCAGCCAATCAATAGCGCGAACGGGACTTCAAAGACGTGGAACCGATGCCGCTCAATATCAAAATGGCTGGGAGAAGTCTGTGTCCAAAGAACAAGCCTATGCCGACCTCTTGAAAGCTTCGTGGATTCTCGAAGAAATCGTACTAACGAAGGCAAAGGAAGAGGACCTCTCGTTTACGATTGTCAGGCGAATCATCAAAGACTTGATAGCAAACATCAGTAAAGATCTTCGCGAGCGCCGGGAGAAAGATTCAATCCAGCCTTCTTTCCATGATGAAATCATTCTCAAGCAAGACCTATCATTGCTGGAGAGCTTCGAGCAAGAAATCGAGGCAAAGGAAAATGTTCCGAAGGCCATTGACGACCCTTCTTCTTCTCATCGTTGGTTCAATACTGATCGAGACAATGCTGGCGTGAGCCGTGAAAGAGTAATATTTCGAACTTACGTCAATGCCCAACTAGGCGAGAGAGAACATCGGTCAAAATCCTCGAGTGCACCATACATGCTATTGTTGTGGACCACAGGCCAGCAAAGCGACTTGCTGATATCTGTTTGCAACCAGCGAGGAACGGTCAATCTATCACGGAAGCTACAGGCCGGAGATCTAGAAAGATACGTGCATGCAGACGACTTTACGCCATTCCAAGTCGATTTCCCGAGTCAAGAAGCCGAAATAATGTTTCTGAGCGCGGAAGACGTTTCTAGCTTTTTGGATCAACCAAGAGTGTTCTTCGCCGCAATGAAGGAAATGACACCTAAGACAGGAGAGCTTGCTATCTACCAGGCACCCGTCCTGGCTTACTCAGAAACTTCAGTGCCGCCATACTCCAAAAGCCGATCACACACGAAAATGGTATCGGGAAAGTTCTCTTCATGCGGTCTGAGGATTTACGAGTCGATGCCTGATCGATGTTGGAAAACAACCCGGCGACTTGTTGTCAGCTCCCCGCCGGATTGTCTTCAGCCAGGATGTGTATCACATTGGCTTCCTTTAGATCACATTAGGATAATGGTGGACGGTGCCAAAGCTACGGTCAGCTGGTCAGATTGCGGGCATCTGGAAACCATTGACGAGGGAAATTTCAGATCCCATAAATCCTTCGTCTACAAAGCTGAAAGTCCAAATTGTAAGCTTCATCTTGAATTCACGAGTGAATCAGAGGCCCTTTCATTCAGAGACTCTCTCTTGCTACCAACGGAAATGCCACCTCAAATTACTACGAAGATCGAAGTATGCTCAAGTTTTCAAAGTACGCGAATTTACCGTCTCTTCGACGCAGATGAACCCGACAAGCATGGTTACCACGCTATAGCATTGACAAAGAAGAACCCGCAAGGACCTCATATGACGGAAATATTCTGCGCATACCAAGACCTGGATTGGTTGTTTAGTGGCAAGCTTGGCATGCCGAACGTGATTGATTTCGAATGCCTGTACATACCGCATTATACGTCAACAATACCGAGGTTAAATTATGATCCAAGGCCCACCGATACTCCTCCGGAATTTAGTGATGTCACTGAAAGTACGCGGAAAGCCCATATGGAATTTGGCTGCGATCATGACCTGATTCATTTCATGCATGCACTTACCGGCTGGAGCCTGAAGTTCTTCCGCGTAACGGAGAAGCTAGTCTTAGTCGACACGAGCTCATTCATAGTATCCTCAAAGAATACTTTCAAAGGCGCAGATATTCAAATTTGGGAGAAATCTTCCGATGAAGGTCGATCTCGTACTCAAGTTGCAGTTCGGCTTGGAGGACCGGAGAGGGATCGCTGGATTACAGCCGCTCTAGCAGACAACAATTATAGGAACAGAGATAATACCATTGAAATCGATCGATTGGCAATTCAGCGTGGTGTGGGCGTTGATACGAAGGAGATGACTGCAAGAAGGCGTGCTACAGAGCAACAATCGTCGACGAAAAAGAAATGGAAGATCGCGATTACTTTCAAAAGTGGTAGCGGTAAGTGTTTCCCCTAGCTGCAATGTCATACAGAAACTGATCGCGCCCCACCGATGCAGAGAAATCTGAGTTTTTGAGAGGTTCAGGCTTAGTCAGAGACTTCGAACCTTTCATCTGATTACGAGGGGATGGGTTTTCCAACGGCTTCGAAACACCACAGCACGATGAGGGCCGATATGTACCATATTTGGAGCTTTGAGGACATGGAAAGGTTTTCTTGTGCATGCGTGCACTGGGGGGAAAGTGACAAAACGAGGAGTCTGGAAGCACGCTTAGAGATACCTTTCTGCTGACCATCATTGAGGCCTTCGAACACTGCAATCCCTGTTGTCTTTATTTCATTATCATGTCTTGGTTTTCATTCAGACCATGTCATCGTTAAGCAGCCGTAGCATATTCAAAAGAACTGTTGTTTACATGTACATAACCTCAGATCCACCGACAGTGAACATGACAGCCGAATCAGGACTTAATTCCAGACCCCATCGATCCATACTGGAGAAACTGTCAGCCTGGCGAATTTGGCGGGATACCGCAAACCGCTGTCAAATAGTCGGGTGGGACCCCTGGAAAATCACCGTAGAAACATTACGAGTGGGCTTTCGTCTCAAAAGCCACATGACTCTTCCGGCCACAATACGCTTTCACGGGCTGGCTGCCTCCAACATCACATGATAGTCACATCTAGCTTCCATCTTCCATCTGATATGAAGAAGTGAGGCTTCTCAAGCGCCATGCTCTGATTGGTTGCAAATCCAAAGTTGCCAAAGAATGCCTCACGTGCTGCGCCTCAGCGCCCCAATCCTTGCTGGAAATCGCCTCGTCTTTCTGTGGGGAGGATGACTCGATGAGGATTTGTTTGCGGTGGCTTCGAAGGAGGGGTGCTGTCATGAGCTATGTAGTAGTAGTAGTAGTAGTAGTACTCAGATAGGCGACCTGGCCCGAAGGCCATACGCAAGAGACTCTTGCCCAGGCTTCCAGGCCTGGGCATAGGAGCTCGAGACTATATATAATTAGTCATGACGGCGGCATTTCTTAGGCTAGTTCCGAGCCAGTTAGCCTATAGGCGGCTCCGCTGAGGCCTATATAGTAGGTAGGCTTTAGTGGCCCCCTAACCTTAGCTTTCTTCCGCTCCCTAGCCTAAGAAATAATAGAAAAAATATAACCGCTTACTATAATATATGTGGGAGTCTTTTACTTATAAGGGCTATCGCTTACGATATCCTCTAAGAGTGCCCTAGCCGTAGTGGCAGCCCCGGCGCTTAAAGCTTCCCTATCGCTAAAAATTTAGGATTCTAGTTACTTTATCCTATAATATTCTTCTAAACTAGCCGTCGTCCTAATTATCTTCGTCCCGATAGTATATTAAGTAGCTATTCTATATAGTCTAGGTATATTTACGATAGCCTATAGTAGGGCTAGGGTATTAAGGTATAAGGGTCGTTACGTAATAGTTATCCCGAAGCTACTACCCGATTATTACCTCTTAGGGCTATATAACGTTAAAACTAAGGGAGTCGTTACGTTTACGATAAAAATCGTATAGTTATCCCGATACGCTCTAGGTTCTCTAGAAGCTCTATTAGATTACTTACCCGCTTACTATCTCCCTATAAAGTCTCTTCCCGTAATGCCGCGTAGTTAGGGTACTATAGTAGTATATACTCTATATTCTCCTTACCGCGACTAGAGGGGTATTCGGGGGAGTCGATTATCGGTATCTATATACGATAGAGATACTAATTAAGGGCGATATACTTAGTCCTTACCTAGACTAGTATAGAGCTACGCGTACGATCGAGGCCTCGATATTTATCGAGCGCGCTCTTATAAGGAGTAGGCTAGAACCGCTTAATTACGCGACCCGAACGGGATATATTAGTCTTACTATTCTAGTTCTACTCCTATTAGGCTATCGATCGTACGTGTACGTAGCTTAGCTCGGCCGAGATAAGGTAGTAGAGGTTTACTAGCGTTAGCGCGTAAGAGCCTATACTATATTCTCTCTACCTATAGGCTTCCTTAGCTAGTCTATCTACTATCTCGTTACCTTCTACCCCGGTATAAACTAGGATCTAGTAGATCTCGATACGTCTCCGGGGGCGGAGGCTAAGCTCGTAGATAATCTCTCGTAGTAGGTATTAACTAGACTAGCTATAAGGGTTATTAACCGATCGGATAGCCGCTTAGTTATCCGTAAAGATTACTACGTCGCGGTAGTCGTCCCTAAGGTCGTACTAGTCTATATACTAGCTATCTCGGACGTAGTCTACTAGGGTTAACTTTATAGCTATAAGAATACCGTAGAGTTCTCCGAAGTATACTATAAATTCCGAGGCGGGGCCTAGGAACGACTACCTTTACGATATAGCTATTATCTAGGGAAGCCCGGGGAGATCGTTAACTACGATCGTCTCTACGGCTAAGGCACTGATATATTAATTAATACCGCTACCGTTAGTATAAAACGAACGCTATAACCTATTACGTCTAATCCCGTCGTAGAAGGCCGTAGCTTCCTCGGCGGATTCGGCGATTATAATAGGGACCCTAATCTACTAGGGAGGGATAGTAAAAGGGAGCCGTTATTCGAGGTCGGCGAGTTTACCTTTAAATATAGCTTCGTAGCGATACTCGAGCTTTTAGAGAGGGCTAAGTTTCGCGTAGGCCGCGTTAAGGTT